>Ga0256830_1000948_pt1 | contig 21478 bp, 24 predicted proteins | sample 128326metaG_FD_190537 | JGI IMG/M metagenome (GOLD analysis project Ga0256830, IMG submission 190537) | Hydrothermal vent microbial communities from Lau Basin, Pacific Ocean - 128-326 | ecosystem: Environmental > Aquatic > Marine > Hydrothermal vents | place: Pacific Ocean: Lau Basin | collected... | reverse complement strand
TTCACTTGTCCCTTCATAGATCGTTCCAACCCTTGCATCCCTGTAATATCGCTCGACATCATACTCCTTACTGAATCCGTATCCACCAAATATCTGTACTGCTTCGTATGTAACCTTTACTGCTGTTTCAGTTGCGAAAAGTTTTGCCGCAGAACTCAGAGCAGGATCAGGTTTGCCAGTGTCAACAAGCCATGCGGCCTTGAAAACAAGAAGCTTTGCTGCCTCGATGTCTTTGTACATGTCTGCAAGCTTGAAAGCAATGGCCTGATGCTCGATCAGTGGTTTTCCGAAGGATTTTCTTTCTCTGGCGTACTGGAGGGCTCTTTCGTAGGCTCCTGCTGCAATTCCAAGATGGACTGCTCCGACCATAACTCTGCTTTCATTGAAAAACTTCATTAGCTGATAGAATCCATGATTTTCCTTCCCAACAAGATTTTCTTCAGGAATAAAGAGATCTCTGAAATACAGCTCAGCAGTATCATGGCATGAAAGCCCCATCTTTCTGATCGGCTTTGCTTCATAGCCTTTCCATGAGGTCTCAACAACAAATGCCGATATTCCTCTGTGACCACTACCTGAGGTTCTTGCAAGAAGGACAATCCAGTCTGAAATGCTTCCATTGGTTATGAAGGTTTTAGTTCCGTTTACCACCCATCCCAGTTCTGATTTCTCAGCTCTCGTTTTTATGCTCGCGGCATCACTGCCTGCATCAGGTTCTGTTATTGCTATCCCGGATGTTGTTTTTCCTTCTGGAACTCTTGCCATGTACTTCTCCTTCTGCTCATCACTGCCGGAGTATTTCAGCATGGGACATCCGAGGGTTGATGAGGCAACTGCACTTCCAATGCTGCTGTCAGCCCTGGCAAGCTCTATGCACACGAGTACAGAAGACAGGTAATCCATTCCCTGCCCGCCATACTCTTCAGGCAAATCAATTCCAACAAATCCGAGCTTTGCTGCCTTTCTGAAGATCTCAAATGGATACTCTGCTCGCTCATCATACTCTCTTCCAAATGGCATGATCTCCTTCTCAGCAAATTCCCTCACTGCCTCCCGAATCATTCTATGTTCCTCGCTTAATTCAAAATTCACTATCTTCCCCTCCATTCCGGCTTTCTTTTTTCAAGAAATGCTTTCATTCCCTCTGTGAAATCCTCTGTTGCTGAGAGCATGATTAACTCGGAAACAGCATTGTCCAAGGAGTTTCTCATTGCTTTAATGACAGAATTTTTAGATTTCTTCACTGCCTTCACAGATAGAGGGGCCAGCTCACATATTTTCTCAGCGATTTCAATCCCTGCTATTTCAAGCTGATCATCATTGACGGCAATGTCCACAAGTCCCATTCTGAAGGCCTCCTCTGCATCGAACTCCTCTCCTGTCAGACAGTACCTCATGATTCCCCTGCTCATGAAAAACCCTACTGATGATGCCATTGGAGGAAAGGCGCCTATCAGCCCCTCAGGCAGTGAAAACCTTGTGCTTTTGCCTGCAACAACAACATCCACAAGCAAATTCAGCTCCATTCCTCCACCAAATGCGATACCGTTTACAAGGGATATGGTGGCCTTTTCAAATTCCATAAGTTTCACGATGAGAGGAGATGCAACCTGTTCAAAAAACTCCTTTCCATCTGCTATCCCTCTCCAGGAGCTCATTACAGCAATATCATCTCCGGCGGAAAATGCTCTGCCTTCTCCTGTTATCAGAACGACCTTCACATCTTTATCGTTTTCTGCAATCTCCAGTGCTCTTGTTATGTTAAGCCACAGATCCTCATTCAGTGCATTGAGCTTTTCAGGTCTTTTCAGCCTTATGAAGGCGTAGCCATCTCTCTTCTCGTACTCAACACTTCCCAGCTGGATTTTTTCATAAACATATCTGAAAAACCCCTGTCCTGTTTTTTTACCGAGTTTGTTTTCTTTTACCATCTTTTCAAGCATCGGGTCTGCGTCAATCCCAGATTCTTCCAGAGTCCTATGTACCAAATCAAGACCGTAAACATCTGCAAGTTCAAGCACTCCCTTTCTGTATCCCATCCCAAGTTTCATTGCCTTTTCAATGTCTTCCTTTGTTGCAACACCATTTCTGAGAATCCAGCATGCTTCATTAACGGCGGGAGCAAGGATGAGCACTGGATTAACATCATAAGCAAGTTTCTTAGGTATCTCTGCTCTGCCATACACTCCGTTATAAGTGTAAAATCCTTCTCCAGCCTTCATTCCGGTTTTACCCTCTGAAACCATTTTTTCAAGAATTTCAGGAATTTCGATGTTCAATCCTCTTGTCCTCATCTCCCTCATTACGTTGTACAGCACGTCAGCTCCACTGAAGTCTGCCACCTCAAAAATTCCCATTGGCATTCCTATTCTGTATTTGGCACATGCGTCAACATGCTGAATGCTGTAACCTTTTTCTAAGAGCTTGAAAGCCTGTGAAAAAACTCTTAAATTGATTCTGTTCACGAGAAATCCCGGCACATCTTTTACAACTATGCTGCTCATCCCGATGGATCTGGAAAAGGCTACGGTTTCATCAACGGTCTGCTGGGACGTTTCATCAGCTTTTACTATCTCCACAAGCTTTATCAGTGTGGGCGGGTTAAAGAAATGCAATCCCACTACCCTGTCGGCTCTATTTGTTGCCTCTGCTATTTCTTTTATCGGTATTGTGGAGGTGTTTGTTGAAAGGATAACTTCCTCTCTGCAATTCTCATCGAGAATTCTGAAAACATCTCTCTTAACGTCCGTCCTTTCAATAACCGCCTCAATAACAAAATCTGCCCTCTTTGCAGCTGAGGAAAGATCGGTTTCTGTTTTTATTCTACTCAGAACATCATCTTTTTTAATTTCAGTCCTTTTTTGAAGCTTTTCAAGACTCCATGATATTCTTTTCAGAGCTTTTTCAAGAATGTCTCTGCTTACATCCACCAGCAAAACACTGTAGCCGTTTATCGCACAGACCTCTGCAATTCCGTGACCCATGGTGCCTGCACCAATAACAAGAACGGTCTGTATTTTCTGTGCCATGAAAAAAATTGTGAAATGTGGTATTTAACTTCACTGGACGTTAACTGAATTTCTGTCTGCATGGATATTCTTCAGACTCCTGTCTGCAGCCATATAGATCAGGATAAGTGTAACAAACATCAATATGCTTCCGAGTGCAGCAAAGACAACAGATGCAACGACACTGATGAGGTAGAGGATTCCCGCAGTGTTGAAACCCTGATCGACACCCTCAACCTTAGACAGTCTTAAGAGCATTATTCCAAAAAGTATGGCTCCAATAATGGCAATTAAGCCTCCGATGCCCATGAAAAGAATCATCCCGGCTGCCATAACCCCTATTGCTGGAAAATCGACTTCTGGCCTGAATTGAGGTGAAGGAACTGCGGAGAGCATTGGAATCATTACGAGGATCGAAATCAAGATCAGTCCAATACCTGCAAGTTGAAGAACCATCCCGGTTCTTCCAATCCTGAGATCATCGCTTACCTCCCTGAATCTGCCTGTCGCCTGAAACCACAGTATAAATGCCAGTATCCCCAGCACAATTGCTACAAGAAAGGGAATCAGAATTGCTCCCATCAACGCAAAAAACACATTCATGTTGTCCAAGTTTAACCCCAGTCCCACACTCAGAAAGATAAAGGCTATCCCTGCAATTGCAAGCAGATCGCCGGCTATTGCCAGAATCGCTCCCTTTTTCAGTTTTTCAAGACCGGCTATCAGGCTCATGATGGTATACTGTTTTATTCAGATTTAAATTTTTCCAGAAAAATAAAAGTATCAGACACTGTCAAGCCTTTCCACAATCGCCTGTGCAAATTCTCTCGTTCCAACCAGCTTTCCCCCCATGTGTCTGTGGAGATCATAGGTAACGATTCGGTCCTCAACTGTTAGCTCTATGGCTCTCTTTATCATCTCACCGGCCCTCTTCCATCCGAGGTACTCGAACATGAGCACTCCGGTGAGAATCTCTGCTGTTGGGTTCACCTTGTTCTGTCCAGCATACTTTGGTGCCGAGCCGTGAACAGGTTCAAAGACACCCATTCCATCTCCAATGTTGCTTCCGGGTGCAACACCAAGCCCCCCGACAAGAGCTGCCGCGGCATCACTCATGTAGTCGCCATTCAGGTTGGGCATTGCGAGAACGTCATACTCAGCAGTCCTGGTGAGAATCTGCTGGAACATGTTGTCAGCGATTCTGTCCTTGATCACCACCTTTCCCTTTGGAATCTCCCCACCATAGCTGTTCCACAGCTCGTCTTCCGTTATCGTAATGTCTCCAAATTCTTCCCTTGCCAGCTCGTATCCCCAGTCCCTGAAGGCCCCTTCTGTGTACTTCATTATGTTTCCCTTGTGCACAAGTGTCACGCTCTCCCTTCCGTTGTCTATTGCATACTGTATTGCAAGCCTGACGAGCCGTTTTGTCGCAAATTCGCTTATTGGTTTAATCCCTATACCTGAATCCTCCCTTATTGTAACTCCGAACTCATCTTTGAGAAATTTTATTAGCTTTTTTACCTCTTCACTTCCTCTCCGCCACTCTATCCCAGCGTAAACGTCTTCTGTGTTCTCCCTGAATATGACGAGATCAACGACCTGAGGATCCTTGAGCGGGCTCGGAAATCCCTTCAGATAGTATACCGGTCTCACATTGGCGTAGAGATCCAGAATCTGTCTTATCGTAACGTTCAGACTCCTGTATCCTCCACCAACAGGGGTTGTCAGCGGACCTTTCAGAGCCACCCTGAATTCCCTTATGGCATTCAATGTATCTTCAGGGAGATGGGTACCGTACATTTTGAGAGCATCTTCTCCAGCGTATGTCCTGAACCAGACGATTTCCTTTCCTATTTTCTCTGCAGCAGCATCAAGAACCATCATTGCAGCTGGGACCACATCCTTTCCGATCCCGTCTCCCACAAAGTAGGGAATAACCGGATTATCCGGAACAACAAGTTTTCCCCTTTCGTAGCCAATTTTCTCCCCTTCCTCCGGTGGATTGATTTTTTCAAAATTCATGGGTTCAGTCTGAGGATTGGTAATAAATGTTTGTCGAATTGTTTCCTGAATCCTGTATTCAATCTCAGATGATCAATTTGGCAGAGCTTTGGTTTCAGGCATTAAACATTCCGGCATGGCATCCCAGACAGAAGTGGATGATGGAATTATATGGAGCTGTGGATTGAGCAATGTCTATCAAACCCCGACATCTTTTAATAAAACTCACTTCAAGTCTCTCCCGATGGATGATGAGGTTGGAGCAGTAATAAACAAATGCATTCAGTGCGGTACTTGCATTGGAAGCTGTTTTTCAGGAAGAGTTACAGCCCTGAACACAAGAAGGATTCTGATGGAACACCTTGCGAAGGGAGTCCCGATCGAGAATCATGATGCACTCTGGTTCTGTGTTACCTGCTACGCATGTCAGGAAAGGTGTCCCAGAGGGATTCCTGTAACCGAGATTATACTCAAGGCAAGAAACGAGCTTGCGAGAAGAAAAGGTCTTCCTGGGAGGTTGAAAAATGCATTCTCATATCTGGAAAAACACTCGGCACTTGTGCCCGGGAAGGACAGAAATCTGGAAATGAGAAAGGAACTCGGTCTCCCTGTATACCACTCCCAGTTTGATGACGAAGCGAGAAAGGAGGTTTCAGAGATTGTGAAAAGGTATCTGAAAGAGGTGATTCGGTGAAATTTTTTCCGGGATGTATGATCCACAACAGATACCCGGGCATAGAAAAATCACTGTATTATGTTTTTGATAATCTCGAGATTGAGATATCCCCGCTTAAAGGCTCATCGTGCTGTCCAGCTCCCTCAATAACAAAGTCAGTAAGTCAAGACCTCTGGCTTGAAATTGGAAAAAGAAACATCCAGCTTGCCAAGAATGATACAATCATGACCGCATGCAATGGCTGCTTCACAACCCTGTTTGAAGTTTCAGAGAAAATCGGAACCGGAGATGTGAGGCATGTTGCCGAGTTTCTCTATTTTGATGTGGGAACGGAGAGAATAAGGAGGAGTATAACAAAGAGACTTCCTCTCAAACTTGCAGTTCACTATGGATGTCATTTCTTCAGGCCAGGAGAGTACAAGAAGTTCACCTCCCCCGAAAGACCCAAAATTCTTGATGAGCTTGTGGAGGCTATTGGCAGCCAGAGTGTTGATTACAGATACAAGATGATGTGCTGCGGTGGAGGTGGCGGTGTGAGAGCGGGAGCAACAGAGGTTTCCCAGGAACTTCTTGAAATCAAGCTGGATGCTATGAGCAATGAGGAGATTGATGCGATTGTCGTTGTATGTCCTCTGTGTCTGAATCAATTTGACAACGGACAGAAAGAGCTTGAAAATTCACGAAACAGAAGCTACGGGATTCCGACTGTTCATTATATCCAGCTTCTTGCAGTTGCAATGGGAATGGAGCCTGAATTGACAGGAATACAGTGGCATTCCATTTCCAGCACAGACCTGATTGAAAAACTTGTAAAGGGTGAGATGGCAGAGGAATAAATCATCTTTCCAGATCTCCCATGTAAACTGTTGCTGTCTTGGGTACCCTTCCTTTAAGCTTCTGGCGATAGTAACTGTATGTCATCACATCTGCATCGCTTAAAATTCCGGCATCGACAACATTTCCCACAAAAAGGGTGTGTGTTGAGGTCTCCATCTCATGCCTGACCTCTGCCTCTATGTAGGCCACAGCATGATCCCTCACAATCGGAGCGCCTGTCTTACCTGTGAAAAAATCAATATCTTTAAATTTACTGTAATTCCTCCCGCTTCGAAATCCAAATCTCCCAATAAATTCCATGGGTGTGTTTTTCTCCAGAACAGAAACCGAAAAAACCTTGGACTCTTTTACAAATTCATTGGTCAGATTTTCCCTGTTCAGACATACCGCAATCATAACTGGACTTGATGAAACCTGAAATACGGTGTTGGAAATCTGACCATTTGGTTCCCCATTTCTGTGACTTGAGACGATGTACATCCCGTAACTTATCCTGTACAGCGCTTCAGGATTCATAAAAGTGATTTTGAAAAAAACTAAAAAAACATTTCTCAGTATGGTAGAGAATCTATAAATCTCAGCCTTTTCGGTATTGGGGGATGGGTCGACAGGAACTCCTGAACTGGAGACACCTTCACCCTTTTCAGTGTTTCAATGTCCCTTGCTGAGATGTATGGGCTCGCAACAGCATCGGTAAATGCATATATGAAGAGAGTCTTGAAACTGCTTCCCTGAACCTCATCGAGGGCTCTGGGAACTCTGTGGTAAAATGCATGTATCTTTGCAAGGGATGTCTGCATTGGAAGCTTCCCTGTCACCCTAACACCTTCAGTATCGGCATAGTATTCCCTCAGTCTGCTGAATGCAAGAACGAGAATCTGAACAATGAAGCTTGCGATCACAGCTACAATTCCAACAAGAGCGGTTGTTCTGCCTCTCTCATCTCTCATTCCAGAATAAACAAGTGCGTATCCTAAGTAGAAGATCACTGAAGGGAGAAGTCCAAACAGGAGCATTACAGCAGAGTCCCTGTGCCTGTGATGTCCTATCTCATGCCCGACAACTGCCATAAGCTCTTCTTTTGTGAGCATGCTCATCAGGGTGTCTGAGACAGCAACAAATTTTCCACTCAGGAAATTTCCGTAGGCAAATGCATTCGGAGGTGATCTGACCACCATTGCCTTGTACTTTCTCCCGTCCCCCAGCCTCATTGCAATCTCGTCAACAACAGCCTGAAGTTCTGGAGACGGCTTTGCACCGTACATCATGTTGACTATTTTGGGTGAAAAGAGGTACATGAGAATGTTCACTAAAATCAGAAATGCGATGAGTCCGTAAAATCCAATGTACACCCCTGAATAGAGGAGTACATAGTAGATTATGGATCCGCTCACTGCAAGAATCAGTATTGCCAGGATGAGCATTGATGTGTAAAGGGAGAACCTCCCTGCTACACTTCCTGCCACCTTTGGCGCTACGGTGGCTGCCAGAAGGAACATTACAAAGTATCCTGCCATTGCAAGTACCAGATAGACCGGGTCAAATATCAGGAACATGTCCTTTAATGGGGTTATCTGCTTAAAATCGTTTTCCCTCAATTTGTCGGAAATTTCCTGTGAAGGGACCAGTTTTAAATTACATCTCATTAAAGATTATGATGTGAAGTTCGCTGGGATTGATGTTGGACTGAGAAATTCAACCATGGCGGTGATCAGTGGTGGCAAAGCAGAGATCTACAGAGATTACAGAACCGGAATCAGTGAGAGAATAGTGGCTGCTGGGATAGATGCTCCTCTCTCATTTCCAGAGAGAGGATTTTTTAGGGAATGTGAGCGCAGACTGCTTGAGAGGGGAATAAAGCTCTTCCCGTCAGGTTCGCCTTTCTTCAAAAGAGTCGTGGAAAGAGGGATTGAGATCGCATATGAGTTTGAAAAAATTGGTATTCAGGTTTTTGAAGTTTATCCATTTGCAACCAGAGTTCTGCTGGATATTGCACCTGACTGCAACAAGCGAAAAAAATCGTGCCTGAATGATATAAAAAAAGAGCTTGAAAATTACGTCACAGCTGAAATAAACACTCACGACGAGGCAGATGCAGTTATCTCCGCCCTCACTGTAAAGATGTTTTTCGAGGGTCAAGGAGAGCTTGTTTCAGGAAAGGATGGATCAATTCTCATTCCAAAAAAATAGAGAAGATGTCATATCTGGAATGTGATGTTGTTTATGGTCTGAATCGACTTTTCGAGCTCTTCAAGATCTTTCAGCTCAGACTCTATGTCGGGGAATGTTTCATTTATATTCACATTTTCCTGATTCTGGATGGCAGGAGTTGATGTTAAGACTGGTTCTGCCTTTTTTTCGCTCTGCATGATATCTCCAGTTTTCTGGGTGCATCCGGCAGTCAGCAATACCAGTAGCAAAGTCAGAATAATGGCTACCATTCTCTTCATTCAGATCCTCCTCCTGCCTTAATTTCCTTCAATGCATCTCTGTATTCCCTGAAGATCTGTTTCAGATCCCTGAAAGATTTCTTCATTTCACTCATTGCCTTGGCGTATTCTGACTTCCCAAGGGCGAAGTGATTCATGGCATCGCTGAGATCATCTGAACCGAGAGCCATGTCAAAGTGCTCAACCGATCTTTGAGCATGCTCCTTTGCAGAACTCAATCTTTCAAGGTATTTGCTGTAAGCTTCCCTTATGCTGGTGGTATCCATGCCCTTATCCTCAAGTTCTGAAATTTTGAGTTCCAGTTTCAGTGAACTCCCCTCTGCCTGCTCTATAACATTTATCAGTTTCAGTGAGAGGACCTTTCCTGTTATAACAGTTATCTTCACCCGGAGGGTTTTCCACTCCTTCGAAAGGGCTGAGACGTTGTCTCTGAGTTCCTGAGGAGTGGATGAATTCGTGATCACTCCTCTCCAGTATTCAAGCTCTGATCTGATGCTGGAGATGTCTGAGGAGAGGTTCTGTGACTCATTGAGCCCAAGATCAAGAATTCTGAGCTCGAGACTGTCAAGGTGCGAGATCACAAAATCTATGCCAAATGCAACGTATCCCTTAGTTGCGTTAAACACAACAGGATCACCAAGTCCTCTATGCTTCATTTTCTGGTACATCTGTCTTGTTTCAGAATACTTTTTGAGATACTGCTCCTTCATTTTCTCTCTCTTTTCCATCAGCTCTCTATGCTCCTCAATTTTTTCTCTTACTTTCTCCCTTCCACGGAAGTATTTCCAGGAGTCGTCTGAATCTCCTTTAATTTCAATTCTTATGTTGTTTTCAACGGTATTTCTGCTCAGACCGGTTTCATTTACGATTGCGCTGATGATTTCTTCTGTATTGACTGTATTCAGTCTGAACTCGGATTCGGTGTCATTCACCTTTACCTCAACCTTGGACCAGTTACTGTATACCTCGACTTCAATGTAGATTCTTTCTGAAGTGTAGTATTTACTGTCATGATAACTGTCCTCTTTCCACCCTTCTCCCCCGCCATGCCTGCTCATCTCACGGTATCCATGTTCGTTTTCATCCATCTCATCGTCATGGGCAACAACCGGATACACCAACCCTGTCAGCAGGATTGCCAGCATCAGCATCGTCTTTTTCATGTGCATCACCCAATTCCAAGTTCAATCTGTGAAAATATAAGCACTTTTTTGATTGATCAAATTGAAAAGCAATGTAATGTTTTATAAAGATTTACGAAGCTTTGCCTTCGTTTCTTTCATTTTACAGAGTTATTAAATTGATTTTTCTCAATTTACGGTTCATCTCTTTCGGGTTTGAACTTTCCACCAAATCCTTTACCAATGAAATAAACCTCCGAACTTCTCTTTCTTGAAGCTGGTGGGGTGTGAAGCTTTTTGAAAACAAAGAACTTCTTGAATTCCGAGTAAAGTCTCGGCGTCTCCTCACCCTGGAACATTTTCACGACAAAGTTCCCACCTCTTTTCAAAAAGAGTCTTGCAATTTTGAACGCATACTCTACAAGCTCAACAGATCTGAAGTGGTCGATGTCCCAGTTTCCGGTTATTTTTGGTGAAGCATCGCATATTACTGCATCGAATCTGCCCCTTACTTCTCTTATTTTATCCCATGTTTCAGGTGAAGTTAGGTCGCCTTGAATGAAGTAAACACCATCAATCCCGTCCATAGGGGAGAGATCTACCGCAACAACCCTTGCACCAAGCTCAACAGCAACCTGGCTCCACCCACCCGGAGATGCTCCAAGATCGAGAACCCAGTAATCCTTTTTTATCAGTCCAAATTTTCTGTTCATCTGCTTGAGTTTGAAAGCTGCTCTGCTCCTGTAACCTTCTTTTCTGGCCTTCCAGTAATAGTGATCCTGCCTGTCCTCAACCCTTCTCGGCTTCATAGACCCTCACATAAACCTTTCTCCTCCTTGGACCATCGAATTCAAGAAAAAGGATTCTCTGCCAGGTTCCAAGAAGAAGTCTACCATTCTCAACAGGTATAAGTACAGAATTCCCAATCAGACTGGCTTTCATGTGAGCATCTGCATTGCTGTCTATCCTGTCATGCATGTACCCTGCACCTCTCGGCACAATGTCTGAGAGCTTTTGCATCATGTCCCTCATCAGACCGCTTTCAGCCTCGTTGATCATGATTCCGGTTGTAGTGTGGAAGGTATAAATCAACATCATACCGTTTTTTCCATCTGCGATTTCCCTAACCCTGTCAGTAATGTCAATCATTTCCTCTCTGTTTTTGGTTTCAATTTCAATCACATTCACGGCACTCTCACCACCACTTCTCTTTTATCCTCATCAAGCCTGAAAGATCCAAATTCAACAGTATCAATATCCCTTAGTCCAAGAAACCTTAATATTTTTTCCTGGAAATCGATCTCCTTTAGAAGCCCCATGGAGAGGTAGCTGTCTCCCTTCTTCAGTCCGAGAACCAATCCCTCAAGCTCAGAAGGCTTGATTATGTTGACCTCCGAGACTCCAAAGTATTCTCTCAAGAACCTCACAGCTTCTGATCCAGCCCCGTAATTTTCAGAATAGATGTTCAGAAAGTCATATCCCCTCTCGCAATAAACAACATCTCCAAAGGATTCCAGAACCGGATCTCTGACTTCTTCACCCCTGAAAAGAGTTGTATTTTTCAAGCACAATTCATCAGCACTTTTTTCCACATAATCCAGCCCGTCAAGCCACTTTTCATAGTTTCTCCTCCTGATTATCGCTCTTAGATCCCGACCTCTCTTTCTGATCACAAAGCTCTCAAGTCTGAAAACCTCAATGTCATCTATGAAATAAGGAGTGCTATCCAATGCCGCAACAACATCAGGATTGAAAATCTCAATTTTTGAAAGCTTGTATTCTCTTGCCTTTCTTCCATTTATCCATCCTGTCGTGTTCACAACTGCTTTTTCTCTGGCAAGCCTGCATAGCTGGTGAAACGCTTTGAGACACCTTGATTCGAAACCTGATGGAGAGATCGCGCCAACAAAAGATACCTTTGCTTTTTCAAGTTCTGAAAGTGAGATAATTTTTTCCTTCTTAAAGCCAGCAGCCATTGCTCCGGGGTGAACAATATCATTCTGTCCTATGTCAGCATCTACTGCACAGTCAATCCCCATTTTGTTCATTATGTACACGCAGAATGAGCTTTTTCCAGTGTCTGTTCTTCCAAAGGTGAATATCCTTCTGTAATCTCCTTCAGAAAATTTCTTCCATGATTCCGGAATTGTGTTACCTTTCACCTGAATGATGTCACCGCCGGTTGTTATTCTGCCTTCATCTCTGAAATACAGGGGATACACCTTCCCTTCAGGAACGTGAACTGAAGTAACCCTCTTGCCGTATACCTCAGCATACCCCTCTATTACAGCATCTGCTTCTCCGAACAAAAGAAGGGTTGTGTCAGGATCGACTTTCATTTCCATTTGTTTCAATGGGCTGAATTATAAATGCTCTCATTTCGGGTTTTGCTGCCACTATCTCAGTAAAATTCATGTCATGCATGTAGGCTATGTTCAGGCTGTCATATCTTGTAACGTTGTAGTAGTCAGTTATGTTGCTTTTGATGAAAAAGATATTCTGCTTGAAGTTTATTGCAACAACCTTGTCGTAACCTCCTGTTCTGTTCACGGCTATCCCCTCAAAATAGAAATCAGCGGCATTTCCAGAGCTTTTGTTCATCTTTATGATCTGCCCTGCATCATCTCCTGTGAGAACTACAATGAAGCTGTAATCGAGATCCGGGATTCTGTCAATATAATCCGCGTAGGTGTTGTTGACTTTCTTATTTTCCGAAATTGAATCAATGTACATCGTAACCGCATCGACAGTTCCGATAGCAATAGGATTCACATTTTCGGCAAACCCGTATCCGTTTTTGATCTTCAGATCCACACCCATATAGTCTCTCTTCTCATCATAGCTGAAGAATACCTTTGACTGTCCAACATCAAACAGGAAAAGATACGGATAGTAACCGAGGGTGGTTGATGGATATTCAACATAAAATACAGAATTGACAGTTGTGAATCTCACAAATCTGAAAACATAATCCTGTGAAAGACTCTGCCAGTAGGTATCGATCAGCTGGATCAAATTCGGATCATGAGTTCTGAGATTCAGGTAATATATTCTGGATGAATCTGATACAAGCTTGATTGACTCCTTCACACCTGTAACCGAATACCTCACTTCCCTTGATGGAGTTGTTGTGCTTCCCCTGAACGCATACGCAAGAACGGATCCAAGCATTATCAAAGCCAGAATCAGAGCCAGGATTTTTGCTGATTTTTTTTCAAGTGGTTTTGCCATGGTAAGAGAAACTGGTGATTGGTTTTTAAAATTTTATCATTCAGCGGGATGAGAAGATCGGAAACTGCGAGATATGTGACCTTCTGAAAGAAACGGGCTAAATAAAATGGAGAAATATGGTTTTACTCTTTAACAAGCTCGATCTCAATTGTTGAAACGTTTACAACTCTTCCCTGCTCACTATCGAGCTCTTCCGTATCTATTCTTATATCCTGTATCTTCACGTTGGGCATGAATCTGTTCCTGACGATCTCAGCAACATCCACGGCCCTGCTTATTGCCTTGCCTCTCGCCTTTATCACAACCCTGCTCACACCCTCATTGAGCTGTGTCAGGGTTGCAAGAACGTAGTTCATCACAGGCTTTGAACCCACAAACACTACTGCATCCTCTGCCATGGCTATCACCTGTTCTGGGGTTGGAAGTGGTCGATATTTAAACTTTATTCAAAGATGATATTATGTTCTCTCGTACAGAAGAATCGGGTCACTCACAGACTTCAATTACCAGCACATGAGACCCGTAACTTTTCATTCTGTAAAGAATACCCTGAAAATCGAGAAAGTCATGTATTTCAGTAAGGGACGGGAACCTCCTGAAATTGGATATAAGGGAGTAGTACAGTTCAAATAATTCAGCTCTTTCAGGCTGAACATCTCTGAACACCTCTGAAAAAACAGCTATCTTTCCATCAAAACCTATCGCATTCAATGCATTTTTCAGTACAGCCCTTATATCAGAGTATTCAAGTACTGAGGAAAGCACAGCAAGGTCGTATTTTTTTGTAAACTCCATTTTGGATTCTGCAAATCCCTGAATGAGTCTCACGCGATCAAGAAGGTTTTTTTCCCTGCAGTTTGACCTTGCAATTCTCAGAAGAGGTCTGGAATAATCTATACCCGTGTAAAATCCATGCTGTCCAACAAGCTCGGAGTAGTAAGCTGGAGAAGCACTTCCACATCCAAAATCAATTATTCTTTCCCCTTTTCCAATTCCAGCAATTTCGGATATGGCTCTTCTCGCGTAACTGTATATTCCTGTTTCAAGCCATAGATTCCAGAGATCTGCATCCTTCAAAAAACCAAGAGTTATGTTGGGATGATCCGGATGAATCATGGCAAAGTAGGATGCCCTCTCCATCACATCCGCTATGTCAAGTATTCTTCCGTCCACATCATTTTTCATCATCTCGCATGCCCTGTCTATCAGGGCATCAAAGTCAGTCCTTTCGATAAAAAGCTTCCACTTTTCGAGATAGTCAATGTTGAAGTACTTCTCCGAAAATCTCAGCTTGAAAATATATGCTTTCAGGATCAGATATCCGTAGTAGAAATTCATGTATCTGTCAAGCGTTCTTATGAGAATCTGTGTCATCACATCTCACCGTATACCTTTTTCACGTACTCAACTACCTTCCTGCCAAGTTCAGTGATCCGGTAATACTTGAATCCGTCTCTTTCAACAACCTCCACAAGTCCGAGCTCTATCAGTGAACTTGAGCCATTGTATCTGTTTCCCATTCCTTTTATGCATCCGAGAACGTTTGTGGCATCACTTCTGATCATCTTTGAAATATTTGAAAGATAGTCGGAATTCGGGTATACGTTATAGAGATAAAACAGCACTTTCCTCCTCAGAGCACTCTTGTTTATGCTTCGCAGAATGTGCGGGTCGATTGTTAAAAGATGTGGAGGTAACACGGGATCACCTCTTAAATTGTATAGGACGGTAAGAATATAAAATTATTATGCTTATCATCATGGACATGAAAGTATCCATTTCAAACACCTCCGATATTGAGCAGAGAGGTTATTGTTGTCTGACTAACGTAAGCGCTGATTGCTGCAACCCACATCATACCTACTGTATGCACAAGACCTGCAATGACCTTTCCACCATCCATTATCTTTATTGCCACTGTTGACAGAACCGCATGAATGAGCATTAGGAGAGCTATGAGTCTCGAAACAAACGTGAGGTCTTCAGGAGGAACAACATGAAGAATCGATCCAATCATATCTGTTGGAATCTCAAGACTTGAGTAAAGATTGTTCATCGATTCCACAACACCGAATGAGATGTAGAGTGCAAATGAGATTCCTATTATAACACCGTATGCAATTCCAATAAAGGAACTTGTGGTCTGAGACCTTCTCTTTCTCAGGTTGTTGATTGTTATAAAGTTGGAAGACACTATTTCGGCCACGTCAATTGGCTCTGCACCAAGCGATATTGCCTCGACAAACATGTCTGTGAATCTGTATATCAGGTTGCTGTTGGTTGAGATGGCAAATTTTTCCCAGGCCCTTTTTTTGTTGATTCTTGAGCTCAGTCTTCTGTACAGTGCCATAACATCCTCTGTCAGCGCACCGAAATCATGGGCTGTTAGGTACTTCAGGCTTTCAAGTATGTTGCCACCTCTCGCTGATGATGATGCTCCAAGACTCATAATGAATGAGGGGGCGTTTCTGTCCTTTTCAGATATAAGCTTCTCCTCTTTTCTCGCCACAAATCCCGGAATCAGAAATGGAGTTATGGCTATGGCCACAAGAAATGTGAATGGCAGATCTATCAGTTTCAGCACGTAATTTGCGTAAAGCAGGGCTGAAAATAGACCCAGAAATACAAGCAGAGTTATGGTGAAAATTCTGTATATTTTCCGATCTGTAACTGTGTACTCTCCCGAAGTCTGCCATAGCGGATCTTCAGGAACAACCGCCTTAAGATATACAAGAACTCCGGCTTCCGTGATGAAAAAGAATATCATGACCAGATATATTGTGGTTGTGACATTTATCCCGGTCAGAAACGGCATTATTATGGCAAAAGCTGCAAAAAAGCTCAGCGAAAGAACTATTGAAACATATATCTCCTTGAATATGTCAATGCTGTACATTTTACCATTGTACAGAGTGACGTAATCCTCCATCACAACCTTCTGTTCTCTTTTTATGAACTCCTTGAAATCCTCACCACTGTCAAGTTCATGAGCCATCCTGTCAAGGAAATCAGAAAATATCTTGCTGGGGGTTCTTTTGGCTATGAATCTGCAGGCCTGTGCGAGATTTCTTCTCCACTTAGACATCAGCAGAAATATCTTTCTTGTTTCTTCAGCCAGAGCCTTGTACTCTGATCTCTCTGAAAGTATTTTCATCAGCTCTTTTCTGTCAATTTCTGATGTTGAAAGAGTTCCCATATGGGTGATGTAGAAGTGAATGTTGTTGTCTATTTCATTCTTCATTCTCATTTCGATCATCTTTATGTATAGCAGGGCAGGCAGTACAATAAAGATCGGGACAGCAAGAAAGAGAATTCTGAAGGTTCCGAAGGGTTCCAGCATTGAGTAAAGAACAAAATACATGACCACAAACAGAATCAGGGATCCCATCAGGGAGGGGAGGAGGATGAATTTCAGGTATCTGTCAACATCGATGCCAAGATGCCGGACGTTCATGGATCTCACATCCTGAAGGGTAAACCTTCAATCCCCTTCTTGTAAAAATTCCAGATCACCTTGGTGACCTGGTAGTAATCCAGAATTTTTTCCTCTATCATTCTGGTGAGAATTCTTGATCTGAGTTCGAGCTCGTTGTAAATCTCTCTCGGATCTTCATATCCCGCTGTCTGGGCAATTTTGTTCTCGAGAACATAGCTGTTGTAGAGCCCCCTGAAAACGTGCTCATCACCAACACTGTCCCATTCAAAAACAGATCTCGTCACAACACCACCTATTTCCTCATAGTAACCCTCAATTTCCTCAATAACAAGACATCTCCTCAAAAATTGTCCCTTTCTGTAAACAGCTTGCTGAATCAGCACCACATTCAGATTGTCAACAAATGTTATCGGCACATTTATGGGATCTCCCGTCAAACGCTGTATCAGCTTTTTAACGCTGCCAGCATGAAACGTTGCCAAAACAGGGTGTCCTGTTTGCATTGCCTGAAACGCAATCGAACCTTCTTTTCCCCTGATCTCGCCAACTATTATGTAATTGGGTCTGCTTCTAAGTGCAGCTCTCAGCAAATCAAATAAATCTACCTTTCCAGCCTCTCCACGCTCTCTTGTGTTGAGCTGCTGCCATACAGGATGGGGGACCTGAACTTCCGGAGTGTCCTCGGCTGTATACACCTTTGAATCAGGTTTTATAAAGGGTATCATTGCGTTGAGTGTTGTTGTCTTACCGCTTGCGGTTTCACCACTGACCCAGATGCTCATCCCATACTCAAGACAGAGCCAGAGGTAGGCTGCAACCTCTGCGCTCAGCGTTCCCCAGTTTATGAGCTGTGTTATGCTTATCGGCACAGCTGTAAACTTTCTTATGGTGAAAGAAGGACCCTTCAGGCTGACATCTGTTGAATATATTATGTTAATTCTGCTACCGTCTGGCAGGGAACCGTCCACAATTGGCTCCTTCTCACTTACAGGCCTTCCCATCCTCTCCCCCAGGTTCTTGAGGTACTCGGCCATTCTTAGATCGTTCCCGAAATCCACGTTTGTCGGCATCATGTCAAATATCTTGTGGACAACATGGGTGTTTTTTGGACCTATGACATGGATATCCTCTATGTGGGGGTCCCTTATGAGTGGTTCAAGAGGTCCTGTGCCAAGCACCTCTCTTTTGATAAGATAACGGAAATTGTACGCCTCTTCTTTTGTCAGGGGAATTTTTGATGGTACAAGAGAAAATCTGCTTTTTCCCTTGAACTCCTTTCTGGCTGAGGTGATGGTTGTGACCCTGTCAAACAACCTGTCAATCAGCCTCTCCATTTCGTCATCACTTTCAGGAGATGGCTCATAGGGTGCAAGCTCAAGCATCGCGTCAAGAACTGCATTGAATTTCTTTTCCTCCCCCTTTCCCAGTTTTGGCTCGATGGCTATGTACTTTTTTTTACCATCTCTGTCAGCGTATATGTGAATGAAAACAGGATCGCCCACAGGATAGAGAATATTGGGCCTTGGAAGTGACTTCATATCCCTGGTAAGCTGAACAACAAAGTTAGGTATTGTACCCTCTTTCTTTCTGAAAGTATTCAGGTATCTTCCGAGATGAGGGTTTCTCCTTACTGCAATATCAAGCTTGTCACTTTTCACTGCTCTCATCGGCAGTCACCTCACGCAACTGCGGCAATTTCCACAACCAGTCCGATCTTGGGCTCAACCCTGAAAGCAATCTGTTTCTGATACTGGGCTGGAGCGAGGTTGTACTTCTTTACTGTCATTGTATTTTTTATGTCAGTACCAAATTTGCGGAGTGTGCACTCAGCGAGAAATGTTGACGAAGCTTCTATCTCAAGCAGAGACTCTTCATCAATCTCACCTGTCAGTATTGTGGCTATAACGGAGTTGCCTGCAGCAGTGTATCTTTTCAAAAATGCAACCAGATCAATTGCAGATTCTCTGTTGAGATCAAATTTCAGCAGTGCCGAAAGGGAGTCTATGAAGACAACATCGGACTCAAAGAGATGCTTTGCTGAAATTAGCTTGTTAACGTAATCATACCTCTTTCTTGGAAGGCTGATAAGGGGGTAAACGGGAAAAAACTTCATTAAACCAGATATTATAAATTTTTCAATGGAGTATCCAATACTGGACATCTGCTTTACAAAATCGACAGTTGTGAACTGTGTTGACAGATAGGTGACAGACACGCTGTTTCTCAGAAGTCCAAAAAGCATTCTCTGACATACTATGCTCTTCCCACTTCCACTCTCACCCTTTATCACTCCAAAAGTTCCTTTCGGTATCCCTCCTCCTATTTTCTTGTGAAACTCATCGTTGGGTATCTGAACAGAGTAAAAGGACATGCCATCACCCCTGGAATTCGAAGGATTTTTTCACACCAACATCTGAAATCACGGAAAGCCTTGCGCTGCCGTTTATCTTGGAAGAAAACACCTGAAGCGTCACAGTCTCTCCGGGAGATATGGATAGCCTGTCAGGTACAAATCTCACCACTGCTCCATTCAGAAGGACTGTCAAAGTGTTGTTTGAGGTGTACATGCTCTCTGTTCCTGTATTTTTTATGTAAATTACATAGGCTCCAAGAGTTGAGTTGTAAACCACATTTGCCGGATCATTGATTATCTCAAAGTCCGTTCCAACCAGCTTTTTTATGGCTTCCCCCTGTTCGTTGGCCTCGATTGCTACTTTCTGCACTGTCATAAACATGATCGCTGATGCAGATGACGCAAGAACCACAGCTGCGATAAAGAATATCAGATGAGTTGCAACATCTCCGAAACCCATATCAGGTCACCTGATACTCCAAGTAGAGGGAATATCCATTCTCTGCCACAACCTTCAGTCGGTGGGTAGTGTTTATCCCGCCAGGAACATCTGATACGCTGAAATTCACTTCAGTGCCCGGGTAGAGGGGGGTTGTGGAGTATGCGAAATCATATCTCAAACCGTCAATGATTATATCGAATTTTTCCGGATGAAGGGTGGGAGTTCCTGTGTTCTTCAATGTAAAGCTGAGGTTGTGGGTTCCGGTTAGGGGTGTTGTTGTAATACCTGTGATCTCAAGATTTGTGTTTGAGGTATCCTCCATTCTTTCCTTTTTCTCTCCAAGTTCTGCCGAGTATGTTTTTGCAATATCAGCCACGGTAGAGTACATCAGTCCGAAGGCAATCAAGGAGAAAACGAAAATTATTGAGAATGCTGCAACGGTGCTAAACCCCATTTATCTCACTGACCCCCTTCTTTATTCTGTAAACCTGCCTCTCCACCTCATGAAGAAGATCCTTGTTCATTTTCCCAGTTTTCAGTGCCTCTATAAACAGCAGGGACATCAGATGATCGTGCACGTTCATAAACCCTGCCGGCCTCCAGTCAGAGTTCTCATGATAAAGCTTTATTCCCTTCGCATGCCTCAGGATTTCAAACATGACGTCTTCTGAAATCCACCCTATCTCAACATAGTAATCCAAGACATCCTCCAAACCGCTGTATCCAACTCTTTCAATGAGATGTTCAATCCATCTCAGCAGGAACATCATTGAACCCACATTCTTTGGAATTCTATCAAGAAACGTTCTGGAATCTTCTTTTTTGAGGGCATGTGCTATCTGAACTGCCTGTAGTTCGGTCTTTTCCAATTCCCGTGATCTGTCAACTCTCCCCATCACTTCACTTTCCGGATCTTTTTCTGCTTTTACCTCACCTTCATCTCTGTCCTTCTTTTCTGCCGATTCTGCACCCTCTGACATGATTGCCTGTCTCAACTGCATTCTGAGAAGCTTCTGAAGTGTTTTTTCAAGCCTGTCTATTTTTGTATAGAGCTCTCCCACATCAACCTCACCGCTGCTTTTCAGTCTCTTTTCAACATTCTTCAAGATTCTCTTCAACTGTTCTTCCGTGAGCTTTCTACCCTTTAAAACCTCATGGAGATCTTTCAGAATGACCGATGGAATTCTGCCACGATAACCTTCAAGTCTGTTTTTGAGCTCACCCTCTGAGAGAAAAGGAGTCTCTTTTCTATCATCCTGCTCCTGTTCCTCCTCCTTTTCCTGAACCTCATCAAGGTAAATCACATTTCTTATGTCGTCTTCACTCAATTCCGATCACCTCCTCGTAAAGAACTTCATTGATTATCTGTCTCAGATTTAGTGCATTTCTGAAAATCATCCTTATATCCATCTGAATCTCAATTATTATCTCCTCAAATTCCTCAATTTTTTTCTCAAGCTCATCAATCCTTTCAAAGCTCAGTTTTGTTGCCTTTGAACTTCCGACAAATGGGTTGATCTGGGCAGAAACCACCTCGTACAATGCCATCATGTCCTTCATTGATTCCTCGATCTTCTTCATTTCCTCCCTGATCCCGTCTATTTCCTTCTTCAGATTGCTCATGGATATGTCCATTCTTGGAAGCCTGTTCTCAATGTCATTGAGCCTCTCGTTGATCTTCATCACCATATCATCATCTGCAGAATCCTGTTTTTCAGAGGAGACTTCAGTTTCTTCTTCAATTTCATCTTCAAGAGTTTCTTCATCCTCTTCTTCCACCACCTCCTCTTTTTTGAATTTTTTAAATAAATTCAGCCCCATAAAAATCACCTCAAAAAATAAATAAAAAAATTCTTGAAATTACTGAAGTTCGACGACGTTCTCCGTATAGGCTGGTGGAGTTGTGAACTCGATTATGCCTGG
>Ga0256830_1000947_pt1 | contig 21482 bp, 19 predicted proteins | sample 128326metaG_FD_190537 | JGI IMG/M metagenome (GOLD analysis project Ga0256830, IMG submission 190537) | Hydrothermal vent microbial communities from Lau Basin, Pacific Ocean - 128-326 | ecosystem: Environmental > Aquatic > Marine > Hydrothermal vents | place: Pacific Ocean: Lau Basin | collected... | reverse complement strand
AGCCGCCCTTCTCGGCCTGCTCCGGAGTCCAGTCGCAGGTCGCCGGTTCCCGTTCCACGGCCGAGCCGTCGGGACCGAAGATCCGGTGCGCTCCCGGCTCCAGGACCGCGGTCTCGCCGTTTTCGAGGACCACGAAGTCGCGGGTCAGGTGCAGCAGCGCGGGCATGTCGCTGGCGGCATAGCGCGCGCCCTCGGCGACCCCCAGGACCAGCGGCGAATCCTGGCGCGCCACGACCAGGATTCCCGGCTCCTCGGCGGAGAGGACGACCAGGGCATAGGCCCCCTGCACCATTTCCAGGGCACTGCGCGTCGCCTGGTGCAGGTCCTGGCCGCGGCGGTGGAAGCTGGCGATGAGATTGGCCAGGACCTCGGTGTCGGTCTCCGAAGTGAAGACATGGCCCTGGGCGGCGAGCATGGCCCGGAGCTCGGCATAGTTCTCGATGATGCCGTTGTGGACCACGACCACGCGGCCGCTGTCGTCGCGGTGCGGGTGGGCGTTGGCATCCGAGGGGGCGCCGTGGGTGGCCCAGCGGGTGTGGGCGACGGCCACCGGCGAGGGCGGCAGGCCGTTGACGCTGAGCTCTTCCTCCAGGGCGACGATCTTGCCCATGCGGCGCCGCAGTTCGATGCCCTGCGGCGTCATGACGGCCATGCCGGCGCTGTCGTAGCCCCGGTATTCCAGTTTCTTCAGCCCCTCCAGGACGGCAGGGGCGACGTCGCCATCGCTGCCGATGGCTGCGACGATGCCACACATGGATGCGGTGCCTCTAGCTGACGGTCTCCGAGAGGCGCTCCCGGAACGACTCGATGGCCCGCTTCAGCCCTTCCTCGAGCCCGACCTTCGGCTCCCAGCCGAGGAGGGTGCGGGCCTTGGTGATGTCGGGCTGACGCTTCTTCGGGTCGCCTTCCGGGAGTTCGCCGAACTCGATGGGAAGCTCCGAACCGACCGCCCGCTGGACATGTTCGGCAAACTCGAGGATGGTGATCTCGTGGGGGTTGCCGATGTTCACCGGCAGCACCTCGTCGCTCTGGAACAGGCGCCAGATCCCCTCGATGAGATCGTCCACGTAGCAGAAGGAACGGGTCTGGCTCCCGTCCCCGTGGACCCGCAGGGGCTGGCCGCTCAGGGCGCGCCGGGCGAAATCCGGCAGCACCCGCCCGTCGTCCAGCCGCATCCGGGGTCCGTAGGTGTTGAAGATCCGGACGATGCGGGTCTCGACGCCGTGGTGCCGGTGGTAGGCCATGGTCAGGGCCTCGGCGTAGCGCTTGGCCTCGTCGTAGACGCCGCGGGTCGTCAGGGTGCTGACGTTGCCGTTGTAGGTTTCCTTCTGCGGATGCTCCAGGGGGTCGCCGTAGACCTCGCTGGTGCTGGCCAGCAGGAAGCGCGCATTCCTGGCCAGGGCCAGGCCCAGGCAGTTGTGCGTGCCCTGGGCGCCGACCTTCATGGTCTGGATCGGGACCTGGATGTAGTCCACCGGGCTCGCCGGGCTGGCGAAGTGGAAGACACCGTCCAGGGGGCCCGACAAGTGGATGTACTGGCTGACATCGTGGCGCCGGAACTCGAAGTCCGGGCGCTCCATGAGGTGGGCGATGTTGCGCAGATCCCCGGTGATCAGGTTGTCCATCGCCACGACCTCCCAGCCGTTCTCGAGGAGCTTCTCGCAGAGGTGGGATCCGAGGAAACCGGCTCCGCCGGTCACGAGGGCGCGGGGCATGGACTCAGCTCTCCAGGTAGCGTTCGAGGAAACCGGTATCGACCTGGCCGTTCACGAACTCGGCGCGCGCCAGGATCTCCCGGTGCAAGGGGACGGTGGTGGCGATCCCCGGCCCCTCGACCCGCAGTTCGCCCAGGGCCCGCAGCCCGGTGCGGATCGCCGCCTCCCGGGTCGGGCCGGTGACGATGAGCTTGGCGATCATGCTGTCGTAGTGCCGCGGGATCGTGTAGCCGGCGCAGACGTGGGTGTCCACGCGCACGCCGGGGCCGCCGGGCAGGACCAGCTGCTCGATGCGGCCCGGAGTGGGCGCGAAGTTGCGCTCCGGGTTCTCGGCGTTGATGCGGAACTCGATGGCGTGCCCCTGGAGATCCACGTCCTCCTGGGCCAGCGCCAGGGCCTCGCCGCCGGCCACCCGCAACTGCCATTTCACGAGGTCCACGCCCGACACCTCCTCGGTCACCGGGTGCTCGACCTGGATGCGGGCGTTGAGTTCGATGAAGTAGAAGTTGCCCTCCCGGTCCAGGAGGAACTCCACGGTGCCGGCATTCACATAGCCGGCCTCGCGGGCGAAGGCCACGGCCGCCTCGCCCATGCGCTCGCGCAGTTCCGGTGTCAGGGCCGGCGAAGGCGATTCCTCGATGAGCTTCTGGTGGCGCCGCTGGATGGAGCAGTCGCGTTCCCCGAGGTGGATCACGCGGCCGTGGGCATCGGCCAGGATCTGGAACTCCACGTGCCGCGGGTTTTCGACGAACTTCTCGATGTAGACCGTCGGATCCTTGAAGGCGGCCGCCGCTTCGCTCTGCGCCTGCTGGAAGCCGTGGCGCAGGCTGACCTCGTTGCTGGCCACGCGCATGCCGCGGCCGCCGCCGCCGGCCGCGGCCTTGATGATCACCGGGTAGCCGATTCCGCGCGCGACCTTTACCGCCTCCTCGACGCTGTCCACAGGGCCGTCGGAACCCGGCACCACCGGAACCCCCGCCTGGCGGGCGAGGTCCTTGGCCTTCGACTTGTTGCCGCAACTGGCGATCACCTCGGCGGGTGGTCCGATGAACTGGATGTTGCAGGAGGCGCAGACCTCTGCGAAGTGGGCGTTCTCGGCCAGGAAGCCGTAGCCCGGGTGGATCGCCTCTACATCGGCGATTTCCGCCGCCGAGATGATGCGCGGGATGTCCAGGTAGGAGCGCGCGGACTCCGGCGGCCCGATGCAGATGGCCTCGTCGGCCAGGTCCAGGTAGGGCGAACCGCGGTCGGCGGTGCTGTACACGGCCACCGCCTCGATCCCGAGCTCGTGGCAGGCACGGATCACCCGGAGGGCGATCTCGCCGCGGTTGGCGATCAGGATCCGCCGCAGCATGGGAGGGTTTCCCGGGCCTCCCTAGGAAGTCCGGATCCGGAACAGGGGTTGATCGAATTCCACGGGCTCGCCGTTCTCGACCAGGATCTCCACCACCTCGCCGCTGCACTCGGCCTTGATCTCGTTCATGACCTTCATCGCCTCCAGGATGCAGAGGGTGGTGTCCGGCCCGACCCGGTCCCCCACCGAGACGAAGGGGTCGGCCTCCGGGCTCGGAGAGCGGTAGAAGGTGCCGACCATGGGGGCGCGCACCAGCATGGTGCCGGCCTGCTCCTCACCGGCGGCCGGCGCCGCCGCCCCGGGAGCGGGCGCCGGCGCCGGAGCCGCCGCCGGCGGAGCGGCATAGACCGCCGGAGCCGCCGGCGGCGGTGTCCGCGACAGGCGGATCCGCTCCTTGCCGCTCTCGTACTCCAGTTCGGTCAGGTCTCCCTTGTCCAGGAGCGTGAGCAGTCGCTCGATGAAGTCGAAGTCCAACAGCCCGGAAGGGTTCGGGGTTCAGGGATGGCGGCGCGGCGGGTCCGGCCGCCGCTCCCTCGGGGGTCGCGTCCGGTCCTGGAAGGGGCTCATTGTGCCCGCCACTCCCCGGATTTCCCGCCGCTTTTTCGGAGCAGGCGGATGCTCTCGATGCGCAGGTCCTTGGACAGGGCCTTGGCCATGTCGTAGAGGGTCAGGGCGGCCACCGAGGCCCCGGTCAGGGCCTCCATCTCGACCCCCGTGCGCCCCTCCAGACGGGCGCGGCAGCGCACCACCAGGACCGGTTCGCCGGAAGCGGGGCCGATCTCGACCTCGACCCCGCCGAGGGGGAGCGGGTGGCACAGGGGGATCAGCTCCCAGGTGCGCTTGGCGGCCTGGATGCCGGCCAGGCGAGCGGTCTCCAGGACCGCCCCCTTCGGCGTGTCGCCGCGCAGGACGCGCTCGAAGACCTCGGCCGGAAACCGCACCCGCGCCTCCGCCTCGGCCTCGCGCAGGCTCGGCTCCCTGGCCGAGACGTCCACCATCCGCGCCCGGCCGGCGGCGTCCAGGTGGCTGAGGTCCGGGGATTCCGGCGGGGGCGGGCTCATGAAGGGTCGGTCCATCCGTAGGAAGAGGGCCGGACCGGACCGATAGTGTAGAACGGCCCGTCGGGCCCGTCCCCCGCGACCATGTTCCTCGCAGCCCTCCTTCTTCTCCTTCCGCCCCAGGACCCGTCCCTCGCCGAGGCCCTGGAGCGCCTCCAGCAGGACGCCGCCGGCGCCCCCCCGGCCCGGGTCCTGCATCTGGCCGACGCCTTCCTGGAGCCCGACGACGAAGCCTGGGTAGAGCTCCTGGAGGAGCAGCTGCCCGGCGAGGACCCCGCCCGGACCCTGCTCCTGGGACGCCTCCTGAGCCACGCCGGCTCCACCGCCGCCGCCGGCGCGCTGGGGGAGCTCCTCCTGGAGGGCGACGGTGAGGCCGCCCGGGCCGCCCTGGCGACCCTGACCCTGGACCTCTACCAGGGCTCCGAGGAGGCCCAGGAGGCCCTGGGAACCTGGCTGGGAACCCACGCCCCGGAGGACGACCCCGGTCTCTGGGCCGAGGTGGCCCTGGGCCTCTACCGCATCGGCGACGGGACCCGTCAGCGCGCCGGCCACCGGATGCTCCGCGACCGCAGCCTGGATCCCGACCTGGAAGTCCGCGCCGCCGCCGCCCTGGCCCTGGCGCGTCTGGGCTTCTTCGAGGAGGAAGGCGTCCTCGCGACCCTCGAGGAACTGGCCGGCGGCCTCGATGCCCGGGCGGTCCTGGCCCGGAGCCTGCTGGAGCGCTACGAGGAGAAGGAGCGCACCCGGCGCAAGATGGAGGCCCTGGAGAAGCTGGCCCTGGATCGCGGTCCCGAGAGCCAGCCGGCCCTGCCCGAGCACCTGGCCATGCTGGTCGAGGTCCTGCGCAACATCCAGGTCCGGCACATGGAGGGGGACCGATTCACCGAGGAAGAGCTCCTGGCCGCCGCCGCCGACGGCATGCTCCGGCGCCTGGATCCGCACAGCAACTTCCTCAGCTCCGAGGAGTACGCCGAGTTCGCCTTCGACCTGCGGCCGGAGTACGGGGGCATCGGCGCTTTCGTGAATACCGTCGCCGGGGTCTTCACGATCACCCGCCCCATCTACTCCGGGCCGGCCTACGAGGTCGGCCTGCGCAGCGGCGACCAGATCCTGGAGGTGGACGGCTGGTCCACCCTCGGCCAGCCCAACGACGAGATCATCAAGCGGCTCAAGGGCCGGCCGGGCACCCCGGTCCAGGTCCAGATCATGCGCCGCGGCTGGACCGAGCCCCGGGAGTTCACCATCCAGCGCCGGCGCATCGAGGTCCCGACTCTGCAGGTCGAGCGTCTGCCGGGGGACGTCCTCTACCTGGAGCTCGTCTCCTTCTCCGACCAGTGCGGCGAGCACATCCGCGAGGCCATCGAGGAGGCCAGCCGCGAGATGGACCTGAGCGGCGTGGTCCTGGACCTGCGCTACAACCCCGGCGGCCTCCTGTCCCAGGCGGTGGACGTCTGCGACGTGTTCCTGCCGCCGGGCAGGGAGGTGGCGAGCACCCGCACGAAACTGGCGCGGGAGCGGGTCTACGAGACCCGCAAGCCGGCACAGGTGCCCGAGGACATCCCCCTGGTCCTGCTCGTCAACCAGTACAGCGCCTCCGCCAGCGAGATCGTGGCCGGCGCCCTGGCCTACCACGGCCGCGCCCTGACCATCGGCGAGCGCACCTTCGGCAAGGGTTCGGTACAGAACCTCATCGACCTGCGCAGCATGCCCGACGAGCCCTGGGACGACGAGAATCGCAACGGCCTGCACGACACCTGGGAGCGCTACGAGGACCGGAACGGCAACGGCCGTTTCGACTATGGTCCGCGCATCAAACTGACCATCGCCTACTACTACCTGCCCGGCGGCCGCAGCATCCATACCCTGCGCGACCACGACGGCCGGGTCCTCCAGGAGGGCGGCGTGCAGCCGGACCGGGTGGTCCCCTTCCCGGAGCTGGACCTCGGCCAGTTACGCGAACTCGACCGGCTCCTGGGCGAGAACGCCTTCCAGGACTATGCACGGCGGCTCTACGCCGGAAACCCCGAGCAGGCCATGGCCCTGGCCGAGTTCGACGGCCGCAGCACCGAAGGCTATCCGGGCTGGAGCGAGTTCTACTCCAGCCTGCAGACCGACCTCCCCGAGGACGAGGTGCGCCGCTGGGTGCGCCTGGAGCTGCGCACCCTGGTCTCGGACGCCCGCGGCAAGGTCTTCGCCGGCTACCGCTTCCGCGGCGACTTCGAGGAGGATCCGCAGCTCCAGGAGGCCATCAAGGAGATCCTGCGCCGGACCTCCCGCGAGATCGCTTCGATCCCCGAGTACGCTGCCGTGCTCCTGGCCGCGGCCGAGACCGGAGCCGCCGGCGACGAGGCCGGCCAGGAAGGCTGAGGCTCAGGCCAGGACCGCGATCAGCCCCATGCGCCCGGTCTCGGGACCGTCGCGCCGGTGGCTGAAGAAGAGATCCGGCCGCGCCATCGTGTCCAGGCCGGCGGTCTCGACGGCGGCCGGCGCCAGGCCGCTTGCCTCCAGCTGGTCCGCCGCCCAGCCGGGCAGGTCCACGTGCCAGCGGCCCCCGGCGCGGAAGCGCCGGCTCTCCGGCGCCAGCTCGGCGACTTCCTCGCCGACCTCGAAGCCAGGCGGGCCGATGCAGGGGGAGATTCCGGCCAGGAACTCCGCCGGCGGCCGGCCCGAGAGCCCGGCCAGGGCCTCCACCGCCTTCGGCAGAATGCCGGCGGCCAGCCCGCGCCAGCCGGCGTGGACCACGGCCAGGGCCGGGCCGGGCGCCAGGAGCAGGACGGCGGCGCAGTCGGCCACGGCGACATAGAGGGGCAGGCCGCATTCCGCGGTGAGGAGTCCGTCCGTCTCCGGAATGACGCCGGAGGGGTCGCAGGCGCCGCGGCCGCGGTCGGCGCGGCCGGCGACGTGCAGACCGGCGCCGTGGACCTGGCCGCCCACCACCCAGTCGCCGGGATCCATGCCCAGGAAGGCCGACCAGACCGAGCGCTCCTCGAGGGCCGCGGCGCGGTCGCGCCCGCCGCTCAGGGAAAGGTTGCCGTCCCCGGTCCCCGGACCGGTACGGGTCGTGAAGACGTGGCGCAGGCCGGAGCGCCGGGCCAGGATCTCGAACTGGAGGCCGGTCCGGCCCTTCCAGGTCGTGCTCCTCATGCGCCCGCTGCCTCCGAGGTCATGTGCGGCCGAAGGTACTCGTCGTAGAGGACGCGGCCGACCGCGACGGCCGGGACGGCCAGGAGCAGCCCGAACATGCCGAACAGGGCGCCGCCGGCCAGGACCGAGAGGATGACGGCGAAGTCGGACAGGGCGAGGCGCTGGCCGACCAGGCGCGGCAGGAGCACGTAGCCTTCCACGATCTCGGCCACGGCGTAGATGCCGGTGGCCCAGGCCAGTCCCGCCGGCCCCTGGCTGGCGAAGGCGACGACCGCCAGGCCGGCGAAGGCGATCAGGGGACCGAGAACCGGCAGAAGCGACAGACCGCCTCCGAGGAGCGCCAGGGTCCAGGCGCCGGGCAGGCCGGCCAGGAGGAGAAGCGCGAAGTAGATCGCCCCCTTGCCCGCGGCCACGAGGAGGCGCGACACGCAGAAGACGCGCAGGATCTCCTGGATGCGCGGGGCGATCCGGTCGAAGCGGGCGTGCCAGGACGGGGGAAGCTCGGCGCGGATCCGCGGCAGCCAGGGCGAGCCCTGCAGGAGGAAGAAGGTGTAGACCGGAATCAGGAGCAGGCTGCTGAGGATGCCGACGAAGCCGCCGACGAAGCGCGCACCGCGGGCAAGGAGAGCGGGGACCTCGCGCAGCGGGCCTTCGATGTCCTCCCGGGCGATCTCCAGGGACTCCAGGTCGAAGCGCACCGCCAGTTCCTGGAGGCGCCCCTGGATGTCCCGGGCCAGGGCGGCGGTGTCCCCCAGGCCCGAGGCAAGGGCCTCGCCGTCGAGGAGGACGGAAGGCACCAGCAGGAGCGGCGGCAGGCAGAGCGCCAGGGCCAGGCTCAGGGCGGTGGCCAGACCGCGGCCGGTGTGCGGCGCCAGCCGGTTGCGCAGGGGCAGGAGCACCAGACTGAGGAGCCAGGCGGCCATCAGCGGCACCGTGATGGAGCGGAGCCACCAGGCAAGCAGGAGGACCCCGGCGACGACCGCGAAGCGGATGAGGGAGGTCCGGCCCAAGGCGGTCCGACTCTAACGGCGCCGGGGGGCCCGGCTCCAGGCCGCCCTCAGTCCTGCAGGCTTCGGGCCGGGATCGGGTCGAGGCCGCGGAAGGCGGTCTCGATGTCGAAGCCGTCCCGGAAGTCCTCGATGCGGTCCGAATCCCGCTTCTTCAGGAGGCCGGCGTCGCACATCTGGAAGACCAGCTCTCCGAAATCCTCGGTGCGGCGGATGCCCCAGGCCTCGAAGACGAAGGGCGCCAGGGGGCCGAACTCCTCCCGCGCCAGGGCCCGGATCCCCTCCAGGAGCTCCTGGCCGTCCAGGTGCCGGGCCTCGCCGCGCAGCTGGTCCTTGGCCAGCAGGTAGAGGGTGTAGTCGATGGCCTCCAGGACGAAGTAATAGGCCATCTCCGCGTACCGGCGCCCGGTGCGCCGCCGCAGGCTGCGGATCCGTTCCTCGAGTCGGGCTTCGTCCATGGGTCGTCCCGGCTTGGTATCGGCCACCGCGGGACGGGCTTTGACGGCTCCCGCCTCCGTTTTCCCCAGGTTCTCCAGAAAACTCCCGGGATCTGGGATGTCGCAGAGTGCGGTGCCCCGGCGGGCCGCGGCCGGATCGGGACCTTCCAGTCTAGACGCTCCCGGGCGCGCGGTTTCGCACCCTCCGGCGCAGGCGCCGCTCCAGGTCCTCGCTGAGAAGCCGCGGGTGGACCTGGCCCCGGAGGTCGGCCTGGGCGCTGGCCAGGTCCCGGAGGAGGAGGTCGATCTCAAGCGCAAGCCCGGGTCCGGCCTGGAGATAAGCCCGGGCCGCCCAGCCGCAGGCGGCCGCGAGCCGCCGCCCCAGGGCCTCCCGCTGCTCGGCCAGGTTGCCGCCCTCGGGGGTCTCCAGCCAGACGGGCGGGCCCTCCAGGCCCCCCTCCAGCCAGGCGTGGAAGGCCTCGCCGGCCTCCAGGAGCTCCGCCTGGACCTCCTCGGGGAGCTCCAGGGCCGCCTCCGGCGAGCCCGTGGCCGCGACCAGCCACTCCCAGGCCCGGCCCTGCAGGCCACGGGCGGAGGCCTCCGCCTCCAGGAGGGCGGCCGGGCGCACGCCCAGGCGCACGACCCGGCAGCGGCTGCGGACCGCCGGCAGGATCGGGCCCAGTCCGCAGGCCGTGAGGAGGAGAACCGTCCCCGGCGGCGGCTCCTCGGCGGTCTTCAGGAGGGCCGCCTGGGCGTCGGGATTCATGCGGTCGGCATCGAGCAGGAGCACCACGCGCAGGCCTCCCGCGAGATCCGTCGGGCGGAAGCGCAGGGCCGCTTCCAGGCTGGGGACGGACTCCTGGCGCAGGGCGATGTGTTCGACCTTCAGGCCCTGGACACCGAGTTCCTCGGGATCCAGGCGCACGCACTCGGGGTGCCCGTCCACCCGCTCCGGGTCCACGCCGAGGAGCAGGGCCGCCGCCTCCCGGGCCAGCTCCCGCACCCGCCGGCGGGCCGGCCCGATCAGCAGGTAGGCGTCCGCCAGGGCTCCGGCCGCATGTTCCCGGCGCAGACGATCCAGGGCTCCCGCAGCACCTCCGGCCGCCCTCACGGTGAGCCCTCCCGCCGCGAAGCAGGCGGCGCCGCGTCCAGGGCGCGCAGGCGTTCGGCGATCCGGGCCTCGACCTGGTCTGCATCGAGCCCGCCGACCGGCAGGAGGAAGGTCCGCTCGGCGCGAGCCCGGGCATAGGCCAGATAGCCCTGGCGCACCCGCCGGTAGTAGGCCGCGTCCCGGCGCTCGAAACTGGTCTCGGTGTCGCCGTACCAGGCGCGGCTGCGGGTCCGCTCCAGGGAGACCTCAGGATCCAGGTCCAGGATGATCACGAGGTCCGGCTGACCGTCCCGGCCGACGACCAGATCGTCCAGGGCCAGGACGAAGCCCTCGGTCTCCGGGTCCTGTCCCTGGTAGGCCAGCGTCGAGGGAGTGAAGCGCTCACACACGACGTCGCGCCCCTCCCGCAGCGCCGGGCGCACGCGGCGCACCAGCATCTCCGCGCGGCTGGCGAAGAACAGCAGGGCCTCGGTGCGCGGATCCCAGCGCCGGCGCTCGGCGTCGAGGAGCATGGCGCGCAGGCGCTCCCCCACCGGGGTGCCCCCGGGTTCGCGGAGGTGCAGGGGCCGGCGGCCTTCGGCCTCCAGGCGCCGGACCAGGCGTTCGGCCTGGGTGCTCTTGCCGGAGCCGTCCACGCCCTCGAGAACCAGGAAGCGGCCGCGCATGTCCGAATCCTACCCGTGCCTCCTGGAAAAGCCCGAAGGCCCCGGGGTAGGCTGGGCGCCATGCTTCGCCCCTGGTTCCTCGCCGGGCTCCTGGCCCTGGCTCCGGCCGCCTGTCAGTCCGCGTCGCCGCGCTCCACCGAACCCCTGCGGCCGCCGGTCCCCTCGCCGCCGGGCGACGCCCCCCTGCAGCAGCGCATCGACTGGTGGGAGAGCCGGCTCGTCGAACTGCCCCCCGAGGATCTGAGCGAAGCGCACCTGCGCCTCGGCGACCTCTACCTGGAGGCCGACCGGCCGCTCCAGGCGCGCCTGGAGTTCCGTCAGGCTCTCCAGGGCCCCCTGTCCCAGCGGGAGACCGCCCTGGCACGCCGGGGCATGGGGCTGAGCTGGATCCTGGACCAGGACCCCGAGGCCGCCGCCCGGGAGCTCCTGCGTGCCCTGCCCTTCCTGGAGTCGCCGGAACTGGAGGAGACCGAGGCGCTGCTCGCCTGGTGCCGGGGAACCCTGGACCCGGCGGCCCTCGACGCCGATCTCGCCCGGCGCCTGGAGCCCTGGCTCGGGACGGAGATCCGCGAACTCGCCCGCGCCGCGCACCCGGAGGCGGGGACGGTCTTCTACGACGTCTCGCGCCGGGACTGGCAGGCGCGGCCCCTGCGGCCGGGCTACGAGCCCATGAGCCGGCCCTACCGGATCACGATCCACCACACCTCCGAGCCCTTCAGCAGCCTGGACGCCGCCGCCGGCCGCCACGAGGTGCGCCGCACCCAGGCCTTCCACCAGGATATGCGCGGCTGGGCCGACATCGGCTACCACTTCCTCATCGACCCGGCCGGGCGCGTCTACCAGGGCCGGGAGCTGCGCTGGCAGGGCGCCCACGCCGGCCGCAGCCGGGACGGCGTCATCAACCACAACGTCGGCAACCTCGGCGTCTGCCTCCTCGGCAACTTCGTGCCCCAGCCCGACCGCGGGCCGGACTACGCCCGGGGGCAGCAGCCCACCCCCGAACAGTTCGCGGCCCTGGAACGGCTCGTGGACCGGCTGCGCGAGGAGTACGGAATCTCCCGGAGCCAGGTGTGGGGGCACAGCCACTTCCGCGAGACCGCCTGTCCCGGCCCGGCCCTGGAGGCCTGGGCCGAGCGCTACCGTCAGGGCCGCGTGCGCGGCTGAGGGGCGGCCTCCTCCTGGCGGACCCGCTGGCGGGCCGCCTCCCAGACGGCGTCCAGGAGGGCGTCGAGCTCCAGGCGCGGCCGCCAGCCCAGCAGCGCCTCGAGGCGGGCGGGATCCCCGATCAGGCAGTCGTGGTCCCAGGCGCCCCGGCGGCGCTCCCGGGGGCTGTGCACCTCGACCCGGACCGACACGCGCCGGAGCAGCCCGTCGAGGAGCTCCCGGATCGCCAGGCCGCGGCCGCTGCAGACGTTGACCACCTCGAAGTCGGGAACGCGCTCGAGGAGTGCCCGGTAGGCGCGCACCACCGCCTCGACCGGCAGGAAGTCCCGGACCGCCTCCAGGCTCCCGGTCTCGAGGACTCCGCCGCCGGCCTGCTCCAGGCGCGCCAGGCGCAGGGCGAGATCGGGCAGGACGAAGCCCGGGCCCTGGTCCGGACCTGTGTGGTTGAAGGGGCGCACCGCCGCCACCGGGAGGCCGCGGTCGCGCAGGCCCAGGGCCGCGCCCTCGGCCTGGAGCTTGGTGGCGCCGTAGACGCTCCGCGGCCGACACGGGTCCTCCTCGCGCAGGGACCGGCGTGAGGGGGCATAGACCGCGGCGCTCGAGACCAGCAGTGACGGCGTCCCCGGAAAGGCGAGCTGCATCGCCTCCAGGAGCCGGGCGGCGGCCACGGTGTTCACGAGCCGCGCCCGGAGCTCCCGGCGCTGGCAGTCTCCGGGCCGCGACCAGCCGGCCAGGTGCAGGAAGGCGGCAGGCGGCGGCAGGCCGGCACCCTCCAGGCGCCCCGCCAGGCCCGCCGCGGAGGAGGCCGCGGCCTCCTCCAGACCGAGGCGCAGCCAGGGCCCGCCGGCGCCGGGCGGGCGCCGGCCCAGGCTGGCCCAGGGGCAGCCAGCGGCCCGGAGCTGGCGCAGGAGCTCCCGGCCGGCGAAGCCCGTGGCACCGGTGAGCCAGAGAGCGCCCTCGGCCACCGCCCGGCCTAGCCCTGGACCCCGGCGGGGATCCTGCCGCGCACGGCATGGTGGCCGGCGCGCAGGAGCGCGTCCAGGTCGGCGTCCACCATCATGCCGACCAGTTCCGGGAAGCTCAGGCGCGGCTTCCAGCCCAGGCGCTCGCGGGCGCGGGTCGGATCGCCGAGAAGCAGGTCCACTTCGGCCGGGCGGTAGTAGCGCTCGTCCACACCGGTGAACTCCTGCCAGTCGAGACCGACGCGGTCGAAGGCCAGCTCGCAGAACTCCCGGACCGCGTGCGTCTCGCCGGTGGCGACCACGTAGTCGTCCGGCTCCTCGGCCTGGAGCATGGCGTGCATGGCGCGCACGTAGTCGCCGGCGAAGCCCCAGTCCCGGCGCGCCTCGAGGTTGCCGAGGAGCAGCCGGTCCTCGAGGCCGCAGACGATCCGGGCCACGGTGTTCGAGATCTTGCGGGTGACGAACTCCAGGCCGCGGCGCGGCGACTCGTGGTTGAAGAGGATGCCGGAGCAGGCGAAGATCCCGTAGGCCTCGCGATAGTTCACGGTCATCCAGTGGGCGTAGACCTTGGCGACGCCGTAGGGCGAGCGCGGATGAAAGGGTGTCGTCTCGCGCTGTGGGGTCTCCCGGACCTTGCCGAACATCTCGCTCGAGGAGGCCTGGTAGAAGCGCGCCCCGGGCCGCACCAGGCGCAGGGCCTCGAGCAGGCGGGCCGCCCCCAGCCCCGTCACCTGCCCGGTGTTCAGGGGCTCGTGGAAGCTGGTCTTGACGAAGGACTGGGCGGCGAGGTTGTAGACCTCGTCGGGCTCGTGCTCGCCGAGAAGGCGGACCAGGGAGGAGGTGTCGAGGAGGTCGCCCTCCACGAGATCCAGGCGGTCGCGCAGGTGTTCGATGCGCTCCAGGGAGGGAGTCGAGGCCCGGCGCACCATCCCGACGACGCGATAGCCCTGCTCGAGCAGGTGCTCGGCGAGGTAGGAGCCGTCCTGGCCGGTGATGCCGGTGATGAAGGCGGTCTTGGACATGGTGGGAGGCGAGGGGCGGGGAGGCTGCAGCCGGCCGGGGGCCCTCGGGTTCAGGAATGGCCGAGCCAGAGTACCAGGAGGCCCGCCGCCCAGCAGTAGGGCGCGAACCAGGACAGCCGCCGGTTGCGGGCGATCCACAGCAAGAGGCCGAGGGCCGCGAGCCCGGTGGCGAAGCTCGCCGCTCCGGCCAGCAGCAGGTCGAGAGCCGGCGGCTGGTCCGGGGAACCCGCCAGGACGTCCGGCAGCTTGAGGACCGAGGCCCCGAGGATCGCGGGAACGGACATCAGGAAGGAGAAGGCGGCGGCCGCCTCGACGGAGAGGCCGAGGGCCAGGCCGGTGACGATGGTCGCACCGCTGCGGGAGATTCCCGGGACCACGGCCATCGCCTGGGCCACGCCCATGAGGAGGGCGATGCGGAGGCTCAGCGCCTCCAGCCCCGCTCCCGCGGCCGGGAAGCGCCGGCTCCAGAAGAGGAAGCTGCCGGTCACCAGGAGGGCGATCCCGGCGAGCACCGTCCCGGTGTAGAAGGTCTCCTCGATCCAGCCCTCCACGGGCACGAGCGGAAGGAGCGGCAGGGTGGCCGCCGCCAGGAGGAGGATCCGCCGGCGCTGGAGCCGGGTCTCCTCGGGGCCGGCGAGACCGAGGCCCCCCAGGATCAGGGCGCCCACCTCCCGGCGGTAGAAGACCAGGACCGAGAGCAGGGTCCCGACGTGCAGGAGGACCTCGATGCTTGCGTCCTCGGGCAGGCGCTCCCCGCCCGGCAGAAGCTCCCGAGCCAGGACCAGGTGGCCCGAGGAGGAGACCGGCAGGTACTCCGTCAGCCCCTGGAGCACGGCCAGGAAGAGGAGGAGGGCGAGGGGGCTCATGGGCTGGCGGGATCGGCAGGCTTCCTTCGGCCGGCCGCCGCCGCGGCCTGAAGGGCCGGAGAAAGGTACGGTCCTAGGCGAGGGCCGCGGCCGCCTCCTCGGGCGCCTCCGCCGGGAGGTCGAAGGCCGCCGCCACCGCCGGATGGGTGATGTGTCCGCCGAGGATGTTCGCCGCCGTGCGCAGGGCCGGATCCCCCTCCACCGCCCGCTTCGGCCCCAGGGCCGCCAGGCGCAGGATCCACGGCAGGGTGGCGTTCGTCAGGCCGAAGGTCGAGGTCCGGGCCACGGCCCCCGGCATGTTGGCGACGCAGTAGTGGACCACCCCATCCACGACGAAGGTCGGCTCCTCGTGGGTGGTCGGCCGGCAGGTCTCGACGCAACCGCCCTGGTCCACGGCGACGTCCACGATCACCGAGCCCGGCCGCATCCGCGAGAGATGCTCACGGCGCACGAGACGGGGCGTCCGCGCTCCCGGGATGAGGACCGCCCCGATCAGGAGGTCGGTCCGATCCAGACGCTCCTCGATGGCCTCCTCGGTGCTGTAGACGGTGGTGACGTTGTCCGGCATCACCTCCTCCAGGTGCCGCAGCCGCTCCAGGTCGATGTCCAGGATGGTCACCCGCGCCCCCATGCCGGCGGCGATCCAGGCGGCGTTGGTGCCGACGGTGCCGCCGCCGAGGATCAGGACCTGGCCGGGCTCGACCCCGGGCAGGCCGGAGAGGAGCACGCCGCTGCCGCCGAAGGGGCGCTCCAGGAAACGCGCCCCCTCCTGGACCGCCATGCGTCCGGCGACCTCGCTCATGGGCGTGAGCAGGGGCAGGTGCCCGTCCACCTCCAGGGTCTCGTAGGCGAAGCAGTGGGCCCCCGAGTCGCGCAGCCCCAGGGTCAGCTCGCGGTCGGCGGCGAAGTGGAAGTAGGTGAACAGGACCTGGCCGGGACGGGCGCGCTGGACCTCGACGGGCTGCGGCTCCTTGACCTTGAGGATCATCTCCGCGCGCTGCCACAGCTCCTCGGCCCCGGTGACGATGGCGGCACCGCCGGCGGCGTAGTCCTCGTCGGGCATGCCGCTGCCCGCCCCGGCTCCGGCCTGGACGAGGACCTTGTGGCCGGCGCGGGTCAGGGCCCGCGCCCCCCAGGGAGTGAGGGCGACGCGGTACTCGTGGGTCTTGATCTCCTGGGGGACGCCGATGATCATGCGGGAATCCTGGAACGGGGCCGGCCGCGGGGGAAGGGCGGGATTCTACAGCCCCCGGCACCGGCCCCCGCCGCCGCCATGACCACCACCGCCGAGCGCCTCGACGCCCTCCGCGAGCGCATGGCCCTCGCCGCCCGCCGCGCCGGCCGCGATCCCGGTGAGGTGCGCCTCGTCGCGGTGGCCAAGACCGCCGCCCCGGAGGCCCTGCGCGAGGCCTGGGCCGCCGGCCAGCGGCGCTTCGCCCACAACCGGGTGCAGCGCCTGGAGGAGGACCGGCGGATCCTTCCCGAGGCCGAGTGGCACCTGATCGGCCCGATCCAGGGCAACAAGATCCGGCGCGCCCTGCGCTGTGCCGACTGGATCCAGACGGTGGGCGAGGAGCGCACCGCCCGCCGCCTGCAGCGGATCCTGGAGGAGGGCGGTCGGCCGCCGGCACCGGTCCTCGTCCAGGTCAACCTGCATCCCGAGGACGGCCGCTACGGCTGCCCGCCCGCGCACCTGCCCGTCCTCCTCGAGACCCTGCGCCGGGCGACGCCGCTCCTGGATCCGCGGGGCCTCATGACCCTCGCCCCCCTCGGGGCGCCGGAGGCCGAAGTGCACCGGGTCTTCGCCGGACTCCGCAGCCTGGCCCGGGAAGGCGCGGAGCGAGGGCTGCTCCCCGCACGCCCCGAACTCTCCATGGGCATGAGCGAGGACTTCGAAATCGCCGTCGCCGAAGGGGCTACCCTGGTGCGCGTCGGACGGGCCCTGTTTCCCGGCTGAAGCCGCTCCGGATCCCCTCCCGAACCGTGCCCCTCCTTCTCCGCTGGCAACATGGCGCCTCGGAGCGCGCCTTTCCCCTGCGGGACCGGCCCCTGGGTCTGGTCCTCGACGGGGAGGCCCTGGACCGGGTGCGGGAGATCCCCGAGGGGGCCGATGGACTCCAGGTCTCGCCGCCCGACGCCGAGGGCCGCGTCGCCCTGGAGGCCCGCGGCGGCCTGCGCTTCCAGGCCCGCGGTCGGGAGGCGCGCCGGGTGCGCCTGCGTCCGGGCGGCGGCGTCGAACTGCGCCGCGCCGGCGAGGCGGCCGGCCGCCTGCTCCTGGAGGGCGAGGCTCCGGATCCCCGCGATCCTCTTCTCGGGCGCGAACTCGGCGGCTACCGGATCCTCGGACGCCTGGGCTCGGGGGCGGTGGGTGTCGTGTATCGGGCCCTGCAGCTGAGCCTCGACCGCGAGGTGGCCCTGAAGGTCCTCCACCCGGAGGCCGCCCGCGACCCGCGCATGGTCGCCTCCTTCAACCGCGAGGCCGTGGCCGCCGGCCGCCTGAGCCACCCGAACCTGGTCCAGGTGCACGACGTCGGCGAGGAGGACGGCTGGTTCTTCTACTCCATGGAGCTCCTCTCCGAAGGCAGCCTCGAGGACCGCCTCCGCCAGGGCCCTCTTCCCTGGCGCGAAGCGGTGGCGGCGGTCCGCGACACCGCCGAGGCCCTGGCCTACGCCGAGGAGCACCGCCTCGTCCACCGCGACGTCAAGCCCGAGAACCTCATGATCGCCGCCAGCGGGCATGTCAAGCTCTCCGACCTGGGGCTCGCCGCGACCCGCGGGCTGGTCGACCGCGAGGCGGCTGGCGGCACCCCCCACTTCATGGCGCCCGAGGCCATCGGCGGCCGCGAGGTGGATTCCCGCGCCGACCTCTACTCCCTGGGCTGCACCCTCTACCGCCTCCTCACCGGCGACACGGTCTTCCACGGGGAGACGGTCCGCGACATCCTGCGCGCCCACCGCGACGAAGAGCCGCCGAGCCTGAAGGAGGCCGGCGTCGAGGCGCCGCCTGGCCTGGAGGAACTCCTGGCCCGCCTCCTGGCCAAGGATCCCGCCCGCCGCCCGGCCAGCGCCCGGGAGGTGGTCGAGGCCTGCGAGGCCCTCCTGCGCGGCGAGCGCCGGCGCGGGCCCCTCCTGGCCCTGGCCGCCCTCCTGCTTCTCGCCGCCGGCGCAGCCGCCTGGCGGCTCACGCGGCCGGTGGCGGCGCCGCCGCACGACGAGGTGCGCACCGTGGTCCAGACGGATCCGGAGACCGAGCGCCAGAACGAGGAGCTGCGGGTGCAGCTGGCCCTGGAGAAGGCGCGCAACCTGGAGGACCCCGAGCAGCGGATCGCCGCCCTCGAAGCCTTCGCCGAGACCTTCGCCGGGCGGCCGGAAGCCGAGGCCGCCCGCGCCGAGGCCGAGAGCCTGCGGCGGGAGCGCGAGGAAGCCGAGGCGCGGGCCGAGGCCGCCCGGCGCGAGGCCGAGGCGGCCCGTGCCCGGCTGGAGGAGGCGGTTCGCTCGGCCCTCGAGGCGGAGCGGCCGGCCGAGGCCCTGGACGCCCTGGCCGATCCTTCCGACCCGGCCCTCGCCTCCCGTCTGCAGGAGGAGATCGGCGCCTGGCTGGAGGACCGGGCCGCCGCCTTCCGGAGGACCCACGAGGCCGCCCTCGAGGCCGGAGACTGGGAAGGCGCCGCAGCCCTGCGCGCCGGGTTCCAGGACCTCCTGGAGCCGGCGGAACACCCCCTCCTCGCATCCCTGGCGGCCGAGCTCGGAGCCCTGGAGAAGGAGGCTGCGGAGCGGCGTCGGGCCGGGCGCCGCGCGGCCTTCGACGCGGCCCGGGCGGCCTTCGTCCAGGCCCTCCAGGAGCAGGTCGAACCCGCCCTCCTGCGCCTCGACGGCGCCTCCGCTCACGAGGCCTTCCGGAACGCCGCCGCCTCCCTGGGCCACGAGGCGCTGCGCCGCGAGGCCGAGGCCCGGCTGCCTCTCTTCGAGGCGGCGGCGGCCGCCGCCGCCCGCCTGCGGGAGCGCCTCGCCTCCGGCGAGGAGATCGCCGTGGTCGAGCCCCGGGCCGGGAAGCGTGCACGCCTCCTGGCGATCCGGGACGAGGGCCTGCACATCGAGGTCCAGGTCCAGGGCGAGCGCGTCGAGCGCACCGACGCCTGGGACCTCTGGCTGGAGCCCGGGGCCCTGGGCGGCCTCCTGCGGGCGGTCCTGCCCGGCGGCGACCCGCCCGAGCCGGCCCTGGCCCTCTATCTCCTGGCCGGTGAGGCGCGCCTCGCCCGCGAGCTCCGGGCCTGGGCCGCCCGCGGTGCCCCGGCCGGCGAGGCTGCGGCCCTGGCCGAGCGCCTGCGCGCCTGGCCGGCCGCACCGCCGCGGCGCTTCGAGGGGTCCACCCCGCCCTCGTGGTGGGCCGCCGCCCGGGAAGACCTGCAGGCCCTGGCCGAGGCCCTGGACGCCGTGGCGGCCGAAGACGCCTACCTGGCCACTCTGCGCTTCGAGGAGTTCCTGGGCCGTTTCCGCCTTCTCGGTGCCTGGATCTCCGACGGCCGCTCGACCTGGGGCCTGGAACCATGAGCCGGCCGCGCCTCGTGGTCCTCTGCTCCGGGGGCGGCCGCACCCTGGACAACCTGGCCGAGCAGATCGAGGGCGGCCGCCTGGAGGCGGAGATCGTCCTCGTCGTCTGCAGCCGCAGCGACTGCGGCGCCGCCGAGAAGGCCCGCCGCCGCGGCTTCCTGACCCTGGTGATCGGGCCCGCCACGGACCCCGACCGCGAGCGGCGCGAACGCCGCCTCCTCGGGGCCATCCTGGAAGCGCGGCCGGATCTCGTGGTCCTCGCCGGCTGGCTCCAGCTCCTGCCCGTTCCGCCCGAACTGGAGGGGCGGGTCCTGAACATCCACCCGGCCCTGCTTCCGGCCTTCGGCGGCCCGGGCATGTACGGCATGCGCGTGCACCGGGCCGTCGTCGAGGCCGCCCCTCCGATCTCCGGCTGCACGGTCCACTTCGCCACCGAGGAGTACGACGCCGGGCCGGTGGTCCTCCAGGAGGCGGTGCCGGTCCTGCCCGGCGACACCCCCGAGGCCCTGGCGGCCCGGGTCTTCGAGGCCGAGAAACGCGTCCTCCCCGAGGCCCTCGCCCACCTCCTGGAGGGCCGCGCCCGCTGGCACCAGGGCCGGGTTCTCTGGGGACCGCCGGTTCCGCCCGGGGAGCCGGCCTGAGGCGTGGAGGCTCAAGCGGCGGAAACGCCGGCCGGGCCCGGCTCCTCCACCGGCCGGTCGCCGGTCCCGGCGGCCACGGCGTGGTAGCGGAGCAGATCCCCCAGATTGAGGGGGAAGGCGATCCAGGCATTCAGGCGTGTCCGCGCCAGGCCGTTCGCCAGGCCCTCCAGGAAGCCCAGGCCCAGGGACTTGCCGACCGCCCCGAGCAGGCGCGAGGGCACGACCGTGCGGCTGGGCACCATCTTGCGCTCGACGCGGAAGCCGGCCTGCTCCAGGGTCCGTCTCAGGGTCTCGGTCGTGTAGAAGTACAGATGCCAGTCGTCCACGATGTTACGCTCGCGCGGCCCGAGGAGCTTGAAGGTCCAGGTGTCGTAACGCGGCGTCTCCACCACCAGCAGGCCGCCCGGCTTCAGCACGCGCCGGATCTCCCGAAGCGTCTCGACCGGATCCTCCAGGTGCTCGATGACATGGAGGAGCAGGACCGCGTCGAAGTGCGCCCCGGGAAAGGCCGCCTCCTCCAGGGTCTGGGGCCGGACATCGAGGCCGTACTCCCTCCGGGCAAAGCGGCAGGCCCAGCCGTTCGGCTCCAGGCCGACGCAGTCCAGGCCGAGCCGTTTCAACTCGTGGAGGACCGCGCCGGCGCAGCACCCGACCTCCAGGACGCGCCCTCCCGGAAAACGTTCGGCGATCTCCCGGAGAGAGCGACGGTAGTCGCGGATCTGGGACCGCTGGCGCTCCAGGCTGGAAGGGCTCAGTTCCCAGCCCGCCTCCTCGGCCTCGCCCCGCTCCCGGTAGTCCTGGAGCTCGACCCGCCCGCGGGGGCTCGCATACATCAGTCCGCAGCGGCGGCAGCGTACGACCCGCCCCGCCTGGGCGACCCCGGCTTCCCAGAGGACCACCGGCTCGTCGGCTCCACAGAGGTTGCAGGGAACCGTCCGCTGGCGGAGGGCCGCCGAACGGTCCCGCGGCGGCTGCGCATCCATAGGACTCGAAGTCTGGGGGCGAAACCCGGGATCAGGGAGCGAAGCCCATTCTAACCCGGGTCGGCTCCAGCAGGGAGGAAGCCGGCTGGAGCCCCGGTCCCGCCGCTCAGTCCCCGGCGGCGTCCGTCCCGTAGCGCCCGAGAAGGCGCTCCACCTGCTCGGTCAGGCGGAAGGGCAGGCGCAGGGCGGAGGGCCCGTTCTGAGGCGCGATCCACTCGACGGAACCGTCCTTCCACCAGACCAGGATCTCGGAGCCGCGTTCGACCGGACGGCGGCTGATGGAGAGCCAGATCTCCCCCGCCGGCTCGCCCTCCGGCCGCGGCTCGGGACGCTCCAGGCGCAGGGAACCGAGGCGCTGGAGGAGTTCCCCGAGCACCTGAGCGTCCTGGTAGCGGGGATCCGCGGGCTCGCCCTCGGCCGGGAGCAGGACGCCGCCGGGAGCCAGCCAGCCGCCCGCCTGGCGCCGGAAGTCCGCCTGGCGGCCGCCGAGGCGCAGGCGCAGGGAGAAGACCTCCGCCGCCTCGCGGCGCACGAGGTCCTTGCTGCGCAGCTCCTCGACGGGAAGGCGCAGGAGGTCGAAGACCGACCGCGGGCAGGGCAGGGCATAGGGCCGTCCTTCCTGGAAGGCCCGCGGACCTCGACTCCAGAGGACGAGGCGGCTCCCGTCGGCGTAGTGACACTCGAGACGGTCGCCCTCGCGGCGGAAGTCCTCCCGGTCGGCCTCGTCGAGACGCTCCTCGGGCAGGTTCTGGACCAGGGTGCCCAGGAGCCTGCGCAGGCCCTGCTGGTGCAGGGGGTCGAG
>Ga0256830_1000946_pt1 | contig 21494 bp, 23 predicted proteins | sample 128326metaG_FD_190537 | JGI IMG/M metagenome (GOLD analysis project Ga0256830, IMG submission 190537) | Hydrothermal vent microbial communities from Lau Basin, Pacific Ocean - 128-326 | ecosystem: Environmental > Aquatic > Marine > Hydrothermal vents | place: Pacific Ocean: Lau Basin | collected... | reverse complement strand
ATTGTGACATTTGGAACATGCAGCCAGTGCAACAGGGTCAGCCTTTGCCTTCAGGGCAACCTCCTCTGAAAGCCTTTCCACCTCGGGTGTTACCTGGCTGTCTGGAGGTACATGGGGGTTTTCATGGAACCGCTCATGGCATTCCGTACAGGCAAAGGCACCATGCACCGATGTCTCAAACCTCTTTGCATCCACATTCAGATCAATTACCTTTCCGTTAAAGTCAATCTTTCCTGCCATCACATTATGACAGACTATGCAGCCAGAGATATCCTCTGCATGGGCAAACACCGGTAACAGCAATAGGAAACAGAATAAAATAGATATTCTCTTCACCATCCTTCACCTCACTTGTGTGTATTTGTTCATTCTACTTGTGAACAGTTGACTCGGCCTCTTTGACCTTTGGTTTGGCCTTTGCAGCCTCGGCAATGGCATCCACTGCATAGGCAAGCAGGGTTCCTGCCACTGCTCCCACCACTATGCTCACCGCTGCCGTGCAGAAAAGCCCCATTATCGTACCAACCACAACAAGCATCCTCACGATGATACTTGGCTCAATCGGCCCGCCAAAGAGATGGTTCAACAGTACCACAGTGGCATAACTGCCAAAGTAAAACCCGGGCACTATCCCGAACACCAGAAAGATTATCCCTCCTACCACTGCTCCCATCCTTCTTCCTATCATCAGGGCTCTCTTCCTTTCCTCTCTCATCTCTGTACACCTCCTTTGTTTCACTTCAGGCTGTAAAACAGCCCCTCTCTTTTCAATCACCATCGCAGCACTATACCTTCATGGGTTTTTCGCCCTCTTTGAGTTCCTCGGCAGGCTTTGCCAGTGCATCAATAACAAGACCTGCAAGCCATCCAATCACTGCACCTGAGACAATGAACACCGTGCCTGTTACAAGAACACCTATGAGCATACCCATGACGATGATAACCCTGGCAAGCACTGTGGGCTCTACTGGTAACCCAAAGATGGAACCTGCTATATTCAGTCCAAGTACTCCTCCAATGAATGACCCTGGTAGTAATCCGAATATGGCAAAGAGTGCCAGCCCTATGCCTGCCCCAAGATAACTCAACCTATTTGCGATCCTCTTTTTCATCCCTTATTCCTCCTTTCTCTGTCCTTGCCCTTATTGGAGCATTTTGTGTGCCAGATCTTATCCTGTTGATATTCCATATGTTTCTTCCCTGTATCCATTGCATCAGGGCAAATGCTTTTGCATTTCTGCAAAAATCCTTCACCCTCTCCTCCTGTAGCCCGGTAATGGGCCTACAAATTTGCAGGCCAATCTGGTATATTGAAACTATGGGCATCAGATGGCCTGGTTCAACAGAGGCAGCAAAGAGGCTTCAGGAGAGACTGTCAAAGGAGGTGGTTATAAGGCGCCTGCAAAAGAATATACATACCATTGCTGCCTTTGATGCCTCCTACTGCGCATACAGGATAATCGCTGCGGTAATGGTCTTCACCTTTCCAGGGCTGGATCTGATTGAAAAGGCCTATGCGGTAAGAAAGGTCTCCTTCCCCTATGTCCCGGGTCTTTTGAGCTTCAGGGAAGGTCCTGCACTGCTGAGTGCATATAAGAAGCTGAAGAATGAGCCAGACCTGCTCCTCTTTGATGGGCAGGGGATTGCCCATCCCAGGGGCCTGGGTATTGCATCACATATGGGTGTTATCCTGAATAAACCATCCATAGGATGTGCAAAATCAAGACTCATCGGTGATTTTAAGGAGCCCCAGCCTTCAAGGGGGGCCTATAGTTTCATGTATAATAACGGTAAGAAGATAGGAATTGTTTTAAGAACGAGAAGCAATGTTAGTCCTGTGTTTGTCTCGCCAGGGCATCTGGTGAGTATGGAGGATGCCCTGAAGATTATACTGCAATGTTCAGTGTACCGTATCCCCGAACCAATACGGCAGGTGGATAGATGGTGCCACGATCTTAAAGGAAGATTCTGTGGCGATGCAAAAGGGAGGAGATAGATGGGCTACAGACCCTTTGAGGCGCTGAGTGACCTTTTAAAAGGGATCCCTCACCGTCATTCTGGAGAGGATGTCCGGGAGGATGGGGATGACCTCTTCAGGAGGGCCATGGCTGATGTGAGGGAGATAAAGGAGTTCCGGAAGATTCCCTACAGAAGGCCTCGCAGACCTCCTGTGAGAAGACAGGGGAGGGATGAGATTGAAGAGGTCTCACAAATACTCTCCGAGATAGTGGCTGGTACAAGACCAATACCCATTCATCTCACACAGGAGTATATTGAATGGACGGACAGGGATCTAACCGGTGAGATTACAAAAATGCTGCACCAGGGAAGGCTTTCTGTTCAGGACTATCTGGATCTTCACGGATACAGCATAGAAGAGGCAAGGATAATGCTGAGGGATTTTCTCAGGAGATCCATTCTGAAGGGTTATAGATGTGTTAAAATAATACATGGCAGGGGGCTAAGGTCTAAGGAAGGGCCGAAGATGAAAAAGGCTGTAACAGGGTGGCTTGAGAAGGATTATAGAGGATGGATAATGGCCTATGTTACAGCCAGGGCAGAGGACGGCGGCACAGGTGCAGTATATGTCTTGCTGAGGAAGAGAACTTAAAAATTCAAGTCCTACCCGTGAAAGGACGATATAAGGAGGGAAACATGTTAAGTCCTTTGGAAAATGGTATGAAAGACAAAGAGAAGAAGGGGACAATGGTGCATAGGGAGGCTATCGGGGAATCAAGAAGGATCCTTGAAGAGGCGATCACCCTCCTGGAGCAGATTAGAACCAGACATCCTGATGAAGCAGAGGTGCTGAATCTGGATAACCTTGTCAGGATCGCTCTGGAATATCTGAAGATAGTTGCGGAGCCTCCCACGGCCAGAACAGGCCATTTTGATCTTCACCTTGCTATCAAAAGGGTGCTTTCACTTCTGGATTATCAGATGAGGATCAGGGATATAAAGATCCTCTATGTATCCGCAGAAGAGCCTCACACAGTCAGCGGCGAGGAGGTGAATCTCGTAAGGATGCTGCTATTTTTATTAATGAATATAATAAAGCACTACGAGCTTGCGGAAGGACCCAGGGAGATTACAATAGAGACGACCGCTGGCACAGAGACATCTTCAATAATTATCAGGGACAGGCTCTCCTCTCAGGATTTAGACTCCCATGCAAGACAGTTGATGCGTGAGCTCCTGGAAGAGCAGGGCTACAGAATCCAGATCACACATACCGAGACGGAACGTATATGCAGGATAGAGATACCCGTGAGGGAGAGTAGCTCAAAAAAGGCCCTGAACATCCTCATCGTAGATGATGATCCCATAATCTGTGAGTATCTCAAAGATCTTTTCACCTTCCTCGGACACAACCCCATTGTGGTAAGCTCACCCTCAATCGCACTGAAGATGCTCCAGAGCATCAATTTTGATCTCCTCCTTGTTGATTTTATAATGCCTGAGATGAACGGGGTGCTGTTTTTAAAGGAGGCAAAAAAGTTCTGTAATCTCTCAAATGTGTGCTTCTTTACAGGAGACACCCATGCACCAGAAGTTGTGGAACTCAGGAAAAGGGAGGGGGTACGGGTGCTGGCAAAGCCTGTCAGCATAAATGTACTCAAGGAGGTCCTCAGGCAGGCTGGAGGGGAACAATGATGGATGTAAACAAGGATGTGCAACGCCTGAAAAGCCTCTCCACAATCCCTGTTGTAATGAAGAGGATTCTTGAAGCTGCAGGTGATGAACACAAGGGGCATGGAGATCTTGGAAGGATCATTGAACATGACCAGAGCCTTGCCGAGAGGGTTGTGGCAATGGCCAACTCCCCATATTTCGGCCATACAGGGCTTATAAATAATATTGAGCAGGCAATACTGCTGCTCGGTTTTGACCTTGTCAAGGGTCTTGCCATAAGTATGTCTGTTTTCAAGATGTTTTCAAAGACAGAGGCCCTGAAGGCAAACAGGTTCTGGGCACACTCCTACAGGGTTGCTATAGCCTCCTCACTCATGTGCGACAAGATACCGGTTACCACACCTGGTGTCTGTTTCCTCGCAGGTCTGCTCCATGATATCGGCAGGGTTGTATTTCTCTCCCTCTATCCAGAAAAATACAAACCCATTATCTTTGAAGCCGGTCTTATTGAAAAGGAGAGGGAGCTTTTCGGGGTTGACCATCCAGAGGTCTCAGGGATGTTTCTGGAGAACACATTGATCCCGGATGAGATAATTATTGCCGTAAGGTTTCATCACAATGTCAGGGACTGCAGGAAACATAAAGGTGTGGCCACCACGGTTTACCTTGCAGAGGGGATAGTCTCCAGGATTGAAGATGACAACACCGCTGACGGACAGTGGAACGAGGAGATGGAGGAGGTATTTTATGCCAGTGGCCTTTCCCTTGATGATATAAAATTCATTGAAGAGATGCTTGATGAGGAGGGAGACTCTATTGCAAGGTTTTTTGAATTATAACTAATTTAGATATTTAGAAACTTATTGACAAATCATCCTTCCAGTCGGTTATCATATATATATGAAGAGTTCGGAGATGAAAAAAGAGGAGATCCTTGCTGCGGCAACAGAGCTTTTCTCAACCACGCCCTACCATCGTGTTGCAATGGATGATATTGCCCAGAGGGCAGGGGTGGCAAAGGGCACATTATACTACCATTTCAAATCAAAGGAGGCCCTCTATGCCTCGCTGCTACACAGGGGGCTTGACAATATGATCAGAAGATTAAAGGAAGGCTTTGTCAGGGAAGACCCCCTGGAGAATCTACTCTTCTTTACAAGGGAGCTCTCCTCCTATTTTCATGAAAAAAGGGAGTTCTTTCTTGTCCTGCACCAGGAGGAAACCTCTCTGTTCAGCATGAAGCTGAAAAACTGCTATGAGAAGATCTGCAGTGTACGTGAAATCCTTGGCTCCCTGATAAAAGAGGGTATAGAAAAGGGGTGTATAAGGGATGACATTGACACGGAGATCCTCATTGAGATCATAATGGGCATGATAAAAGAGCCGATTATAAAGAACAACGCAACGCCTGAGGTCCATATTGATACCCTGACTAAGGTACTAACATCAGGCATTAAAAAGAAAGGCTGTATTGCCTGACAAAGGCCCTGCAAGGGTCACCCTCTCCCCTTGTACGGGTTTCCCCGGGGTTGCACCTCCTCCCCCTCCCCGGGGTCTTCCTTTATCTCAGCCCGGTGCAATCCGGGCTTGTCTTTTCCCATAGTGGATCTCCGCCTCTGACCTCCTTATGTACCGTGGTGTCAACTTTGCGGGATCGGCAAAATTATCCCTCTCGGCCTCCTTCATCCCGTATTCGGCAAGACAGGAGGGGATGATGGAGATATGGGCTTCCTCTGCAAACATGGCATTACCTGATTTCTTCAGGATCCTTTCCCTGTACAGGATGGCACCGTTGCCTGCAAAGAGGGCAGGTCCCTGCAACAGCTTGATAAACTCTTCAACAACATATGCACCCTCAGGTACAACCTCTATCAGACGATCATCCTCTCTCCTGAATGCAGCGGCATAAACCTCTTTTTTCCGCGCATCAAGGAGGGGGCAGAGAAGACAGTTCCTTCTTCCCAGACTGTAGGCAAAGGCCCTTAGCGTTGAGACCGCTACCACCCTGATTCCCGCTGAGAAGGCAAGCCCCTTTACAATGCTAAGGCCCACCCTGAGCCCTGTAAAAGAACCAGGCCCTATGGTGAGGGTAAGAAAGTCTACATCTCTGATTGCGACACCTGCACCATTGAGCAGGAAGTCTATCCCGGAAAGGATACCCTCTGAGTGGGTACGCACCACCCCAAGCCTCATTTCTCCGAGTATCCCCCTGTCTGTACTGTAAAGGCAAATCCCGCCAAGGGGGGTTGATGTATCTATTGCAAGAGTAATCATTGCCCGGCAGTGGTCACCCTCTTTTCATCCTGGATAGCAACAACCCGAGGTATTTATTGATGGGGTTTTCCCTTGAGAGAAAGGCTATCACCGGCCTTCTCCTTATGCCAAGTCTGCTCAGCTCCTTATTGAGTTCTTTATTGTTCGGGTCAACCCTCAATCCACGCCTGAAGTTCTCTATGGCAAGCTGTCTCAAATCCTGCTGGAGATAGACCCTGCCAAGGTGAAGATACAGGGTTGGTAGAAGCACCTGTAGCTCGTCCCTCCTTGTTCCCTTGATTGAGAGGTTAATAGCCTGCTTGCAGAGCTCCTCTGCCTCTACATAGTCCTTCATGACAGCAGCCCTCAGAAACCCCTTGTAGGATAGCAGAAGGGGCTCCTCAGGAAAGTGCATCACCGCCTCTTCCGTCATATCCAGGGCCTCTTCAAGGTTGTTTCTGCTGATGGCTGCCTTTATCTTCCTGAAGTAATCCACCTTGTCTGCAATGTGGGGTCTTTCCTGCTTGATCTTCTCTATCACCCTGTTGTGCTGTTTTTCTATCTCCTTGTGGAGGGTATAGGCATCGTCAGAGAGGGGGGTACTTTTTATCACATCTATTACCCTGCCGTTAAGATAGACCTTTGTCTTTATGGAAGGAGGCTCCCTCTTTTCAATCTCTGTTAAAATAAGGTACTGTTGATCTCCAGCGGTGAGTTTTGTGGAACGTTCTGATTGCTTGTTTGACTGGATCCTGATGATGTCTTTCTTGTCCATAACAATTAAAGTATTATAACATAAACCCTGTCAACCCAAGACTGCAAAAAGACCTGTCAGGCATGGTAAGGCTTACTTGCCGATGCAGAACTGACTGAAGATCATCTCCAGTATATCCTCTGTGGTCACTGCGCCCACGATCTCGCCAAGGCTGTCAAGGGCATCGCGGAGTTCAAAGGCAACGATCTCGTAGGGTGAGAACTCCTGCAGCGCAGTGGAAGCCCTTTCCAGACAGGTGTAGGCCTTTTCCAGGGCAAGTTTGTGTCGGAGATTCGTAACAATAAACCCCTCATGGCTGATACTTCCCTTGAATACCATTGACAGGATTGTTTCCTTTAACTCCCTGATCCCCTCACCATTCTTTGCGGATATGACCACCACGGGAAAGTTCCCCTTGAAACCCTCTCCATCTATCTTCATAGGAAGGTCAGCCTTGTTGAGCACCACTATCGCCCTTCTGTTGGTAATCTTCTCAATTACCAGGATATCCTCTTCTGTAAGCTCTGTACTTGCATCAAACAGGGCAAGTACAAGGTCAGCACCCTCTATCGCCCTCAGGCTCCTTCTTACCCCCTCTGCCTCGGCAAGGTCATGTGCCTCTCTGATTCCCGCGGTGTCCATTATGCGCAGGGGGATCCCTTCTATACTGATGTACTCCTCAAGCACATCCCTTGTGGTGCCAGGCAGTTCTGTCACTATAGCCCTGTCCTGTTCCATCAGGGCATTAAGCAAAGAGGATTTACCCACATTGGGCCTTCCCACGATGGCAACTGCAAGACCTTCCCGGAAGAAACGCCCCTCCTCATATGTGCCCGCCAGTTCCCTGAGTTCCCGGGAAAGGGATTTCATATTTTCCAGTAGCTCTTCTGCCTCAGCGGTCTCAATCTCCTCCTCGGGGAAGTCAAGAGAGGCCTCAACATGGGCGCATACCTGCATCAGCCTCTCACGCAGATGGTTGATCTTCTCCGAAAGTCTTCCCGAGAGCTGTTCCAGGGCAAGCCTCTCACTGCTTTCTGTTTTGGCACGAATAAGGTCAAGGGTGGCTTCTGCCTGGGACAGATCAATTCTGCCATTCATGAAGGCCCTGAAGGTAAACTCTCCCGGCCCTGCCATCCGGGCCCCCATTCTTATAACAGCCTCCAGGACCCTCCTCATGGGCAGGAGCCCACCATGACAGTTGATCTCCACCATATCCTCTTTTGTGTAGGTGGCAGGTGCCCTCATTACGGATACAAGGACCTCATCAATGGGGGCCCCACCTTCGGGGTCAATAATGTAGCCGTAAATCAACTGGTGGGACCTCACCTCCGAGAGCCTCCTGCCCTTGGCTGATCTGAAAAGCCTCTCTGCTATCTCAAGGGACTGCTTACCACTGATACGTACAATCCCTATCCCTCCTTCACCAACAGGGGTGGATATGGCAGCAATGGTATCATTAAGGTTATACATATGAATATCTTAACCAAAAGAGGTGGTTTTCAGGAAACAAGGGAAGTCTTAAAAATGAATCTACTGGAGAAATTTTGGGGTGAGTGATGGGACTCGAACCCACAACCCCTGGAGCCACAGTCCAGTGCTCTAACCATTGAGCTACACTCACCACTTTCCAGTAATATTTTAACAGAAATTTTGAAGAATTTTCTATAAGTGACATGTTCCAGGTAAGATGCCGATAGAAAAAAGTCAAACATAAAAGCAGGCAGACCGAAGCTGAGAATATTTTGAACAACCTGGTTATACTGTTATACTTAAATTAATTACACCGGTTTGCTACAATAGTTCCCATCTCCCTCTGACACATGTAGAGGGACATGTTTGATATATTATGTTACTGGTACAGTATTCCCGGTAAAAAAACAGGGGAGTAATCCCTAAGGACAGTATCGTATTGAAGAGATGATGAAAAAGAACAAAAAGATAGGGCTCCTGGAGGCCATTGCAATGGCTGTTGGTACCATGATTGGAGCCAGCATATTTTCCGTTTTCGGAGTTGGTGCCCAGATAGCAGGCAGGAATCTTCCCGAGGCCTTTGTACTCTCTGGTCTGTTTGCCCTGATAGTAGCCTATTCCTATGCCAAACTGGGAGCAAAGATAACCTCCAATGCCGGACCTATTGCCTTCATTCTCCAGGGTATTGGTGACAATATATTCACAGGGGCCTTATCTATACTGATGTGGTTGAGTTATGTGATTTCAATATCTTTATTTGCAAAGGGATTTGCAGGCTATTTTCTTCCACTGGTTCATACAAGGGTCTCACCTCTATCAACAGGTATAGTGGAGACTCTATTGATAGCCTTCTTCACTGCCATTAATTTTTTCGGCAGCAAGGCGGTGGGCAGGTTGGAATTCTATATCGTGCTGGCAAAGCTCTCCATATTAGGCGTCTTTATTTTCCCTGGTTTCTTCACCATCAATCCCGGGTATATTATTCCCTCCTTTAATGCACAACACATCCAGGGCACATTCACTGCTTCTATCGTCTTTTTCCTTTCCTACATGGGGTTTGGTCTTGTTACAAACGCATCGGAGAACATGGAAAACCCCAAAAGAAATGTCCCTCTTGCGATTTTCATAAGTATTGCGGTGGTAATGTTTGTCTATGTCTCGGTATCTTTGGTTGCCCTTGGCAATCTTTTACTTGCAGATCTGATCCAGGCCCGGGATAATGCACTGGCGGTGGCTTCAAGACCCTTTCTCGGGAGCTTTGGATTCATACTCATCTCCATAGGAGCGCTTTTTTCCATATCATCTGCACTGAACGCAACAATCTACGGTGGAGCAAATATTGCCTATTCCCTTGCCAAGGCTGGTGAACTACCTGGATACTTTGAAAGAAAGGTCTGGTTCAATTCATCAGAGGGATTATATATTACAGCTATCCTGAGCCTGATATTTGCCCTTGTATTCAATATAGGAGAAATTGCCACGATAACAAGCGCTGTCTTTATAATTATTTACATCTTTGTCTTGATTTCCCATTATCGCCTTGCCAAAGATGTTGGAGGCAATAGAAAATTCATAATCCTGAACATCTTTATTCTTATATTTGTCTTTCTGTCACTGTTATCTTATCAGTGGCAAACCCAACGGGATGCATTGTACGGTACTGCAATAACTTTATCAGGAGCCCTGACTCTGGAATACATATATCGTTATCTAAAGAAGCGGAGATTTGCTAAATAAGACTATCCCTTATCCTTCCAAGGATGCCTGATACATTGATCCATAACAACAGATTTTTCTCAGTTAGAATCAAGAACATCCTCAGGGGTTTTCTTGTCAGCAGATACACTTTCTTCTGAAATCAGTTTTTCCAGGATTTTTGCATACTTGTATTGACGCAGGTTCTGCCTTGCAGCAAGAAAGATCAAGAGTACCATTACAAGGCGGGAGCGATATCAGAATCAGTCTGGATGCGAGCCTTCCCTTAAAATTGTTTTAGATAGCTTTAGCATGTATCCTTTTTAAAGAAACCGTGTCTAATACATAGAGTATTTCAAAAATCATCTTACCGAGGAGGATAGTTACATGGATGTCAGGAAAAATGCAGAGGAATATATCAGCAGTCACAATATCGCAACTCTTGCAACCTGTGCAAAAGGACTCCCTCATGCAAGCACGGTTGAGTATGCAAACGATGGGTTTGTTCTCTTCTTCTCAACGAATCCAGAGAGTCAAAAAGCAAAGAACATAAAAGAGAACAGAAATGTTTCTCTTACCATTGATGAGGATTACAAAGACTGGACAAAGATAAAAGGCATCCAGATAGACGGCATTGCAGAAGAGATCACTGACGAAGAGGAGATTAAAAAGGCGATGGATATCTATGTAACAAAGTTTCCATTTGTGGTAAATTTTCCACCTTCTCCAAACAGGATGTATAAGATTGTACCTAAAAAGCTTTATTTCCTTGATTATAAAAAAGGATTCGGACACAGAGATATAATTGAATTTTAAAATTAAAAAATGAATGTAATTGATACAGATATTCTTGTTGTTGGTAGTGGTGCAGCAGGTCTAATGGCAGCTGCAGCAGCATCAGTGCATGGAGTAAATGTTATTGTCATTAATAAAGGTCATTCTGTCAACTGTACTACCTGGGCAGATAGAACTTATGAAATAGCTGGCGGAGGGGGGTGTGGTTTTGCTGCCCCAATAATAACACCTGATGGACCAGAAAAATATTTTGAAGACCTCAATAGAATGGCCGGTAGCAAAAACATACCAGAACTAACATCTTTATTTGCTGAAAAAACAATAGATGTATTGCATTATCTTGTTAACTGTGGTGTGCGATTTAAAAAAACACCTGATGGTAAATTTCTTGCAGTTCCAGAGATATGGCATAGTTTTCCTCGAATTTTATATTCAGAACACGGAACAGGAAAAGAAATTATCAGGGTACTTAAGAAACAGGCTTTATCCTCTGGAGTTCGGATGCTGGAAGGAATGCATGCATTCAAATTATTGGTAGCAAACGGAGAAGTTAGGGGTTGTCTTGCTTTTGTAAAAAGTATAGGAGAAATAATCTGTTTCAGATGTAAGGCAATAATCATTGCAACAGGTGGTGCTGGCAGACTTTTCCAGTATACAACAAATCCTCCTGGAATCACAGGTGATGGAATATTATTAGCAAAAGAGGCAGGTGCTGAACTTATTAATATGGAGCTTTACTCTGACATACCGATGAGTTTAAAACCTGTTTATGGTCTTGGATTAGTTCCTTATCTTATTTTCGCAGGTGTTGATACAGGGGTGGAGGAGCTTCTCAATAGTCCTAAAATATTATGGAAATACAATCCTTCTAAGCTTTCTATAAAAGAATTCCAAATAAAATTTCCAAAAACCTTTAAGCAACTTCAATCAATAGGATTTAATCTTGTCAAAGACACTATAGAACTATACTGGATGTCCCATTTCATGCTTGGAGGGATTCGGATTAATACAAAAGCAGAAACTTCTATCAAAGGATTGTATGCTGCTGGCGAGGTTGCTGGAGGTATTACAGGTGAGGGCAGACTCCCTGGGACAGGGATAGCAGAAGGTTTAGTGTTTGGGAAAATAGCAGGACAAAATGCCTCTGTTTATGCCAAGAAAATTAAATATCCAAAGTTAGATAAAGCCACCTTTAAAAGTAGCTTTAATAAAACAAAAAAACTATCAAAGAAAGAACTTCAAGACCTGCGGCAGATAAAATCTGTTCTTGCTTATAGAATGTATCAGGCTTTGAGAGAGAAGAAAAGCTTGCAAGTTAAGACTATTGCTGAAGAGTTTGAAAGCAAGGAAAAAGAGATAAATAAAATATTCGGTTCGGAATATGTCGATTTTATTCCGTCACATTCTCAAGCAGAGATAGTTTTTGAGATAAAAAGTGCACTTGCCTTTGGCAAAATTTTTCTTAAAGAGGGGGCATCTTCACATCAAGGATATGACAGTTGTAATAAAAAATATTGAAAATACAATGGATGCAGCAGCATTTGCCTACGATATGACCAAAAAGTATTTCAGCAAATTATCTACTTCTGCCAGAATTATAATTAAACCCAACATTACTGCGCCAAAATTGCCATGTACTGGTGTAACCACCCACCATGAAGTTCTTACTGGGATGCTCGATGCTCTCACAGGGTCTAAAAATATTAAAGTTGTTGAGTCCGATGCAACAAGTTCAGACTTTGAACAAAATATTCACGGAGCAGGATATTCCTTCTTAAAAGACCATCCAAATGTAGAATTGATTAACCTCAGTGCGGAGCCAACAAGGAAAGTCACACTACAGGGATATCAAAATACTTATGATGTTGAACTACCAGAGATTTTGTTTGAATATGATATCCTGATAAATCTGCCTGTAATGAAAACACATATTCTTACTGTTGTATCTCTTGGTATTAAGAACCTCTTTGGACTTCTCCCATGTAAGAACAAATCACTTTATCATATTTATATACATGACTTTTTATTTGCAATCTTTAAAAGATTTCAACCTCATTTTACAATTCTTGATGGTCTCGTAGGCATGGAAGGAATGGGACCAATTTTTGGACAACCTGTTAATGCAAAAAAAATTCTTGTAAGTGAAGATGTGGTGGCATTAGATGGTATTGCAGCAATGCTTATGGGTTTTGATCCATATCAAATTCCATATCTTAACTTTGCCATTGATTATAGGTTTGGCGATAAAAATCTGTCAGAAATAGATATACAGGGTGATCTGGAAATTTTAAATTTCAAAAGTATATCAACCTTACCCATCCAAGTTATCAGAACCCTATTGACAAGAGGAGGACATCTTGAGCATATTTTGGAACAGATAGATGCTCCTTTGCAAACAATAAAAAATCTCCCGATATTTATAAACTCCTTGATTTCAGAGGGTGTTATAGTTAAGAAGAATAACGGAGAGTTACACCTGAACAATGCAAATGTTGATGTACTGTACTCTCTATTCCCTGAAGTAAAGAGAGAATTTGCTGACATTATTTTAAAGTCCTGCTTCACTGAATACAACCAACTCGTATCAGGAGAGAATCCATGAAAGAGATATTTCAACCGTTCATGAAAAAAACGATAAACCTGGATGAATGGACACAAAAGATAATATGTTGGCACTTCCATCCAGACACTGGCTCGCCATTCTGGCTTAAGCGAAAAAAACGGCTCAAATTTGATCCAATAAATGATATTAAAACATACCATGATTTAAAACAGTTTGGAGTCTTCAACGAGGATGAATTGAAAGAAATACCTGCGGATGAATTAATTCCAAAGGGATATAGTTGTGGTAAGAACACAAATTGCAAGGTTTTTGAAACTGGCGGAACATTAGGTATAGCAAAAAGAATTATTGACTGTGAATATCGTAACAAAATTGTATACTGGCTTTCGTATTCTCTTAATATCCATGGGTTCTCAGAAGAAGGAAACTGGCTTCATCTGGGTCCTGCTGGCCCCCATGTAATCGGTCACACAACCGGCAAATTAGCAAACATAAGGAACGGCCTCTGTTATTACATAGACATAGATACAAGGTGGATAAAACACTGCATAAAAAAAGGCTATTCAGAACTTCTTGATGAATATATAGATCATGTTCTTACTCAGGCTATAGCAATTTTAGAAACACAGCGCATATCCTTTATTTTCACAACTCCACAGCTATTACAGCGACTTTGTGAAAAGATACTTTTCAGGGAAAAATATCATTTAAAAGGAATCGTCTGTGGTGGTACACACATAACCCCTGATTTTCACAAACTATTAAGAAAGGAAATTGTTGCAGATATTCCATTATGTTTTGTATACGGAAATACGCTTATGGGTGTTGCACCTCAAGAGCCTTTTAATGAGAAAAATGGCTGGGATATAAAATATTACAGCTTTTTCCCTACTTCACCATGAAAGTGGTTGATCCTGAAAATCCACTGCAAGAGGTCGGATATGGTAAAACAGGCAGGATTATGATTACAGTCCTGAATAAGGATTATTTTATACCTAATTTATTAGAACGTGACGAAGGGATAAGAATTCCTGGTAATGGATTATATCCCTGGGATGGAGTGGCAAATGTAAAACCATACAAAAAACTGGAAGAACAGATCATAGAAGGTGTTTATTAAATGAATATAGGACTTCTTAGAGCCGGTGAGAACTATTTTACGATTGAACAATCTCCAGTTTATTCCTATAAAGGTAAAAAAATTGCCTCGGTTTCACAGACAAATATAGAGACTCTTAGATGGGATTTAAAACAACATGAAGCTTTTAAGAACCATTATCAAAAAATGAAACTTGCGGAAATGATATCAATTTTTAAGATGGCGGGAAAACTATTTGCTGAAGAGAAGATAGAGATGGGATCTGAGAAACTTGGCCCGGAAGGATACGCAAGAATGTATTCACTTTCAACAGGAGCACCTATTTCTGTACCTTTGAAAATGCTAAACCGGATAAAAGATACTTTTAACAGAATGGAAAAACTTCTTGAGTTCCAAGCTATGGATGGAAATATAAAAGTTTACGAACAAGGATATACTTTCAGATATGGAAAAAAGATTGGATGGGTACCCAGAGGAAGAAATCTTGGTGTTGTAACGCCATCTAATCATCCGTTTGTTAACTTTATATGGACAATAGCATGTGCGATGGGCTATCCAGTAGTTTTAAGACCTTCACTTGACGATCCATTTACTCCACTCAGATTGATAAACTCTTTGATCCTTGCAGGGATGCCTCATGCCTCATTCCACTTCTATCCAGGTCCGCATACACTTGTAAAAGAAATCGTTACCCTGTGTGACCTCTCCATGATATTTGGAGGCCCTAATATGTCAAGAGATTATAGTGATAAAAAATCTGTAAAATTCTTCGGCCCCGGGAAAAGCAAAATAATAATTGGGGAGGATTATGCAGACAGAGTTGCAGAAATAGTTGACTTATCAGTTCTTTCTATGATGAAAGATGGCGGAAGGGGATGTATCAATCTAAGCGCAATTATTACTACTAAAAATGCCCGGAATATTGCAAAGGGTATAGCATCAAAAATAGCATCTATTGAAGTAGCAGACCCTGTTGAAGAAGAATCCATTATTGGTGCTTTTAAAAACAAATCTGCAGCTTTATCGATTAATACCCAGATAGAATCAGAAATAAACAAAGATAGCATAGATGTTACAGCTTCTTTAAGAAATTCTTCAAGGATGATTGATGCTTTTGGAACCACATTTCTTCTTCCAACAGTAGTTCTTTGCAGGAGATACAAAGACTCTCTTTTTGGTAAAGAATTTCCATTTCCTTTTATTACAGTGACTGAAGTAGCATATGAAGAGATTATCGATGCAGCATCAGGATCTCTTGTAGTCACTCTCCTTTCCGAAGATGAAAAACTCTATAGAGACCTTCTTCTTTGTCCAGATATCGCAAAAGTATATTGTGGAACTATTCCTACCACTTACATTGATTTCGATGAACCCCATGACGGTTTTATTTCTGAATTTCTATTCAGAACAAAGGCATTAAAAGGAGGAGAACTAAATGTTCGCAAATATGATGGATATCCTGAATAGGTTTCCTGCTTGGTTTAAGAAGATAGCCATAGTTTATGAAGAAACTGAGATTACTTATGGTGAAATTCTAACAAATATTTCCACCTATGAAAAACTTCTCCGAGAGATGGGGGTAAAACAAGGAGATATTGTTGGTATCATGCTATCAAATTCGCCTGCATTTATATATGGACTTTTTTCTATCTGGAAAATAGGTGCGATTGTGGTTCCAATCAATATTCTTCTCAAGAAAAATGAGGTAAAATATATTCTTGAGCATTCAGGAATGAAGGTGCTCATATCAGATCTTGGCTTTTCAGAAATGTTCACAGAATGCAAAGTGGTTAAAAAAGTTGATGGTATTAACCTTTTTATGATCGCGTCACATACTAAACCAACAGATATATCTCTTGATGAAGTGGCTATTATTATTTATACATCTGGGACAACGGATAAGCCAAAAGGTGTTATGATAACACATGAGAATCTTTCCTTTAATATTGCAGCATGGTTCAAGATTATAAAACAGGATTCAGAAGATATTATTCTCCTTGTCCTTCCCTTTTTTCATATCTTTGGCCTTACTTTAACCCTTCTTACCACTCTCTATATTGGAGGAAAGGGTATAATTCTATCAAGGTTCGATCCCAGAAAGACAGTTGATCTTATCTTTACCTATCAAGTAAGCATTTTCCCTGGAGTTCCAACAATGTTTACTCAGATACTCAATCTTCAACATATAGATGTTTCTAAACTAAACAATTTGAGATTTTGCATTTCAGGCGGTGCACCTATCTCTCTTGAGATATTAAAGTCCTTTGAAAGCAGATATTCTGTCCCTATACTCGAGGGGTATGGATTAACAGAAGCATCACCATTGGTGGCTATTAATTCCCCTTATGAAAAGCGAAAAGCAGGTTCTGTGGGAAAACCGGCTCCTGGGATTATGGTTAAAATTGTAGATGACAATGGTTTAGAAGTCAGTACTGGTGAGGTAGGAGAAGTTATAGTGAAAGGCAAAAATATAATGAAAGGATACTATAAACTGCCTGATATTACTACAAGAGTCTTACAAAATGGCTGGCTTTATACAGGAGACATGGGGAAAATAGATGAGGATGGTTATCTTTATATTGTTGACAGAAAAAAAGATATTATTATTACAGGTGGATATAATGTATTTCCTAAGGAAGTAGAAAAGACTCTCTTAACACACCCCTGTGTATCAGAAACAGCAGTAGTAGGAATTCCTGATCCAGTAAAAGGAGAACTTGTAAAGGCTTTCGTTGTTTTGAACCCAGGGGGAAATTGTACAGAAAATGATATTGTGAACTATTGTAAAGAGCACATGGCACCATTTAAATGTCCAAAGACTGTTGAGATTATTGCAGACCTTCCAAAGAATACAACTGGAAAGGTATTAAAAAAACTTCTGAGAACACTTAATACAACGAATACAGTATACAAAGATCTTGAAATAATGGAGCTTTCATTTCAAAGTGCTGGAGCTGTTCTTTCGGGAAAACTATTTCTACCCAAATATACGAGTTATCCTGTACCATTATTCATTCTTTCCTGTGGAATAGGAGGCCGAAAGGAATGGTTTGAGCCTGTTTTCCCTAATGAGATCAGCAAAAGAAACATAGCACTCTTTACATTTGATCTTCGTGGACACCATCCGAGCAGTGGGGTATTGGATAGGAACATTATATCGGATATCCCTTCAGCCATTGAATATGTAACCACAATAAAAGAGATAGATCCCTCTTTAATCATATTATGTGGACAATGTCTGGGAGGTATTTTGTGTAATTACTATGCAGCAAGAAACCAGATTATTAAAGGAGTTGTTAACATCTCTATATTTCTTCCTAATTCTGTAAATGGTTTCTTTTCAAGACAGATAAGCAATTTTGTAATGGAGCAAATACGAAAAAGCAATACTCATTCAGCAGATATTGATGAAGATAATTTTTTTGAGGGTTTTGTAAGATATTTAAATGTACTGTCTGATGCCACTAAAATCTCCCGAAGACCTTATCTCTTGATTCATTACTTAAAAGATCCGGTATGTTCCTCAGAAAAAGTAAAAGATTTTTTTGAAGCCATCAACAATCCACACAAGAAACTGGTTCTTATTGATAATAATCATGAAACCTGGATCAGCAAAAAATACCATGCTACCTCTTACGATGACCCACAGGTAGCATCGGTGGTAGGAAAATGGATAGAGGAGAACTTTTAATGCGGCTAAATTTAAATGCTTTAATCATCTCCATTTATGCAATTTTTACCATTTACGATCTTTTTTTACCATCTAAGATTTTAGCATTGCCCAATTGTGGAGTAGATGCAGGAACACTACCCAAAGGAGTTGTTTTCCTCAGAGAGAGGTGGTTTTATGCAGAGTATACCAAAAGATATGATGAAGAAGAGGGAAAATACATTAGGTTAAAATCCGGTGAATACTACAGATCTTATTGGAGTCTGACAGAAATCGCATATGGTGTAACTGACAAATTGACCATTGTAGCTAATTTCTGGTATTATGATGCCAAGATTAACTCAGGAAATGATGTTGGGAGGGACAAAGGATTTGGTGACTTTTATGTCTTCTCTAAATATAAACTTCTATCAGTAGATAAAGAACCCAATTCTGGAGTTGTGGGTTTACTCGGACTGAGGCTGCCAACAGGCGACAAAAAGAATATGCCAATTCTCAGGATAGGTGATGGATCGACTGACTTTGGAATCGGCTTTGCTGCAACAAAACAATGGGGACATTTTAGTAATAGCATGTTTTTTGGAATATGGCTGAACAACAAAAGTAGTGGTGCAGTGGATAAGAGGCATGAAGTAGAATACAGAGCCACCTCTGAATATGAACTCATTCCTAAAACGCTCAATTTACAGATGGAACTAAAAGGAATTTGGTTTGAAGGTAATAAAGAAAGGTTGTTGGAGATTATACCTGGTATTCAATATACTCCTGTATTTCCTTTGACGTTTCAACTTTCTTATAAGATTCCTATTGAGGCAAGGGGATATTTCAAATATGACTACCAGATAGTTATTGGGGTATCTTTTGCATTTCGTGTTTTTCAAACCAACACGAAAAGACCTGTCAATGAATTACAACCATGAATTTAGAAACAAAAACCCATAATACAGGACAATTTGAGGAAATTTATGAGTCCTGCAAAAAAAGAATCTACAATTATTTTTACAGGATGACAGGTGACAGGGAGGAAGCAAAGGACTTAACACAGGAGGTGTTTCTAAAGGTATACAAGGGACTTGATACCTTTCATGGAAGGTCAGATATTGTTACATGGATCTATAAGATAGCAATAAATACTTACAAGAATTTCTTGAGGAACAAAAAGAAGCAATACGAATCATTTGGGGATAACTATGAAGAAGAAATAGCCATAGTTGATAAAGACATCCTTCCTTTAAAACATGCAGAAGTAAAGGAACTGGAAGGATGCATGCAGAAATTCCTGAATGATTTGCCTGATACATACAGGATGCCTCTCATCCTCTATGAACTCCAGGGGCTGAGGATTAAGGATATTGCAGCTATTATGAATCTATCAGAGAGGAATGTGAAGATACGCTTGATCAGAGCAAGAAAAAAGTTAAGGGAGATCTTGTGTACTCAATGCTACTTTTTCAATCCATCAAATCCTTGTAATTGTAATGGGGATGGGTGGCAGGCAAAATGAAATGTGCTGAACTGGAAAAATTTATTTTTGAGTATCTGGAAAATAAACTGGCCCACAGTGTCAAAGAGGAATTTGAGGCACATATATTAAATTGTCTCAACTGCCGGAAGTATATAGATGAAACCATAAAGTGCATTACACTGTTTCGTCAATTAAGAGAAATACCCTGCCCTGAGGAAGTAGATAAAAAAATAAAATATCACCTTGACTGATCTATGATCAAAATATCATCTCTTTTTCAAATGGTAGACAGGAGGGGATTTGAACCCCAACCTCCAGAGTGCGATTTATACATAAAACACCGTGGCTAAGGCATTTTTAAATGTTAGAGCAAAAGTGGTGTTCCCGTAACCACAGCACCTGTTTTTATAGTTTTTTGTTCTTTTATAGCTTTTGAAGTGTAATTATAAGCAGTTTCTCCTAATTTACTTCCTAACAAACCTCCTATAGTTCCACCAATAAAACCTCCTATTAATGTTCCTATACCAGGTATTACGCTACCCAGAGAGGCCCCAAGAGCTGCACCCTTTGATGCTCCAGCTAAAGATGCTACAGAAATAGTTGTTATTTTTGCCATGGTTGGCAAAGCCGTTCTCCATGGAATTTCTCCTTTTGCTGCTTTATACATAATTTTTACATTATCCATTGCTACTGAGGCTATCATTGCAATTTTACCAGGAGGAGTAGTAGATAATCTTTTTATAAGCCCTTTCTTAGCTGCTATAATTAATCCTGACGAAATTATAGAGGTTGTTGCTACGGGAACTGAAGCATCGATAGTTGATTCCATCCATTCCTTTAGTTCTTTGTCAAGAGGTGGATTTTTTTCACCTTTAAAATAATTTGATATTCTCTTACTGATTCTTTTAATCCCTTCAAACAAAGCTATAAACTTTATTGATTTAACAGTCTGTTTTGCATTGTATTTAATTATATCCTTGGTTGATAAAATGTTCCAATTAAATATTGGTTCTTTTCTTCTTGCCTTTTCACTGAGTCTTTCAACTTCTTCTCTTGTTATAGACTTAGATTCTACCTCACCTACTATGATCCTGTCTGTAAGTTCTTGAAATTTTTTTCTAAAAGCAGGGTCTTTTTTTGCCATTTCTTTAAGTTTCTCTAATTGGTCCTTAGAAACTATAATCTTCTGGTCGCTATAGTTTCGTTCCTTTATGTCATATTTGGTAGTTGCAGAATCAATAGAATATTTTGATTGATACTTTGCAACTTCTTCTCCATTACCATAATTGTTTTTGATGACAATGTCAGGAGAATTTGGTTCTCTGATTTTTAGCCTTTCCGCTCTGAGGTCTGAACCCTGCATCTTTGCATTGAGGTTAAAGGTTTCAGTATGCCAGACTTCTGCTATATCTCCGTGAAGACCTTGATATGAATCACTCTTTCCTGCTGCTTCTTTCCATAAGGCTTCGTTGAAATTATTTATCATATTATCCAGTTCTAAAGTAGAAGTGACAGTAGCTGCACTTTTTTCTGCTTGAAGTAGCTTGTCTTTTTCTTTATTATAATTTTTCACTCCTTGAACGGTTTCATTTACAATATTTTTAATCTCATTTTCATCCTTAAATAGCTCAGGATACTGTTTGAATTTCTCAACCAAGAAGTTTTTAACCGGTTTGTTTTGGTTTTTGTAATAATCATCTAAAAACTCTTTAACTATCTTTATTGTTTCTTTTAAATTATCTTCAGACTCAAATAAATCCGAAATCAATATTTTCTCAAGAAGTTCTGTATCAATTTCTCTTGCTATTTCACCATATATATCAACAACTTCATTCAGACCCTCTATAATAGTTTTTAAAATTACTGATAGATTTTTTGTTATCTTATCTCTTTTACCATCATCAAACTCTTTAAGATAAAAGGCAATATTTTTAAAGAGGTCCTCTTTTGTAATGAGACCAAATTTGTAATCATTTAGAAAATTCAATATCTTGGAAAGAGCATAAGCGAGTTTTACGCTTTCACTGTAATTCAGTTTAACCTCTCCCAGTGCTCCCCCTTTTGAAGTCTTAAGCACAACGACTCCAAGTGCCAGAA
>Ga0256830_1000945_pt1 | contig 21521 bp, 23 predicted proteins | sample 128326metaG_FD_190537 | JGI IMG/M metagenome (GOLD analysis project Ga0256830, IMG submission 190537) | Hydrothermal vent microbial communities from Lau Basin, Pacific Ocean - 128-326 | ecosystem: Environmental > Aquatic > Marine > Hydrothermal vents | place: Pacific Ocean: Lau Basin | collected... | reverse complement strand
TCCTCGCGGGAGGAAATCCCGGTGATCCTGTACAGCTCCTCGATAGAGACAGGGTCTGTAGACACGAAAAGAGCCGCCTCGATGAGTTGCTTGGCCTTCATAACCTCACCTCAGGGTTATGAATATCTCTCCGAAGAGTTCTTCCTGCCACACCGTTAGCTTCCCTTGTGAGTCCAGGTAGAGCAGGTAAAGCAGCGTTTCAACAACATGCCGTGGCGTCGGGTCGTAGATAAGCTCTCCGAAACGCAAAACCTCGTTCTGCTGAGCAAGCTCCAGAAGCCGGTCGTATAAGGATATTATCTTCTCTCTGATGGACTCCTCATCCACCTGTATGACAAGCTTAGGCTTCACCCGCCTCCGCGGCGGAAAGTTTTTCCTTATCACTTCCTCGTTAAGAGCCTGTTGCAGGGCCTCCACCAGCTCGAATAGGGTTACCCTGCGCTCCGCTCGCCGGCGCAGAGGGGTTGTCAGCGGAGGAACGTTAAAGTCGAGATCGTAGGCTTCATCCCAGCCATAGTCTTCATAAGCGTCGTGGCCGTTATGGCCGTTATGGCCGTTTTCCTGAGGCATGATGTGCTCCGACTTCATCCGCAAAAGGATGGCGGAGGTGAGGAGAGTCTTGCCAGATAGCCGCAGGTTGAGCTTGACCATGCTACGCACCTCCTCGAGAAAGCGCTGAGCAAGGCTGGCGATGTCTATGTCCCAGGGATCCATTTCCCCCTGTATCACCAGGTCTACTAGCATGTCCACGGGATGTATCTCAGGCTCCATGCTGCGCCAACTCCACACCAATTATCCGGCTGATCCCATCCTCATTAGTTACACCAAAGAGCTGATCCGCGCTTGCCATTAAACCGCTCCTGAGGCTCACGACTATGAACTGGGCCTCCCGGGAGGACTCCTTTATGAGCTCGGAGATCTTGCGTACGTTGTCGTCGTCGAGGAACATGTCTATCTCGTCCAGGACGTAGAAAGGTGCCGGCTGAAAGCGCTGGATCGCAAAGATAAAGCTCAGAGCTGTGAGGGTTTTCTCCCCTCCTGACATGAGCTCGATGTACTGGGGATTCTTACCCGCGGGCCGTGCCTGGATCTGAAGGCCGCCATCCAGTGGATTGTCCTCATCCAGAATGAGGTCGGCACTTCCACCGGGGGACAGCCTTTCGAAGATGCCCCGGAAGTTTGCCGCAACGGCCTCGAAGACCTCCATGAACACCATCTTCTTCCTGTGCTCTATCTCCTCCATGAGCCCCAAGATGGCCTCCTTTTCCTCCTGGAGAACTTCGACTCGGGTGCTCAGATTCCCATATTTATCTTTTACTTCTTCATAGTCTTCCACAGCCCGCATATTTATAGGTTCTAGGGAGGTCATCTCCGCCTCCATCTCCGCTATCTCTCGCTCCATGTCGGCGGTGTCGAAGGGCTCTTCGAGCTCCAGTTCAAGGTCCTCGTATCTTTTCAGGGTTTCCAGGGTCTCCTCTAGGCGGGCCTCTAACTTTGCCTTCTCCACCCTGGCCCGCTCCCTGTCTCGCTTCACGTCCTCCAGGGTTTCCCTCAGATCCCTGATTTTTCCCTCCATGATCCGCATGGCATCCATGCAGCGCTTCCTCTTGTCTTTGAGCTCATCGATCTCCCGGGTGATCTTGTCAGCCTCTTCTCTCATGGCTGAGAGCTTAGAGCCAAGATCTTTCATATCCTCCTCGGAGTGAGCCAGCTCTCCCTCAATGGTCTCTGATTCGTGGGCGATTTCTTCGATGTGCTGCCTGAGCTCCGCGATTTTCGGGGTGAGTATTTCCCGTATCCTTGACAGGTTAAGCCTGATCTTGTTCTTCCTCTCTGTTCTCTGCTCCTCAAGCCCTGAGAGCTTCTCCTCAAGGGTTCTTAGCTCCTCCAATGCCTCCTCTGCCCTGGAAATCGAGAGTTCCTCTTCGAGGGATTCTTTCTTCCTCTGGAGAGTGCCCAATCCCGCACGGATCTTTGAAGCATAGGCCTTTACTTGGGCCAGCTCTCTCTCCATATCCCTAATCTCTTCCTTAATGTCGAGAAGTTCAGCCTCCTTCTCAGCCAGGGTCTCCTGTGTCTCCGTTATTTTCGCCTCTACAGTCCTGTGTCTCTCCCGCAGGACCTCCAAATCCCGTGTATTATGCATCTCCTGGGTGTTCAGTTCCTCCAGACGTTTCGACAGTTTTTCCTCATCTATGAGAAGCTGATCTTTCTCCTCCCTTAGACCTTCGATCTCGGCCTTCAGGGCCTTAAGCTTCTCCCCTGCTTCATCCAGTTTCCTGAACTCTCCCCGGCTCTTGAAGTACCCTCCGCTCATCAGTCCCGAAACCTCTACTAGGTCCCCGTCGAGTGTTACCATCCTGGCTTTACCCATGTATCGCCTCGCAGAGGTTACGTCGTCCACCACAACAGTGTTCCTGAACACGAAGGCAAAAGCCTTCAGAAAGCGTTTATCAAATCGGATGAGGTTTAAGGCGAAGCCTTTAAAATTCTCAGCAACGTCTATTGCGTCCCGCGTGGGTTGGAGGGGTCTGATCTTGTTTAAGGGTAGAAATGTGGCTCTGCCCAGGCGGTTCTTTTTGAGATGGGCGATGCATTTCTCCGCTGTGGAGTCGTTATCCACCACGATGAAGTCCATGCCTCGGCCGGCAGCTGCCTCAAGGGCTTTGGCATACCGCGACTCCACCCTGCCAAGCTCTGAGATGGTTCCATGGATACCCCTCAGTTCCCCCTTATCTCTGAGTTTCAGGATCTCCCTCACAGCTCTGTTGGCGCCTCCCCGCGCTATCTCATCCACAACTCTTGCGCGCTCCTCTAGTTTGGCTAGATCCTCCAGTTTTCTGGAGAGCAGAATTGAAACCCTGTCAAGCTTTTTCTTCAGCTCCACCTTTTCCTTGATGAGGTCCTGTTTAAGGTGGTAATCGTCGTCCAGGGCTTTCTCAAGAAGCTTTTTCTCCTCCTCGGTCTTCCTCAAGGTGTCATGATCTTTTTTCAGCTCTTTTGCAAGCTCCCTGGCCTCTTGGCGCAGAGATTCCCTCGCCTTTATGAGAGAGGAGAGTCTCTCCTGGAGGAGGGTGTGCCTCTTTTCAGTCCTGTAAAGCTCTCCCTGAGCCTTTTCGAGTTCATCCACCGTTTTCAGAAGAAGGTTCTTCTTCGTGCTTTCCTCCTCGCCGCTGGAGACTAGGCTTGAGTATCTTTCTTTGATGATCGACCTGATCTTCGCTATGCGTTTCTCCAGATCCGCGGCCTCTCCTTCCAGTTTTTTGTTGAGGTCCTTATAGTCCTGGATCTCTTGAGTCAGACCATCTATACTGAGCTCTGCCTTTTTTCTCTCATCCTCTAAGGAATACAGCCGCGACCTGCTCTCCTCCACCTTGTTCTGGAGGTAGTTAAGCTCGTTTTTAACTTTCTCTATTTCTTTAAAAACCTCGAAGTTTTCGGTCTCCTCTTTCAGAATGATCTTTGTGTTAAGCTTCTCCACCTCTTTTTTCTTAACCTCCAGTTTGAGCTGAAGTATGCCGATGTGCCTGTCCAGACGCTTAGCCTGTTTTTCACGCTCATCGATTCTTTTCTCCAGATTCTGAATCCCCAGGCGAAACTCGAGTTCCTTGGAGGCGAGCACCAGACCCTTGCTTCGCCTGATCTCTTCCTTGAGGTGGGCGTGGCGCAGAGCGGCTTCTTTCTCTCTTTTAAGCTTCTCCACCTGCTCCCCCACTTCTTCCAGGACAGCCTCGACCTTCCCCAGGTTCTCCTCAACCTTCTCGAGTTCCCGGAGGGCTTTCCTCTTTTTCTCGTCGTATTCCGCTATTCCCGCTATCTCGTCGATTATCCGACGTCTCTCCACGGGATTCATTTCAATAATTCCGGTTACATCCCCCTGAAGCACGATGTTGTGACCGTCAGGATGGACATTAGCCGCGGCCAGCAACTCAAGGATCTCTGTCCTTGTGGTGCGCTTGTCGTTCAACCGATAAACACTGTTGCCGCTCCTGTCGATACTGCGGGATATCTTTACCTCCCGCGTATCAATGGGGAGCTCAAGACCTGCGTTATCAAAAAAAAGGCTCACCTCAGCGTTTTTCGCTGGTTTACCTTTTTTTCCACCATTGAATATGAGGTCCGAGAAACGCTCTGCCCGCAGACTTTTGGCCGAGCTTCTACCGAGGACGAAGCAGATTGCATCGACAATGTTGCTTTTACCAGAGCCATTTGGACCAACGATGGCTGTAAAGCCCTGGGGTATGGGTATACTGGCTCTTCTGAAAGACTTAAAGTTCTTCAGGTTTATCCTGGATATGCCGATCACTCCTCATCCCCCTCTTTCAACAAGTGGAGAGCCAGAGCAATGGCCAGACCAGCTACCGCTCCCTTGGCGAGGGTACTCCTTTCCAGTTCTCGGAGGGTTTTATCCACATCAAATTCCCTCCCAACCTTCTCCTCAATACTCCGGGTCCCCCACCGCATAATGTAACCGTAGAGCTTCATCAGTAGCTCATATTCTTTCGGGGTAACCTGAATAGTCTTGTAGTTCATTACTATCAGTAGTAATATGTAGTAATAAGTTACTATATAAAGGTTTTCCCTGCAATTAACTCCCGGGAAATGGTGCTTATATATACCTTATTCCCAGAATCCAGGACCAGATTCAGGGCTCCAGCCGTTTCCTGTCCCGTGGGAAAAGAACGGCCTCGCGGACGTTTGGCAGATCAAGGAGCAAAGTCAGGAATCTCTCTATTCCCAGGCCGAATCCTCCATGGGGGGGCATGCCGTATTTGAAGGCTTTTAGGTAATATCTGAAGTTTCTGGGATTGAGGTTTTTAGCCTTTATCTGCTCAACGAGGAGGTCGTATAGATGGATTCTCTGGGAACCCGAAACTATCTCCCTGCCCCTGAACTCCAGGTCGAAGGAGTTGGAGTACTTGGGGTCATCGCTGCTTGGCATAGTGTAGAAAGGCTTAATCTTCAGGGGGTACTTGGTTATGAAATACAGCTCCTGCCCCTTCTCTTTCATAGCTTCTCCCAGCTTTTTCTCGCTCTCCGTTGTGAGGTCCTCACCCCATGGCACGGTTAGACCCCTCTCCTGCAGAATCTCAAGAGCTTCGTCATAGGTTATGCGGGGAAAGGGCAAATCCGGCGGCTCTAGGCGAAGACCCAGCACTTCAAGGTCGTCTTTGGCGTGGGCGATGACCCCTTTAATCATCTCCGCCACGAGGTTCTCTATTATTTTTAGGATGTCTTCCTCGTTTTTTATGAAAGCCATCTCGCAGTCAATTGCGGTTACCTCATTTAGATGCCATATGGTGTCGTGTTCCTCCGCCCTGAAATAGGTGGCGATTTCGTACACCCTGTCAAGGCCGCTCGCCATAAGCATCTGCTTGTACAGCTGAGGGCTCTGGGCCAGGAAAGCCTCCCTCTCAAAGTAGGCTATGGGGAACAGCTCCGTTCCTCCTTCAGAAGATGTTGAGATAATCCGGGGTGTGTGCACTTCTATAAATTCCCGGCTTCTGAGAAATCTTCTCCCAGCTTCTAGAGCGGCGTCTCGGATCCTGAATACGGCTCTAACCTCTGGTCTCCGCAGGTCAAGGATTCTGTTGTCGAGGCGGGTGTCAAGATTGGCGTTTACTCTGCCAGTGGGGTCAAGGGGTAAAGGAGTGGCAGCGGGATTCAGGAGCTCTATGCTGTCTGGGATAATCTCGAATCCGCCAGGGGCTTTTGACATCTTTTTAATCCTGCCCTTAACCTCCACGACGCTCTCTCTTACCAGCTTTCCGCAGAGATCAAAGGCCTCCTTGGGGACATGTTTTTTGGGGAGAGTGACCTGGAGAAGGCCAGTTTTGTCCCTTATTAGGAGGAATCGCAGTCCTCCTAGATCCCTCACATCATGAACCCATCCGGCTACCTTCACCTCTTCTCCGTCCATTTTAGGGGTGATATCTCCAGCGTATGTGCGATTCATTCTCTCTCAAGCCTCCTTCGCAGACTTTCAGCGTGGTATGGGAGCCCTTCCTTCTCCGCGAGTGTGATAACGGTTTCACTGATTTTCTCAAGGGCAGACTTATCGAAATGCTGCACGGAGATTTCTTTTATGAAGTCTTTAACACCCAGTCCTGAATAGGCCCTGGCCCATCCCTGGGTGGGGAGGACGTGATTGGTTCCTGAGGCGTAGTCACCCAGGGCCACTGGTGTAAAACTACCTATAAATATTGAACCAGCATTTTCTATCCTCTCCAAAACCGCATCCGGGTTGGCGACATGGATTTCAAGGTGCTCAGGAGCATATCGGTTTGAGAACTCCGCTGCCTCATTAATAGAGTCAGCAATAAGAACCGCCATGTTACCGGGGTTACTTGTTCTTCCCCGGATCTTCTCCACTACTTGGTTGGCTAGGACCTCGGATGTTGATACAAGAACACTTCGGGCCAGAGGATCGTGTTCTCCCTGGGCGAGCATGTCTAGGGCTATGAACTCCGGATCTGCCGTGGAGTCCGCGATTATCAAAACCTCGCTCGGGCCAGCGGGGAAGTCTATGGCGACGCGATCCGAGAGCAGCAGTTTGGCGGCTGTTACGTATATATTTCCCGGCCCAACTATCTTATCCACCCGGGGAATGCTTTCGGTTCCATAGGCCAGGGCGGCTATACCCTGAGCCCCCCCCACTTTGTAGACTTCTCTTATCCCCAGCAGGTCGCATGCCAGAAGCACCGCATTGTTTGCCTTTCCCTCCCTGTTGGGGGGTGTTATGCAGGCGATCTCCTTAACCCCTGCCACTTGGGCGGGAATAACTGTCATCAAAACCGTTGAGGGATATGCCGCCCGTCCTCCCGGAACGTAGCACCCCACCCGATTTAGTGGCCTGAATATCTGGCCCAGTGACGCTCCGTCTTTTTTAATGAACCAATCTTCTTTGAGCTGTTCCTCATGGAATCCTTTTATGTTGCGCTGAGCCCTCTCCAAGGCTCTTCTCAGGGAGCTGTTTTCCTTTGCCTCCTTAAACTCTTCTTCGGTCACCCGGAGATTGGTTAAATCCACTCCGTCGAATTTCTTGGTAAGATCCCTCAGGGCCTCATCTCGTCTTGTTTTTACATCCTCAATGATCTCCCTGACAACCGGGTAGACCTCTTCGGGATTTATCCCCCTATCTAGGATATTCTTCCTATCATCGTCCCTGAGTTTTTTGATTTTAGCCAGAAACATCTTCTTTGCCTTTATCTCTAACTAATAAAATTCTTTCTAAGATATGAAGCGATTGACTATGTGCTTGGTTACCTCTTCAAGGTTCCGCCTATTGTCGAAGGATTCCAGGATTCTCGTGAGGTCCTCTTTTTTCTTGCCTTTCAGCTTTTCGGCTTTTGTTCTCAGTAGAGGAACAGCCCTCACTACGTTGTCTACTATGGTTATGTCCGCCGCCTGTGAAGTTCTAGACAGGGGATTAAGGTCGATAGCTATTACCTTCTTCCCAGCCTTCACCAATGCCTCTGTTCTGTCTCCATCCTCCAGAGGGACCAGGACCACATCGCTGAGGATCATTGCCCTGTCCGCAAGTTTCCTGAGACTGGCTATCCCGGGGATCTCGTTTTCCGGGGCAACGCCGTACACCTCTTTCGCCCCGTTTTTCCGCAGGATCTCGGCTATCTTCCGCGCCCTTTCCTCCGAGCGGTAAAAAAGGTTGATCTCCAGTTCAGCTCCAACTGTCTCAGCGAGATCAACCAGCTCCCTAGGGCATAGCATAGCTGTATTCCCGTTCACAGATATCACAGGTTTCTCCGCTAGGAGCAAGAGGGCGGCAGCGGCTTCCGCGGCCTCCTCAGCCATGGGGGTAGTGACCTCTCCCAGAAGGTAGTCGAAAGCCTCCCCTCTGCCGTGGGCTATTAAACCAGCCAGTGCCGTTACCCCTGATTCATAACCCTTCACGAGAGCTTCTCTCTGAAGCAAAGAAGCGTACCTAGGATGGCGTCTATCTAGCTTCATTTGGACAGTCCGCCAGTGATCACGAATTTCAAGGCGTCCTCAACAGATATCTTGAGGGGGATGATGTCTTTTTCAGGAACCATGAGGAAAAACCCGGAGGTGGGATTCGGGGATGTCGGCACGAAAACATTAATGGTCTTAGATTCTGTCTTTTCCTGGATCTCTCCCACAGACTCCCCCGTTGTGAAAGCCAGAGCGTATATGCCTTTTCGGGGATACTCAACCAGAACGACTCTTTTGAATCCTCCGGACTTGGGCATGAGGAAAGCGGCGCTGGCCCCCTTTATAGCCGAATATATGCTCCTTATGATAGGGACTTTTAGGACGCTCTGCTCGAAATAGTCAATGATCCGCTGACCTATCGCTGCTCTCGCGAATGCCCCCAGGGTAAGGATGAGGAGAAGGGTGATAAGGAGACTAAGACCGGGGATGGTCTTACCGATCAGGGTAACTACGAGGGGCTTAAGAATCCCGTCAAAAAGGTTGAAGGTGATCCAGATGACGTAGACAGTTACAGCGATGGGAGTGAACACGAGCAGACCGGTGATGAAGAAGTTCCTCAGCTTCGATACGAACTCGCTCTTCATATCTTAACACCTTCTTTTTCTATACCCGCGATAAAGCACGGATAATCTAGCACGCCAAGGATTTCTTGGGGATTTTCAGTCAGGGTGAACAAGGCATTCCCCAGCATGGCCATGCTGGCTGTTACTCCATAATTAGCCAAGGATTTGGATGCTAGATAAATCTTTTCATTTATTAAACCCGTTTCTCTGGCGAATCTCAAAGAAACCTCTAGAAATCTTCTGGGGGTTTTGTCTCTGAGAAAAGCTTCATAGCTTTTTCTGCCAGCAGCGTTGATCCTGGTTACCATTTCTCTGTCCCGCAAAACTTCCTTTGTTTCTACCTCGTCTCCTATGAGGTAGACTACGACATCTAGGTCGGAGGGGATCTTTTCAACTCTGCCTATGCCGGGGGCTCCAGGCTCGGTACGCAGAACCAGACCCCCTGTGAGTTCGGCAATAACGTCTCCGAGGCCGGTTCCATTTAGAACTTCGGCTTTATGGGCGACAACTCCGCATTCGTTGAGCCTCATCCCGAGGGACAGAGCCTTGTTTAAGGCGAGGGCTGTACCCAAAGCTCCGGCTCCTGACATGCCGAATCCGTACTTCATGGGGAGCCCTAGGAAGTGGTCGACCCGGATTCTGTAATTTTTACCCGTGGCCCTTATTATCTGCTCCACCACTGAGCGGGTTACAGGACAGTGGCAGGAGTCACCATTCACATAAACCTCTGTAGAACTATGCTCCGCCTCATCGGCTTTTATCCGGGTCAGTGCCCCCTTGTTAAGCACGACTCCACAGCCTCTGGAGCCGGTTCTTAAAGGGTCATTCCTCCTGATTACCTCGAAAAACCCCGTAATGTGGCCTGGAACGAAGGCTTCAGCCTGCATCTTTCCGAATACGCCTCTGAACAGCGTCGAGTATCTTCGCAGCCACCTCGTCCTTCCCCGTTTTTGATACCTCCTCCACCCCCTCTTCGCTGACTATATAAACCTCGGCCTCATCAGATCCCATGACACCCGTGGACAAATCGTTCGCTACAACAAGGTCCAGTTCTCTTGTTTTTAAAAGGTTGGCTGCAGCATCTATAAGCTCGTTTTTGGGGACTCCGTGAAGGGCCTTGAAGCCCACCTTCACGCATTTCGCTCTTTTAACATGTTCGAGGATCTTAGGGGCGGGAATAAGGGTTACATGATGCTTCTGGGTGGAGTCCAGCTTATGGGGTTTCTCGTCAACTCTAAAATCAGACACAGCGGCCGCCGAGATAAACACATCCGCTTTATTTATTTCCCGCTCCACTACTTCCCGCATCTCTCCACCAGTTTTTGTACGAATAACTCTAAGGTACCGCGGAGGGGAAACGCTGCTTTTCCCAAGGACGAGGGTAACATCTGCTCCACGGTAGTATGCCTCTTTGGCCAGGGCCAGACCCATCTTCCCTGAGCTGTTGTTGGTAATAACGCGTACAGGATCGAGGTGTTCCTGCGTGGCCCCCGCCGTAACAAGGAACCGGAGGCCGCTGAAGTCTCTATTATGCAGCGCAGCTATAGAGGCATCAACTATCTCCTCAATAGGGGCCATCTTTGCCTCGCCCTCCTCCGTAACGGGATCGACGAAGATATGGCCCAGGCTTTTCAGCTTATCTATGTTGGCCTTCACCAGGGGATTATCATACATCTCCTGGTTCATGGCCGGAGCGAGAAGAACTCTTTCAGATGAGAGGAGCAGAGCTGTAACGGGTGTATCCCCCATACCCACGGCCATCTTGGCCAGGGTGTTAGCGGTGGCAGGAGCAACTATGACGAGATTCCATCTATGCAGGTGCTCAGTCTTTCCGGTGAGCCTCGTCACGACCTCTCTCCCTGTTGCGAACTCCAAGGTGTTTGGGTGAATGATCTCTGTAGCAGCACCGCTCATGTAGGCAGTGACCTCGGCTCCGTGTCTCATCAGCTCGCGGGCAAGCCGTGGAGACACTATGGCAGCCACGCTTCCGGTTACACAGAGGGCTATTTTCTTACCGGCAAGCTTATCGCTTTTAATTCTGACCACGAATCATCACCTGTGAGTATAGCATGCCACAACAGGGTCTCCTTTTTTATCTATCCTGGAAAAGCCGAATCTTTCGAACTGGACAACATCACCCACCTCGGTCTCCGCAAGACCTGCTTCGCCGTATCCTCTGATGGTATCGCCGTCAGGCATCTCTACCTCCACATTGACCTGGGAGGCCCACTGTATTAGAGGGGCCCTGAGCCGTCGGGCCTCTTGGAGGGAGTGGCTGTGGAGCATTCCCATCGCTGTTCCATCGCTTTTCTCCATGATCTGGACGTTAAAGGCCTCCATCAGTCTTATGACATCTCCTTTTTTTAACCTCTTATAATCCATACCAGAGATGTATGTCCTAGCCTCGTCTCCTGAGATCTCGAACTTTAGCTCCCGCTTTCCGAGCTCTTGTCTTTCAGGATGGGACGGGGCGATATATTTTTCTTTTATCCCCCCAGTGTCTTTTATTATTAAGAGCCTTGGGTCAGGGACGAAAAAGAATCTTTTTGCGTCTCTGTCGATAAGCTCTTTATTATAGGCGTATAGGTTTTTCCAGCTAAAACTTATGTCGGTGCTTTTTATCCCCACATCGATGATGGCCCTGCGAATGGCCTCGGGCCTAATTCCTCTCCTTCTGAGGGCTATGAGGGTGCCTAGCCTAAGGTCTTCCCACCCCCTGTACTTGCCCTCCTTTATGCCCCTGGCCATGAGGGATGTGCTCAGCTCGAGCCCCTCCACCTTCATCAAGCCGTAATGAATAAACTTGGGTTTGGGCCAGAAAAAATAGTCATATATGAACTCCTGTTTTCTCGTGTTTATTAAGTGGTCTTTCCCCCTGAGGACGTGGGTCATTCCCATGAGGTGGTCGTCCACGGCCACTGCAAAGTTGTAGAGAGGATAGACCCTCCTACCAGGGGCTCTGGGGTGCGGTTTCTCGCTTATACGCATTATGACAAAATCCCGCATCGTGGGATCGGGCAGAGTCAGGCTTGTTTTGAGTCTGACCACAGCCTCACCTTCTCTGAACTCGTTAAACATCCTTGAGTAATCCTCTAGGTTCTCCTCCGATCCCTTATCTCTGCAGCCGCAGGCCTTACCGGCGCTCCTTAGGGCCCGGAGTTCTTCCGGGGAGCATGTGCACACATACGCTTTCCCCATCTTCAGCAGCTCCCTAGCGTATCGATAGTAGTTGTCCAAGTGCTCTGACTGGATCACAACCTCGTGGTATTCCACTCCAAGCCAGCGAAGATCCTCCTCAACCATGGAATAGGCCTCGGGATCAACTCTGGCTGGATCGGTGTCCTCGAAGCGAAGAATAAGTTTGCCGCTGTATCTCTTGGCGTACTCATCGTTGAGGACCGCCGCCCTGCAGTGGCCGAGATGCAGGGGACCGCTGGGATTAGGGGCAAAGCGGAGAACCACTTTCTCAGCCCCCGGAAGATCTGGAAGGGCTTTTTTTTCTTTTTTCTTTGCAACGAATTCAAAGCCCTGTATCTCTCTCCTGACCTCCTCGGGTGAGAGAGCGTTAACCTCCTTCACCACCTCGTCCAGAAGGGATAGAAGCTCCTTGATGTTCTTTTTAAACTCGGGCTTTTCCTGCAGTACTTTCCCCAGGACGGCTTTGGGCTCGGCCCTGCCGTAATCAAGAGCGTTCTTGAGGGCGTACTTGTAGATAACTTTCCTCATCAATTGGAAGAATAGTGATGGAGTCTAAATAACTCTTCCGCATTACAGGCGGACGATCTGGCCGTTGCGCACGAGAAAAAGATCCCTGTTCAAAGCGTATCCCTCGTCTTCTGCCAGCTCGGCATAGCTCGCCAGCATCCTGAGGTCTCCGTGGCAGGGGATGATCATCTCCGGCTGCAAAAGTTTTATAAGGTCTCTGTGGTCCTCTTTCGCAGCGTGTCCGGACACGTGGTTCCCCTTAAACAACCTGGCTCCCTGCATTTTTAGCTTGGTCTCCATGGCGTATCGGTTGGCCACGTTTATGGGGTTGGGGATCACGTCGGCTGAAAAAATAACTTGGTCTCCCTTGTTCACCCGGTAGGGGAGTTTCTTCCCGGCTATCTTAGACAGCAGTGCATCAGGCTCTCCCTGATGCCCAGTAACCACCAAAAGATACTTCTCTTTCCCGTCGTTCACGATCCTGCCCAGGATTTTTTTTATGGCCTTCCTGTCGCCGTAGAGATGGGCGTCGTCGGGGAGTTCTATAATCCCCAGCTCCTCGGCTATGCTGACGTATTTCTCCATGGACCTCCCTAGTAGCACGGGGGTTCTGTTAATGACTGACGCCATCCTTGTGATGCTTTTTATTCTGGAGATGTGGGACGAGAAAGTTGTAACAACAAGGCCTTTTCTGTTGTCTGTTTTGGTGAGGCTGTCCTCGATAAGGCGTTTGGCTATGCTCTCTGAGGGCGTCCTCCCCTCATTATTTATCCTCGTTGTTTCAACTATGAGGCCTTTGACCCCTGATCTGCCCAGTTTTTTAAGCCTCTTGTAGTTTGGCTTGGCCCCTATCACCGGATGGTCGTCAAGCTTGAAGTCGTTTGCATAGACGAGGGTGCCGTTATCTGTGTGGACGGCCACCAAAGAGCTTTGGGGAATGGAATGGGTGACTCTGATAAACTCTACTTCCATATTCTCCGAAACGTAGAGGGACTCTCCCTCGTTGAGGACCTGGAGGTCTAACTTTTTTTTGGGTCTGGTGTGTCTCAGCTCTCTCTTAACAAGCTCCAGAGTATAGGGCGTGCCCACCACGGGGGCGTTGTATTTAGATGCCAGAAGTGTGACAGCGCCCAGGTGGTCAAGGTGTCCGTGGCTGAGGATAATCGCCTTTACTTTCTCTTTTATAACGGTGTCGTCGGGGATAATGCCTCTGCGGACCAGTTCCTCCTGGCTCAACTTTGATATATCAGTGTCTTCGTGGATTAATACCCTGTCCAGCCGGATCCCCATATCTATTATTATAGAGTCGTCTCCGTCTCTGACCCACGTCATGTTCCTTCCGACTTCCTCATAGCCGCCTATCGGCACAACTTCCATCCTATGTCCTCCTGTTAGCATATTCTCGGCAGTCCACTCCCCGAAGCTCCAGCCATTCTCTGGTCTTACCCCTTATTATCACATCCGCCTCTTTGAGCTCATCGATGTTCTGAGCCCCCACGAGGAACATGGCGGTTCTGAGCTCGTCCATTATCCTCTCAAGTTCTTCTATAACCTCTTCCGGTCCTTTTTTCGCCTTGAACAGTAATGGGATGGCGAAGCCGCAGCTGGTAGCCCCTAGAGCTATGGCTTTGGCAACCTCCAGGCCGTTTCTTATTCCTCCGGTGGCTATAATGGGCAGATCCGTATTTTTTGCACACTCAACGGTGGCAACGGCCGTCGTAATACCCCAGTCCCAGAAGGTCTTGGCCAGCTTTCTCTTATCAGACCTGTAGTGCTCTACCGCTGCAAAAGACGTTCCACCAAGACCTCCGACATCTATGGCCGCCACTCCGGCGTTTTCGAGCAAAACAGCATCCTCTCTGCTCACCCCTGCCCCGGTTTCCTTAGCGATTATCGGAACATTTAGGGATCGCAGTTTCTTCAAACCCTGAAGACATCCCTTAAAAGACACGTCTCCAGAGGGTTGGACGGCCTCGTGAAGGGGGTTTAGGTGAACGGCAAGAGCGTCGGCCTTTATCATCTCCACAGCTTTCTCGGCTTCTTTTAGGCCGTAGCCCTCACAGAACTGGGCGATACCCAGGTTACCGATGAGAAAGGCGTCGGGGGCCGCATCCCTGGCAACTGAGAAGGTATATGCGATGGAGTCATCCTCTATCGCCGCTCTCTGGCTTCCCAGACCCATGGGGATGTTGAGCTTCTGGGCAGCAAGGGCGAGGTTTTTATTAATCTTCTCCGCCATCTTGTGTCCGCCGGTCATCCCAGCTATCACTAGGGGGGCGTTGATCTTCCTGCCCAGAAACGTCGTTTCAAGGTTGATGTCCCCTTTGTTGAGCTCTGGAACAGCACGGTGAACAAGGGTAACATCCCCAAATCCGTTTTTAACCCTGCTCTGGACGTTTTTTTCTAGGGCAATCTTTAAATGATCGAGTTTTCTGGCGCCTATCATGGGGCCACCCTGATTCGTGTTCCTTTTACTTCCTGCCCTAATAAAGCTTTTTGAAGCCTTCCAGGGACCAGGCCGTTAACTATTATCGACTCTATGCCATCCTCTGCAAGCAGCCAGAGCTCTCTGAGCTTTCCAGTGATACCTCCGGTCACGTCTCCATGCACAGAGCCAAGGCTGCGGAGGACCTCTTGATAGTTATGCTGATTAACCTCCGCCAGGAGCTTTGTGCCTTTTGTAATATTGGGGTCCCTGTCGAAGATGCCGTCTTTGTCTATGGCCATGATCGCTCTGTCAGCCATGAGAGTCCTTGAAAGATGGACGGCGATCCTGTCCCCTGAGAGGATGCAGAATCCCTTAGCCGAGTCCAGCACAACGTCGCCATAGAGTACAGGGGTTATACCTATGTCCAAGAACCTCTTAACTGGCTCCAGATTCAGTCTCTCGATTTCCCCTCCACGGCAGAAGGCCAGGGCTGATGTCTGAAGGGAAACCGCTTTTATCCCCGAGTCTAATAAGGCACTGACCACCTTATCGTTGAGCCTTTCCATGGCGAGGCGTGTAAGGACGACGCCGTCAATCTGCCTCTCATCCTCGTATCCATTATTAAGCCCGTATTCATACGCTAATGGGTGGCCGAAGCTGCCTCCCCCGTGAATTATTATAAGCTTCCCTTTGTAATCGCCGATCTCAGCGGCTAATCTCTCCATTACTTTTCTTCTGAAGGAGAACTTCTTGTGTTTCAGGGTTATGAGGCTTCCGCCCAGCTTGAGGACTATCACTATTCCAGCCTCACCCCCTCCGCAGATATAGCAGCCTTCATCGCCGTTGATCCGCAGCCTTCGATGGCGTTAATGACATCCCTGTATCTCCCGGGGGTATAGGCTATCATGCAGCCGCCGCCTCCGGCCCCGGTCAGCTTCGCCCCTCTGGCTCCGGCCTCCCTCGAAGCATGAACAAGTCTTGAGAGGGCGTCGTTGCTCACTCCCAGGGCCTCCAGCAGGCCGTGGTTGATGTTCATGAGGTCCCCCACATCTTCCCCAGCCTCCAGGCTTTTCCTAGCCTGACGGGTAACCATGCCTATGTTCTTTATTAAGGGAGACACCAGCTCAGGGTAGGCGTCCCGCAGCTTTCTTACCCCGGCCACAAGCTCCTTCGTAGATCTTTCTATGCCCGTGTATCCAACAACCAGGGGGAGGGAAGCCTGTATTGGGGTGAAGCCTTTCTTCCTGGGCTGTATGTACTGGATCCCGCCGTGGGTTGTGGTGTAGGTGTCGGTGGGGGAGGCCGCTCCTTGCACCCCGAGCTCAACCTTATACCCAAGACGCGCTATCTCATTTTTCCCCAGGTCATGGCCCAGCAGATTCGCCACAGCGGCTATAGTGGCCACCGAAACGGCCGCGGAGGAGCCCAGGCCAGAGGCAGGCGGGAGGTCGGATGAGATATCTATCATGAGACCCGTGGCTTCCCCCAGATGCTCAAAAACAACGTCCACGGCTTTTTCAACGTATCTGTGGTCCTTCGTTTCAGACGTGATCTTTAAACTTTTGGCCGTCTTCTCTGCCCTCACGCGTATTCGAAGGTCTATGGCTCCCGCTATGGCGGGTTCGCCGTAAACAACGGCATGCTCTCCAAATAGTATAACCTTTCCAGGGGCTGAGGCTGTGACCATCTTCACCGCCTAAAAATTATGGCAGAATAGGCGACGACGCTGGAATAGTCCCCTGTTATGTCGCCGCTGTTGCCATATTTCAGAAGTTCCGCTCGGGTGGCGCCAAGCATCTTCGAAGCAGCCAGACAGGTAGCGATAGCGCCGTAGCCACAGGCAGTTAGATCAAGGTTGTAAACGCTCTGAAGGAATCTCCTCTCGTCCATGGCGAGGAGATGGTTGATGGCCTCCATGTCTTTTCTGCGGGCCTCGTCGGCTGGCTCGTAATGGGTGAAGTCGCTACTGGCGAGGAAGAGCGCGTCGTCCAGCTCAGAAAGGCACTTTGCAAGCTCAAGGCTGGTTTCCAGGTCCTGGAGAGCCAGGCATATGGGAACGATACGGAACTCGTCGTATATGTATTGGAGAAAGGGGAGCTGAACCTCTAGTGAGTGCTCGAAGCGATGAGCCGTCTCGTCGAGATCAACTATGTCACATCCCCTCCACAGCTTCTCCACGGCTTCTTTGTCAACCTCCACCACGCCAAGGGGTGTTTTCCAGTCCTCGCCAGAGACAGATACACCGCTGCCCATGCCGGTGTGATTCGGCCCGAGGATCACGATTTTTTCGGGAGTCTTCTGCTGGGATAATGCATAGTATACATGGGCAGCCTCTGGCCCGGAGTACATGTACCCGGCGTGAGGCACAACGGCCCCTATGATGTCCTTCTTTTTTTTCTCTCCCTCATCAGGAAGCTTTCCGGGCCCCAGGGGGTGAAGAAAGCATTCCTCAATCTGTCTCCTCAGGTCCCTCTCCCTGGACGGATAAAACTGCCCGGCCACCGAAGGGTTCCTCATTTATTCTTCTCCAAACTCGGCGAGCGGGGGAAAGTCTTCTGTGAGCTCTCCTCTCTCTCTGAGAACCTCCCTGGCCAGTAACCAATACACTATCGTAAGGGCTTTCTTGCCCTTGTTGTTCGTGGGAATAACTATGTCAACCCCATTCATGGAGTTGTCTGTGTCGCACAGGGCAACCACGGGTATGCCTATGCTGCTAGCCTCTTTCAGCGCCTGCTCATCGCCCCGGGGGTCAGTTACCAAAAGGACCTCGGGCTCCGTGAAGGACCTGAGATTTGGGTTTGTAAGAGTCCCGGGTACGAAACGTCCTGAAATAGCTTTAGCCCCTGTGAGCTTGGCGAACTCTTCAATGGGTTTTTGGCCGTACTGCCTCCTAGAGACCACCAAGATCTTGTCGGGCTTGAACTTGGCTAGAAACTTTGCAGCGAGCCGTATCCTCTCATCGGTCTTCTTCACGTCCAGCACATACAGCCCGTCGGCGCGTACCCTGTATATGTACGGCTTCATATCCGCGTTCTTTTGCTGCGTGCCTATGTGGATACCTGCAGCGAGATAGTCATCCAATGTTGTCAGTAACTCGTCCATGCTATTACTCCTCCAAACCTGGTAATGCCGCCATTTCGGCGCACCTGTTCAGTTCTTCTTCTATCCTTATAAGCTCATTCAGTTTTGCCGCTCTTTCACCGCCTATTACTCCTGTCTTTATCACAGGGCATCCAAAGGCAACGGCGAGATGGGAAATAGTCTCATCGACTGTTTCACCAGAGCGGTGAGAGATAACCGTTGCCATGTTATTGTTTTTTGCCAGATTCACGGCCTTAAAGGTGTCGGTCAAAGTACCTATCTGGTTGGGCTTTATGAGCACGGCCTTGGAAGATCCTTTCTCTATGCCTTTTTTTATTCTCTCAGGGTTTGTAACGTATAAGTCGTCGCCGCAAATCAAGGCCTTTGTCCGTTTGTTGAGTTTTGCAAAGCCGTCAAAGTCCTCCTGCTCCAGGGGATCCTCGACATAGTAAAGCCCGTATTTTTTTATGAGATCTATTATGTAGTCAATCTGCTCATCCCTCGTCCGCTCAATGTTCTCACTGGGATATACATACATCTCCTTCTCAGGATCCCACAGCTCACTGGCGGCAACGTCGACGCCGAGCCGTGTTTTGACCCCCAGAGCATCCTCCACTTCGCGGGATATATCGAAAAGCACGTCAAAGGCTTCTTTGTCTGTTATGCTGGGGGCCCAGGCTCCTTCGTCTCCTTTACCCAGGGCCGTACCCCCCATCTTTGCAAGGACTTTTTTCGCTCTGCGATGAACCTCTGTGTTAACCTCAACGGCTTCAAGTATGTTCTTGGCTCCGATGGGTATGACCAGGAACTCTTGGATATCTGTGGCGTTCTCCGCGTGGGCCCCCCCGCCAATGACGTTCCCCAGGGGATAGGGAAGGGAACTGGAGAAGCTTCCACCGAGATATCTGTAGAGGGGGCGGTTATAGGAAGAAGCCGCTGCTTTAGCCGTGGCCAGGGACAGGGCAACAGCCACGTTGCCCCCTATGTGGGAGAAATTATCCGTCCCGTCGAGCTCTTTCAAAAGGCAGTCGATTTCTTCCTGCTCCTCCGCAACCATGCCGAGGAGCTCCGGAACAACAATTTCTTCCAGCCTCTCCAGGGCTGTGTCAACGCTGTTTTCGGGATAGGACACAACTTCGTGAATCCCTGTGCTGGCACCGCTGGGAGCCGCGCATCTGCCGAATCCTGTGACTGTGAAAACGTCTATCTCTACAGTCCAGTTCCCGCGACTGTCTAAAATCTTCCTAGCCTTGATATCTTCAATAACTGATGGAATCGTTTTCCTCACCAAGGGCTTTTTTCTCGGGCAGTCTGCGCCTAACAGTTATGGGTATGACCCCGGCCTCAAGCTCCTTGATCGCTATAATTATTGGGTCCAGGGATTGGTCGAGATCCGCAATTAAGGTAGGCGCCCCCATGGCTATCTGCAGGGCCCGGGCGCCGATTATCCGTGCCTTCTCAAACCTTGTTAGTTTCATCTTATCACCAGCTGGATGAGCCTCGGATTTGCATAATGGGGCCGCTGAGATTTGAACTCAGGTCACCAGCACCCCAAGCTGGGAGGATGGACCAAGCTACCCTACGGCCCCAATTCATCGAACTTTATAACTTCGTCTATGAAGTCCGCCTGACTGAGGAGCATCCGCCTGCAGCAGTAGCGCTTAACCCCCAGGGAGTCCATGACTTCCTTGGGGTCCTCCTTCTTTATGCGGCGTTTAAACTCCTCGTATTTGTCCCCTATCACTCCTCCACAGCTAAAGCATCTTACGGGGATAATCATCTCCTCACCTATACGATTTCTGCCTCTTGGCTCTCGCGCCCTTACCGCCGTATTTCTTGGTCTCTTTTCTCCGCGGATCTCCTTTGAGGATGGTCTTATCGTAGGAAGAGAAAACCTCTCTCAGCTGCGGGTCGCCGCTGTACTCCGCCAACCCCCTGCCAATGGCGGTTCGTACGGCCTCCGCCTGTCCCATGACTCCGCCACCCCTAACGTTAACAGATATATCCACTTTCTTCGCCAAGTCTCCTGCAAGGAGCAGAGGCTCCATGATCTTCATCCTAGCCATTTCGGGCTCATATATCTCAATGGGCTTCTTATTTATCCTCACCTTCCCTTTGCCATCGACTATAACCGCCCTTGCTATGGCTGTCTTCCTTTTACCGGAACTAAGAACCCTTTTCATCCTCTAACTCTCCGAAATCTTGGCTCCCAGCAGGGAGCTCAGCTCCTTTAACTTGATAAACCGGGGTATTTTAAGCTTTGTGACGTTTGCGGGCTCAAGGGTCTCTATTTTTTCCTTCTCGTACTCCTTGGGGATGCCCGTATACACCCGCAGATTTTTAAAGGCCTTCTTTCCCCTGGGCTTCTTATACGGCAGCATTCCACGGACAGCCCGCCTAATGATGCCCTCCGGTCTGCGGGGGAAGAAGGGGCCGTGCCTGGCGGGATTAACGATGCTTTTTCGCTGTCTCCTATGAAGGTACTTCTCGAATGTCGCGGACTTGGAGCCTGTTATTACCCCCTCCTCTGCTCTAACTATCACAACTTTTTCTCCTTTAAGAAGCTCCTTCGCCACTACAGAGGCAAGTCTACCCACTATCAGATTGCTTGCGTCAATGACTTTCATAGTTACCTCATTATTTTAACCCCGGAGCCCCGGGGATTCTTCTTCATTAATTCCTCTAAAGATAAACATTTTCCTCCGGCCTGGGTTATCTTCTCCACGGCCTTGGAAGAGAAACCCAGAGCCGCAGCCGTCACCTTATGGTCTATCTCTCCGGCTCCAAGGATCTTACCCGGGACGGCCACAACATCGTTTTTCTTGGTGTATTTCGCGATTTCCCCCACGTTCACCTCGGCTCTTCTGGCCCTCGGCTTAGAAAGTCTTTCGGCCATGGCCCGCCAAATAGGAGCTTTCTCCTCGTGGGCCTTTTTCTTGAGGGCCTCTATAAGCCTCAATAACAATGCGTTGGAGGACTTACTCTTAATCATCGTAGAGAATAAGGTACACCCTACCCTTATAAAAATTTTTGGAATCAAGACCCCGGATAATTCATCCTCTTCTGAGAGGGATTCTATGCCTAATTACGAAGACTGTGCCGCGGGGTCGCTCCCTGCGGGGGAATCAGAAATATTTAATAATGACAAATAGCAAGTTAATCACATGAGGGTAAAGGACATAATGCACAACCCTACTTTTGTAGATCCCTCCACGCCCATAGCCGACGCAGCCAAAATAATGGTGGATAAGAACATAAGCTCGGTCATCGTCGGAACACCCACAAGCCCGGTGGGGATGTTCACGGAGCGGGACATGCTCAGAGAGGTGGTTGTCAAGGGCCTGGATTCTAAGGGCATATCTCTAGTGGACCTGATGTGCGGCACTGAGCTTAAAGACAAGATGTGCAAAGTCATAATAACCGTCAACGAAAACGAAACTCTGGATAAGGCCGCCGAGAAAATGATGGGGCGCTATATAAGGCACCTTCCAGTTACAGACGATGACGGCAGGATAGTGGGCATGGTCAGTGCAAGAACCATCATGAACGCCATGAGGGTCGCGTACTTCAAAAGAGCTTCCAAGGGGATCTAGTGCTTGGGGAGGGTAACCAAGAACACGGCCCCTCTTTTCTCTTCTTTTATATCCCCGCTTTTGTCTGCGACTATATTATCAATAACCTGTACGCTGCCGTTATGGAGCTCAACTACCCTCTTGACTATCGCTAGGCCTAGGCCTGTTCCCTTAACACCCTTCTTCCCCCCTCTCTCGAAT
>Ga0256830_1000944_pt1 | contig 21529 bp, 13 predicted proteins | sample 128326metaG_FD_190537 | JGI IMG/M metagenome (GOLD analysis project Ga0256830, IMG submission 190537) | Hydrothermal vent microbial communities from Lau Basin, Pacific Ocean - 128-326 | ecosystem: Environmental > Aquatic > Marine > Hydrothermal vents | place: Pacific Ocean: Lau Basin | collected... | reverse complement strand
GTTCCGGGTCACCCGCAACCACTCGCGCACGGGTTAAGGCCTGATGCTCCCAGGTCCAGGCCTCTTCACGCTGATACTCATCAAAGGCGGCGATGTCACTCACCAGCAGCCCCGAAGCGCCACTGGGTCGCAGACGCATATCGACCTCATACAGCACGCCGGCAGGGGTGAATGTATTTAACATATGAATCAGGCGCTGCCCGAGACGGGTGTAAAAGGTACCGTTTTGATCACCCTGCGGTGTGGCGTGAATAAAGACCAGGTCAAGGTCCGAACCGTATCCCAGTTCGATCCCCCCCAGCTTGCCGTAAGCGACCACAATAAAGCCTGTCGGCACCCCTCTACCTCTGGAACGCCCCCCTTTTTTTCTAGTTCTGACCCGCTGATGTTCGGCTGCCAGCAGCAGCGCCTCTTTTAATAGCACTTCAGCCAGCCAGGTGAGGTGGTCACTCACCGCCATCAACGGCAGCACTCCCATTAGATCTGCCGCCGCCACACGCAGCACATTCGTCTGTTTAAAATCCCGCATTACATCCATCTGCCGCTCCAGATCGTCTGCAGCCAGCGGCGCTAACTCGGCGTTTAACTGCTGCGCCATCTGCGCCTGAGAGGGCGGTTCATAGAGGGTTCGCGGATCGAGCAGTTCATCCATCAGGATCGGGTGGTGTGTTAGCAGCTCAGCAATCCACGGACTCGCCGAAAAGAGGCGCACCAGCTGCGACAGCGCCATCGGGTTCTCGACCAGCAGCGCCAGATAGGCGGTGCGTCGCACCACTACCTCTATCAGGTTGAGTACCCGCACCAACGTCTCGTCAGGATTCGCAACCTTTGCCACTGAATCCAGCAGCAGCGGCATTAGCTGATCCAGCCGCGCCTGCCCCAGCGGCCCGGACATCCGACAGGCCAGCCCTCCGCGCAGCTGCGCAATACGGCGCAGCGCCTCGCGACCATCTTCATAGCCATGTCCCTCCAGAATCGCTACCGCCCGCTCATCATCAAGACGTTCAAGCCAGACGGCCGCAAGCGTCTCATCCTCATGGCTCGCAGCCGCTTCCGTCTGCGGCGCGGCGAACACCTGCTCAAAGTGCGTCTCCACCAGACGGCGCTTTTTGCTGAGCGCAGTTGAGAATCGCGCCCAGTCAGGAAAATTCATCGATAACGCCAGACGCTGTTGCGCCCCGTCGTCGGCCGGTAGCAGGTGGGTCTGTCTATCCTCAAACTCCTGCAGCCGGTTTTCGACATCGCGCAGAAAGCAGTAGGCGTCGATCAGGCCATCCACCACATATTCAGGCAGGTAGCCGTTAAGGGCTAGCTGACGCAGGATGGCCAGGATCGGGCGCTGCTGCAGTGCCGGCTCGCGCCCACCGCGAATGAGCTGAAATGCCTGCCCGATAAACTCTACCTCACGAATGCCACCCGGCCCCAGCTTCACATTATCGCTCACCCCCTTGCGTGCCAGCTCGCGACGTATCATCAACTTCATTTCACGCAGCTCAGCAAAAGCCCCAAAATCGAGATAGCGGCGATAGATAAACGGGCGCAGCATCGCCATCACACGCGCCCCCTGCTCAATATCCCCCGCCACCGGGCGCGCCTTGATCATCGCGTAGCGCTCCCATTCACGCCCCTGCGACTGATAATACTCTTCGAATGCGTCAAAACTCATCACCAGTGGACCGCTCTCTCCATACGGGCGCAGGCGCATATCGACCCGAAAGACAAAGCCCTCTTCGGTACTCTCATCGATCACCCCGATCAGGCGGCGACCCAGCCGGGTAAAGTACTCCTCATTACTGATGCCGCCTCGTTTTCGCCCTTTCATGCGGGTCTCGCCCGCCTCGGGAAAGACAAAAATCAGATCAACATCGGATGAAAAGTTAAGCTCGCCGGCACCCAGTTTTCCCATCCCCAGCACCACCAGTGACTGTGGCTGCTGCGTCAACGCACCAACCGGCACCCCCAACGTTTTTGATTGCCATCCATGCAAAGTTGAGAGTGCGCCGTCGAGACAGCTATCCGCCAGCGCCGACAGATCGCGCAGTGTCTCATCGAGCGACGCCCACCCGGCCAGGTCGCGCCACGCAATGCGTACCATCTCATAGCGACGAAAAAGACGCAGCATGCGCCCCAGCTCGGCATCGGTTTTTACCTCAGCCAGCGAGAGCGCCAGCTTTCGTGAATATTCATCGGCGCGATAATCGACCAGTAGATCACCGCTACGTCGAAGTTCATCAAATAGCCCAGGGTGGCTAATACTACTAGTGGCGACAAACTCACTATAGGCCCAGACTCGGCAGAGCACTTTTAGGAAATCCTTATTCAGGGGGGGTACCAACCCCTCCTCTTCAACACGTTCGAGATAGCTTGCCCAGCGAGCGCTCACCTGGCGCTGTAGATCGACAGGAAAGTCTTCAGGGAAAAGTTCGTCAAGGTGAGAATGTAGATCAGTTGCTTTAGAAGTAACCATAATTTAGCCGTATTCACAAAGGATTTAAGGTGCTGCCAGCAGACCACTCACGGCACTATCATACACGACATGATGCCCGCTCAAACAAGCCTGGCCAGATAAACAATAGACATCAGCAAAACACTTTCCACCTCAAGTTAACCTTGTGTCTGGTCGATAGATTTTTGCGTTTGATGAGATTACAGAGAGCTATTTTCAGGAAAAACGAATGGAACTTAATGACTACCTAAAACTGATGGTCGCAAAAGATGCCTCAGACATCTATATCGCCGTCGGCGCGCCCGTTAGCGCCAAAATACAGGGTGTTCTAACCCCGCTTGAAAAGACGAAGGTCAATCCGCTGCGCGCCAAAGAGCTCGCTTATCAGATCATGAACCCGGAACAGCAGGTAGAGTTTGAAAAAACGCTTGAGATGAATCTGGCAATCTCTGAATCGGGTGTCGGCCGTTTTCGTATCAATCTCTTTCAGCAACGCAATCAGATTAGCATCGTTATCCGTAACATTAAAACAGAGATCCCGCGGACAGAAGATCTGGGGCTTCCTCCTGTCCTCAGTAAACTGATCATGCAGAAACGCGGATTGATTCTCTTTGTGGGGGCGACAGGGTCTGGTAAGTCAACCTCTCTGGCAGCGCTTATCGATTATCGCAACACCAACAGTGCCGGCCATATTATTACCATCGAAGACCCTATTGAATATCTGCATAGCCATAAAAAATCGATCATCAATCAGCGTGAAGTTGGTGTTGATACCCTGACCTACGAAGAGGCGCTGAAGAACACCCTGCGCCAGGCACCGGATGTGATTCTTATTGGTGAGATTCGAGATCGAGAGACGATGGAGCACGCCATCGCCTTTGCCGAAACAGGCCATCTTGCGATCTCCACCCTCCACGCCAACAACGCCAACCAGGCGTTCGACCGCATCATCAACTTTTTCCCCGAAGAGCGGCGCAACCAGTTACTGATGGATCTTTCACTCAATGTGCGCGGCTTTGTTTCACAACGACTGATCCCGACACTGGATGGTAAGCGCGCCGCCGCCATCGAGGTTCTGCTGGGTACGCCGCTGGTCAACGACCTTATTCTTAAGGGTAAAATTCATGCGATCAAGGAGATTATGAAGAAGTCTGAGAATATCGGCATGCAGACCTTTGACTCCGCGCTCTACAAACTCTACAAAGAGGGGCGGATCTCACTTGAAGAGGCGCTGCGTAATGCCGACTCGCAAAATAATCTGCGTCTGCGCATCAGCCTGGAAGAGAAAGATCTTGGCAGTAGAGACGATCTCCCCAATAAACCGGGCGGGCTAAGCATTGAAGAGGCTGAAGAGGATGGGCAAAGTACGAGCCTGAGATAATCGCCCCTTCGCTTGGGGAGGCCCGACAGAGAGTGAAAACTATGAGGCCAGCTGGCGTGCCATAGTGTCCAGCCCTTCACCCCCTTCCATCACACGATTAACCACCATACGCGCCTGATAATCACCCAGCTCTAGCGACTGCAGTAGCGACTGGGGAATACTGCTATTGGGTGCATCACCAATATTATACTCTTTAAGCAGACGATCGGATAAGGCGACCAGATGAGGGTAAACCGCATGCTCACCCTGATAGTCCAGGTTGTTGTGCTCTCTTGTGGCGATAATCAGCTCTTCGGGTAGGTTCCACACATCCATCAACCATGCGCCGATCTGTCCATGTTCATAGCCAAAGACCTGTTTTTCGATATCCACCAGATTCTTTTCAGGCTCTGCAATGATAAATTTATTAAGTATCAGAAACTCTTTACGAAATAGATGCCCGACTAGCACATGGCCAAAATTGTGCAGCAGGCCGGCAAGATAGGCGAGTCCCGCCGGCGGGCGAATCTCATCGACCAGCTCACCGCTCAACGCCTGGGTCAATGCCGCGCTATAAATGGCGTGACGCCAGAAGGCATCCATATTGAGTGGTACGTTCTTTGGCAGTTTGAATGGGCGGGCTGTTGTCACACCTAGCGCCAGATTCATCACCATGCTAAAACCGAGCACACGTGATACGGCCGTCTGCACTGAGTCAACCTTGCCGCGATAACTGAAAAAAGGTGAGCTGGCATAGCGCATGATCTGCGCCGCCAGACTGGGGTCCATCTCTACGATTTTCACCAGATCACTCACTGATGCCTCGGGGTTTGAACTCAACTGAATCACCTGCTGCGCCATCGCAGGCATGGCGGGAAGCCGCTCAAGCTTCGCAATGCGAGCCTTGATATTCAGCAGCGGTTCAACCGTTTTTTCACCATTCATAACAGCACATCCTTTAAACTCAACACAGACCAGAACCCCGGCAGTCAAACTGCATTCACCAGGGAAAGAGGGTCACACATCTGGGTAATTACTCTTATTACTGGTATCGGCTTTGCCGTGATAATCACAATAGCGCGATGATAAATTCTTGACCGCATTCAACGGTTATAAGCGACGCAGCTCACAGTTTGCCGCAAAGGCGATTCGAGCACCTGATAAGTGATTGAAGATTTAGCGCTTTATACGAGTAACACGCTTTGTGCAGAAGGCTCAACTAGCTGGAAGCGTGGTGCTCCGCAGAGAGTTCAGCTGCTATTTTTGCCCCCCGCCTGTGTTCACCGAGCCGCAGCAGGCTCGGCAGCAGAATCAGGGTAAAAACTGTGCTGAGCACCATTCCGCCTACGATCACTCCCGCCAGTCCGCGGTAGAGCTCAGTACCGGCACCCGGAATCAGCAGTAGCGGCAACATGCCAAAGATGCTGGTCAGGGTGCTCATCAAGATCGGCCGCAGGCGTAGCTGTACCGCCTGCTCTACCGCATCTCGCCGCGATAGCCCTTCACGCTCCGCCCCACGTGTCTGGTGCACCAGCAGAATTGCGTTATTGACCACCAGCCCCAGCAGGATCACAAAACCGATCATCGTCAATAGATCCAGCGCCTGAGAGATACCCAGCATATTCATCAAATAGAGTGTTGCCACTCCGCCCACCGTTGCCAGCGGGATCGTCAACAGCACCAGCAGGCTATCCAGAAATGAACGGAACAGCGCGCTAATTAACAGATAAAGAATTGCGATGGCTAGCAGAAACGTACCGCTCATATTCTTTAGCGTAGTCTGCAGCTTATCTGCCGAACCGGCGTAGCGAATGAAACCATCTTCTGGCAGCATCGCTTCAATAGCAGGGGTGACGCTGGTTTTGATCAGCGTCATCCCCTCCTCCACGGACATCCCCTCCGGTAACCGCACCTGCAGTGTCACCGTACGACGGCGGTCAACCCGGCGCAGCTGGTCCGGGCCGGCGGTGCGCACCACATCCACCAGTTCACTGAGCGGCAGGATGCCGCCACTGGGGGTGGCAAGCGGCACTGCTGCCAGCGCCTCGGGGGTGGCCCACTGCTCGCTCCGCAGGATCACATCGAGCCTTTTTTCACCATCAAAATAGTCCGCCACATAGAGCCCATCACCCAGCGCACGTGCGATCCCCCCCATATCTCCTCGGTTCCAGCCAACCTCCGCAATGCGGCGCTCATCCGGTATCAGGCGTAACTCCGGCTCGGCCAGGTCAAGGCCCGGTTTGGGGCGCGGCATGGTGCCGAACGCCTCCCGTACCGCCATAAAGCCCGCACTGCCCGCCTGTAACAGTGCCTCAAGATCACGCCCCTGAATATCGATATCAATGGCGCGACCACCACCCAGCCCACCAAAGAGCGACGCCTTGAAGGCGAAGCCGATCGTGTCGGGAAAACCGGCGATCACCCGGTTGATCAACGGCACCAGCTGCCCGGTCTCATTCGGGTCCACCGTGCGCGCCCCCATAAACATGCCACGAGGAAATGCGACAAAAAAATAGTTATCGATCTGCGGCTCTTTTTCGCCGTTGAGGTACGGCGCCATCTCTCGTGCGACAACCTGCCCCATCTCCTGCTCCATAAAATCGATGTTGGCTCCCGGCGGCGGGTTTATAAAGCTAAACACCAGATTGCGATTCCCTTCTGGCAGATAGTCGGTTTTAGGAAACATTAAAAGGACCAGCACCACCGGAATCGTCAACAGCCCGACAATCCACAACAGCCGCATTCGTGGGCCGGTGATGCGCATAATTCCTGCGCTCATCGCCGTCCACCAGTGGCGATGTGGGTCTGTCATCTCGGCATCGCGCAGCCAGCTCATGGCGGTGGTCGGCAACACCGTCACAGCCACGATCAATGAGAAGCAGACCGCCACAGCAATCGTTAGCGCCAGATCTGCAAATAGCTGACCCGCCTCATCGGCAAGAAAGACCACCGGGAGAAAGATCGCCACGGTAGTGGCGGTCGATGCCAGCAGTGCTCCCCACACCTGGCTCGTCCCCTGGGCTGAGGCCTCTCTCCCTTCAACCCCTTTTTCTCGTAGGCGAACGATGTTCTCCAGCACGACGATCGCGGCATCAAGCACCATGCCGACGGCAAAGGCGAGTCCCGCCAGTGAGATCACATTGAGGGAACGCCCCGCGGCATCCAGCAGAATAAAGCTGCCCAGCACACAGGCGGGGATCGCCAGCGCGACCATCATGGTGGCGCGAAACTTACGGAAAAACCACCACAACACCCCCACTGCCAGCAGGATACCGAGCGCCAGATTGCCGCTCACCATCGCAATCGAGCGGTCGATGTAGATCGTCTCATCGTAGACCTGCTCCAGCGACAGACCGGCCCGCTGTAGTGGCCCGTCGCGCAGCTCAGCCACCGCTTCACGCAGGCCATCCATCACCTGCAACACATTGACACCTGTCTCGCGGTGAGCGTTAACCGCCATCGCGGCATTGCCGTTCTGGATCACAAAGCTGCTGCGATCGACCATCGCCACCTCTACCTTCGCCACATCGCGCAGATAGACCGGACTGCCGTCACGCCACTTGAGAATCATCGCCCCCATATCTTCTGCGGTATAGGCACCGGTATAGCGCACTGTGTAGCGACGCTTACCGACATCGGCAAAACCGGCCGAGATATCTTCCGCGCCGACCAGCTTCACCACATCGGGCAGCTGGATATTAAGGTTGGCTGCTCTGTAGGGATCAAAGGTGATCCGCAGTTCATTTTCGCGCCCGCCGCGCACCTCGGACATCGCCACCCCTGGCACCCGTTCAAAGCGACTCTGCACCACCTCTTCGATGTAATCCTGATAGGAGGCGATGGGACGCTCATTGCCCTCAACGGGCTTGATGATAAACCACGCAATCGGGCGGCTATCGCCACCGACCGAGCTGATCACCGGCTCACTGGCGTCGGCGGGGTATTTGGCGACACGATTGAGGCGGTTCAGCACCTCCAGCAGCGCACGCTGCATATCGGTGCCGACAACAAAGGTGAGGGTGATCTTGCCGCTCCCCCGGCTCGCCTCTGAGAGGATTCTGGTGGCGCCCGGCAGGCCGCGCAGCGCATCCTCCTGCGGCTCGATGATCTCAGCCTCCACCTCTTCCGGTGCCGCCGCTCGCCAGACCGTAGAGATGCTGATCTCCGGCTCCTGCACCTCCGGAGTGAGCTGGATCGGCAGGCGATCAAGACTGATCAGACCAAACAGCAGCACCAGCAGAAAGGCAACTGCAACCGCCACCGGGTTGCCGAGAGAGAGACGCGTCAGATTCACTCGCGCGCTCCGCCTTTCACACTCACCAGCTGCCCTGGGCGCAGCCGTTCATTGCCGACGGTGATCACCCGATCACCGGCTGCCAGCGCACCACTGACCTGAATATAGTCGCCCATCGCAATCCCTAACGTCACATCGACGCGCTCCGCGCGGTTCTCCCCATTCACCCGGTAGAGATAGGAGCCGCTGCGACGCAGTACGACTGCATCACGATGCACCGTTAGCACCTTCACCGCCTGCGCCGTCGGGACTGCAATGCGCACACTTTGCCCCGCAGACCACTGCGTACTATCGAGGTCGAGGCGCAGATCCATCAGGCGAGACTGCAGGTCACCCACCGGCACCAGCAAACGGACCCGCGCCAGCTGCTGCTCACCATTCGCCAGCACACGCAGCCGCGCCCCCTGACTCACAAAGCGTAACGAAGAGAGTGGCACCATCGCGCGCACCTCAACCTGCTCGGTATTAACCAGCCTGACCACCTTAGCGCCACTGTCCGCCCATTCACCCGGCTCGAGCAGCCGCTGCACCACGGTGCCATCGAAGGGGGCGCGTGGCGCACTACGTGCAACACGGTCCTCCGCCAGCTGTACTCGTGCGCGGGCAGCAGCAAGATCGGCACGCGCAACATCACGATCCGACTCTGTCTGCTCCAGCATCGTACGTGCTGCATTATTCTGCTTTGCCAGACTGCGGAGGCGCTTCAGCTCTTTGTCAAGAAACGTCAGACGCGCCTTCACCTGCGCCTCTTTTGCGCGCGCCTCATCGACCTCCAGACGGCGTGAGACATCATCGATCTGTGCCAGCTTATCGCCCCGAGCAACGCGATCCCCCACTTCGGCCAGCCACACCAGACGCCCCGCCATCTCCGCGGCCACTTCGGCATCAAGTCGGCTCACTACACTCCCGGCCACCATGACCGTCGGTGCCATCATCCGCTCACTCACCAGATCCACCACCACCGGTGCAGCACGCGGGCCACCTGCGGCCATAGCATCGGTAACCAGTAGCAGCGAGAGCAACAGCGCCACAAACCCCCACCCTTTTAATGCTGGATTCACTGCCCTGTTCTCATGACCGATTAATGCGTCAGCACACATTCATCTCTCTCTTTGAATTTCGTTGCTTATAGTCTGATGGTACTCTACTCGCTTGGTGCATTGATTGGGAACCCCAATCTGTTTTATTCTCTTACCAACCGCTTAACCCTAAGGAAGCATGGAATAAAACTGGCTGGATTCAGGCCACGACAAAACCGTCATGACATAACTCGCGCTTCCCAACTAGAATAAGCGCAGGGAAATGGCTGCTCAGCGAGCAGCAACACTTATCACTAGCAAGGATCTGCAAGCACTCACCATGAGTCACTCCATCGCCGCGACACCACACCTCTCAGACCATCACCGAATGCGCCAGCACTCACCAACATTCGATCCAGCACCCGCTGCGATCCGCCGCTGGATTCGAGCACTGCCACTTGCCGACCACCGCGCAACCATTCGGCTTACGAGCGAAGCACTACGCCGCCTCAATAAAACCACAATGCCCATTGCAGCGCGCGCCCATGCGCTGGCGCTCTTTACCCCGCTGGTCAACACGCTGATAAAGCGCATCGCACAGCACTATGCACAATCGCAACGTCCATTTAGTCGCAGAAGAGGCGCTCACTTCAATAGTGTGCAGGCCATGTTAAGCGAGATCACCCGCGGCTACCTCATCATCATCCAGGAGTCGCCACTGCCCTCACCACTGCGCGCGCAGGGTGATAGTAAACGATATAATGCGCGCAGCATTCCCGCCGGCAGTGACACGCACCACCTCTGCCGGGCACTCTATCAGGCGATTGAACATCTGGCTCAGCGCCTGCTGCACAGCTATCTGCTCTACACCCCTCCAGCGATAGCGGTCTGGTCGGAGATCCATCGGCTCTATTACATTGCAGAGACCTATAACATCCCGGCAACCCCTTTTAGCCTGGGACTCAACGAGCATCCACAACAGCGCCAGCCGGTCTCGATTGAGCACGCCTATAAACGGATATTGCTCTTCTCCCTTGCCAACCCATACCACCTGATGCCCAATGAAATGAGCCGCGCCTACCAATCACTACGCAGCTGGGCACCACAGTGCAAGATCATCCGCAGTGATTCACCGGAGAAACTGCACGGCCGTTTTTATATCGACCTGGAGAGCGATCTACCGCCGACACATCACACACTTAACCAGCACGATCTTGAACTCCCCTCACTACGGCTACTCGACATCAATGAAATTCTGCCTTCCGAGAAGTATCAGCGAGCGCTCGACCGACGTCTTGCACAGGCGCTGATTGTACGACCAGAGCGACTGACAAAACGGACGACGGCAACAGCAGCGGTCACTCTCGCCAACGGCCTGGCAGCGTGCCATCACTTTATCGACTGTGAAAATCGCACTGCGACGATACTCAACCACCATGACTCGATTAAACTTCCCACCACATCTGTCAAAAATGACTATACGACCCAGGTGGCGCAACAGAGAGACATCAGCCTCGGTGGAATGGCGCTACACCACAGTGATCCCGAACAATATCTACCCACCGGCGCGCTGATCTCCTACCGCCCAGCCGCAGATAGCCCCAATGAAAGCTGGCGTATTGGCACAGTAAAATGGAGCCGCAACAGTCCTGAAAATAGATACGATCTCGGCATCAAGTGCCTTGCCGAAAATGGCACTGCCGTTATGGCCTGCGCCATTGATAACGCAGGTAACCGCCGAGAGCACTACCACCGCGCGCTGCTAACCCCCAATGTCGATCCGTTAATTCATCCCACCACGCTGATCACACCCATCGACCAGTTCAACGTCGGCGACCAACTTCACATTCATACGGAGAGGCAGCCGTTCAGCGTCGAACTTATCCAGCTCATCGACAGCACCTGGGCCTATGCCCACTACCGTTATCGAATCATTGCAAGCCACGCACATTGAGTAGACAATGATCAGAGAGACAACAGTAGAGGTGCAATCGGTATGACACAACGCCCCGCAATGAAAAACGACGAACCACTCTATCGCCTGCTTCGTAAAGGGCAGATTGATGAATTTAATCGCCAGCGAGCGGCAGGTATCAACGGCGACCTCACCAGCTGCGATTTCCGCGGTGTCGATCTACGCGGTATCAATGCGGATGGTATCGATTTTAGTGGTTCTTATTTCAGGCAGGCTGACCTGCGCGGCATCGATTTCACCAATAGTTCCCTGCAGGGGGCCACTATTCACGCCGCGAAGATTTCAGGAGCCTATTTCCCCGATACGCTCAGCGCAGATGAGATCACAATGTCACTGCTTCACGGCACACGGCTTCGCGAATAGTGAGCGGCCATCAACCGGCAGGATTTACTCAGCAAACGGCCCGATAGCGCGGGCATGGCGCCGGAATTGCTTAACGGATCGCAACTTAATAAACACAACCTGCTAACCAATTGAAATACAATGAGTTTAAAAGAGAGGGGTATTTTGCATCTTTTTGATACCCCCCCTAAAATGAGCACACCTTTTCACTTTTAACTTGAGGTTACGGTTTATGATCAAGACAGGTCGTCATCTACTTCTGGCACTATTGTTTAGCGCTGCTTTCACCAGTGGTGCGCAAGCACTTGTGATCACAACCACTGTCGCCGGCACCGCAAACCTCTACTACGACAGCTGGGGGCACGCCTTTGACAGCAGCCTGGCCGAATCTGACCCCGGCTTTAATATTGAATACTCAGCGTTAGGGCGTGGCACCGCTGCTGAAGCTGTGAACTACGCCTTTTCATCCGGTCAATCGCTCTCTATTGAAGCAACGGGAGCCGTTGTCGACTGGGGCGCCACCTATACCGATCCTACCGGCACCTCCGCGACTGGTGCTAATGAAGGGTGGGATTTCCGTAACCTCCCCGTCTACTCGTTAATCGGGATCTGGAGTTCCAGCTCAAGTCTGATTGAGCCGATCAATTCACCCTTCTATATCGGTTCATCACTGGACCTGATCACACCAATGGTTGCCGGAAGTCTCTATCTTTTTCTTGGTGAAAACGACGGCTATTTTCGCGACAATTACTATGGTGATAAATACAATGTCACAATTTCAATGGCCAGCGTTCCAGAACCAGCGACAATCGCACTACTGTCACTAGGCCTGCTCGGCATCATGTTTGCTCGCACCTCAGCTTCCAGAAAGAGGGCTTAACCGACTTCGCACCAGCACAGTATTAACCGGCCAGGTTAATACTGTGAAACCTCTGCACGAGCAGGAATTTTCCCCTCTGGCAAAAAGCGCACGGGGTGAGGGCGTTTATCGCTATAAATAACCGACTGATTACGCTTTCAACACCGCCAGAGGAGAAAAGAGCAATCGAGTAAAGGTCTCACTACGCTCCAGAGCAGCGCTGATACTGTTTAAGAATCTCAGCCAGACTGTTAATACTGACCGGCTTAGCAATAAAGTCATCCATGCCGGATGCCAGACAGCGCGCTCTATCACCGACCATACTACTGGCCGTCATGGCGATAACGGTGCGATGTTTACCATCACCAGCGCCTTCCTCCATCTCTCTGATCTTTCCGGTGGCCTCATAGCCACTCATCTCTGGCATCATGCAGTCCATAAAAATAATATCGTACTTGCGCTCTGCCACTTTCTGAACAGCCTCTTTTCCATTTGTGGCGGTATCGATACGGCACCCCATTTTTTCTAACAGGCTCCTGGCGACAATGCGGTTCACCTTATCATCATCAACCACCAGAATATCCAGGTTGAAATCATATACCGCCTTCCCCGTCGCGCTGTCACTATTGTGCCCATTATCACCTACCGCTTCCTGACACAGGCTGGAGAGCGCCTTGAGTAGCAGTGTGCTCACAAGCGGCTTTCTGATCCACGCGTGATAAGGGCAGGCGCTGTTATCAGCGAAGTCCGGCGCGTGTATGTCTGATGACAATACGATAAAAGAGACGTTGGCACCCGCGACATGCTTTATATCCGCTATCGCCTTCTCCCACCCTTCGTCAGCGGTGTCGGCATCGATCATAATGCAGTTTGGGTTCAGGCGTTCACCTGCTGAGCCACAAAGCTGGGCTATCGCATTCTGAGAGGCGTCTACCCCTGCATAAATGGCGTGGTGATACTCGATGAGTTCTCTTATGTTCGCCTGGTCAACCTCATCACGGGAGACAGAGAGCACGCTAAAGTGCGATAGATCGGGGGGCGGTAAAACGTCGGCCTGATGCAGTGGCAGTGCTAATGAAACGGTAAACTCAGAACCCACCCCGACTTCGCTGGTGACCCCGATTTCACCCCCCATTAGCTCAACCTGTGCTTTCGTGATTGCCAGCCCTAACCCCGTCCCTTCATACTGCCGCGTGGCGGAGGCATCGGCCTGTGTGAACTGATCAAAAATAGTCGCACACGCCTCTTTAGAGATGCCGATACCACTATCGCGGACACGGAATGTTATTGAGGCAACACGCTCTGACACGGCGCCATCAACATCGATCATCACATAACCTCTGCTGGTAAACTTGATGGCGTTACCCAGCAGGTTAGTCAATATTTTCTGTATCCCTGCTGTATCTGCAACAAACCAGTCAGGCAGTGTGGGTGCATAACGAACTCTGAGCAACACACCCTTTTTAAAGGCGCCGTACGCCAGGCTCTGACCGATATCATCAACCAGCTCATGCAGATTTACCGCCTGTAGCTTGAGTGTCAGGTTGCCAGACTCAACCCTGGAGAGATCGAGAATGCCGTTCACCAATGTCAGCAACTTGCCTCCAGATTTGTTGATGAGGTTAACGTAGTTTTTATCCTGCGCATTGAGGTCGGACGCCTTTAACAGATCGCTCAACCCCATAATGGCGTTCATCGGGGTTCTGATCTCATGAGACATGTTGGCGAGGAATTCAGACTTGGCCTTATTGGCGGCATCTGATGTTAAGAGCGCCTCCTGTAGCAGATCCAGAATCTTGTTGTACCTTTTTGATATCTGACCCGCTTCGGTGTAGGGGTCTACCGGCACTCGCAGATCAAAGTTTTTGCTTCTGGCCTGAAGGTCCAGCACATCGACTAATGATTGAATCTCATTGGGGGCGTGATGGGCCGCCACATTGAGGCCCACAACCTCATCTTCAAAGGCGATACGCAGCGGGAGAAAGCCATTGATCAGGCGTAAAATAAGGTATGCAACTCCAAAACCCCAGATGAAGTTAACCAGCACGCCGACCACCTGAATGAGTAGCTGCTCCTCAAAGGCCAGCCCCGTCTGCAAAGCAGAGCTCTCCGCAAAAAGTGCGACAGCAATGGTACCCCAGATGCCTGCGCCACCATGTGCGCCAACCACACCGACAACATCATCCAGCCCGAGTCTCAGCAGCAGGCGATCCACTGCCAGCATCACCATGCCGCCGATGGCGCCAATGATGACCGCCTCACCGGCAGAAATGACATTACAGCTAGCTGTAACGGAAACAAGCCCGGCCAGCGCCCCGTTCATTAACACGCCACCGTGTGGGTATTTTAATATTTTCCAGGAGACAATCAGCGTTGTGATAAAACCGGCGGCACCGCCAAGAAAAGTGTTTAAGAGGATCTTTGGAACGTCTGCGGTAAAGCCACCCGCGCTACCGCCATTAAACCCCATCCAGCCGATCCATAACAGTAGAACGCCAACCATCGATAGTGGTAAATTGTTACCGCTAATTGGGTTATGAGTGCCATCTTTATTGAAGCGGCCAAGGCGGGGGCCGAGGATAATAATAGCCGCCAGGGCAACCCACGCCCCGGTACCATGCACGACAGTTGTGCCAGCAAAATCGATAAAGCCCCTTTCTGCCAGCCACCCTTGCGCTCCGTCGCTGCCAGCCCCATTCCAGACCCAGTGACCAAAGACGGGATAGATCGCAATAGAGATCACAATGGTGACGATAATATAACCACGAAAATTCATCCGCTCTGCAACCGCACCTGAAACAATGGTTGCCGCTGTGCCGCAGAACATCGCCTGAAACATAAAAGAGATCAGCTGCTCATCGCTCAGCGGGGAAAATAGCTCGGCAAGCGTTCCGCCAATCAACCCGGCATTCGTCGTTCCAAACATCAGGGTGTAGCCAACCAGCCAGAAGAGTGCAAATGAGATGCTGAAATCAGTCAGGTTCTTGATCGCAACATTGACACTGTTTTTTGCGCGCGTCAGCCCACTCTCAAATGCGAGAAAGCCGGGCTGCATTAAAAAAACCAGGCCGATACAGAAGATGAGCCAGAGTTGGTCGATGTTGCTTTGCACTTAAAAAAGGAGCCTTTTTTCTCTCTATAATAGTCGCTATCGACACCTTTTCATACATATTGAGTGAGGTTAAACCGATATCCCCGTTTTATTCTCATTCCCCCTGGATAGCGGTTTAGCCATTGGGATCGCAGATTGTACGACACATCACATCTGTCCATTGAGGTTCACCGTCGATGCGCAGTGCAGAGAGACGACCACCCCAGACGCAACCGGTATCAAGCGCATGCACATTGCCTGGCAGTCGCATTTTTAATGTTGACCAGTGACCAAACAGAATCTGTTGATGATCACACTGGTGGTCGCGCAGCTCAAACCACGGCCGGTAGCCCTCTGGTTGATTACCGGGTGCACCTTTTTCATTGAGTTCGAGCCGCCCCTGCTCATCACAAAAACGTAGCCTCGTGAAACAGTTGGTGATAAACCGTAACCGTCCCCAGCCACTCAGTTGCGCCGACCACTGTGCCGGTTCGTTGCCATACATCTGGTTGATAAATTCTGCGCTATCACCGCTGCGTAACACCTGCTCGACCTCCGCTGCGCGCATCATCGCTTCATCAAGCGACCACTGTGGCGGCAGGCCTGCATGCAGCATCACATAGCCGAGCGACTCATCACGGTGGATCAGCGGCTGCTGGCGCAACCAGTCACACAGCTCATCCCGATCGGGGGCGCTGAGTATCGCTTCCATGCGATCCTTTGCCAACGGAGAACGCCGCCCCTGCACCACCGCCAGTAGATGCAGGTCATGATTGCCAAGCACCGTGATCGCGCCATCACCCAGCCCTTTGACAAAACGTAAAACCTCTAATGATTTTGCGCCGCGATTGACCAGGTCTCCCGCAAACCATAATCGGTCATGGCGCGGATCAAATCTGACTTTTTCAAGCAGCGCAAGCAGCTCATCGAAACAGCCCTGCACATCACCAATCGCATAAATCGCCATCGTTACTGCTGCAGCCGGGCATCAGGAGATCGCTTCGGTTTAATGCTCCGGCCATCCACCTCTCCAGGGGAGGTCTGCAATAAAAAAGTGGCGGGGCCATCGTTGGTTAATGAGACCTGCATATCCTCTCCAAAACACCCTTTTTGAACATGTCCATGGGCCTTGAGCGCCTGTTCATACATATAATCAAACAGCAGCGCTCCCTGCTCTGGCAGCGCAGCTTTATCAAAACTGGGGCGCAGTCCCTTCTTCTTTGTATGCATCGCAGCCAATGTGAACTGGGGCACTAGCAGCAGCTCACAGCGTGTATCTTTTAACCCCCAGTTCATCTTGCCCGTTTTGTCGGTTAAGACACGGTAGCCCAGCATCCGCTTTAATAGCTTGTCCACTTCGCCTTCAGTGTCATGCTTTTCAACGGCAACAAAGGCCAGCAGCCCGTATCCGATCTTCGCAACCGTCTTATTATCCACCTCCACACGCGCGCTGCTTACCCGCTGAATCAACCCGATCATTGGAGTCTTCGCCCCATCGCTGATGTTGCCTGTACCAGCGCCCGCGTGATCCCCTCTTCTGAAGCGGAATGGCCTGCATCACCAACCACTTTAAACGCGGCCTCTGGCCATGCACGGTGCAGCGCCCACGCACTTTCCATTGGGCAGACCACATCGTATCGTCCCTGCACAATCACACCATCGATACCGGCCAGGCGATCAGCATGCCGCAGGATCTGATCCTCTTCGAGAAATGAGTCGTTCATAAAATAGTGGTTCTCTATCCGCGCCATGCTCAATGCAGTAAATGGATCCGCCAGGTGGTTGATCACGCTATCCTGCGGCATCAAGGTTGCGGTACGCCCCTCCCACATCGACCACGCCTTAGCCGCCGACATGCGCTTAAGCTCATCACTCCCGTTTAATATTCGATGGTAAGCCGCTACGATGTCGGTACGCTCCTCTTCAGGGATGACCTCAATAAACGACTCCCAGTAGTCGGGAAAGAGGCGGCTGGCGCCGTTTTGATAAAACCACTGAATCTCGTGCGGCCGGCATAAAAAGATACCGCGTAGTATCAGCCCGGCCACCCGTTCGGTATGGGTCTGTGCGTAAACCAGGCTTAAAGTCGAGCCCCACGAGCCGCCAAACAGGACCCATTGATCGACCCCTAGCTGCTGGCGGATCACCTCCATGTCGGCCACCAGCCCCTGAGTAGTGTTGTTTTCAAGCGATGCGTGCGGTGTTGAACGCCCACAGCCGCGCTGATCAAAAAGAATAATTCGGTAGAGCTCGGGGTCAAAAAAACGCCGATGATAATCCTCGCACCCGGCACCCGGCCCGCCATGCACAAACAACACCGGAATTCCGGACGGATTACCGCACTCTTCAACGTGAATCAGATGCGGTGATTCCACTTTGATGGAATGGTGTACATATGGCGCTATCTCTGGAAAGAGCAAACCCATTTCTCACTCCTGTAAGTTGTCCTGATAGTATATAAATATCACAGGTCGGGCCATTTATCCTTACCTTAGAATGGGTATTACAAATCACCCCAATAAAAATAAATAAATCCCTACAAATAAACGTGAATACTCCACCGGCTAAAGCCGGTGGCTTCGGGTTACGGCTAAAAGCCGGATTGATCGGCCGTACGGCCGATTGCCCCCTCTCCCAGGACTGGGAGAGGGGTAGGGTGAGGGTTCAAATTTCAACCTCGGAGCATGCTCACCCCTCACCCCGTCCCTCTCCCCTAAAGGGGAGAGGGTGTAAAAGCAACGATGCCGCCTAAAGGCGTGGAATTTACAGATCCCCTGTCAAAGACATTAAAGGATCTCTGATTTATTGACGACCGACCACACCACCCGCCCGCCTGCGGCAAAACATCTGAAACAGCATCAATGGAATAGCAAGAGCTGCCCATTCGCCCTGACGGCGAGTGGGCAGGCGATGGAGCAGGTGAACTTATGCGGACATATCGGAAGCGGGTTTCTGGGCGACGATCAACGCCTCATTGCGGTACCCCTGCTGCGTATCGCCAACACGACCCTCTTCCCGATAGGCCAGTAGCTGGTAGTCGCTGAATAGCTGTAGCAGCTCATTATCGGCGAGGCGGAAATTGGCGCTGCGCGGCCCCCCTTCATCTACGTAGGTCTGAGTAAATGTCTGGTAATAAATCAGCCCGAGCGGTTTCAGTGCCCGCTTGATATGTGGGATGAGTGAGCGGTCGAGAAAGTAGCTCACCACAATCACATCGAACGCAGCCGCTTGCGGTGGCTGCTGCACAATATCGCGCGCTTCAAAAGTTATATCCAGCCCCGCCATTGCGGGTGCCCCCTTAAGGCGTTCTATCACCACTGCGGAGATATCCCACGCCGTGGTTGTCAGGCCGTGGTTCGCAAGGAATGCGGCATTGGCTGCCATACCACAGGCAAGCTCCAGCGCGGCGCCACTGGTGGGGAGCAGGTGTCGGTTCTCCTGCAATACGCGAACAGCAGCGTACTCACCCTCATCCGCCTGCTGATAGATCGCATCCCACTTCTTTTGTGTGTCGCTAATTTCCATCACATCCTCACTATTTCAACCGCATTATTTTCGCCAGAACGCCGGCGTTAACAGCACCAGCAACGTAAAGATCTCAAGACGCCCCAGTAGCATCGCAAAACAGAGCACCCATTTGGCGGTGTCGTTGATGCTCGCATAGTTTAGCCCCACATCCCCCAGCCCCGGGCCGAGGTTGTTCATGCAGGCGGCCACTGCTGAGAATGAGGTGACAAAATCGAGTCCGGTCGCGGCCAGGGTCACCGACATCACACAGAAGCAGACCACATAGAGTGAGAAAAACCCCCATACGGCATCGATTACACGACTCGGCAACGGCTTGTTACCCACCTTAACCGCAAATTGTGCATTGGGGTGAATCAGGCGCTTGATCTCACGCGCGCCCTGCTTTAACAGCAGCAGCACCCGGATCACTTTTAGTCCGCCACCGGTCGATCCGGCGCAGCCACCGATAAAGCTGGTGAGCAGTAACAGTACGGGTAAAAAGAGTGGCCAGTTGTGGTATTCCGCGGTGGTAAAGCCCGCCGTGGTACCGATCGAGACCGCCTGAAAGATGCCGTGATGCAGCGCCGTGCCCGCGCTACCAAATGTCCCGCTGGCGTATAGAAAATAGGAGGTGATGGCGGAAACAATCAATAGAATCGAGAAATAGAAGCGGAATTCAGGGTCACTCAGATAGGGGCGCAGGCTCAGACCGCGCCACGCCAGAAAGTGAAGGGCAAAGTTAACCCCGGCCAGCAACATAAAAACTATCGCGACCGACTCAATCAATGTGCTGTTAAAGTAGCCGATACTGGCGTCATGGGTGGAGAAGCCCCCGATGGCGATGGTCGAAAAGCTATGGGCGATCGCATCAAACGGCGTCATCCCTGCGAGCCAGTAGGCCAGCGCACAGGTGACGGTCAACCCCAGATAGATGTACCACAACGCCTTGGCGGTCTCGGTGATGCGCGGTGTCAGTTTATTATCTTTCATCGGCCCCGGTGTCTCGGCGCGATAGAGCTGCATGCCACCGATACCGAGCATCGGTAGAATCGCGACCGCCAGTACGATAATCCCCATCCCGCCGAGCCACTGTAACTGCTGGCGATAATAGAGGACCGACAGCGGCATCTCATCCAGCCCAAAGATCACGGTCGCCCCAGTCGTGGTCAGCCCTGACAGCGACTCAAACACCGCATCGACAAAGGAGAGCTTCGAACTCAATATGAAGGGCAGTGAGCCGGACATGCCGAGCACCACCCAGAACATCACCACCACAATAAAGCCGTCGCGCAGGCGCAGCTCTTTTCGATACCTGCACACCGGCAGCCACAAGAGCATGCCGATCAGCATCACCATCGCAAAGGCGTAGAGAAAGGCGCTCAACGACGCCTCATCATAGATCCACGCCAGCGCCGCAGGCGGCAGCATCGTCAGACTAAAGAGCGCCAGCAGAATTCCGATGATGCGTTGAATCGCTTTATATTGCATGGGTATCAGAAACCAGAAGCAGACTGTACAAAAGAATCAGGCGCGCACATTAGAGAAAGGTTACGCCCACCTGAAAGAGACGTTCGACCTCTGTGATCCGCTTTTTATCGATCAGGAACAGGATCACATGATCCTCTGCCTCGATCACCGTATTGTGATGCGCCACCAGCACCTCTTCGCCGCGAACGATAATACCGATACTGGTTCCCTGCGGTAGCCTGATATCTTCGACCGCACGCCCAACGACTTTAGAGGAGTTTTTATCGCCATGGGCGATCGCCTCGATCGCCTCGGCCGCACCACGCCGCAACGAATGTACCACCACCACATCGCCACGACGGACATGAGCCAGCAGCCCGCCGATTGTCGCCTGATGGGGGGAGACCGCAATGTCGATCTCCCCGCTCTCAACGAGATCTACATAAGCGGCGCGGTTGATCAGCGTCATCACCTTTTTGGCGCCAAGACGTTTTGCCAGCATCGCCGATAATATATTGGCTTCGTCATCATTGGTCATCGCGCAGAAGATATCGGTGCTCTCAATATTCTCTTCCAGCAGCAGCTCTTCATCTGCGGCATCACCCAGCAGCACCAGTGTTTTGTCGAGCTCTTCTGCGATGCGCTGTGTGCGCTCGGTATTGTGGTCGATCAGCTTCACCTGATAGCGGTCTTCCAGTGCTGCCGCCAGCCCTTTGCCGATATGGCCGCCGCCCACCAGGATAATGCGTTTGATCGGTTTATCGAGCTTACGCAGCTCGCTCATCACCGCACGGATATCATCCTTTGCCGCAATAAAAAAGACTTCATCATCAACCTCAATCACGGTATCGCCCTGCGGAATGATCGGCGTGCCACGACGAAAAATCGCTGCGACACGTGATTTTATCCCCGGCATATGCTCTTTCAGTTCACGCAGTTCATGTCCTACCAGCGGCCCGCCGTAATAGGCCTTTACCGCCACCAGCCGTACCAGCCCTCCAGCAAAGTCGAGCACCTGTAGTGCGCCTGGGTACTCAATCAAGCGCCGCACATGATCGATCACCACCTGCTCAGGACTGATCAACATATCAACCGGCAGCGCCTCCTGGGTAAAGAGCTGTGAGTAGGCGACATACTCCCGTGCGCGCACACGCGCGATCTTGGTTGGG
>Ga0256830_1000943_pt1 | contig 21536 bp, 22 predicted proteins | sample 128326metaG_FD_190537 | JGI IMG/M metagenome (GOLD analysis project Ga0256830, IMG submission 190537) | Hydrothermal vent microbial communities from Lau Basin, Pacific Ocean - 128-326 | ecosystem: Environmental > Aquatic > Marine > Hydrothermal vents | place: Pacific Ocean: Lau Basin | collected... | reverse complement strand
CTCCATGCCCTCTGTGGTAAAAAAGAAAGGAGGTGAAGCCATGAAGATCAAAAAGGTGACAAAAAAGAGTTCTTCGGCATGCAAGTGTCATAGCTCGTGCTGAGGCAATGGATGGATGGTTAGCAAGAGACCTCTCTCTAATCCGGATGGATTAAAATGAAGAAAACCTGAAATATCAAAGGAGGAAATGGATTATGAAGCGAATGTTCTTGACACTGATTGTCGTTCTCGGACTGATGACAGGCACCGCCTTTGCCCAGATGGGCGGTGGGATGATGGGCGGACAGGCAATGATGGGAACAGATCAACAGCAGGCACAGCCGATGCCATACCAGACCTATCCAGGCATGGGATATGGCTATGGAATGGGACCTGGTATAATGATGGGTCCTGGCATGGGATATGGCATGATGGGTCCAGGCTATGGAATGGGACCGGGCATGATGGGCTACGGTGGTCCTGGAATGGGTATGATGGGCGGCATGGGTCGTGGAATGATGATGGGACCTGGCATGATGGGAATGATGCACAATATGATGATGGGTAGAGGCATGATGGGTGGTTATGGTATGGGACCAATGATGGGCGGACCAGGTATGATGGGAATGGGCCCCATGATGATGGGTCCTGGTATGGGATATGGTATGATGGGCTATGGCTACTCAAAGGCCTATCAGAAGTTCCTTGACGAGACAAAGGAACTGAGAAAGCAGCTTAATGAAAAGAGGTTTGACTATTTTGAGGCACTCAGGGATCCCAAAACAAAGCCTGAGACCATCTCAAAACTCCGCAGGGAGCTGTATGAACTGAAGAAAAAAATATATGAAAAATCTCCCCTCAAGAACTTTGGTTATTTTGGTTGTTATTAACATGATCAAGGGCAGGCCATGGCCTGCCCTCTGATAAACTCAAGGAGAGTTCAGTGGGAATAAGCACAAAAAGAGGAGATGCAGGCTTTACGAGCACTCTATCAGGCAAAAGGGTACCAAAACACCACATAGTTACAGAGGCTGTGGGTGCTGTAGATGAGGCCAACTCCCTCTTGGGTCTGGCAAGGGCCTCTGTTAAGGAGAAAAAGATCAAAAGGATAATCCTTCAGATACAGAAGCATCTTTTTACAATAGGGGCTGAACTGTCGCTTTGCGGCAGCAGCAGTAGAAAGCTCGAAAGCAAGATCGGTATAGATGACCTTAAATGGGTTGAGAGGCTTGTGGATGAATTGGAGGACGCCCTTTCGCTACCTCCAGGGTTTGTTGCCTTCGGACAGGAAATCACCTCATCGCATCTTGATGTGGCCCGTACAGGGATACGCAAGGTTGAAAGAATAGTGGTAAAGATGTGTTCAGAGGGTTACATTGAAAACACCTTCACGGTTAAATACCTGAACCGCATTTCGGACCTTCTTTTCCTGCTTGCTGCATATGAAGAGAAATCCGAGAATGGAAGAAAGGGGCTCTCTCTTTCCAGCCTCACCGTACATCTGAACGATTCATTTTTCAGGAAGTGGTTTATCCTTGGAACAGTAACAATTGTTTCACTTGTAATAACGATTTTTCTTCTCCTGCTGTTTCACAAGCCATCAACCAATCTTTCATATAATGTAATAAAACACATGGAGAATATGCACTCTCCTGCAGGTTCATAATTATCGTCGGGAAAGCAGTTCTCTAACCTTCTTCCAGACAGATGGTTGGAATTTTAATGAGAAGGCAAAAAAGCATATATTAAGAACAACTTGTTGTATAATGGAGTTAGATCAATAGAAGAGAAAATAAATCCTTTAAAGGAGAGCCTGCTCTTAAGGACCTGGATAGATATTACTTACATTCAATGAAAGGAGGTGAAGCCATGAAGATCAAAAAGGTGACAAAAAAGAGTTCTTCGGCATGCAAGTGTCATAGCTCGTGCTGAGGCAATGGTGATGGGAGGTTAGCAAGCGACCTCACACCAAGCCGGATGGATTAAAATGAAAAAACCTGAAATATCAAAGGAGGAAATTGATTATGAAACGAATATTCTTTACATTAATTATTGCCTTTGGCCTTCTGGCAGGAACTGCACTTGCACAGATGGGCGGTGGGATGATGGGTGGTTCTGGCAGAATGAGCGGAGATACCATGCAGGGACAGGGCTCCATGGAGAATCAGCAGATGGGACAGACCGGAATGATGACAGGCCAGGAGATGACAGGCTCAATGATGCGAATAATGAAACAGATGGCGGATATAATGAAAAAGATGTCAGGCGCCATGTCTTCAGAGAAGATTGACAAGAAACACAGAAGAGAGATGGCAGAGATAATGGTAGAGTTATCCAGACACATGGAAGCCATGTCCATGTACATGAATGCAGGCAGGGCACCACGTGACAAACTACAGGAAGAGCAGAAAAGGCTGGAAGAATTCAGAAAAAGACTGCAAAGATACAAGGATGTCTATTAAACCGAGAAAGGGAAAACAATGAAGAGAGACCCCGTATGCAACATGGATGTTGATGAAAAGGAGGCCCTTACCACTGAATGTGAAGGTAAAACCTTTTACTTCTGTTCCGAAGGCTGCAGGGACAGGTTCCTGAAGGAAAAGGCCTGTAAACTCCCACGTACCACCTATGATCTGATAATAGTAGGTGGTGGTCCTGCAGGACTTACAGCTGCTGTTTATGCCGCAACCCTCCGGATGGATGCCTTCCTGATAGCCAAAGACCTTGGTGGTCAGGCCATAGACAGCACCAAGATAGAAAACTATATGGGATATGATTTCATCACAGGCCCTGAGCTGACAAAGAGGTTTCAGGATCAGTTGATACACTCCCACTATATAGACCACCTGATGGGACAGGTTGAAAAGATAGAGCCCTCAGAGGAGGGATTCCATGTGGTCACCTCTGACCTGAAAAAATATGGTGCAAAGGCCCTGATCATCGCTACAGGCATGACAAGGAGGAAGCTCAGGATACCCGGTGAGGAGGAATTTCAACGCAAGGGTGTGTTTTACGGTAACATCCAGGATCTGTCCTTTGTCCAGGGTGAGGATACGGTTGTGATAGGAGGAGGAAATTCAGCATTGCAGATAGTTGAGAATCTACATACAGTGGCCGGTAGTATCCATCTTGTCTCAGACTCCGGGCTCAGGGCAGATGCTGTAATTATTGAGCGGATAAAGGGGTTCAGAAATCTGAAAATCTATGAAGGATATACACCTGTTGAGTTCAGAGGGGACAAAACTCTTTCATCTGTTGTGATAAGAAAGATGGCCTCTCATGAGACCATGGAACTTCCTGCAAAGGGTGTATTCATAGCAATAGGGCTTCAGCCCAACTCATCTCTTGTTTCAGGCCTCTGTGAATTGAACGAACGGAGAGAGATCGTTATTGGCCCTGATTGTTCCACATCTTACCCTGGGATATTCGCTGCAGGGGATGTCACTAATGCCTTTGGAAAGAGAATCATCATCGCCTCTGGTGAGGGAGCAAAGGCAGCAATGGCAGCACGGCAGTATCTGCTGGACCTGAGAAGGAGAAAGAAAGAGGAACTTCAATAAAGAAAGGAGGGCTTGTGCAAGAGCACCAGCATAACCACAGTGGCCATAAGACCCATGGGGAAATGGCACATACTGAACATGAAATGCCCATGGAAAAGATGGATCATAAAGGACATGAAGAGCACAAGGCACAGGGCCATCATGACCACCATGCCCATATGGTGGCAGACTTCAGACGAAGGTTCTGGATATCCCTTGTTGTAACCATTCCCATACTGGCATTGTCTCCCCTTGTACAGAGATTTCTTGGACTGAAGGAGGCGGTAGCCTTCCCTGGTGATCTCTATGTCCTTTTTGGCCTTTCATCCTTTGTTTTCTTCTATGGTGGATATCCCTTTCTCAAGGGTATATTTAATGAACTAAAATCAGCCAACCCGGGGATGATGACCCTTATTGCCATTGCAATCAGCACTGCCTACATATACAGCAGTGTTGTTGTGTTCGGCCTGGAGGGCAAGGTATTTTTCTGGGAACTGGCCACATTGATTGATATTATGCTTCTTGGACACTGGATTGAGATGCGTTCCATCATGGGAGCATCCCGTGCACTTGAGGAACTTGCAAAGCTCATGCCCTCGGAGGCACACAGGATCATGCCTGATGGAAGCATAGTGGATGTTGCACTTGACGAGCTGAAGACTGGTGACAGGGTCCTGGTCAAACCAGGAGAGAAGATCCCCGCTGACGGGGTGGTTGTGAAGGGAGAGACCTCGGTAAATGAGGCGATGCTGACGGGTGAATCCATGCCTGTTTCCAAGAAAGAAGGCTCAAAGGTGATAGGTGGGGCCATAAATGGAGAGGGCTCAATTGTGATAGAGATTGAAAGGACGGGCAAGGATTCTTTCCTGTCCCAGGTCATAGACCTTGTGAAACAGGCACAGGAGAGTAAATCAAAGACACAGGACCTGGCAAACCGGGCAGCCTTCTGGCTCACCATCATTGCAATCTCAGGCGGTGCTGTAACGCTTTTTATATGGCTTGCCATAATGAACAAGGACTTTGCCTTTGCCCTTGAAAGGACAGTGACCGTTATGGTTATAACATGCCCGCATGCCCTGGGGCTCGCGGTGCCTCTGGTGGTTGCAGTATCTACAGCACTGTCTGCAAAGAATGGTCTTTTGATAAGAGACCGTGCTGCCTTTGAAAGGGGAAGGAACATCCAGGCCATAATATTTGACAAGACAGGCACCCTCACACAGGGCAGGTTCGGCGTGACTGATACTATCAAATTCCAGGAAATAGAAGAAGGTGAACTCCTGAAGTATGCCGCCTCTGTGGAGGCACACTCAGAGCATCCCATCGCCAAGGGGATTGTAGAGGCTGCAAAGGAAACCTATCCAGTGGATGGATTCAAGGCCATCCCGGGCAAAGGAGCTGAAGGCAGGATTAACGGAAGGAATGTAATGGTTGTAAGCCCGGGATATCTCAGGGAAAAGGGTATCCAGATGAGCGATGAAAGGATTGAAAAACTCTCATCACAGGGCAAGACAGTGGTGTTTGTGCTTATTGACGGGAAACTGGCAGGCGCTATAGCGCTGGCTGATATAATAAGACCCGAATCAAAAGAGGCGGTCTCCAGGCTCAGACAGATGGGTATACAGTGCATGATGCTCACAGGTGACAACCGTCAGGTGGCCAGATGGGTATCGGAAGAACTGGGACTTGATGATTACTTTGCCGAGGTCCTTCCCCATGAAAAGGCGGAAAAGGTAAAGGAGGTACAATCAAGAGGGCTGGTCGTGGCAATGACAGGCGATGGTGTTAACGATGCCCCTGCCCTTGCACAGGCAGATGTGGGCATAGCCATAGGTGCGGGTACTGATGTGGCGGTAGAGACGGCGGATATCATCCTTGTAAGAAGCAATCCCCTTGATGTGGTGGCAATCATTGGTCTTGCAAAGGCCACTTACAGGAAGATGATACAGAACCTCGCATGGGCAACAGGCTATAATAGCTTTGCCATCCCCCTTGCCGCAGGTGTCCTCTATAAATATGGCATACTCTTGAGCCCTGCAATGGGCGCTGTACTCATGTCTCTCAGTACAGTGGTGGTGGCTATTAATGCGCGTTTTTTGAAGTTAAAATGAGCCACTTCTCTGATAATTAAAAACAAAAGAGAGGAAATATGAATGATGAATCAATAGCCTATTTCTCAATGGAGATAGCCCTTGATGAAGGAATGCCCACCTATGCCGGAGGGCTTGGAGTGCTCGCAGGAGATACAATCCGCTCGGCAGCTGACCTGGGGATTCCAATGGTTGCCATCACCCTTCTTTACAGAAAGGGGTATTTTCGCCAGAGACTTGAGCAGGACGGCTGGCAGCAGGAGGAGCCTGTGCAATGGAATATAGAGGACTTTCTTCAGGAGGTACCCCGGAGAACTGCCGTAATGATAGAGGGACGGACAGTACATCTGCGCGCCTGGAAGTATGAGGTAAAAGGACTGAGCGGCCATATTGTTCCTGTCTACCTGCTGGATACCGATCTTCCGGAAAACTCCGAATGGGATCGCACACTCACACACTATCTCTACGGTGGAGACCACCACTATCGTCTCTGTCAGGAGGTGATATTGGGAATCGGCGGGGTGAAGATGCTCCGTGCCACGGATCATCATGATATAAAGCGATTTCATATGAACGAGGGCCATGCAGCCCTGCTTACACTTGAGCTGCTTGATGAGAAGGCTCGTAGCGCAGGAAGGGATGTCATCTCTCGTGATGATATTGAGGCTGTTAGAAGAAGGTGCGTCTTTACCACTCACACACCTGTACCAGCAGGACACGACCAGTTCTCTCTTGACCTTGTTGCACAGGTGTTGCAGCGGGATGAATTTCTGGAGATGAAGGATATTTTCTGCCTGAATCTGGCCAGGCATGTGCTTGAGGAGGGGAAGAAGGTATCAGAGATGGAGGATGTCCATGCACTGAATATGACCTATCTTGCACTCAATCTAAGCCACTATGTCAATGGGGTAGCCAAAAGGCACGGTGAGGTCTCCCGAATGATGTTTAAAGGTTTCAGCATTGATTCTATAACCAATGGAGTTCATGCTGCCACATGGGCATCACCACCATTTCAGGAACTCTTTGACCGTTATATCCCTGGCTGGAGACAGGACAACTTCAGCCTGAGGAAGGCCTTTGGTATACCGAAAACAGAGGTGTTCAATGCACACAGGAGGACAAAAGAGACGCTTATAAACCATGTGAATCAGAGGGCAGGGGCCGAGATGGACATGGAGATATTCACAGTCGGATTTGCCCGCAGGGCAACACCTTACAAACGCCTTGATCTTTTCTTCACGGACATCGGACGTTTAAAGGCCATCTCCAAAAAAGTGGGGAAGCTGCAGGTGATCTGTGCAGGCAAGGCACATCCTCAGGATACAGAAGGCAAGGAACTGATAAAGAGGATTTTCAGGTTCAGGGAAGAATTGAATGACCATGTAAGGGTTGTATATCTCCAGGACTATGACCTGCAGCTGGCAAAAATGATTGTAGCCGGTGTTGACCTGTGGCTGAATACTCCCCATCCTCCCATGGAGGCTTCGGGCACAAGCGGAATGAAGGCTGCACTGAATGGGGTTCCCAGCTTGAGTGTACTTGATGGCTGGTGGTTGGAAGGCCATATTGAAAATGTAACAGGCTGGTCAATAGGAGAACGAAACAACGATGGCACAGAAGGCAACGAAAGGTTGAGGGATGCGCAGGTACTTTATGATAAGCTTGAATATATTATCATACCCATGTTTTATGAGAACAGGGAGAGATATATTGAGGTGATGAGACATGCCATTGCATTCAACGGCTCCTTTTTCAATACCCAGAGGATGATGCAGCAGTATGTATTGAACGCTTATTTCAGATGAGGGGATTTAATTTCTTTAATCTTTACCTTTGATCGTTGTTGCTTATTTTATCGGCAGCCATTTGAGCATGTTGTGGTTAAATATTAGGATTTTAAATGAACCCGAGAGGCTACATTCAGACTGGTCAGATAACCTGTCATGACACGACTGGTCGTGAAATTCCATGTCCTGGGAGCGGACAGGATGGGGAGTTCAAAAAAGGTGTTTCCTGGCCCCAGCCACGATTTAAGCGTAAGGGCCAGACCGTCCTGGACATGCTCACCGGTCTTGTATGGACCAGGAATGCAAATCCTTTAGAACTACCGCTTACATGGCAGGAGGCCTTTGAATACATTGAGAAGATGAACAGAGATGGAGCCTTTGGCTATTCAGACTGGCGTATGCCCAACAGAAGAGAACTCAGAAGCCTTGTCAGCCATCAAACGAAAAAGCCAGCATTACCGGAGAATCATCCCTTTGAAAATGTCTTCAGTGGATGGTACTGGACATCCACCACAGCCGCAATCAATCCCGCTTATTCCTGGTATATTCACATGGAAGGTGCAAGGATGTTTTATGGTGAAAAAAGACAGTTTTTTCTTCTCTGGCCGGTAAGGGGCAGGGGCTCTTCGGTGCTTGTTGCCACAGGACAAAGAGGATGTTTTGATCAGGATGGGCGTCAGGTTCCCTGTTCTGGTACCGGGCATGATGGAGAGTTTCAATATGGAATTCACTGGCCTGTGCCAAGGTTTCATGTGCATGGTGAGGTGGTGCTTGACAGACTAACCAACCTGTGCTGGCTTAAAAGGGCAGACCTTGCAGGAAAGACGGTTACATGGCAGGAGGCATTATTGATTGTTAAGGAACTTAATGCAGGCAGGAGAACTACTGCATTATGGCGTCTGCCAAATACAAATGAACTTGAAACACTTGTTGACTGCAGCACCCACAGCCCGGCACTACCCGAAGGACATCCCTTTGAAGATGTTCGGGAGGGATACTGGTCTTCAACCACCAGTATGTATGAGCCTGACTGGGCATGGGCTTTGTATCTTAAAAAGGGGGCCCTTGGGGTGGGTCAGAAAAGGGGGGCCTATTTTCATGTGTGGCCGGTTTGCAATACTTCGGATTTGATTGGAAAAGGATTTTAGATGGATAGGATTAATGGGAATAAGGCATACAATCTTGTTACAGACCCTGTCTGTGGAATGAAGGTAAGCAGTGACAGCCCTTTTTCCTTTGTGCACAATCAGAGAGAATACAGGTTTTGCTCTGACAAATGCAGGGACCTGTTTCAGCAGGAGCCGGAACTGTTTCTTTTTATGCAGAACAAGAGACAGATGCTTTTTGAACAGGAGCGTACCAGGAGTTTGAAAAAAATGGCAGATCAGATAACCCATGAGATAAGAAATCCCCTTACCTCAATAGGTGGTTTTGCAAGAAGAATATTGAAAAACCTTCCAGAGGACGCGCCGGACAGGGAGTATATGAAGAGGGTTATTGAGGATGTTGAAAGGCTTGAACAGATGGTAAACAGGATTGTCAGATTTGAATCCGAGCAGTTGACTTTGGAAAAAACAGACCTGGGTGCCCTCATTCAGGAAATAGTTGATATGTTTGATGTGCTATTGAGGGGAAACAGGATTACTCTCAAACTATCGCTGGAGGAACTGCCCGAGATTTTTTTGGATAGGGCAAAAATGAAGTCTGCCCTGTCAAATATAGTAAAAAATGCCATTGAGGCAATGGAAAGTGCAGAAAGAATACTGACTATTTCTTCCCATCTGGTGGGTGATGAGGTTCTAATTTCTATATCGGATACTGGTAAGGGAATACCCACGGATAAGATCAAATACATCTTTGACCCATTCTTTACCTCAAAAATATATGGGCCTGGTCTTGGACTTTCCTATGTAAAAGAGATTGTGCAGGCAATGGATGGCGAAATTGAGGTCAGTAGTAAGGTGGGAGAGGGAACAACCTTCAGGATAAAATTACCACTAACACGGAGAGAGGTGAACAGATGAAAAGATATTCACTGCAGTTTAGTTGAGGAGATTGAGGATTTGAAGTTATCTGATTATCTCTTCAATAACCGAGCGATACTCTGTCTTTTTCTCCATCCTTGAAGAGACGATCTTGATTACAATGAAGGAAAGTATCATTAACAGAACACCACCGATTGCAGCGGCAGCCTCGGGTCCAACCCCCTTGAAGGCATCGGAAAGGTAAAATTTACCAAAAATCGCTCCTACAAAAAGTGCAAATACGGGAAGCATATACAGAAGAAGAGCGCCCTTGATATAGGTCTGCGCCTTCATCACCACCTTTACCGTCTGGCCTACCCGGGCATTGGCAGCATTGATGGCCTCCACCTCAAAGTCCATGCTCTCCATATCACACTCGTCCTTTACACAGTGATCGCATGCTGAGGATTTCTTGATCACAACCCTTGCAGTTACACCGTCAACCTTTTTCACAACTCCAATCTCTTCCATATTTATATAGTAAAAAAAGATTGTGAAGATTTTGTGAAATTAAGATAGTAACCCCATAAACAGAGTATAATAAAGTTATGAAAGTTATCAGTAGTGTCCAAAATAATCTCAGGTGGGTAAAACAAGGCAGGGTGCCGAAGAAAAATAAGCACCACACCTTATTCACAGTGAGCAGTAAGCAGTGAGCAGCAAGAAAGGCCTCCGAAAAATCACAGATTTTTCGGAGTATAAAGAGGTGGTTCATCATGGCATTGATGCACCCCCACCTTCATCCTCCCCCTTCAAGGGGGAGGTATGGAGGGGGTGGTCTTTTAAGACTTAAGTGGATAGATAAGGGTCTTGATGTAAGACATATGAGGTATTGCTACATGGCATTCTTCACCACCTCTGGGCCTATAGGGTTTGTTTCTTTACTTGATTTAGTGTATAAGGATAAAAAAGAGATTACTTTATTGTTTAATCCTGTGGTTGGATTATTTTTATGAGGTGCCCTGCCTTGACAGGGGTTTGTTTTGAACAGATATGGAAAGTTAGAAGGCTTATAAGGAGGTACTATGGAAAGTACAGTGATGTATAGAAGGCTCAGCGAGGCTATAGAAAGTCTTAAAGAGGCAGAGATCATCAATGACGCAGGGGTCAGTAATCTTGCCACACTGACAAAACTCTATCATGCCATGATCTATTCACTCATGGCACTCTTTGAGATTGAAGATATCGGCAGCCTCACCCATGCTGACCTGATAGAGAGATTTGAAAAAGAATACATACAAAAGGGCACCTTCAGGACAGACTTGCTTGACGCCCTCAGGTTCGCCTACAACTTCACCCATGAATGCGACTGTGCCCACATGAAAGAGCCGGAAGACAAGGATATTGAGTATCTCATGCCCCTGGCAGAAAAACTTGTAAGGATGGTGCGTAACTCCCTCTCAGAGACGAAATAATACACATCTGCATATTCATAAAATCTTCAACATCTCTTCATATTTTATTCAAAAGTTATGAGTATCATATTATAGTTATCGTTATTAAATACCTGAGGAGCGAATGAAAAGAAAGATTGTCATATCAGTTGTGCTGGTGCTGACTTTTGCCACTGTAGCCGCTGCCCGGATGGGAATGATGGGCAATGGCATGATGGATGAGATGATGAAATTGATGTGGTGGTTTAGAGGTGGTGAGGTGCAGGTGAACCCCACTCCCCCTCCGAAAGTGACACCGATGCTTCTACGGGAGGGTCGCCGTGTATACGAGACTTTCTGTATTGCATGTCATGGGGTCAGAGGAGATGGAAAGGGACGGGCTGCCATCTATCTGAGAACAAAACCCAGGGACTTCACCACCGGTGTATTCAAGTTCCGCTCCACTCCTTCAGGCTCTATACCCATTGACAGGGATCTCTTTGTCACCATAAGCAAGGGCATAAGAGGCACTGCCATGCTACCATGGTTCAATCTGACAGAAAGGGAGAAATGGGCAGTTATTGCTTATATAAAGCGATTCTCTGAACGTTTTGAAGAGGAAGAACCAGACCCTCCTGTGGAACCTCCGGAGGCAGATGTAAGCTATGCCAGGATGCTAAAGAGAGGTAAAGAGGTCTTTGAATCTGCAAAGTGCTGGGAGTGCCATGGCAGAGAGGGCCATGGTGACGGACCAAAGGCAAAGAGATTGAAGGACGACTGGGGAAATCCTGTATGGCCAAGGGATTATGTGCATGAGAAATTCAAAAGGGGATCAAACATTGATGATATATTCATGACCGTAGCCACCGGACTTGACGGCACCCCCATGCCCTCCCATATTGACAGCCTTCCTGTAGAGGATATCCTGGCTGTGGCAACCTATGTGAATTCCCTGGCAGAAAAGGGACGTTTTGTCTCAAAGGGGATGGGCATGATGAACACCACAGATGATGAACGTAGGGGCATGCGGATTTACCATATGAGTGGCATGCGCTGCGGGATGATGTAAGAGAAGATTAACCCCAAATTCAGCTGATCTGTGTCCCTCTATGGACACGGAAAGGAGGATCGGCAATGAAGAAGAGGAAATCAAAAGGGGTATCAAGACGTGATTTTCTTGGTGTAGCTGCCTTTGGAACAGTAATCGCCTCTTTCTCCGGGATAGTTGCATGGGCAGCAAGACTCTTCAAGCCCGATGTTTATTATGAGGAGACAAAGCGTGTCAGGGTCGGCAAGCCTGAACAGTTTCCTGTAGGTACATGGAAGATGTTTGAGGAACAGAGGCTCTTTGTATTCTCTGACGATGAAGGACTTTATGCAATAACAGCTGTATGCCAGCACCTTGGTTGCACAGTATACAAGACAGACTGGGGATTTCAGTGCCCCTGCCATGGTTCAAAGTACGACAGGGATGGCAATGTAATCGCAGGACCTGCCCCAAGGGGGCTACCATGGTACAGGATGGATCAGCTCGTGGATGGCACGCTGGTGGTAGATATGTCAAAAGAGGTCACAAAGGGAACAAAATACCTGTACACTTAAAAGTTATCCGGCCAGGGGCAAAGCCCCTGGCCTATTCTCTATCATGCCAGGAGATCCTTCTTTCTCTGCTCAAACTCCTCTCTGTCTATCTCGCCACGGGCATATCTCTTTTTCAGTATCTCAAGGGCTGATTCTTCTTCCTGCTTCTGGTGAGATGATGCGGTTCTTGTAGAGAGGACAAGCCATCTGATAAGAAGGACTATGCCAATAATAACGGCAACCCAGAATACTATCATGATTATCATCCACAACCATCCCATCCCATAGCCCATACCCCAGCCCATCATACCAGGCCCCATACCCCATCCTCCATAGCCCTGTGCAAAGGATTCAGAGCCCATACCCAGCAGAACTGTCAGCAGAAAAAAGGTCTTCTTCATCATTCATCCTCCTTTTGAATTTTGAATATTATACCCCTACTTTGTGAAGAAAAAATGAACCGGTAGTATCGGGCAAACTCTCTAAACATTAAGGGCAGGGGATACTAATTTTGAGTGGATTCCCTTCTCACGAACACATCCTCTGCCATCTCTCTGTCCACCGCTACCACAGAGTGTCCGATCCTGAATACGTAGGATGGGAATGTCTGGATAATGTCTATCTTTACTCCTGGCAGAATTCCCATTGACATAAGTTTCTGGAGTTTCCTGTTGTCCCTGGTAACAAGATAGGCAACCGCCACCTTTTCTCCTCCTTCCATCTCGGCAAGGCTTGAGACTATGCTCTTAGGGTGCTTCAATGCCTTCATGCAGCATCTCCCGGGAGGTATGGGTCTTTTGTGGGGACAGACCTTAGGATGTCCCAGAAGGGTACAGATGCTTTCTTCCACCTCTTTCCTCAGGAGATGCTCAAACTGGCATGCCTTCTCCTCCATGAGGCTCCTCTTCAGGTCAAATACATCCATCACAAGCCTTTCGGCAAGACGATGCCGCCTTATGGCAGCCTCTGCCTCCTTGAGCCCCCTTGATGTCAGCTCTATCCTGTCACCCAGGAGCTTGATATACCTCAGCTCGGCCAGCTCATTCAGTTCAGGGTCAGCCCTGTCAATGGATAAATCTTCAACTGTTACAGGATCTTTATTCTGTTCTTTTGTCAATATCCAGAGTTGTTCAAGGATCTCTTCTGCCCTGTCACTTGCTCTCATCTGTCTTTTTCCTCCATCTTTTAATGAATTTAACAATGCCTGATTCTGCAGGCACCTCGTATCCGCAGTTGGGACATTTTATGAGACCGCAGGCACCCATGGATTTACAGCCACTGCAGCCTTTCAGGCCGTCCTCCTGATTGAACTCAAGACCACAGAGGGGACACTTCATAGCACCACCCCCAGTCCGTTAAGTATCAGATTTACAAGATATCCAACCACAAAGGCAAAGGGAAAGATGAAGGCAGCCATACCCACTGCCATCTTCCAGCCTCTCTCCTTTATGGTCATGGAAAACTGGGCTATACAGGGCATGAAGAGTGCAATTGTAATGATTGACACAACAAGGGGAACACCGGAGAGCGCACCTGAGGTCTTCAGGTCATACAGCCCTGCTGCTCCGAAATCTCTCCTGAAGAATCCGTAGAGAAATGCCTTTGATGCCTCTGGAGGAAGCCCTATCCAGCCTGTTGGATAGGACAGTAGCTTTACTACAATGTCAAAGAGCCCTGTTATCCTTCCGGCCCATATCAGTATACTTGCCAGGATGAACAGGGGGAGAACCTCCTTGAAGTACCATTCCACCCTGGTGTAGGTCTTTGTAAGCACATTGGACAGTTTCGGCCACCTAAGCGGTGGGACCTCCATGTAAAATAGCGGCCTTTCACCGGGCATCAGCCTTGCTGCAAGAAAGCCCACGAAGAGAAATACCGTGCCCATAACCATGACGAATATACCAAGCGCCTTTGTGCTACCGGAAAGGAGTGCAAGTATAACCCCCACCTGGGCGGAGCAGGGTATGGCAAGCGCCAGAAGCAGTGTGGCTATGACCCTCTCCCTCCTGGTCTCCAGAGTCCTTGTAACCATGGTGGCCATGGTGTCACAACCAAAACCCAGTACAACTGGTATTACCGCCCTTCCGTTCAGACCTATCTTTTTGAAGACCCTGTCAATCAGCATGGCAAGTCTTGGCAGGTATCCCGTGTCTTCAATTATGGAGAAGGCTATAAAGAAGGTGGTCACTATGGGCAGTATTATGGCAATGGCATACCTGATGCCCAGTGTGATGATACCGTATTCATTCACAAAGAGGTCCTGGAGTACCTTCCAGGGGATAATGGATGAGACTATACGGTTTGCAACTGGGTTTATGTACTGGCCAAAAACAGTCTCCTCAAGGAAGTCAACCGCTGTCTGGGCACCAAAGACCCCGACGAACTCGTACAGGAGATAGATGATCCCGAGAAAGATGGGTACTCCTGCAACTGGATGCATGCTCAGCCTGCTCAGTCTCTCTCTGAGGGGAATACCTTTAACCCCTACATTCTCTACGGCATCCTCTATGAGGGTATTAATAAACCGCTGCCTTTCAATGGTAATGATGTAGCTCAGCGGGTCTACAAACCTCTCCCTTGCATGCTTTACGATTGCATCAACCAGAGCATATCTCTCGGGTTCCCTGTCTCTAACCATCTGCCAGATCTCATGGTCATCCTGGAGCAGTAAAAGTGCTACCGCCCTCTTTGATATCCCGTAGGATGAATCAAGATTCCTTTCAATATCAGCTATGGCGTTCTCTATCGTCTCTGGATACCTGAGGGGAGGGCCCGAAGGCAGGATATCCTCTTTCAGGATCATCTTCTTCAGTTCATCCATCCCCCTGCCCTCTGTTGCCACGGTAGCCACAACGGGAATACCGAGTCTTTCCTTCAATACCTTCGTGTCAATCCTAAGGCCAAGCCTTTCAGCCTCATCCATCAGGTTAAGGTCAAGCATAAGTGGCATGCCTGCCTCAAGCAGTTGAACGGTGAGATGGAGCATCCGTTCAATGTTTTTTGTATCAGCCACATGAACAACCATATCCGGTCTGTTCTCCATGAGAACCCTTCTGGCAACCCGCTCCTCCTCTGTTATACTGAGAAGGGAGTACATCCCCGGTGTGTCCGTGATGGCCACTGCTCGGGAGTCATCTGCCAGCCTGCCCCTGGTTATCTCTACCGTTGTACCGGGATAGTTGGAAACGGTGACATACATGCCTGTGAGGTTCCCGAAGACCACACTCTTGCCAACATTCGGGCTTCCCACCAGCACCACGCTTCTCTGGGCATCAATCTCCATATCAGCGGCGCCATGACACTGTGGCCTCTTTCGGTTCAGATTAACCGCCATCTCTATACCTCCTTACAAATAATTGATCAGATGTTCAACTATTGACATCAAAGCACCCTGCTAAAACTAATGATATTGATGGTGATAATCATTTTCATTATACTCTATCAGCTTACTTTTGTCAAGTAGTATTGTCCGGGGTCTTTTACTTCTTCAGAATCCTCGTGGAGTTAAGCACTGCAAGAATTGCCACACCCACATCGGCAAACACCGCCTCCCACATGGTGGCCATGCCAATGGCACCGAAGACGAGGAAAAAGCCCTTTACAAGGAAGGCCATTGTGATATTGCCAAACACTATACCCTTTGTTCTTCTTGAGACATAAACCGCATCAAGGAGCGCTGAAAGTCTGTCCTTCATAAGCACCACATCGGCAGCCTCAATTGCAGCATCAGAGCCAAGCCCACCCATTGCTATACCTATGTCAGAGGCCACAAGCACTGGAGCATCGTTTATCCCGTCACCCACAAAGGCGATCTTTTCTTTTTTTCCTTCCAGCTCTTTCTCAAGCCTCCTGACAATCTCTATCTTCTGCTGTGGTAGCAGTTCAGCGTGGAACTCCTCTATCTGGAGCTCTCTTGCAACCCTTTCCGCAGCCTCTCTGTCATCACCGGTGAGCATAACAACGTGCTTGACACCCTCCTTTTTAAGGGACTGGATGGTCTCTTTTGCATCATCCCTGATCTTGTCAGCAAGCACTATGTAACCTGCATATCTCCTGTCAACAGCAACATGTACCACTGTTCCCTCTGTTACGCAGGTATCATGTTCAATATCATAACCGTCCATGTGGAGTATCCTGTCGTTGCCCGCAAGGATCTCCCTTCCCTCTGCAACTACCCTGACACCATGGGCAGGTATCTCCTCATAATTTTCTATCAGGGACTCATCAATGCTACCTCCATAGGCCTCGGAGATGGACTTCGCAATTGGATGGTTGGAATGGCTTTCCGCTACTGCTGAAATCCTGAGCAGTTCCTCTTTCGTAAAACCATTGAAGGGCTTCACATCCACAACCTTGAAGACACCCTCGGTGAGTGTGCCTGTCTTGTCAAATACCATGGTATGAATGCTCCTGAAGGCCTCAAGATAATTGGACCCCTTGAAGAGCACACCCTTTTTTGCTGCAGCACCTATCCCTCCAAAGAAACCGACAGGGATTGAGAGCACAAGGGCGCAGGGACATGAGATAACCAGAAAAACAAGGGCACGGTAGACCCATTCGGAATAGGTCTCGCTATGGGAAAAGAGCGGGGCAAACAACTCAACCTGATACAGAAGCGGTGGTAGCACTGCTATAAGAAAGGCAGCAGCCACCACGACAGGTGTGTACACCTTGGAAAACTTTGTGATAAACTTCTCTGTAGGGGCCTTCTGGGCCGCGGCCTTCTCCACAAGTTCCAGTATCTTGCTTACAGTGGACTCCTCAAAGGGCTTTGTAACCCTGACAGTGATTACTGCATTTTTGTTGACCATCCCTGAAAGTACGGTATCTCCTGGACCAAGTGACTTGGGCATTGACTCACCTGTAAGTGCGGATGTATCCACAGTGGTCTCTCCCTGGAGGATCACACCGTCGAGGGGGATCTTCTCACCCGGTCTTATCAGGATCGTCTCTCCTACTGCTACAACCTCTGGTTTGACCTGCACGGTCCTGCCGTCTTTCAGAAGGTTTGCATAGTTTGCTCTGATCTTCAGAAGATTCTTTATAGACCTCCTTGAATGATTGACAGCCCTGTCTTCAAAATACTCGCCCACCTTGAAGAAGAGCATCACCCCCACAGCCTCTGGAAACTCACCAATGACAAATGCACCAAGGGTTGCAATGCTCATGAGAAAATTCTCGCTGAAGAAGTCCTTTCTGCTGATACCTGCCACAGCATTTTTCAGCACATCGTAGCCTGAAATTATGTAGGCCAGAAGGTATGGAATAAATACATACCAGAATTTAATGGAGCCGGGCCCGAGTGCCCTGGCTCCGGGGAGGAAGTAATAGTCTGCCAGAAGGCCGACTATGAAGAAAGCACCTGCGTAGGATATCTTTTTCATTATCACAAAACCATTACCCGCCTCTTCTTCCTCTTCGTTATTATCGGAACCGGAAATCTCTTTGATTTTTACATGGGGCTCTATTGATAGTATTGTGTCAATAACAGCCTGCTCGGTTTGTTTATCAGGGACATTCAGGGTAAGAGTTCCAGAGGCAAAGTTGAGCTCAGCCCCAACTGACGGCATTTTTGCAAGGGCATCCTGGATCTTCGCAGCACAGGAGGCACAGGTAAGACCTTCAAGGATATACCTTTTTGTCTCCACGCCCTCGGTGGCGGGACCGCCCTCCTCTATCATGTTATTGGTGCTGTTATTACAGGCACTATTATTGCAGCATTCCTTACCCATGGTCACATCTCCTCCACATGTCTCAATCCCTCATCAAAGAGATTCTTTATGTGATCATCATCAAGACTGTAGTAGACCATCTTGCCCTCCTTGCGGTACTTCACAAGCCTCATGTTTCTGAGAATCCGCAACTGATGCGAGACTGTTGACTTTGTAACCTTGAGGAGGCTTGCGAGATCACAAACGCAGAGCTCCTGCTGAGAAAGGGCAAAGATGATCTTCACCCTCGTAGTGTCTGCAAGGGCCTTGAATGTCTCTGCAAGGGCCTGCATGGTACCCTCTGGTTTCATCTTCTTCCTCACAGAGGCGACCCTTTTGGGATCAAATAAATCAACCTCGCAGGTATGTTCCTTTGTCTTATTCACTGTCTTATTCATAGCAACAGTTGAATAACTATTCAATTATTGTTATAATAATACAGCATGCTCCTTGAAGTCAAGTACTTTTATAGGTGAAGGAAAGAGATGAAAAAACTCATCATAGGATTCACAATTGTACTATTGATGTGTTCAACAAAGGGAATCGCCCGTGGCTGGGAGAATGGAAACAGCTGGCAAAGAGCCGAAGAGGACAACAACTGGCAGGGACATGACAATGAGACATCTGGCAGGGATTTCAAAGGGAACAGCGGTGCAGTAATCCGTCAGGAACCCGGAAAGGAAAGGAGATACTGCTCCGGCAAGCAGGAAAAAGAGTTGCTCGAGTTATTACAGAAGTTAGAGAATCCTCCGTCAGGCTGGAAAGACAGGATCGGAGGTTCGGAGGTACGAAGGAAAGTCCGCATTGCCTACCAGCTAAGGAGGTTTGACGACTGCAGGGCTGAAGATGCCCTCAGAAAACTAATTAAAGAAGATGAATGCGAGATATTCGGAGATGGCAACATCCTGTGTGTCAGATGGATAGCAAAAGAAAGCCTTCAGAAGATAGAAAGTAATAAGGATCTGAAGAAACTCACACCCGAAACACCCATTGATGAACTTAAGAAGATAATCAAAAAGTATACAAAACACCCTTACAAAAACAATTATGCAATACAGGAAATTAAAAAATTTCTTTATGAGCAGGCATCATCAAATCCAGAAGTCTATGTTCCTCTTATGGTTGAGTGTTTTCCAGGTGACCCTCGCACCCTGGTTGTCCTCAGAAGGTATCCGAAGATGATAAACATGTGTATTAATAAGTGTCTTATGTCAAAGGAACCCTCCCATGTATGGTGGGGAATCAACCTGGCAAGAGAGCTTGAAAGGCCAGAGTTCCTTGATCTTGTCCATGATGTTGCCTTCAGGGGTAAGGGTAACATGGACTATACCAATTCTGAAGAGGTTGATGCCATAAGATTCATGGCCATAGGCTATTACAGAGATTTTGAACAGAAATCTCTACAATACTACCGAGACATCCTGTTCGGAGAAAGAAGTCAGTATAGCGAGTACATAATAAGTGGTATCCGGGACATGAAGAATCCAGAGATTCGCAAACTACTTAAAGAATACATGACATATCTGGATAAAAAGAACAGTGGAAACAATGCAAAGATTATGGATTATCTAAGGAAAAAGTTGCTACAGGCGGGTAAACAGCCTTGAAGAAGTACATAATTACCATTTGCCTTGTCTTTTTATCTGCCGCAATCACAACAGAGGCTTATGCTGGCTACTGCCTCAATGCCAACAAAGGCTTCAAAACAAGCTCTATGATCAAAAGATATCTAACGGACCTTGCAGCGAACTCCTCAGGTTATGCGGTGGTCAAAACAATAGGCAAAAGCACCGGTATGGGTAAGGATATAACAGCAATCCTGATAACTGAAAACGCCTCGTGGGAGGACAACAGGGGAAAAAACTCTGTCGTTATAACAGGTGCTATCCACGGCAATGAATGGGCAACCCCGGAGGTGTGTATTGGTATAGCAGAGTATCTCCTTGAGAACAAGGACAATGATGAGCCTGCAAGAGACGACAGAGGCCTTCTGATAAATGAAGGAGCAACCCTGAAGACAACCCGAAGAAAGGGCAACGAAATAATACCAGAGGTGACAAGTATAAAGGAACTTCTTAAACGAATACAGGTAATTATAATACCCGTACTCAATCCCGATGGATACGACTTCAGTTACACAGATGAAGGGAGAAGGTCATTTTATGGTGCTGGCTGGAGGGAAAACCTGCGCAGACATCAACAATCAACAGAGGTCTGTTACCAGAGGGATGGTACTGTATTCCCCAGGCCACCAAGAGATGCAGAACACTGCTTTCTTGGTGACTATGACCTCACATCCTTGGGAGGAGGGGTTGATGAAGAGTCGGTAATAATATGTGAGAGCATAGGCAAAAAGGAAATATCCCTCTTTCAACCCACATTGGAGATTGACTCTAAAGATATGCTTGATGCAATCTATAGTTCAGATTCACCGCGACGGGTCTTCTGCACATCCCCGCACCGCAGGGTCTGGAAACATGAGTGGTCAGCTGATAATAACACCTCCATCTCCTTTGACAAGGCAAAGGCTGAGGGATACCTCCGTGATGCACTTGGCGTTGATCTTAATAGAAATTTCAGATATAAATGGGATGTCGTAAAGGGCCAGGAACATCTTTTCATCAGGACCCGCTCCTATGCGTCCCGGCTTTATAGAGGTGATGATATATTTTCAGAAAATGAGACCCGTATGATGGAAAGACTTGTTAAGGAAAAGAATGTTGTGGCCCTTATTGATTATCATTCAGGTTCCACACAGGTCCTTTATCCCTATGCCTACACTAAAACTGAACGAGTTAAGGGAAATTTCTTTTCAGGCAAAACCAACCTGAATGATTACGAGGTATTTCGTTTTATATCCAAAAAGATCGCCTCTATCCTGAATCGTCACGACAGGGGTGATAGTTCCATTGTAAACTTTACTACAGGACAAAACTATCTTGGAAGCAGCGTGGGAAGTGGAGTTGCAAGGGATTGCTATTACAGCAATGAAAGGATTGCCGCCCTGAACATAGAGGTGCACGACAGGCGTTACACATACGAAGACGAAGAGTACAGGACTGTTGTACCGAAAATATGTAAAACAAACATCCCTGGGGCAATATGGTTCCTGTTCTGGGCAGTGGGGATCAACCAAAGAAACATTTATTAAGGTGTTTTGTCACATCCCACAGAATGGATCTGCAGAACCTTCCCACAAGTATGACATGAACCTGAACCTATGCAAGTGGCCAAAAGGAATCTGAGAAGATCGTGACCAATTTTTCATGGTTCTTCTCAGCAGAAAGTGTATAATATTTATCATGCCCTTTGCGGTAAAGAAAAGACGTTATACCGCAATAACAGATAGTTTTGCTCGCTCAGATGGTTGCGACTGTGGCGGACAAGACCAGGAGGGATGGCTGGTTAAAGAATCTGCTGATGAGGGTGAATATTACATTCCTTTGAGAAAGGAT
>Ga0256830_1000942_pt1 | contig 21543 bp, 21 predicted proteins | sample 128326metaG_FD_190537 | JGI IMG/M metagenome (GOLD analysis project Ga0256830, IMG submission 190537) | Hydrothermal vent microbial communities from Lau Basin, Pacific Ocean - 128-326 | ecosystem: Environmental > Aquatic > Marine > Hydrothermal vents | place: Pacific Ocean: Lau Basin | collected... | reverse complement strand
GCGTTGAACAAGTCGTGGCCCTGTTCCACATAGGCGTGAATCTGATGAACGATCACTTCCGTGTCCGTCTCCGATGTGAATTCATAACCCTGGTCCTGAAGCCGCCTGCGCAATGTCTCATGATTCTCGATGATGCCGTTGTGGACCACGGCCACGCTCTCGCGGCAGATATGGGGGTGGGCGTTGGATTCGCTGGGAACGCCATGTGTGGCCCACCGGGTATGGGCGATGCCCGTCCCACCGTGGAGATGGGCGGCTTGCAGTGCCTCTTCCAGCGCCTTGACCTTACCCGGCATGCGCACGCGGTTGATGACCTCGCCATAGTTGACCACGGCAATGCCGGCGGAATCGTAACCCCGGTATTCGAGGCGTTTGAGGCCCTCAACCAGGATGGGCACCACGTCGCGCTCGGCGGCCGCGCCTACGATACCGCACATAACCGCGCGTCCCCGGATTCTGTGTTTCTCATTTTTCTCATGATTGGGCGTTATTTCCTGGACGGCCGTTTCCAGCCCTCGACAGTCTGCTGCGGAGCGCGGCTCAGAGTCAGCTCTCCGGGCGGCACATCCCGGGTGATGGTCGAGCCGGCGCCTATGGTGGCGCCGTCTCCCACTTTAACCGGCGCGATGAGCTGGGTGTCGGATCCGATGAACACCCCGTCCCCGATCTGAGTGTGGTGCTTGTTGGCCCCGTCGTAATTGCAGGTGATGGTCCCGGCGCCAATGTTGACCCCGCTCCCCACCGTGCTGTCACCCACGTAGCTGAGATGGTTGACCTTGGAGTCCCGGCCAATGGTGGATTTCTTGATCTCCACAAAATTACCGATGCGCGACCCCTCGGCGCAGCGGGTCTCCGGGCGTATCCTGGCGAACGGCCCGAGCTGACAACCCTGGCCGATATCGGCGCCCTCGATGTGGCAAAAGGGATGGATGATGACATCGTTCCCGATCCGGGCATCGCGGATGATGGCGTTGGCGCCGATCTTCACCCGGTCTCCCAGGGAGACCTCGCCCTCGAACACGGCATTGACATCGATCTCCACATCCCTGCCGACACTCAGCCTCCCACGCAAATCAAGGCGTGCCGGATCGCGCAGGGTGACGCCTGCCAGCATCAGTTCCCTGGCCCGGGCCCGCTGACAACCGCGCTCCAGTTCCGCAAGCTGCGCGCGGTTGTTAACACCCATGATTTCATCCAGGCTCCGCGGCGATGCCGTCACCACGGCCAGCCCCTTCTCCACCGCCAGGGCAACGATATCCGTCAAATAATATTCTCCCTGGGCATTGTCATTGGAGACGGCGGCCAGAAGCGCGTTCAATTGATCTGCCTTCAGGGCGAGTATGCCCGTGTTGATTTCCGTGATGGCCCGCTGCGCTTCGCTGGCATCCTTGTCCTCCACGATACGCTCTACCCTGCCCTGAGCGTCCCTGACGATGCGCCCATAACCGGATGGATCCACCAGCCTGGCGGTCAACAGGGCGAGGCCGCTTTCATCGGCCAGGGCGATGAGGTGACGCAGGGTCTGCTCCGCGATCAGCGGCACATCACCATACAGCACCAGCACCGTATCACGCAGCTCCACATGGGGCAGGGCCTGGCGCACCGCATGGCCAGTGCCCAGTCTTTCGCTCTGCTCCACCCATGTCACCGGCTCACCGGGAAAGGCCGCGCGCACCTGCTCGCCGCCGTGACCGTACACCACGATGATGCGGCCCGCGCCCAGGGCATGCGATGTCCGCAGGACATGACCCAGCAGAGGTGTCCCCGCCAGCGTGTGCAATACCTTGGGGGTATCGGAGCGCATGCGGGATCCCTCGCCCGCCGCCAGAATGATAATACTGAGTGCCATGGATGAATTATGCTACCAGGGAATCGGGTCCATTGTATATTTCGACCACGCCCCATAAAAACTGAAGGCCGTGCAGAGACGGCCTTCGGCATGGATGGAAAAGACAGAACACCGGACGTGGGGTCAGCGTCCGCCCTTCTCGCGCAGTTTCTTGATGGCCTGCAGCTGGGCCATGGCCTCGGCCAGCTCGGCCTGGGCGCGGGCATATTCGAATTCCGAGGTCTTGTCCTGCAGGGCCTTCTCGGCGCGTTCCCGCGCCTCGATGGCGGCCGCCTCGTCGATATCCTTGGCGCGCAAGGCGGTATCCGCCAGCACCGTGACCACATGGGGCTGAATCTCCAGCATGCCCCCCGAGACGTAGTAGAATTCCTCCTCGCCCCCCTCCTTCCTGATACGCACCTCGCCAGGCTTGAGCTGGGTGAGCAAGGGGGCGTGGCGGGGGAGGATCCCCAGATCCCCCATCACTCCGGAGGCAAAGACCATCTCCGCGGGCCCGGAGAAGATTTCCTCCTCGGCGCTTACGATGTCCACATGCATTGTCATAGCCATTATTTTTGTCTCAACTTATTGCAGGGTCTTGGCCTTCTCGATCGCCTCGTCGATGGTGCCCACCATGTAGAAGGCCTGCTCCGGCAGATGATCGAACTCACCGGCGATGATCTTGCTGAAGGCGCTGATGGTGTCCTTCAGTGAGACGTACTTGCCCGGCGCGCCGGTGAAGACCTCGGCGACGAAGAAGGGCTGTGACAGGAAGCGCTGGATCTTGCGCGCGCGCGACACGATGAGCTTGTCGTCTTCCGACAGTTCGTCCATGCCCAGAATGGCGATGATATCCTTGAGTTCCTTGTAGCGTTGCAGGGTCCCCTGCACTGCGCGGGCCACATCATAGTGTTCCTGGCCCACAACCAGGGGATCTAGCTGGCGGCTTGTGGAATCGAGGGGATCCACCGCGGGATAGATGCCCAGCTCGGCAATCTGGCGCGACAGAACGACTGTGGCGTCCAGGTGGGCGAAGGTGGTAGCCGGTGAGGGATCTGTCAGATCGTCGGCGGGCACGTAGACGGCCTGGATGGAGGTGATGGAGCCGGTCTTGGTGGAGGTGATACGCTCCTGCAGCATGCCCATTTCCTCCGCCAGGGTGGGCTGGTAGCCCACGGCGGACGGCATGCGGCCCAGCAGCGCCGACACCTCGGTACCCGCCAGGGTGTAGCGGTAGATGTTGTCGATGAACAGCAACACGTCGCGGCCCTCGTCGCGGAACTGCTCGGCAATGGTGAGACCCGTCAGGCCCACGCGCAGTCGGTTGCCGGGCGGCTCGTTCATCTGGCCATAGACCAGGGCCACCTTGTCCAGTACGTTGGACTCGGACATTTCGTGATAGAAATCGTTGCCCTCGCGGGTACGTTCGCCCACGCCGGCAAACACGGAGTAGCCGCTGTGCTCGATGGCGATGTTGCGGATGAGTTCCATCATGTTCACGGTCTTGCCCACGCCGGCGCCGCCGAACAGGCCCACCTTGCCGCCCTTGGCGAAGGGGCACAGCAGATCGATGACCTTGATGCCGGTTTCCAGCAGCTCGGTACTACCGGACTGTTCCTCGTAAGAGGGCGCCTTGCGGTGGATGGACCAGCGCTCCTTCTCGCCGATGGGACCCTTCTCGTCGATGGGGGTGCCCAGCACGTCCATGATGCGCCCCAGGGTCTCGGTGCCGACCGGCACGGAAATGGGCGCGCCCGTGTTGCTCACGGACTTGCCGCGCTGCAACCCGTCGGAGGAACCCATGGCGATGGTGCGGACGACCCCGTCACCCAGTTGCTGCTGCACTTCAAGTGTGAGATCGACGTCGTCGACCACCAGGGCATCATAGACCTTGGGCATGGCGTCCCGCGGAAACTCCACGTCCACCACCGCGCCAATAATCTGCACAATCTTTCCTGCACTCATCGCCTCAATCCTCTTTGTAAATGTCGGGCGTCTTCACGCCTTTCGTTTCAGTTCTCAATACTCAAAAAAATCATACGGCCGCGGCACCGCTGACGATCTCGGAGATTTCCTGGGTGATCGCCGCCTGGCGCGCCTTGTTGTAGATCAGCTGCAATTCGTCGATCAAGGTGCCGGCATTGTCGGAGGCCGCCTTCATGGCCACCATGCGCGCCGCCTGCTCGCAGGCAATGTTTTCCACCACGCCCTGATAGACCAGGGACTCCACATAGCGGATGAGCAGGGCATCCAGGACATCCTTGGCTTCCGGCTCGTAGAGATAGTCCCAGTGGTGCTTGAGTTCCTCATCCTCGGAAGGCTCGATGGGCAAAATGCGCTTCACCTGGGGCTGCTGGGTCATGGTGTTCACGAATTCGTTGTACGCCAGAATCAACTGGTCGATGCGCCCCTCGTCAAAGGCATCCAGCATGACCTTGACGGCGCCGATGAGATCGGTGATCTGGGGCGCATCGCCCAGATGGTCGGCCTGCGAGACCACGTTGCCGCCGAGGCGCGAGAAAAAGCCATGGGCCTTGCTGCCGATGGTGCACAGATCGATCTCCACTCCTTGGTCATGCTGCGCCTTCATGCTGCCCACGACGGCCTTGAAGAGATTGCTGTTGAGACCGCCACACAGGCCGCGGTCGCTGGAGATCACGATATAGCCCACCCGTTTGACTTCGCGCTCCTGCATATAGGCATGGCGGTATTCGGGATGTGCGTTGGCCAAGTGGCCGATGACGTTCTGCATCTTCTCCGCGTAGGGCCGCGAGGCGCTCATGCGGCCCTGCGCCTTGCGCATCTTGCTCGCCGCCACCATTTCCATGGCGCGCGTGATTTTCTGCGTGTTCTTGATGCTGTTGATCTTTACCCGGATTTCTTTTCCGACGGCCATGGCGTTGCTCCGTTCTTACCAGACGCTGCTGGACTTGAATGCTTCCACAGCGGCCTTCAGCTCCTTCTCGATCTCGTCGTTGTAGTCGCCGCTCTCATTGATCTTGTCCATCAAGGCACCATGATTGGCCTTCATATAGCTCAACAGCGCATCCTCGAAGTCGCCGATCTTGTTCAGCTCCACATCATCCAGGTAACCCTGGCTGGCGGCAAACAGGGACACGCCCTGCTCGGCCACGCTGAGGGGCGAGTACTGCTTCTGCTTCATCAGCTCGGTCACGCGCTGTCCGCGCTCAAGCTGCTTGCGGGTTGCCTCGTCCAGGTCTGAGGCAAACTGGGCGAAGGCCGCCAGCTCGCGGTACTGGGCCAGGTCGAGCCGCACGCCGCCGCCCAGCTTCTTGATGATCTTGGTCTGGGCCGCGCCGCCCACGCGGGAGACGGACAGACCGGCGTTGATGGCGGGTCGGATGCCCGAGTTGAACAAATCGGTTTCGAGAAAGATCTGTCCATCCGTAATGGAAATCACATTGGTGGGCACGAAAGCGGATACGTCCCCGGCCTGGGTCTCGATGATGGGCAATGCGGTGAGAGAACCGGTTTTGCCCTTGACCTCGCCATTGGTGATCTTCTCCACGTAGTCGGCATTGATGCGCGAGGCGCGCTCCAGCAGACGGGAGTGGAGATAGAACACGTCACCCGGATAGGCCTCGCGGCCCGGCGGGCGCCGCAACAGGAGGGACACCTGGCGGTAGGCCCAGGCCTGCTTGGTGAGGTCGTCGTAGATGATCAGGGCATCCTCGCCACGGTCGCGGAAGTACTCGCCCATGGCGCAGCCCGAATAGGGTGCGATATACTGCATGGAGGCAGGATCTGAGGCACTGGCCGCCACGATAATGGTGTGGTCCATGGCGCCGTGCTCCTCCAGCTTGCGCACCACGGCGGCGATGGAGGAAGCCTTCTGGCCGACGGCCACGTAGATGCAGATGACGCCGGTGCCCTTCTGATTGATGATGGTATCCACGGCCACGGCCGTCTTGCCCGTCTGGCGGTCGCCGATGATCAGTTCGCGTTGTCCGCGCCCGATGGGCACCATGGCATCGATGGCCTTCAGCCCGGTCTGCAGGGGCTGGCTCACGGACTGCCTGGCGATCACGCCCGGCGCGACCTTTTCGATGGGTGAGGTGCCGCTCGCCTCGATGGGACCCTTGCCGTCGATGGGTACACCCAGGGAATCCACCACACGCCCCACCAGGGCCTCTCCCACGGGCACCTCGAGAATCTTGCCCGTGCACTTGACCGTATCCCCCTCGGAGATATGCTCATAGGCACCCAGCACCACGGCACCCACGGAGTCGCGCTCCAGATTCAGCGCCATGCCGAAGGTATTGCCCGGAAATTCGATCATCTCACCCTGCATGACATCGGCCAGCCCGTGTATCCTGACGATACCATCAGTTACACTGACGACGGTCCCTTCGTTGCGCGCCTCGGTGACGGCCTCGAAACCCTCGATGCGCTGCCTGATCAGTTCACTGATTTCTGCTGCGTTCAACTGCATTTGCCTTTCCCCTTAACTCTAAAAAATTCTATTGGGACAGCGCCGTGCCCAGCCTGTCCAGATGTCCTGTCACTGAACCGTCGATGACCATATCGCCGGCGCGGATGATCGCTCCCCCGATCAAAGACTTGTCGATCCGGCTCGACACCGCCACCTCCTTGCCCAGGCGGGCCTTGAGGGCTTGGGCGATCGCCTTTTCCTGATCGGCGCTGACCTTGTAGGCGGAGATCACCTCCGCCTTGATGATGTGCTCGGCCTCGGCGCGGTAACGCTCATAGAGGGCCGCTATTTCGGGCAGCAAGGCGATACGGTCGTTTTCGATCAGCAGATCGATGAGGGATCGCGCCCTGTCATCGAGCCGTTCACCACCCACGCCGCAGATCACATCGCGCAGCTGCTCGTGGCTCACGCGGGGATTGCCGATCAGGGCGCCCATGGCCGGATCCTCCACGATGGCGGCCAGCAAGGCGAGGGTTTCCGACCATTTGGGCAGCTGCTGCTGTTCCTCGGCCAGTTTGAATACGGCCTGGGCGTAGGGACGTGCGATGGTGCTTTTCTCTGCCATGTCTGTGGATTACCTATATCTGGGACGCCAGATCCTTGAGCAGGTCGTCGTGCGCCTTGCGGTCGATCTCCCGCTTGAGAATCTTTTCCGCGCCGGATGCGGCAATGGACGCCACCTGCGCCCTGAGCTGTTCCTTGGCCCGATTGACCTCTTGTTCGATCTCCGCCTTGGCGGCGGTGATCAGGCGCTCGCCCTCGGCGCGGGCGTTGTTCTTGGCTTCCTCGACGATCTCGCTGGCGCGCTTCTCCGACTGGGCGATGATTTCCGCGGCCTGCAGCTTGGCCTTGCGCAAGGCTTCCTTGGCATTCTTCTCGGAAAGCTCCAACTCATGCTTGCCCTTCTCGGCAGCCGCCAGACCATCGGCGATGCGCTTCTGACGCTCGGCGAGCAGGTTGTTCAAAGGCCCCCAGAGCACCTTGTTGACGAACCAGATGAGCAGTACGAAGGCTGCCATCTGTCCGATCAAGGTCACTGTAATGTTCATTTGCGTCTTCCTCTCTGCTTCAATCCAGACGTAACTGATTCAAGGATATGCAAAAGTTACAGTGTGCCCAATGCGCTGCTCAATGCGCCCACGAAGGGATTGGCAAACAGGAACCACATGGCGAAGGCCAGAATGATGAACGGAAACGATTCCATCAGACCCGCGAAGATGAACATGTTGGTCATCAGCGCCGGGCGCATTTCAGGCTGACGGGCAATGCCTTCCAGCGTCTTGGCACAGATCAAGCCCCAGCCGATGGCCGAACCCAGTCCGGCAGCAGCCAGAATCACGCCTACGCCCACTGCGGTATAGGCATAAATTTGTGCAATCATTTCCGGTGTCATTGTTACGCTCTCCTCTTAAATAAAACCAATGTTGATGACTTAGAAACCTCGGAATTCCTTTAGTGATCCTCCACGTGCGCCATGCCCAGATACACGATGGTCAGCACCATGAAGATAAAGGCCTGCAGGGTGATGATCAGCAGATGGAAAATCAGCCAGCCCAGGTCCAGCACCACCTGCAGGGGCAGCCAGAACAGTGCCGCCAGCCCGGTGGCCAGGGTGCCGCCGATGAGGGCGATGAGCAGAAACACCAGCTCACCCGCGAACAGGTTACCGAACAGTCGCAGTCCCAGGCTGAGGGGCTTGGCGAGTTCTTCGATCAGGGTCATGACAATATTGACCGGAACCAGAAACTTGCCGAAGGGGTGGAACAGGAACATCTTGAGATAACCGCCCACGCCCTTGATCTTGATGTTGTAATAGACGATCAGGATGAAGACGGTCAGCGACATGGCAAACGTTGTGCTCAGGTCCGTGGTGGGCACGACCTTCAGGTAGTTGATGCCGAACAGGCCCGCGATCACCGGCAGCAGATCCACCGGGATGAGATCCATGAAGTTCATCAACCACACCCACAGGAAGATGGTCAACGCCAGGGGGGCGATGAGAGGATTGTGGCCGGGGAAGGTATCCTTGACCTGGGTGGAGACGAATTCGATGATGGACTCGACGAAGTTCTGGAACCCGCCCGGTGCCTCCGCCGAGAGGTTCTTGCCGAGACGCCAGGAGACGGCCACGATGAGGGCACCCAGGACAATGCTGAAGAACAGGGTGTCCAGATGCCAGGCCCAGAAACCCGTCGCCTTGTGGGTGACCGGATCGCAGTCGCCGACGCACAGGTTGGTCAGATGATGCTGGATGTACTCAACCGTCCCCCCACCCGAGGAATTCTCGCTAGTACTCAAACCTATTTCTCCCAAAAAATGAAAATCAGCCCCGCCGCTGTTTCAGCGCCCTGGCGGCAAACAGAAACACCAGCTGTACGGTTACGAATCCCGCAACGGTGGCCACCGGCGTCAACCCCATGATGGCCAGCCCGATCCCGAACAAAATCAGGATCAGCACGAATCTGACGGCCGCTCCCACGTAGAGAATGGCCTCGCCTTTCTTTTTTTCACCCTGCTGCACCGCGCCGCCGGCCTGAACGACTCCCCAGCGCAGCATCAGCGCCGACACCGCGCTGATGGCGCCGCCATACAGGGCGGACATGGCTTCCCAGGGACCCTGCGCGAGAAAAAATCCCGCCGCGACCACGAGCCCGATCAGCAGCTGTATCAAGATGATTCTGCGGGTTTCGAGAACCAGCCCTTGAGCACTGGTATCCAATTTGGCTATATACCCCTGCTCAACAGCTTGTAGACCTTCAGAAATCCTCCCACTGCGCCGAGGGCGCCAAATAGTAGCATAAATACGGGACGGCTATCCAGCCATTTGTCCACGCCGTATCCGAGCACGAAGCCGGCCACGATCATGGACGTCAGCATGGTGCCCACACCGATCAGCGCCAGGCCGGAAAAGCTGTTCTTGCTCATTATCAAGGGCGCTATGGCTCGGTCCTGAATCCGTGGGTTCACGACGGCGATTATTGTCTCAGCCGTTTCTGCCGGGGCCACGCGGCTTGTGGCGCGCTTCGCTCCCGGCCCGCGGGTGCCAGTGTAAATCTGGCGCGCAAGTATACCGCGCCCGCCCCGCCCCCCGCAAGCTCGGAACACAAAACCTAAGCGCCTGAAAATTCTGGCAAACAGATCGAAAAAGCCGAGGAATTACTTGATGTGGGCGAGAATCCCCTCCAGCTCGTCCAGATTGTTGTAGTGGATGATAAGCTTCCCCCTGCCCCTGGCGCCCTGCTGAAAGCTGACGGCGGCGCCGAGGCGCTGGGAAAGGTCTTCCTGCAGCTTGAGCACATCCGGATCCGTGGCCACGCTGCCGCTGGCGCGGGACGGGGCGGGTTTTTGCAGGCGCCGCACCAGCTGCTCCGTCTCCCGCACAGACAGGCCCCTGGCCACCACCTTGCGCGCGGCCTCGCTCTGCAGGGCGCCGCTCAGGCCCAGCAGGGCACGGGCATGGCCCATCTCCAGCTCCCCGGCCTCAAGCAGGGATTTGACGTCCTCGTTGAGTTCGAACAGGCGCAGCAGGTTGGTCACCGCGGCGCGCGAGCGCCCCACCGCCTCGGCAGCCATCTGGTGAGTGAGTTCGAATTCCGTAATGAGGCGCTGCAGGGCCACGGCCTCCTCCATGGGATTGAGGTTTTCGCGCTGGATGTTTTCGATGAGGGCCATGGCCATGGCCGCCTGGTCCTCCACCCTGCGGACCACGGCGGGTACCTCGTGCAGGCCCGCCTGCTGGGCCGCGCGCCAGCGCCGTTCACCGGCGATGATCTCGTATTGGCCGTCCCCGACGGGCCGCACCACGATGGGCTGCACCACGCCCTGCGCGCGTATGGAATCGGCCAGTTCTTCCAGGCGCTCCGCCTGAATGACGGAGCGGGGCTGATACTTGCCGCGGCGGATCACATCCACGGGCAGCTGGCGCAGTTCGCCGTCATCCACGGCCGTCTCGCGGCCGGGCGCGGCCGGCGCGCCGCCCAACAATGCATCCAGCCCTCTGCCCAGCCCCCTTTTTCTCGTCGCGGTCATATGCCTTACCTGTCTCTTATCACATTGGATCACGCTCACCGGCCTGCCCGGTCTCCCCCTGACCTTCCTTGCGCTGGTCGCGGCGCAGGATTTCGCCCGCCAGGGCCAAGTAGGCGCGAGCGCCCTGGGAATGCTTGTCGTACAACATCACCGGCAGTCCATAACTGGGCGCCTCCGCCAGGCGCACGTTGCGCGGCACGATGGTATTATAGACTTTGTCGCCGAAATGGCTCAGCAATTGATTGGAAACCTCGTTGGCGAGCCGGTTGCGCGAATCGAACATGGTACGCAGGATACCCTCGATGCCGAGCTGGAAATTGAGGGTGGTGCGGATTTTCTCGATGGTGTCCAACAGGGCGCTCAATCCTTCCAGAGCGTAGTACTCACACTGCATGGGTATAATCACGCCCCGCGCCGCCACCAGGGCGTTCACCGTCAGCATGTTGAGGGACGGCGGGCAGTCGACGAGGATATAGTCATAGCGGTGGGATACATGTTCCAGGGCCTGCTGCAGGCGCTTCTCGCTTTGTGGCATGGTCATGAGAGACACCTCGGCCGCCGTCAGATCGGCATTGGCTCCCAGCAGGTCGAAACCCGCCTCCCGCGCCTCGACGATGGCCTCGTCCAGTCCCGCCTCGCCCAGCAGCACCTCGCAGCCCGTCAGGGCCATGCCATGCTTGTCGACGCCACTGCCCATGGTGGCATTGCCCTGGGGGTCGAGATCGATGAGCAGGACGCGGCGCCGCGTGGCGGCCAGGGATGCGGACAGATTGACGCTGGTGGTGGTCTTGCCCACCCCGCCCTTCTGGTTTGCCACTGCGATGATCCTGCCCATAATCAAATGTTACCTGAATCCATCAGTTCTTGGCCCCCCCGCCCGAGACGACCGGATCAGGCAAGACCTCCACAAGACAGCGCTCCTCCGTCAGCCCCGGTACGGTGAGTTCATGGACCCGGACAACGCGCGACATGGCCTTCACGCGCCGGATTTCCTCACCCGGCAGGCGCCCCTTCATGGCCAGGATCCGGCCATGAGGCCCGCACAGATGCCGGGTACTGGCGACCATGACCTCCAGGGAGGCATAGGCGCGCGTCACCACCGCGTCGAAGGGGTGGGCGGGATGGTAATCCTCCACCCGCGCATGTGCAACCGAAACATTGGTCAGGCCGGCCGCCGCGACGGCCTGGGTGACGAAGCGCGCCTTTTTGCCGTTGGCATCCAGCAGCACCCATTGTGTATCCGCCAGCGCCACGGCCAGGGGAATACCGGGCAAGCCCGCCCCCGTTCCCACATCGATGAAGCGTTTCCCGGCAACGTGAGGCAACACGGCGAAACTGTCCAGCAGATGACGGATCACCATCTGCACGGGATCGCGGACCGCCGTGAGGTTGTAGACCCGGTTCCACTTGGCCAGCAATTCCAGGTAAACCAGCAACCGATCCAGGATCTCCCCCGGCAGATCCAGGCCCAGCCGGGACACGCCCTGCACGAGCACGGCTTCCGCCTGCGTCCTCGCAGAGCTGGAAAACGTCTGCTCTGGAGCGCTCATGATAGGATAATTACCTGAATCAACAATATTTTCCCTGGCATCGTTGGCAGCCGGAATCCATCACGCCTCTTTTTTCAACACGATTTCCACCGGCGAGGCCCGCCAGATCTCGGTGGCGTACTCGCTGATGGTGCGGTCGCTGGAAAAGGGCCCCATGTTGGCCACGTTGAGCACCGCCTTGCGGGTCCATTCGTGGGAGCAGGTATAGAGCTCCGACACCCGCTCCTGACAGGCCACGTAGGACTCGTAATCGGCCAGCACCATGAAGGTGTCGCCACCCTCGGTGAGGGCATGCACCAACCCCTTGTGCAAATCCGGCTGCCCGGGGGTGAAGAACCCCGACGAAATCATGTCAAGCACCTGTTTTAACTCTGGATTTCCATGATAATAGTGCCACGGGTGATATCCCTCGCGGCGCAGCGCCAGGACCTCCTCGGCGGTGAGGCCGAAGATGAACATATTGTCGTGGCCGACGGCATCGCGGATCTCGATATTGGCCCCATCCAGGGTGCCAATAGTGAGGGCCCCGTTGAGGGCCAGCTTCATGTTGCCGGTGCCGGAAGCCTCCATGCCCGCTGTGGAGATCTGCTCGGACAACTCGGCGGCGGGAATGATATCGCTGGCGGTGGTCACGTCGTAATTGGGGATGAATATCACCTTGAGGCGATCCCCCACCAGGGGATCGTTGTTGACGATATCCGCCACATCATTGATCAGCTTGATGACCATCTTGGCCATGACATAGCCGGGGGCCGCCTTGCCGGAGAAGATGACCGTGCGCGGCACCATCTCACGGGCGGGGTCGTTGCGCAGCCGGTTATATAGGGTAACCACATGTAATACATTGAGAATCTGGCGCTTGTACTCATGGATGCGCTTGATCTGGACATCGAACAGGCTATCCAGGTTGACGCTGAGCCCCAGGTGACGCTCGATGAGCGTGGCCAGGCGCGCCTTGTTGCGGCGCTTGATGGCGCTGAACGCTTCGCAAAATGCCGGGTCGTCGGCGCAGGGCACGAGTCCCGACAGGGCATCGAGATCCGTAACCCAGTCCCCGCCAATACGCCCGCTGATCAGGTCCGCCAGTTCGGGATTGACGTGATGCAGCCAGCGACGCGGCGTTATTCCATTTGTTTTATTGATTATTTTTCCAGGATAGAGGCGGTCGAAATCGGCGAATATGGTTTCCTTCATAAGCCGGGTATGCAGCTTGGCCACCCCGTTGACCTTGTGGCTGCCGACGATGGCGAGATTGGCCATGCGGATGCGATGCTCACCGGTTTCGTCGATAATGGACATGCGCCGCAGCAACTCGGGATCGCCTGGAAAGTGGTGCATGACGTCCTTGAGAAAGCGGCGGTTGATTTCATGAATGATCTGCAGGTGGCGGGGCAGAATATTCCCGAACAGGTGCACCGGCCAGGTTTCCAGCGCCTCCGGCAGGAGGGTGTGATTGGTGTAGGAAAACGTCCGGGTGACGATGTCCCAGGCCTGATCCCATTGAAGTTTTTCGATATCCACGAGTATGCGCATCATCTCCGGGATGGCGATGGCGGGATGGGTGTCATTGAGCTGTATGGCCACCTTGTCGGGCAGCTCGTCCAGGGAAGAATGAAACTTCTTGAAGCGGTACAGGATGTCCTGGAGCGAGGCGCAGACAAAGAAATACTGCTGCTTGAGGCGCAACTCCTTGCCCATGTGGGTGGTATCGTCGGGATAGAGCACCTTGGAGATGTTCTCCGACTGGGTTTCCGCCTCCACGGCTTTGATATAGTTGCCCTCGTTGAAGTACCGGAGGTCGAAATCGCGGGACGACTTGGCGGCCCACAGGCGCATGTTGTTGACGGTGTTGGTGCGAAATCCCGGGATGGGCGTGTCATAGGCCATGGCGATGACCTCGTCCGTATCCACCCAGTGAAAATGCAGCCCCCCCTTGTCGTCAGGGTATTCCACCACCCGCCCATAGTACTTGACGGGAAAAATCACCTCGGCGCGGGGAAACTCCCAGGGATTGCCGTAACGCAGCCAGTTGTCGGGATGCTCCTTCTGATAGCCGTCCTCGATAGTCTGTCTGAACATGCCATATTCGTAGCGTATGCCATAGCCATAACCGGGAATGCCCAGGGTGGCCATGGAATCGAGGAAACAGGCCGCCAGGCGCCCCAGCCCGCCGTTGCCGAGGGCGGCATCAGGCTCCATCTCACAGATTTTTTCCAAATTGAGACCGGCTTCACGAAAAGCCCGGGCGACCGGGTCGAGTATCCCCATGTTCAGGAGGCTGTTCATGAGGGTTCTGCCGATGAGGAATTCCATGGACAGGTAATAAACGCGCTTGGTGTCTTCCCGATAATAGGTGCGCATGGTTTCCATCCAGCGCTCCATGAGCCGGTCGCGCACAACATAGGCCGCCACATGAAACCAATCCCGTTCCGTCGCCGTGTAAAGATCCTTGCCGACCAGGTATTCCAGGCGATTTGCCATGGAACGTATGATAGAATGGGTATCCATTCCCAGATAGTCGTACTTGAAGGGCCGTTCCCCTTTACTTTCCGCCATCGTTTTTCTCCCTGTCAGTCTCGGGAAAAGTTTTGTTCAATGAACAATACAACATATACTTATATATGCTTTTTAACACAACCAGTCGCAAATGACATATAAAACCGACAACCTGCCCACACGTCTCCCGCAGCGAGCGGCGGAACACGCCTCTGCGCCTGTCTCACACCATGAGAGACCGCTGATAACCCCGCTGTCGGCGCGATCCCGCGCCGACAAGGGGATCAATGGGCATGCATGCCGGCAACTTCTACAGCTACCTATCAAGGACTGTCCAGGATTCTTCAACGGCATATGAAAGCGCCCAGACACCAGAGAAAGGGAAGTCCGGCGTGCATCGGCCTGTTCGCCGCGGCCCTGTGGCTGACCTCCGTCACCGCGGCCATGGCGCAACCCGTCACTCTCAATCTCAAGGATGCCAATATCAGCGCCGTCATCGGCACCATCTCGGAGATCACCGGCAAAAACTTCATCGTGGATCCCCGGGTCAAGGGCAAGGTCACCATCATCTCCTCGCGCCCCATGGAAAGCGAGGAACTCTACCAGGTCTTCTTGTCGGTCCTCGATGTCCATGGCTTCTCGGCCATTCCCAGCGGCAACATCATCAAGATCGTCCCCGACGCCAGCGCCAAGCAGGACGCCCTGCCCGTGGCGGACGATCGCCAGCCCGGCACGGGCGACGAGGTGGTCACCCGGGTCATCGAACTGCGCCATGTGTCGGCCTCCCAACTGGTGCCCATCCTGCGCCCCCTGGTGCCCCAACAAGGACACCTGGCCGCCTACGTACCCAGCAATATACTCATCGTCTCCGACCGCGCGGCCAATATCGAGCGCCTCATGGACATTATCAAGCGCATCGACATCCCCAGCAGCGATGCCATCGAGATCATCACCCTGCAATATGCCTCGGCCTCCGAGGTGGTGCGTATTCTCTCGGCCCTGGAACAGCAGGGAGGTGGACAGAAACGCGCCGCGGGTGTCTCCGGCACGCCCATTCTGATCGCCGATGAACGCACCAACAGCATTCTCATCGGCGGCGGCAAGTCGGGACGCCTGCGCCTGCGCACCATCATATCCCACCTCGACACCCCCCTGGCCAACCAGGGCAACACGCGGGTCGTCTACCTGCGCTATGCCCAGGCCAAGGACCTGGTGCCGGTCCTGACCGGTGTCAGCGACATCGTGGAGCAGCAGAAAAAGGGCAAGGCCGGCGCGGGAGGGAGCGCCAAGAAGATACCGGTCAACATCCAGGCCGATGAAAACACCAACGCTCTGGTGATCACCGCGCCGGCGGATATATTCCGTTCACTGGAATCGGTAATCATGCAGCTGGACATCCGCCGCGCGCAGGTTCTCATCGAGTCGGTCATCGCCGAGGTCTCCAACAACCTCAACAACGAGCTGGGCGTGGAGTGGGTCGTGGACGGCTCCCAGGCCGAAAAGGGCACCGTGCCCGTGGGCATCATCAACCTGGGCGGCGGCATCGTGGATATCCTGGGATCCATCATCAGCGGCACCGTACCCACGGTGGGCCAGGGCTTCACCGCCGGTGCCGGGCGCTTCGAGAAAGGCAAGACACGCTTCGCCGTGCTGGTGCGCGCCCTGCAGGGCGATGCCAATACCAATGTCTTGTCCACCCCGACGCTGGTCACCCTGGACAACGAAGAAGCCGAAATCGTAGTGGGGCAGGAAGTGCCTTTCCTCACCGGCGCCTTTTCCACACCCGGCGGAGCAGTGGGCAATCCGGCCAACCCCTTTCAGACCATTGAGCGCAAAAACGTCGGCCTGACCCTGAAGGTCAAGCCGCAGATCAATGAGGGCAATGCCATCAAGCTGGATATCGAGCAGACCGTTGACAGCCTCAACGCCTCTCCCATCGCCGTGGACCTCATCACCAATACCCGCTCCGTCAAGACCAGCGTGCTGGTGGAGGACGGTCAGATCATCGTCCTTGGCGGGCTCATCAGCGACAACCTCAAGGAGACCATCAACAAGACCCCGCTCCTCAGCGATATTCCATTGCTGGGTGGCCTGTTCACCCGCAAGTCCACGTCGAAGGAAAAAACCAACATGATGGTCTTCATCCACCCCACCATCATCCGTGACGAGGGACTCGCGCAAAACATCACCCGGTCCAAGTACAACTGGATACGCGACCGCCAGATGGATGTGCGCCGCAAGGAACATCTTTTCATCGATGATGAGGACGTGCCCGTCATGCCCTCCCTGGACAACTATCTTTCCGTCCCGCCATCATTCATAAGACCCGTGGAAGAACCGGGTGGCGGGGCAAGCGCGCAGCCGCCGCAGGATGCCCCGGCGGCGGAAGCCCCATAATGTCCGGCCACGCCCATGATGCCGTGACTCAAGGCGATCGGACAGGCGCCCCGGCCGAACTCGAACTGGATGCCGGCCATGGCGGCCGCCTCCCCTTCGCCTATGCGAAACGCCAGGGCATCCTGGTCGATGAGGTCAAGAACGGGGTTGCCCGCGTGCTGTGCCGCCCCAACGTCAACAGCCTCTCTCTGGCCGAGGTGCGGCGCTACACCGGCCTCCCCCTGAAACTTGAAATCCTCCCGCCCGACAAATTCGACAGCATCCTGCAAAAATCCTATGAGCACGGCACCTCACAGGCCATGCAGATGATCGGCGAGATGGGCGATGAACTGGACCTGTCCAGTATCGCCCAGCAGATGTCGGAACCGGAAGACCTGCTGGAGAGCGAGGACGACGCGCCCATCATCCGCCTCATCAACGCCATGCTCACGGAAGCGGTCAAGGAGAACGCCTCGGACATCCACATCGAGCCCTACGAGAACCGCCTGGTGATCCGCTTCCGCGTCGATGGCGTGCTGCGCGAGGTGCTGGAACCCGCGCGCGTGCTGGCGCCCATCCTGGTGTCGCGCATCAAGGTCATGGCCAAGCTGGACATCGCCGAGAAACGCCTGCCTCAGGACGGGCGCATCTCACTGAAGATTGCCAACCGCGCCGTGGACGTGCGTGTCTCCACCCTGCCCTCCGCCCATGGCGAGCGCGTGGTGCTGCGCCTGCTGGACAAGCAGGCCGGACGCCTCGACCTGGAACAACTGGGCATGTCGCCGGAAGGCCTTGCGGGTATCGACCGCATCATTCACCGGCCCCACGGCATCATTCTGGTCACCGGCCCCACGGGCTCGGGCAAGACCACCTCCCTGTACGCCATGCTCACCGCGCTGAACGACAAAAGCGAGAACATCATGACGGTGGAGGACCCCATCGAGTACCACATCGACGGCATCAGCCAGACCCAGGTACAGAGCAAGATCGAGATGTCCTTCGCCCGCGGCCTGCGCGCCATTCTGCGCCAGGATCCGGACATCGTCATGGTGGGCGAGATCCGCGACCTGGAAACGGCCGAAATCGCCGTTCAGGCCAGCCTCACCGGCCACCTGGTCCTGTCCACCCTGCACACTAACAGCGCCGTCGGCGCCATGATGCGCCTGCGCGACATGGGCGTGGAACCCTTTCTGCTCGCCTCCAGCCTCATCGGGGTCCTGGCGCAACGGCTGGTGCGCCTGCTGTGCCCGGCCTGCAAACAGCCGGTCGAGGCCACTGCCACCGAAAAAGAAGCCTTGGGCGTATCCGTGAACAAGCCGCTCTCACTGTACAAGGCGGACGGATGCAAGGCCTGCAACTTCACCGGCTACCGGGGGCGCACGGCCATCTTTGAACTGATCGAAATCGACAGCACCCTGCGCACCATGATCCATGACTGCGTCTCGGAACAGGAAATCGAAAACTACGCCCACAGTAAAACGCCCAGCATTTACCAGGATGGCGCCAGGCGCGTCCTGGCCGGCGACACCACCCTGGAGGAAGTGCTGCGCGTCACCCATGAGGCGTGAATAAACCGGCATGGGCGCCTTCGAATTCACCGCACTCGACGACAAGGGCAAGGAACGCAAGGGCGTCCTGGAGGGCGACGCGCCGCGCCAGATCCGCCAGCAGTTGCGCGACAAAGGTTGGGTGCCCGTCAGCGTGGCGGAAATCAGCCAGGAACAGCAGGACCGCGGCAGGCGCCTGTTCGAGCTGGGCAGGGGCGTCAGCGCCACGGACCTGGCCCTCATCACCCGCCAGTTCGCCACCCTGGTGCGCTCCGGGCTGCCTATTGAGGAAGCCCTGCGGGCGGTTTCCCAGCAATGCGAGAAAACGCGCCTCAAGAATCTGTTGCTCGCGGTGCGCTCGCGGGTCATGGAAGGCCATCCCCTGGCCACGGCCCTGGCTGACTATCCGCGGGTCTTTTCCGATCTCTACCGCGCCACCATCGCCGCCGGCGAACAGTCGGGGCACCTGGATGAAGTGCTGGACCGCCTGGCCGACTACACGGAGAACCGCCAGGTGCTGCGCGACAAGATCGTGCAGGCGCTGATCTATCCCATTCTGGTCATCGTCGTCGCCATCCTGGTGGTGGCGGGCCTCATGACCTACGTGGTGCCTCAGATCATCCAGGTTTTCGAAAACATGGGCCAGGAACTTCCCCCACTGACCGTGGGCCTCATCGCCGTCAGTGACTTCACCCGCGAGAGCGGGCCCTGGATCGCCGCCTTGCTGGTCGCCGCGTTCATCGGGCTGCGCCTGCTGTTGCGCCGCGACGGACCCAAAAAACGCTTTCACCGCATGTTGCTCGCCATTCCCCTGCTGCGCCATCTCGTCAGGGGGCTCAACGCCGCGCGCTTCGCGCGCACCCTGAGCATTCTCAGCGCCAGCGGCGTGCCGGTGCTGGAATCCCTGAGGATCTCGGCCCAGGTCGTCACCAACCTGCCCATGCAGGAGGCCGTCGATACGGCCGCGCGCCATGTCAGGGAAGGCGCCAGCCTGAGCCGCGCCCTGGACCACAGCGGGTATTTTCCCCCCATGACCATACATCTCATTGCCAGCGGCGAATCCAGCGGCAAACTGGAGCTCATGCTGGAGCGCGCCGCCGCCAGTCAGGAACGGGAACTGGAGTCCCTCATGCAGACCCTGCTCGGTCTGTTCGGCCCCCTGGTCATCCTGGTCATGGGCGGTATCGTGCTGGTGATCATCCTCGCCATGCTGCTGCCTATCATAAATCTGAACCAACTGGTAATCTAAATCGTCCAATCAGGAATCAGCCAAAATGGAAAAAAATATGTATCGAAACTTACGCAATCCCCATCCCGCGGAGCGCGGCTTCACTCTTATCGAAGTACTGGTAGTGGTGGTCATCCTGGGCATTCTGGCCGCCATCATCGTCCCCAATATCATGGACAAGCCGGGCGCCGCCAAGATCACCAAGGCCAAGGCGGACATTCGCGCCATCGAGAGCGCCATGAACATGTACCGCCTGGACAACCATGTCTATCCCACCACCGACGAGGGCCTGGAGGCGCTGGTGCCCAAATACCTGCCGCGCCTGCCCAAGGATCCTTGGGACCGGCCCTATCAGCTTCTCAGCCCGGGCACTCAGGGGGAATTCGACATCTTTACCCTGGGACGCGACGGCCAGCAGGGTGGTGAAGGAGAAGACGCCGACATTGGCAACTGGGACCTGGACGGTTAAACCGGCCCATGTTCCGCCCGCCTCCCGGACAGTGAGGCCTGGCAAGCAAGCCGGCTCGGCCAGATCAGCAGGATTCACGCTCATCGAGCTGCTGGTGGTCGTGCTGATCATCGGTATCACGGTGGGCCTGGTGGTCATCTCCATCGACCCCGGCCGAACGGACGAAATGAAGCAGGAAGCGCGCCGCCTGCAGGAACTGATTCGTCTCGCCTCCCAGGAAGCGATCATGCAGAGCAACGAATACGCCCTGGAAATCAGCGATGACGGATACCGCTTCCTGAGCCTGACCAAGCAAAAGTGGGCACCGGTGGAGGATCCCATGCTGAGGGCGAGAACCCTGCCCGCGCCGCTGTATTTCGAGGTGTATTTCGACGGCGAACCCTTCGATTTCCCGACCGGCGAACAGGATCCGGAAGAAGATGGGGAAGGAGAGGATGAGAACAGTCCGCGCATATTTCTGTTCTCCAGCGGCGAGATCTCGCCAGTGGACATTGTGCTGAAATCCGAAGACTCCGAGGCACACTATCGTGTCGTCACGGAAATCAACGGCAAGGTCTCCCTGAAAACCAGCGAGGATGAGGAACCATTCTGACGAGGCCGGTCATGCAGCAGGCTGCCGAAAAAGATCACAGGACCCAGCAGGGCTTCACCCTCCTCGAAGTCCTCATCGCCCTCGCCATTGTTGCCGTGGCCCTGGGCGCCATCATCAGCGAGGTCGGCCGCCACGTCTACAACACCGCCCAGCTGCGGGACCGCACCGTGGCCCACTGGGTGGCCATGAACATCATTGCCGAGCAGCAGATCAACAACAAGTGGCCTTCAGTGAGCACCAAGAAGGGTGAAACCACCATGGGCGGCCAGGAATGGTTCTGGACCCTGACTGTCAGCGAGACGGCCGACGACCGGGTACGGCGCCTGGATGTCACCGTCGACACCCGCAAGGACAGCGACACGCCGTTGAGCAGTCTCATCGCCTACCTGGGAAGACCCGCGCCTTAGCCATGAGCCGCCAGTATTCAGGCCTTCGCCAGGACGGTCATGGGCTGCGCCATGGACAGGCGGCCTTCACCCTCCTCGAGCTGCTCGTCTCCCTTGCCCTCTTTGCCGTGCTGTCGGTCATCGCCTACAGCACGCTGCAGAACATCATGGAGGCACGGCAGCGCAGCGAGGCGCAGGCTGAACGCCTCGTGACCCTGCAGACATTGTTCACCATCATGGAACGCGACTTCGAGCAGGCTATCCAGCGCGGGATCCGCGATATCTTCGGCGACCATCAGGCCGCCCTCCTGGGCACGGGAGAGGCCGTTGAGTTCAGCCGTACGGGACGGCGAAATCCCGCCGGATTCGCGCGCAGCAATCTGTTGCGCGTCGCCTATCTCCTGGAGGATGATGAGCTCAAGCGCAGGACCTGGCGCGTCATGGACCGCGCCCAGGACAGTCGATATCAGGAAGCGGTGCTTGCGCAGGATATCGAAACCATCGAGATCCGCTATCTGGACGGGCAACTCAACTGGAAAAAGCAGTGGCCGATACCCAATCCTGCCTCAAGCGCGCCGCCCGCGCTGCC
>Ga0256830_1000941_pt1 | contig 21559 bp, 26 predicted proteins | sample 128326metaG_FD_190537 | JGI IMG/M metagenome (GOLD analysis project Ga0256830, IMG submission 190537) | Hydrothermal vent microbial communities from Lau Basin, Pacific Ocean - 128-326 | ecosystem: Environmental > Aquatic > Marine > Hydrothermal vents | place: Pacific Ocean: Lau Basin | collected... | reverse complement strand
GAAAACTCGCAAAGCCCTCGACGCCATCCTGAAACGAAGAAAGCAGGGGGCGGGAAAAGCCCTCGTATTCGCCCCTAGATCAATACTCGTACCAGCGTGGGCAAACGACTGCAAAAAGTTTACTCCATCTCTAAAAACCTCCGTAGCAACAGCTAAGAACCGCGCCAAAGCGTTCAAGGAAGACGCGGATATCTACATTACCAACCACGATGCAGTAAAATGGGTAGCGCAGAACACCGAGATACTAACCGACTTCGACATACTTGTAATAGATGAATCCACTGCATTCAAACACCGAACTAGCCAACGGTCGAAGGCGATGAACACAATAGCAAAGCACTTCCCAATTCGCTGGATAATGACTGGCACCCCGAACCCGAACAGCGTAACTGACCTATGGCACCAAGTATTCTTACTAGACGAAGGCAAACGCTTAGGGACAAGTTTCTGGAAATTCCGCGCCGCCGTATGTGAACCCCAACAAGTCGGACCTGACCCCTCTCACATAAAATGGGTCGACAAAGATGGAGCCGTCGATGTAGTAGCTGACCTGCTAGAAGACATCACCATACGAGACGTATTCGAAGAGTGCGTAGACATACCCGAACACTCCATCCACACAATAACCTTCACGATGTCCCCAAAACACCGCGAAATGTACGAAACCATGAGAGACCAGGCCATTATCGAGCTGACAGACGAAGACTACGATATCAGCGCCCCCCATGCGGGGCAGCTAGCCAACAAGCTCCTACAAGTTGCCTCAGGCGCTGTGTACAACGATGAACGAATCTCCAAGTCACTCGCCTCAGATCGAAATGAGCTGGTAATGGACCTCGCAGAACAACGCGGCCAGTGCGTAATCGCCTTCAACTGGAAACACCAGCGAGACGAATTAACAAAACTGGCGGATAAACGGGGATGGAAGTACGCGGTTGTAGATGGAGACACAAAAGAAAAACAACTCCCCATCATCGTGAACCAATTCCAAAGCGGCGAGATCCACTACGTATTCGCACAACCACAAAGTGCAGCCCACGGCTTGACTTTAACGCGAGGAACAGCCACAATATGGGTTTCGCCAACGTACAATGCTGAACACTTCACCCAGCTAAACCGACGTATCTACCGCGCAGGGCAAACCCGCAAAACAGAAACGCTACTTGTCTGCGCGGAAGATACCCTCGAGGCAAACGTATACAACAAGCTCCAAGGAAAACTATCCAAGATGAACGGCCTACTTGACTTCCTAACCTAACCAACGGAGACCCCCATGGCACAAAGCATCGGAAAAATGATCGACAAAATGTACGAACTGCGCGAACAAAAACGCGCTCTTGAAAAAGACCTGAAAGACATCGAAGATAAGATGAAAGAAATGGACGCGGAAATAATGGCCCAAATGGACGATGAGGATATGCCAATGGCTCGGGGACAACTCGCCTCCGCATCCATAGCCGAAACTGTCATCGCAGAGGTCGATGACTGGGACACATTTTACGACAACCTCAAGCAAACAGACAGACTCTACCTTCTCCAACGACGGGTATCGAACGCTGCATGGAATGAGCTTCGCCTCGCTGGAGAGTTAGTACCCGGTACAAAGCCCCTCACCCGGCGACGTATCAATCTTCGCAAAGTAACCAACTAGGAGCATTACCACCTATGTCAAAAGAAATCGTAGATATCCGCGCCAAAATCGCCAATGAACTCGCGCAGGTCAAAGAAACCGTCGCACCCCCTTCAGGATTCAATATCTCGCTGAAAAACAAGAAGTTCACCTTGCCCGACGGCGCATCGAGCGATGGCCCCATGCGCTGCGTCGTTCTCGACTACCGTTCGATGAACCTCTACTACACCGGGGTGTACAACGCCAACGACCCGAAACCGCCCACCTGCTTCGCCCTTGGCCGTAAGCTCGACGAGCTGAAACCGTCGGACAACGCACCAGAGCCCAATGCAGAAAATTGCAACGAATGCAGTTATAACCAATGGAAGTCCGACCCACAGGGCGGTAACGGCAAAGCATGCAAAAATACCCGCCGCCTCGCCGTCATCGCGGAGGACGCCGACGAAACCACGAAGCCAATGATCCTCACGGTATCCCCGTCTGGCATCAAGTCCTTCGACGGATTCGTTACTGCCCTCGAAAAGAAGGGAGTGATCCCCATGCAGGTCGCGGTAGATGTCTCATTCGACGACTCCGTCACCTACCCGAAGCTGGAGTTCGACGAATTCAGCACAACCATGCATGGAAAGGACGAGTTCTTCTGGGCCAAACGTGAGGAGGCGCAAGACCTCCTGGACCGAGAGCCAGAAGTCAAGTCCTGACTTCGTCAACAGATGGCCCCTTCGGGGGCCATTTTCCCTTGACTAACAACCAATTACTGCCTATCATACTCAGATGACTGAGGCACAGTACACTGCAGCTATAGGCAAAAAACTACCTCCAAATGTCTTCGCGTGGAAGATCTGCGCCCGATACGCCAACGGCGTACCCGATGCATGGTATTCCGGCAAGGGCGGAGACATATGGATCGAATACAAATACTACCCCCAAAAACTGCCACAAACCTTCACCCCAAAACTCACGAAACTTCAACTCCGCTGGCTCCGTGACCGAAGAGCGGAAGGGCGCAACGTAGCAGTGATTGTAGGCTCACCAGAAGGAGCCATCGTCCTCGAAGATCTAGAATGGGAATACCGAATAAGTACTAGCGACTACACGGTACTATCCAAGGACGAAGTTGCTGCATATATAACGAGACAGGTGGCATGAAGGATATCTACCTCTACAACTACAACTCCCCAGAAGGGGAGCTAGTACGACTCCTGATTCAAAGCAAAGACAACAACGCAGTCTTGAAAAAAGACCTGCCCACCAACTCCGTCCTGACCAAAGCCCCAATCATACAGGACAGAGACATACTCATTACAGGACTATACCCGATCATAGAATACCTGGAGGAACGCTACCCAGAGCCCAGGCTATTTCCGCTAGCAACCCCAGAAGACCGAGCGCGCATGCGTATGCTACTGGACGAGCTTCTCACGAACCTATTCACCAATCCAGAAAATACCCCGGAGATCGATTGGGTGCAACTAATGCCCGCCCACGGGGAGTTTCTACTCGGCACCAAACGAAGTATCCTCGATTTGGTTATAGCAGCCACATCCCCCGATGACATCGAAGAGTTCAACGCTCATCGAAGACAAGTACTGGTATCAATCCATTGAACGCTACGCTGCTAATTCTACTGGTGGTTTTAGTGGGCGCCCTCATAACGGTCAAACGCTAAAATGAGCCAAGCACCGCTACCAGAGGGTCTTTGGTACGAAAAAGCCCGGGATCGCTACCGCATCCGTTTGTACAAACACGGACGCGTAGTACACCGGTCCTACCACAGAAACAGAAAGGACGCCTTGGCTACCTACGCAGCAGCTAAAGCTGCACTAAAGGCACTCCCCAACCCAAGAAAGGAGCCCACACTATGTCGAAAGACCCTCCTGGCAACGTTACAGAACTCCGCCCAGCCAGTAAAACCAATCCTGGCGAAGCCGAAGGATTACCGTTAACCTCCTTCGTATGCCATCTCACGGACAAGGCAAAAGCCAAACGATACCTCAGACATCTACACAAAACCATGGATGTAGATGAGGAAACAATGCGGGCTATTCAGCAGCTCCCGATCGTTGTAGGCAAAGGAGCCAAGAAAAACCGACTCATAGCAATGTCTGGAACAACCCCGTGCTTCTCAGTTAACCTCAAAACCGGAGACGCTGTACATTACTAAACGGAGCAGCCCATGTTCGTACAAATCATTATCCACCCGAAGGATTTCGACCCCATTGTCCTCGAACCACTGGAGAACACTTCCGTCGATACCGAGTTAACACGCCTGGCCACAAGTATTCTCAAACACGGGGTCGCCAAAGTAACGACACAACACGGGACATCAATCGCAATACCACAAGCTGTAATGCAGTCCTCTATATTCGAAGTATTCGAAGTGAAAACACGAACCGAACGAGACCAAGAGAGCAAGTTCGAAACCCCTGACAACGTAGTCGATTTCAAACTAGACGAGGACTTCAATGATAGATGACAGCATAATCACCTTGGACGAGGCGGAAAACATATCTCTGATCGCTATGTATGTAGGAGATAGCATAGGCGATAACGACGGCCGTGAACTAAGCGCACACCTCCCGATAGACGCGGGCGTAGAACTCACCGAGCAATCCAATACCCTCCCAATCAGCAAAGTTCTGCGTACCACCGAATATAAATGGAGAGAAACGGCAAAGCTAATCGCCAACAACTTATTCGACCAACCAGATACCGACATACGCGACATCGTAGCCGACGCCTTACGGGAGACTCACCCAACACTCTACGGAGCGCATGATATATGGCAACAAGACCCACACTGATAGTAAGCGCCCTTCTACTGGCGTTCTCCGCAAATAGCGCGGAGATAGACTATCAACGAAAGTGGTGCGCCGACCACAAAGGAAGGCTCGAAGTCACTGTACCGGGAGGGCGCATCGACTGCCTCACGGATCGCTATGCGGTGGAATTCGACTTCGCCCCAAAGTGGAAAGATTGCATAGTACAGGCGAAATGGTACGCAATACAAACAGGAAGAATCCCGGCTTGCGCACTAATTACCTCCCCCACCCAGGACATATACCTAAAATACTTAGAGGATTACCTGCACGGAACTGACTCTTACATCCGCGTATGGAGGATACCAAAATGACAGGGGAAGGCAAAGAATTCGGACAAGTGGCCGCAGCAATACGCTGGCAGCGCCATTACAGGACCCGAGCCCGAGCTGCGCAAGCCGAGATGCTGCGTTCCAGAGTAATCCTCGAACGAACAAAGAAACGATTAGACGGCGCGCTCGCCACTGTCACCCAACTAAAGAAGTTAATCGCTAGTCTGCAGAAAGAAAACGACAAACTACGTACACAGAACAAATAGACCCCAGTAAATTTTTCTTGTAAAGGCTATACGCCTGCACCACTGTGCGAGACTGGCCGAAATGGGGGAGCGGACCAGCTCAGTCGTCGTCGCCGGAAGAGTCGAACCCGGAGTCAGTGAGCAGGCGTATGGATCGGATCAGGCCCATGTCCGCGAAGGTCACCTTGTATATCTTGAACCCGTAGCGGTTAACCTCGGCGCGCACCTTGCGTGCAACCTCCGACTCAATGCCCACCAACTCAGCATACTCATGCTGCTCCACGCATTCTTTTATCGCACCCAGCGTTGTGTCGCTGAGGACATCCATGGCGTCGTTGATACCGAGCAGAAACGGCTGCACGTCACGGATCTCATACTTCACAATGGAGGAGATTACCACGCTCTTGCCGCACGCTGTGGTGAGGGTCTGTGAGCGCAGCTCGATCGTCGTGGGCACCGTGTTGGCATCCAGCACCTCCTCGATAAAGGGAATCTTCCAGTGTGGGCCCGGCCCAACGGTGCGCGAGTAACGCCCCAGCCGAAGGACGACCCCGCCCTCATACTCGTTCAAAACGAAAAATGGGGCTAAAGAGCCCCACAAGTCTACTACCAGGTCAACGAGCCGCTCGATCACTCGTCGGACACCTCCCCATGGAACCCGACAACGCTCCAGTCATCGGCCAGCAGATCGTCAGGTGACGCCATCCATGCGCCAATAGAGCCGTCTGCTGCACGCATGTCGATGCGCGGACGGTACGTGACCTCGGTCCCTTCGGGGTAAATACCCAGCAGAGGCGGGCGGTTGACTTTGAACACTGACCCGGAAACGAGGAAAACGAACATATTCTTGCCGTTCCAGCCGGACCGGGTCAGCCGGTGGCCGTCTTTGAGAGCCTCGAGGGCGTGGGAGAAGTTCATTCGACAGGCTCCTTCGTAGAGTCGATGATGCGCTCCAGCAGGCGCACGCGGGTTTTGAGGATCGTCTCACGCAGCACGAGGGCGCGGAAGGTCTCGTCACTGAGACACGAGAGCTCAGCACTTGGCACTACGGGCAGAGCTCTACGTACTGGGTAGCTGAGCTCGACGTCGCTGTAGATGTACTCGGTAGTAGTGCAGCCGCTAGTAATCAGAGCGGTCAAAATAACCGCGATTGACAGGGTTTTTCTTAACACGGTCGATCTCCTCCTGCTGTTCGTTGACGCCGTCGAGGACGGCTTGGGACGCCTTGCGCTCCTTGGCCGCCTTACGGCGCTCGCCTTCCAGCTGGACCTTCTCACGGGCGGCCTTCTCTTTCAGGTAACGGCCGCGGAATATGAGGGCCAGCACACCAAGGATGGCCCCCACTCCCGCCAAGATTTTATTCAGCCAGCCGAACATCAGTCGTGGTCCTTGTGGAGGTGCTCACGGCACTCGTGGTCACACTCCTCTTTCGGCTCGTCCGCGTCAGGCGCTTCGCCCTGAGCACTTGGTGCTGAGCGCTCAGTACGATGTGCTCGGAGGCTAACAGCAGGAGACCAGAAGCTCTCATCCTCGAACGCGTACCCAACGACCCCTGCCTCCACGCCTCCGCTATACGCAGCGGCGTACATACGCGCCCCAAGCTCGCCGGTGCTATACCGGTATGCGATGGACGGGGAGAACTCGAACGTGCCGGTGGTATGGCGCGGGCCTACGAACACGGTGTCGTAGTCGAAGTCATACCCGAGGCAGGCATCGTCGGAACAGGTCGTGGCGCTAACAGTGCCATGAGCGAAGCTGTAGGTGATCAGGAACTCAGCACTCAGTGCTAAGGGCGAAGCTGCGAACAGCAGGGCTGCGAGTAAGAGTGCCTTCATTCGATGGGCTCCTTGGTGATGTAGCGCAGGTATACGCCGCCTACGCTCTGAGTGGTGGTGAGTACGAACATGGTTATACCGTACGCGAGGGGGCTCATGACTTCTTCGAGAAGAAACATGTTCGTGGTGATAGCCGCCAGTACGCCCATGATGGCGTTGAACTGAATAGTGCGGGACTCGAGAGCTTTCTTAGCTGCCATTTCTTGGCCGCCTCCCTGTGCGGATCATGTGGATTATACGTTCGCTGCGCGACTTCTGGACATCCTCCCTATACCACTTGCTGTCCTTGGCCTCATCAGCAGCTGTATCGTAGTCGCCACGCTCCATTGCGGCGTGCATCTTGACGAAGCTGAGAAACCTGGGGAACCCCATATTGAACGCCATGTTCAGAATAGCGTCCCTGCGTACAGGGTCAAGGCCGCGGAGGTAAGGGAGGTTGCGCTCTGCCTCCATTGTGGCCACGCGCAAGTCCTCCCTGAATATGAGCATCATCAGCCGGTCGGACATGGGGGCTTCGAGGTTGTGCCCTATGCCAACAGACAGGATGCCCTTGGAATCTTCGTATGGGAGCCGACTCACACCCTCATCGGCTATGAGGTCACGCTCAAGGTTTGTCGCGTCGTGTGGGATTTTCATTGATAGATACGTCCACTTTAAGTCCGAAGCGCTTTTGCAGGAAGCCCTCTATGAGGTAGACCACCCGCGAACCCATGTGCCCCGATAGCCCCACAAGCGCCGCCGTCAGCAGCTCGTCCATGTGGTAGGCCCGAGCCAACAGGAACGTAATGACCCCCGCGAAGCTGGAGGTGACGATTTCGCCGACCAGCTCCATCAAAGAGAACCTTGGCGTCCGACCGGTTCGTACCTTCTTGATATACCCGGCTACGCCGCCCCACGATGAGAGAATCACGACCCAGACCCACGTAATCCACGGGAAATGTGTGATATTCTGGTTAGCCGCCTGAGCCGCTACTTCGGTGATGTCGGGGGGAACTTCCATGTCCCGGTATCCTTTCCATGGCGTACAACAGGTGACATTGGGATCGAATTTACTGGGTTTTGGGCGGGGCTGCACGGCTAATCATCCCCCTCGAACAGCTTGGCGAGGCCAGGGGCCTGGGCCAGAAGAGGAGTAGCCCGGACGGCGAAGTATCCAAAGTCCTTCGTGAGGAACTCCTCAGCCTGCCCGGCGGCAGGGCCAAGCAGGGCGAGCGGGGCGAACCGGCCGAAGTTCTCCGCCTCGTTCGTATCCACATAGAGCTGCATGACCCCCAGCATACCGGACCTCTGAACGACCTCCCAAAAGTACTCCGCCCCCTCCTTCTCGGTTCCTCGCGGCGGGTTTCCGAGCCATTTGACCTGCTGACGCAGCTCGTAGCCCGCCGCAGCGAACGGCAGCAGTGCCGTGGCCAGCATGATGAAGGGCACCGCCCTGGCGAACCCCTCTTTGCTACCGGCCTGGCTGAACACTCGGCGCAGGACGGTCTCGTGAAGGCCCCACATGAAGCTTTTGAGGTGCCAGACGAGCATGTAGCGGGGGTCAGAGGCCCACGCCGGGCGCTGCGCGGCATCTGGGCGGATGATCGACTCGTCGATGAACTGGTTGATGGCCGCCTGCACGTTGTCGAAGCCCTGGGCCTTCATGGCCGCAACGTTTCCGTGCCGCTCCTTGTAGGCCAGCCACTCGCGAACCTCCTCTCGGGTAACCCCCAGCTCCCGCAGGTTCTGCCGGCTCTTCTCGGAGAGCCCCTCAGAGTGCCGCTCGAGAAAATCTATACCTGCGCGCATGGCCATGACGCGGGTGAGCTTCGTCCACGCGTGCATACCGATGAGCCGGAAGAACCCCTCGTTGATTTTGCGGGCGTTGGGGCTCATGAACTGAGAAGTCAGCTGGTCGTTCAGAACGTGCTCCGTCACGTCCTCGCGGATAGCACCGAGGTACTTGGCCATCTCGTAGGCCTCCTTGCGGTCCCTGGCGCTCGCCCGCAGCAGCTTGGCGATCTGGCGGGACGACTCGAGCATCCGGCCACTACGCACGTCGATCTGGCCAATGTCCACGAAGGAGCTGAAAACGGCCATCGAGAGCAGGCGCAGGTTCTGATATACCACCATGACGCTGTTGAACTGCCGAATACGCGGGTCGATGTCCGCGCCCAGCGTGCCGGTGTAGGCGGGAAGGATCTTATCGACGACGCGGCGGTACTGCGCGTCGGTGAGTTTACCAGCCTGCATACGGGCGAACAGGTAGTCGTTGATCTTCTTGCTCGGGTCGGTGTACTCTTTCGCGCCGCCGTCCTCAGTTTCGCGGGTTACCTTGCCGCCGAACCGCGTCTGCCAGACACCGCGCCGAATAGCAGCGTGGGTGTAGAACGCCATCAGGCCGGTGATGTCATCGACCATGTACGGGCGGAGCTTATCGTACATCTCCTTGTCCCATTTGCGCTGGTTGCGGAACTTGAACCCCGGCGCGATCACCTCGTCCGTGTCCGGCATGAGAGCGCCATCGGACTGGCTGATCTCCTTGAACACGTTGTCGACCGCTTCCTCAGTCTCGTATAGCCCGGAGTCGCGGAGTATCTGCTTGACCTCGCTTTCGTGGGTATTCCACTCCCTCAAGTCAACGACCATAGGGGAGTAGTTGGCCCGAGCCTCGATGCCCAGGTCGAACCGCTCGTTAAGGAACTTCAGCAGGTCGGCGTAATACGCGCGCGCTTCGCGGGCAAACTCCGTCTTGAGCTCTTTCGTCGGGACTTGCGCCTGCAGCTCGTCCTGCGCCGCTTTGACCTCCTCCTTGCTGGCCGCCCTTATGCGTTTACTGAGGCGTTCGATACGCACCTCCCAGCGCCCCATGAGGCGGCGGGTCTGTGCACCGACAGGCTCAACCCGGCGCTCACCGGTGGAGTCAGGGCGGGTACGCAGGTTGTCGGCCAGCCAGTCCAACCCGATGCTGCGCAGGTAGGAGTCATTCGACTGGAACACAACCTCGAAGATGCCCTTCATTATGTTCGAGAAGTTCTCCGCGACCTTCCTGACGTACCGCATGTTAGGCTTGCTCAGCTGTACGTTCGCAGCATCGCGTACTTTGCCCACAGCCCTGGATACTGCGCTGTCGATTCCCTTGTTGATACCGGCGGTGAAGTCAGCCGTCGGAATGCCCTGATATTCAGGCAGGAACGGGCTGGCGACGAAGTTGTCCACGTCCGCTTGGATGCGTCGGCCCAGCGCAGTGCGGGGTTCAGCGACTATTTCCCCCCGACGACGCGCCCGGGCGTTAACCAGCGCGTCCATGTACTCCGCAAAAGTGCCGTCCACCGCGCCCTTACCGCGCAGGCCGTTCCATAGTTTGCGCAGACGGGCGACTAGGCCTTTGAAGAACTTGTCGACTATGTTACTCGGAGCCTCGCGGGCGACCATCCACCGCAGCAGCTGGTTGGCGAAATTCTCGGAGAACACCTGTTGACGGTGCGCCTCGGTATTCGTGGCGAGGTCGGCGGGCACGAGGGCTTCGAACAACGCCTTACGCACTTCGGGCGACGCCTGCTCGAACGTAGAGCGTTCCACGAGGTGGCCCATCTCATGGGCGATGACCTGCACCTGCTTCGTAGCAGTGCGGTTTTTGGCCTTTTCGGAGACGAAGATGATAGGAACCCGCGCGGTGAGCTCCGCGTTGTTGTCGTTGAATATGATCCGCCCGGCGGGTTTATCCGCAAGGATGCTCTCCAGCTCGCGCGCCAACGTCTCTGCGTGCGCCGCAGCTTCGAGATGTTCGCGCTCAGCCTTCCCCGGCTCTTTCGATTTCGGGTTGCGGGCGAGACGTCTCTTCTTGGCCTCTTCTGCCATCCCCGCGCGATGCTCCGCGCGCTCCCGCATCGTGTTAATGAAGGTAGGCAGGGTCGACTCAGATACGAGTATAACGCGGGTTTTGACACCAATGTAGTCAAGAACCTCCTGCATGAACCTGGCCATAGGACCGAACTTCTCGTGCCCGAGGTTCTTGACCTGCTCACGCTCCTCGAACTCGAACATGGCCTTCTTCATCCGAGTATCGCGCTCAGTCTCAGACATGACAGACTTGCGGTCCTTAGCCTTGACGGCGCCGCGCGCGGCCAGGGCCTCTAGCAGCTCTCGCAGGTATTCAGGAGTACGTACCTTGAGGTTGTTTCTGCTGGCGAAGCTTGGGGTCACGCCTATCTGCTTGAGCACACGGAAAATTTCCGACGCGATTGGCAGCGAGCCGGCCTCGAGCCAGCCCTTGACCTGCCGGTGCACTTCGCGCATGGTCATAATGTCGGAGTCGAGTTTATCCGCCAGCGTGTCGGGGATTACATCCTTATCCCCCTTTGGCCGAGTCTTGTTGAGCTGCTCGGTGTCGCGCCTGGCGGACTCCTCGCGGGCCTCGCGGGCCTCGTCCTCAGACACGACCTCTTCATCGTCGTCGATACGCTGCTCGTGCTCGTACCGATCACGGCCGTCGGGGGTTGAGATGCCCGCAGCTTCGAGCTTCGCCTTGGCGCTCTCGATCTCCTTGAGTACACGTCGTAGTTCATCCCGCGCCAGATTGGCGTCGGTGCGCGCCTTCAGGATGTCGTTTTTGAGCTGTTTGCGCTCGGACTGCAGATCCTTAGCTGCTGCGTCTCCGCGACGCAGCGCCTCGCGGTACCTGTCGAACGCCCTGGTGGCGTTGGCGATACGTGAGCGGAGGCGGCGGGCCAGTGGTTTGTTGGCCTCGAGAAACGCCGTCTCCTCAGCGGACATCGCGCCGTCTCCTTTACCGGCCGCCTCGCGCCGTCCTATGAGAACATCGAGTTCTTCACGTAGGCGATCGAGCCCCCTGTACGCCCCCTCTTTATCCTTTGCGGCAGGGGCGGGGGAGGCCTGCATGCCCAGTATACGGCGGGAGTCGCGGTCGAGCCGCTCCAGGTCCCCCTCCAGCTCATCGAGCCTGTCCTCGATGTTGCGCCCTTCTTCGCGCAGGAGGGTCGCCTCGGCCTCCGCGACGTCGAGGTTCTCCGCCGCCTCGTTGACTTTCCCCGATACGTTGACGAGGTCACCGAGCGTAACACCAGACTTCATGATCTGGGTGTCCAGCGGCAGGTCGAACACCTCGTCATACCGGCCTTCCTTGAACATGCGGTCAATGAACGCCTGCCGCGACTCCCCGGTTTTGAGGGGCCCCTTGGGCTCGAGGTCGCGCTTCGGCATCAGCCCCAGGTCGGCCAGGTACGCCATGCCCGAGGCGAACCCTTCGCGTACATCGGCTACGGATGGGTTGGAGCCGATCTTCTTGCCGTTGAGCGTAGCGCCGAGGTACACAATCTGCTGCAGATTCGCCCGCACGCGGTTGCCGGTCTTGCCCTTGTGAGCCAGCTTCGGGTTGGTGTTCACCAGCTCGATGCGGCGCTTGGCGTCACGCCTGCCGTCATCGAACACCTTGGCGAGAGCGGCGCGCACGTCGCGATTGTCGGCACGCTCGTCGGAGCGCAGCGGCTTGGGGCCCATGTCCTCGGTAAGCACATGCCGGCCGCCCTCTTTGCGACGCTTGGTGCCGGGGAACAGGCGCTCCATGATAGAGGCAGTTCGTGAGTCGGTGACCTCGTACTCGACCACGTTCTCATCGGGGTTCTCGGTGCTGGGGCGCAGGTCATTCTCGAGTGCCTCCTCGAGCGTGACATCGGAGAGCTCGCCCAAATCCTGGGTACCTGGCCCGTAGTCCCGAGTATTCGTACCACCGGTGAGGGTCTGCGACTGGGTCTCGACCTTCCGCCGCGGCTTCGCAGGTTTCGGTGGCCCCTCAGTCTTGGGGCGGGCACCAGACTGAGGGGCGGTCTCGGTTACAGCACTCCCGCCGTCAGGATCACCTCCTTCTGCTGTGGGCGAGTCGGTATTCGTGAAGTTGTCGGCGGCCGGGTCGGCCCCCTTGATACGCTTGAGCATATCTGCGGCACGCCGTTCTTTGGCGCGGGTGCGAACAGCGGAGACGGTGCCACCAGTACCGCCGAGGGTAGTAGACACAACGGCTGCGGACAGTCCGGCCTCGATCAGACGCTTGGCGTTGTCTTCGGTGAATATCTCGAAGGACGGGTCCTCGTAGGCCCGGGCTGCGAGCACGACCATCTCCTGCGCGACTTCGGCCGGAATCTCGGCGAGATTGGCCTTGCCCATGCCCACGCCGAAGCCCTTGGCTATAGTGCTCACAAGATTGGAAGACGCCTTGACAGGGAGGTCCTTGAAGAACTGGCCGAGCATGACGTCGAACGACAGGGCGTCCAACGCGGCGATTGGCACCCCAGCGAGCAGGGCGGTGCCCGGCGCGTCGATGCCACTGGCCTTTAGCTCTCGCTGCACCTCGCCGACGCCGAGCGGATAGCTGGCGGCGAACCCGCCCGCGGCACCCCCGCGTCGGCCAGCCTTCTTGAGGGCTCCGGGGAGAACATCGCGTACTTCGCGGCGAGCCAGGTTGCGGATACCTTCCCCGGTCGCGGAGCCCATGAACTGACGCCCGCCGTACTTCTTGAGTACCGAGCTCTCCGCTTTCTTGAGCAGCGCCTTGCCGACAGCTGCGCGAGCGACGGTGGCGCCGGACCCGAACCCGGTCAGGAGCATGGCGATATTGGGGATCTGCTCCCCGAGCACCTCGAGCACCCACGTGCCGAATGAGGACAAATCTTCGATGTTCTCGTAGCTGCCCACCTCGGCCGGGTTGATGGCCGCCTCATACATGTTGCGCAGGAGGCCTTCCTCGCCCCACTCCGCCACAGCGTCGAAGCCTGTGGCCTCGCCGAAGGCGTTGGCCCCCGCGTACAGGGTAGCCTGCATCTCGTCAATGCCGCGTTTGAACGAGCTGCTTAGGGTGCCCCCGCCGTCTGTCATGGCGGGGCCGCCGAACAAGTTAGGCTCGCGGCCTCCAACGTCGCGTTCGATGGCCTGCCGCATCTCAGCAAACATCTGGCGCTGCTCAGGGTCGTCCACGGCGGCGAACAGACCGAGATCCCTCGCGAGGGCGGTGCCCTCCGCATTGAGCTGTCGCTGGTCGCTGAATCGAGTGGGGCGCGCAGCCCCTACGCCGATCATGCCCTCGCTGACAACGTCGGCTCCATCGGCGCCCACGACGCGCCCGACCTCGCGGTCGTAGCTCTGATCACCGGTGAGTTCTACCGAGGCGTCGGGGTTCTGCTCGAGGATACGCCGGAGCATCTCGGCGGCTTCTAGGCCCCCGGGGGTGCCCGGCTGTAGCTGGCCGTCAATGACCTTGGGGACTTCGGGGGCATCTATACCCTGCAGGCGAACGCGTGTGCCGTCGGGCTCCACGAAGGTGTCGCCGTCGATAATTCGACGTTCGCCCGGCTGCGCGGGCTCGCTGCCTGCCTGCATCTGGGCGAGCATGTCGTTGGCCGAGATAGCCATGGACGGCTCCTTAGTTACTGAATCCGAAGGTCTGTTTCAGGTAGTCGACGAGAGGGACGCCGGCCTTGTTGGCCTCTACCATAGCACTGTAGAGCATGGTATCCACCTCCTCCGCCGAGCCGGTAACGGCGTTGTTACGTAGGAGGGTGTAAGCATTGATCATGTCCTCATCCGGCGTGTTCGTCATACGTGCGGCGAGGAACGGGGTCAGTGTGTTGAACCGCCGATCCTCCCCACCGAGGCCGAAGATAACAGACTCGTCCTCCCGCTCGAACGCCTCCGCGGCCTCCGCGGCCCCGGCGAGGTAATTGAGGTGCCTCGGGTTGCCGAGGTCGAACCCCATAGCGCCAAGAAGGGGGGTGCTGTAGGTCATATTGACCACACGCGATCGCCACTGAGCGTGACGTTCGTCCTTCGGGGGGTACGGGTTTCGCGTCTTGAGGAAGTTGGTGATGATGGCCTGCCGCTGTTTCTCCAGCTTTAGGCGATCCTCCGGTGAAACCCTCTTCGGCACCTGCCCGAAGTCCAGCAAGCGCACACCCATGGTCTCTCGGTCCAGTATGGCTGCGCGACCATCCCCGAGGTTGATAGTGGCCAGGTCCCGCTTACGCATCCGGCCAGTGTCGATGGCCCGCTCCAGCGTCTCCATCGGCATGGACTGGGGATCGAGCATGTGCAGCGTAATCAGGGCCTGCTTCTGCTTACGGGTCAGGCGGGAGCCGGGTCGGTAGCTACCACCGGTGATGCCCGCGACAGTCTCCGTCGCGTCTGCGGCCGCCTCGCTACGATCCACCGGTGCCTTCGGGATTACCGGGGCCTTCCGCCGTATCTTGGGCGGCAGGTTGCGCGTATTGGCGGTGATGTTCGCCAGCGTGCTGTCGATGGTCAGCAGACGCGAGGCGAGCTGCCGCTGGCCCGCGCTGCCGCCTTCGGCGGTCTTGAGCGCGTCCATTATGCGGTCGCGTTCTGACTGCAGGACGGTTATGGCGTTGCCGCGAGCCTGCGCGTACTCCTCCGGTTTCCACTCCCGGGCCGCTTCGGCCAGGGCCCGTTCTCGGGGGGTAGATGGCTTACCAAACAGGCCCTCGAGACGGCCCAGCTGTCCGCCACGCACGCTGCGTACTATGGCAGTGAGCGCGTCTTGGTCCTCGCCCAGCAGCCCCTGCCGGGTTATGGCCCCGACATTGGGAGCGAGGAACCCGGATGCGGCTTCACCAGCACCGGTGGCGATGTCGGCCACTTTGCCGAGCGCCGCCCGCTGTACGCCGGCCAACTGCCCGCCCAGACGCTCAACACCGCCTTCGGTGGGGGTGGTCTCGACGGCTTCGCGAGCCCTCTGCAGGATCGACAAGAACTGGTCGGGCTGTGGGGCCGGGGCCTGAGCCGGGGCCTGAGCCGGGGCCTGAGCCGGGGCCTGAGCCGGGGCCTGAGCCGGGGCCTGAGCCGGGGCTCTGCCTGCAGATGGCCTTACGGCGGCCCGGGGGGCCGGAGTAGGGGCTCCGCCGCCTCGCCCTGAGAACACAGTACCAAGCGCTGAGCGCTTAGCGGTAGCCGCCCGGCTCGCAGCGACTGACTGGGCAACACTGGGGTTACGGCCTACCAGACGGGCCTGTATCTCCTCCAGAATATCCTCCGGAGAGACGAACACGGGCTGTGCGTCCGGGTTGGTATCGAACGCCTCGCGGTTCTCGGTGAGCGGGCCCCTGGATACAGGCTTGCCAGTCTCCGGGTCAATAACCTCGATGATGGGGGTGAACTGGTCGGGGGCATCGGGGCCGGCGGCCTGAAACCCGACAACACGGCGGTTCTCCCCCAGGATGTCGCTGAAGACCGGGTTATTGAATACCCGCCCCATCGTGGCCCTGGCCCGAGGGTCGGCCAGTACGTCCTGCGCTGTACGGCGAGTGCCGTCCGGGTTGACGAACAGGGACTCGAACTGCCTGCCGGCTTCGGCTATGTTCCGCTCCTCCTCCAGCCGCGCGAGCTCTTCGTCCACGAGGCGATTCTCACGGCGCTGCTGTTGGAACGCCATGCCAGTACGCAGGCTGGCGTTAAACGCGTCTCCGAACCCTGCCATTACAGGAAACTCCCTATTGCCACGGCTCCGGCGAGCCAGGGGTTGCCCGTCATAGCCAGCCCAGCAGCAGTGCCGAGCCCGCTAATCTGCTGCCCGCGGCGCTGCTGCCGCAGTGCCTGCCCAGCTCTGCGGCGGCCATCCTCGAGGTCAGCCGCATCCTGAATACCGTCAGCGGCCGAACGACGGATGCCGCGCGAGAAGCCGACGAGGTCTGCGAGCAGGGCCTCGTTGCGGTCCTTGACACTGCGGCGGGTACGGTTGGCGGCATCGCCGACCGCTAGGGAACGGAGGAATCCGCGCTTACGGTCGAGGGTGCGGCGCATCTCAGGGGTGAGCACAGCGCCTTGATCCCGGAGGTCCTGCTCAAAAATCGCCCGGCCGCGGTCGAATCCACGGCCTGCGAGGTCGGCAGCGCGGGCGGCCTCGGCCTCCGGGTCCTGCTGGGACCGGTCTACCAGTTCCTCCTCGATGGGGTAGAACAGGCGCTGGTTCTCCTTGAACTGCTCCCGCGTTACGCGGGCGGCGCGCCGGTCGGCGTTCTCAGGTGGGCGATATAAGGACGGCGTGAACGGGGTTATTACCGACCGCGCCGTACGGTTCGCGGGGAGGCCGCGCCGGAACCCCGGCGTATTGTTCGCCGGGCCGCCAGGGGAGGTCACTACGTTGTGGGCGCTCATCACTTACTCCCGGAATCGCGGTTGAGGTAACTGGCTCCGAACCCCGCAACACTGCCTGCGAAGTCCCGCAGGTTGGTGGCGTTGGTGAACCTGCGGTTGGCGTCCCTGATGGAGCGGCGGGTGGCTCGAGCCGCCCCCCGACGGAAGCCTACGCGGGCATCGTCCTGCAGGTTGCGGCCGAAGGCGGCGACCTTCCGGAGCCCCGCCAGCTCGGCGTCGTCCACGGCCTGCAGCGCGCCAGCCTCGGCACTGCCAGAGGCTACAGAGCGGCCGATATTCTGGTTGAACCGGGCGTAGATGTCGCGGCCGGAGCCGATGCGGCGGCCGCCACCGAACCCGCGTCTGGGGGCTCGGTTGGCAATGGCCACATCAGCGGCGGCCTCTCCTGTGGCGAGTGCGCGCTCCGCGTCGGTGGCGCGGACGTTCCGAATCATGCGCTCGGTAAGGGGGCCGAACACCTCGCGGGAACGGCGTAGCTCCTCGGCGGCGACGTCAGCGAGGGCGCGCTCCTGAGCGGAGGGCCCCGGGTCCTTCGGTCCTTTCGCGCTACCCATCGGTGATAGACTCCTTGTACTCGCCCATTGGCTCGTCGTGCAGGGCCCTGCGGACCTTAGTGTTCACGTGTTTCATCCAGTTGTACCCGCCGACCAGGTAGGCACAGTGGGTTATGATACCGGTGATGGTATCGCGCAGGACGTAGGCGACTTCCTTGTCATGCTCAGACCCCTGCTCGAGGTCATTCGACGCCATCCAGTCCATAATGCCGGCCCTGACAATCGGCTGCAGCTCCTCGAAATGCCGCTGGTAGAACGGGTTGGATGGGATGTCCACCATCGCAATCCAGAACGCCCTATTCAGGGTCTCGTCCGCTACAGGGCGGTCCTTGTCGTACAGGTCATCCCACACCTGCGAGACCTTGGCCACGGCCTCGATGAACCGGGCGGCGTCCTCGTTGCCCCGGACGCACTGCAGGATGAACTCAGGTTCGTTTTGGGTCAGCATATTGCTCCCTTTTTAAGCCCTGTGGCACAGGGGCTGCAAGGCTAAATACGGTGGCGTGCGAGGTAGGCCACAGCGGCCGCTAAGCCCTGCAGCACCTTCTTGGCCGAGGCCAAATCAGTCACGTTGGCGTTAACCCACGCGCTGGCCTCCGACGGGGTCATTGACGCAAGCGAGGACAGCGCCTGCACCTTTCTAGCATCCAGGCGGTCTTTTAGCTCTCGTGGGGCAGTCACATCACGTCGCAATGATCTCTATCTCCTTGTTGGCGTAAGGGAACGCATTTATCTCTACCTTGTAGGACCCAGGCGTGTCGAATGTCAAGGACAGTGAGCCGTCCGTAACGGTGAAGGAGTCAGACACCGGCCCAGTCACAGTTACAGTGGCTGGGTTAGGTAGCCCCGGGAAGTCTACGGTGGTTGTCCCGTCGGCAGGGACGGCGAACAGGGCGGCGCCGGGTAACGGGTCTTTGGAGACAGGGGATCCGGTAGCCAGATCCCACCTGTCCGATACATCGTTGGCCGTTACGCCGGGGACAGCAGTTTCTCCGGGGCCAGCCTGTGCAGCGATTTGGTCGGCGGGGGCGAACCCAGTACGGATTATCTCGCCTGTAGTGGTGTTGTATATGATGTATGACTGAATCACTTCTTGACCCCAGACAGTACCATCGACCGAAAAGACACAGAGCCGCCCTGCCCCCCGTCACGCGCGTACACATAATACGTATTCGAGCCAGCGGCGGGGGAACTGTCCCGTATGTTCAGGGATATGCCAGAAATCTGGCCGGGGGCGGCGCTGCTCCCGCATACCGCCTCCAGCACAGTAGCGTAACCAGACGCGGGCCATATCTGAGTCGACCCTCGAACAACCCGTACCTCCACATACCCGGGGCCCGCATCCGCGTTACAGTCAGAGCCGTTAACTGACGCGACAAACGATATGGCGAGGTTGACCGGAGATGAGCTGGGATCGAGGGACGCAGAGATTATGTTCGTGTCGACCGTACTGGATAGCGACAGAGCCCCATCGGCCGAAGCAGACACAGGTACCGTAACGGCCTGATCCTTTATCTTTAGGGTATCGACTGCAAGGTCCGCGATTTTCGCAGTCTGTATGGCCGCGTCCGCAATCTGAGCGCTGCCCACAGCGAGGTTCGCTATCTTGGCAGAGCTGACTGCGAGGTCTGCGATCTTAGCAGTATCGACTGCGAGGTTAGCGATCTTGGCGTTGGTGATGGCCGCATTCGCTATCTTGGCAGTAACAACAGCGAGGTCAGCAATCTTGGCCGTGTCGATGGCGACGTCGGCGATGTCTCCGTTGAGCACCTGTCCGGTAGTACCGGACGTACCGGCTGTGGCGTTGTACGGCCCAGGTATGCCTGCGGTCGATACCGCGCGTACCCAGTAGTAATACGTAACCGCGCCCTTACCAACGTCATCGGCGAATACCTCTGCGGTGGTGGTGCCGTGCAGCACCGCCAGAGACAGGTTATCTGACGACGCCCGCCATATCTCCGTGTAGGAGTAGTTCGGTATCAGCGACGTACCGTCCCATGACAGGATGTTGTTGATAGCTGCGCTAGCAACGGTCAGGTTGGACAGCTGCGCGGGTGGAGTCTTGTCCGCCCCGCCGCTGACAATGGTACTGGGCAGGGAGCCTGCGACACCCCCCGCAGACGTTATAATCGAAGCCGCCTCGGTGTCCCCTGCGAGGTCACGCAACGTGACGACGCGGTCGAGCTCGCGCCCGCGGCGAGCGCCGTTGAGGCTCTCGAGGAGCTCGGTTATCTGCGCGATTGTGCGGGCGAGCGCTGGGTCGTCTATCTTCGGTCGCTGAATGGATACGTCGACGGCTGGCATCAGACCCCCCGCAGCGCTTTCATGGAGGTAGCGACGACGACCTCAGAGACTTCGTTCGACCCTTCGACCTGCACCTCGTAAATTTCAGGCAACGACCCCGATGGCAGACGAAATGGCAGGTTGTTCGCCACAGACTGCGTGTGTACCAGCGCCGCGTCCGCGTACACCTTCAACGTGATGGGGTACGCGTCTGCGCGCACAACAGCGACGGACATGTTCTCCGGCTTGGGGCTTATGAACTCTCGGCTCTTGTACGTCATACTGGCGTTGGCCCCGGTGTCCCAGGATGCGATGTTACCGCCATTGTCGATATACACCTGATCCGCTTCGCGGTCCTGGTACACCGCCTGCGTGTAGTACTGGAAGAAAAAGACCCCCAGCTCTGGCTGAGCTGGGTACATGGCAAACGAGGCTTGGGTGACCCCGTCGTTGTAAAACGCGAGGTACATGCCCTCCCAATTCACAGCCACGAAGGAGTCTGGCTTGAGTGCCTGCCAAGCGTCCCGGTCAAAAACACCCTGCGTGACTACTTTGAGCCCGCTGGGGGAAGCGAGGATGAGCCCATCCGGTGATGGGTAAGCGACTCCGTACCCGAGGTCGACGACGCCGGTCTTGGACACGCACGCCTGCTCGACCTCCGTGTCGTCCATGACCATGCCCGCCGGGTCAGTGCCGGAGGCAATGGCCGGGAAGCTCTTGGTCGTAACGAGGATCGAGTTACCCAGCGCACCGATACCCATTATGTCGTGATCGGTGGTCAGCTGGTACTTCGCTGGCCATGCGTGTGGGTACCCCGGCTCGCTGAAACACAGCACGTTCGCGTAGTACCCGACGTAAAACCCGTTGGGGTGCCTGATCAGTCCCTCGAGCGCCGTCGGCGGCATGTCAAAATCTTCAGACACGATGGCTCTGCCCAGGTCAGCAGAGGCTACGGAGTCGGTGTACGTGGTGGAGGCTATGTCGACGGTGGCGACGAGCTGGTATACGCTCCCGGTGTCGCCGGTGTTCAGCCGGTAAATCCGCTTCTGCGTGATGTTGTAATTGCCCGACGGGGCGGTGGCCAGCGTGCTAAGGTCGACCGTCTGCCCGTTGCGCCACTCGACGCTGTTCGAGACCGGGCTCGGCGGGCCCTCGGAACCATATGCGTCGAGATACGTTACGACATAGTAACGTGTCTCGGGAAGCTCCGTCGGGTCAGTGGCGGAGCCGCTGAGTGTCGCAGTGGGGGCCGTCGTTGGGGCTGGGATACCGAGCGTGTAAGAGTTCGTCGGGTACGGCGTCGCGGTGGTAGCGATGGAGCTCTCAGTGAACTTGGGCTCCGCGTCCCCGGTGAAATACACGCGGTCGTAGGCATCATTCGGTATCAGCGAACGTAGTGCGCTAACGGGCTTGTCCCACTCGAACCAGAAGTTGTTGTACTTGAAGATGCTCTTCAACGTGCCGGCGATGGTCTTGGCAACGACCGTTGTCGGCGCACGAAGCGGGCGTAGGCTGCCGCGCTGTATACGCACATTGGTGCACGTCTGCGCATCAGTAGGAGCTAGCCTGCGTTTATGAAGGCCGGGCTTCTCACCAGTAAATGGGCCGAGTCTGAATCCGGGCATCAGGTACCCCTACTGAGGTCCTTGAACCGCGCGTAATGCTGCTGCGCCTCGCCGTCCTCGCCCGCGTACTCAGCGTCTTTGCTCTTGGCGCGGAACATCATAAACTCCTTGAGCGCCGGTACCCATCTGTCCTCGATG
>Ga0256830_1000940_pt1 | contig 21572 bp, 24 predicted proteins | sample 128326metaG_FD_190537 | JGI IMG/M metagenome (GOLD analysis project Ga0256830, IMG submission 190537) | Hydrothermal vent microbial communities from Lau Basin, Pacific Ocean - 128-326 | ecosystem: Environmental > Aquatic > Marine > Hydrothermal vents | place: Pacific Ocean: Lau Basin | collected... | reverse complement strand
AAAAAAGCAGGACTGGTGTGATTTCTCATGCTTTTAGCTGTTGACGCAAACATCTTATTTGCCCTTTTTAATCCAAAATCTTTCACAAGGCGGTTTATAATATTAAACAGAGATGTTTTGGAGTTGTACTCTCCAAAATTTGCTGTTGAAGAAATTGAGAAATATAAACAGGTTATCCTGGAGAAGTTCGACATCACAGAAGATAATTTCGAAATAATACTTCGCTTTGGCATTAAAACTTAACTGTCCGATATGGAGTAACGATAAGGTATTAAAAAATCAAAAAACTGTTAAAGTTTTATCGACAGATGAATTGATAGAAATATTAGGAAAGGATTAATTTTCAACTTCGGGAGATGCTGAACTATGGAACCAGCCAGCAACTTCAAAATAATCCCCGTGCTCGACATAATGCGCGGCAGGGCCGTGCACGCGGTGCGAGGAGAGCGTGAAAGCTACAGGGAGCTTAAAAGCGTCTTCGCGAAGAGCAGCTCTCCTGTTGAGATAGCCCTGAACCTGCCCTATCCGGAGCTCTACGTCGCCGACCTCGACGCGATAATGGGCCGCTCGCCCAATGTTGAAATTATCAAAAAGCTTGCCCCGCTGAAAAAGGTGCTCCTCGACCACGGCGTGAGAAGCGAGGATGAGCTTGAGCTTGCCTCTCAGCTCGGATGCATCCCTGTGATAGGCACAGAAACGGCGCAGAGCGCAGAGGTCTTCAAGGCCGGCGTTGCGAGGTGGGGAGAAGAGCTATTCGCAAGCCTGGACGTAAAAGCTGGGAAGGTGCTCTCGCCCTTTCTGCCTGAGTCGCCCGCTGAGGCTTTTAAGGTAATAGAAGGGGCGGGTGTAAGAAACATAATCTGCCTGGACCTCTCACGCGTGGGGACGCTGAGGCCTGAGATAAAAATGCTTGAGCGCCTGCTGAGAGAAAAAAAGAAGGAAACGCGGCTCTTCGCAGCAGGCGGAATAAAAAAGGAGGACCTGCCCCGGCTCAGAAGCCTCGGCGCAGACGGCGCCCTAGTGGGAACAGCCCTCCACCGTGGCGAGCTCTGACTACATCATGGGCATGCCACCAGGCATGCCGCCGGGCATGCCTCCCATCTCCTCGCCACCGGCCTCTTCCTTGCCCAGCCCCTTGGCTGCGATGACGTCGTCTATCCTCAGTATCATCACCGCAACCTCACTCGCACTTGCAATCGCCTGGGTTTTAACCCGCAGCGGCTCCACCACGCCAGCGCTCAGCATGTCCACGGCTTCGCCTGTGTAGACGTTGAGACCGAAGCTGGCTGCCTCCTTCTCGTGCTTTGAGCGGAGCTCCACCAGCACGTCTATCGGGTCAAGGCCTGCGTTCTCTGCCAGCGCGCGCGGGATAACCTCGAGGGCATCCGCAAAGGCCTCGATGGCGAGCTGCTCCCGTCCGCCTACTGTCTTTGCATAGTCCCGCAGGCGCAGTGATACCTCAACCTCCGGAGCACCTCCGCCGGCTACAATCTTTCCGTCGCGTATCGCCGCGGGCACTACGCCGAGGCAGTCTTCGAGGGCGCGCTCAACCTCGTCCACGATGTGCTCACTTCCACCACGTATGAGTATTGTAACGCTCTTGGGGTTCCTGCACTTTCGAACAAATACCAGCTCATCCTCGCCTATCTTCACCTCTTCCACTACGCCCGCATAGCCCAGGTCTTCGCCGCTCAGGTCGTCGATGCTCGTGACTATCCTCGCCCCGGTTGCGCGGGCCAGCTTCTCCATGTCGCTCTTCTTCACCCTGCGCACGGCGAAGATTCCCTCCTTCGCCAGGAAGTGCTGGGCCAGGTCGTCTATACCCTTCTGGCAGAAGAGCACATTCGCACCGCTGTTCTTGATCTTCTCCACCATCTCGCGGAGCATGCGCTCCTCCTCGTCGATGAACGCCTGGAGCTGGTTGGGGTCGGTTATCCTTATTTCCGCATCGAACTCGGTTTTTTCAATCTCAATGGGTGCATTCACCAGCGCTATCTTGGCATCCTCAACCCTGCGGGGCATTCCGGGATGCACGCGCTCCTTGTCTATCACTATGCCATTTACCAGCTCGGTATCCTCTATACCGCCTCCAACCTTTTTTTCCAGCTTTATGTGGTCGGGGTCTATTGAGACCACACCATCCAGTTCATCGGCAACCGCCTTAACCGCCCTTACCACAAGCTCCGCCAGGTAGTCTTTCGCCTTTTCTGCTCCTTTACCCGTCATGGCTGTGGTGGCTACCTTCTTCAGAAGCTCCTCGTTGGTTATGTCAATGTCTATCGCCATGCCGGTGAGAATCTCCTCTGCCTTCTCTGCGGCCATGCGGTAACCCTTGGCAATTATGGTGGGGTGCACATCCTGGTCAAGAAGCTCCTCCGCACGCTTCAGCAGCTCTCCCGCGATAACCACGCTGGTGGTTGTGCCATCTCCAACCTCATCCTCCTGGGTCTTTGCAACTTCCACCATCATCTTGGCGGCGGGATGCTCCACATCCATCTCCCTGAGTATCGTCACGCCGTCGTTGGTTACAACCACATCTCCCAGGCTGTCCACGAGCATCTTGTCCATGCCCTTGGGCCCGAGTGTTGACTTTACTATCTCGGCAATTATTCGCGCCGCCAGTATGTTGGTGCGCTGCGCATCCCTGCCGTAGGTCCTCTGGGCATTTTCTGAGAGTATCAGGACAGGCTGTCCTCCAAGCTGTGCTACCAATTCTTCACCTCCTGTTTTAAAGTTACATCAGGTTACTTTTTTCCGTTACGTCTCTTTTTGAACTTCTATATAAATATTTGGGTGAGGTGCTGTGCTATGTGCTATCTGCAAAACATTTCGCCTGTGCGGTATTGGGCACGAGCCTTTGATGAAGCTGAGTCAGGGTAATGTGGAGAAGCAGACCCGCAGATGAGACCGCACAGAAGTCTGAACTGGAAAAAGGCGGAATTCCAAGATGTTCATCAAGCAACCTTTATATCATTAGAGTTTAAATTATGGGTTAGAGCCCCCTCCTGAGAGTGGTAATGTGGCCCGGCGCAACTATCCCCTGGTAGCCCTGGGAATGGTGCTCCTGCTGGTAGCAACTCTCGCTGGACTGAGCAGAGCGGATTTCAACCTTTTGCCGGAACAGCTGGCCATGTCCCACGGGGCACTCATGGTGGCCGGCTTTTTCGGTACCCTCATATCCCTGGAGAGAGCCTTTGCCATGGGTAACACCCGGGCATATCTCGTACCGGTGCTCAGCGCAGCGGGGGGAGTCGGTATCCTCGCCGGAGCGCAGCATGCAGCATCCCTGCTGGTCGCGTCGGCGGCAGGTTATGTGCTGCTCTCACTGCGCATGCTGAGATTTATGCCCAACCTGGCCACAGGTACCATGTGCCTCGGAGCTGTGGCACTGCTTGCAGGAAATGTGCTGTGGTACCTGCGCGGCTCAGCACCAGCCACACCCTTCTGGGGAGCCTTCCTTCTGCTAACCATCGCCGGTGAGAGGATAGAGCTGGCACAGCTGCTCAGCACAAAGGCTGGGGTAAAGCGGTGGTTCATGCTCAGTACAGGAATTTACGCTGCGGGTGTGGCCACAACACTGCTCGACTACTCCCTGGGGCTGAGAATCTCCGGAGCTGGCATGCTCCTGCTGGCCCTCTGGCTGCTGCGTTATGATGTGGCAATGAAGAGCATCTCTGCCAGCGGGCTGCCGAGGTTTACGGGATTTGCACTGGTACTGGGATACCTGTGGCTGATTGCAGGCGGTGTGCTTGGCCTTGCTTACGCTGGCTCCTACAGCTACGACATGATGCTCCACTCCCTTTTCCTGGGCTTTGTGTTCTCAATGGTGTTTGGCCATGCCCCTGTGATATTTCCCGCGCTTCTGGGCAGGAATATGCGCTTCCTCAGCAGCTTTTACCTTCACCTAATCCTCCTCCACCTCTCACTCATGCTCAGGCTTGCCGGCAACTTCATCTCAGCCGAGCTCACAGCCTGGGGGAGTCTGCTCAACGCTGCGTCCATCTTCCTCTTCCTGGCCAACAACGCAGCCGGCATGATCGCTGGGGGTGTGAAGGGAGAGTGAAGATATGGAGCTGTACATATTTTCAGTGTGGGTGCACCTACTCGCTGCAATGCTCTGGCTGGGAGGTATGCTCTTTCTTATATTTGTGCTCGTACCGGCGCTCAGGGGTGAAAGCGGCGAGCTACGCGGCCGTCTGGTTGACACCGTAGGGCTGCGGTTCCGCACTGTGGGGTGGATCTGCCTGCTACTGCTGCTCCTGACCGGAAGTGCAAACATCCTGCTGAGAGGCTACTCGCTGACAGGCACACTCCTGATAGCAAAGCTTGCCCTCTTCGGTGTTATACTGGTGCTCAGCTTCATCCACGACTTTGTGATAGGTCCCAGAGCCACGCGCGCCATGGCCAGTGGCTCGGAGGATGCCGAAAAGCTGAGAAGGCTTTCTGCCATAATCGGCAGAATTAACACCCTCCTGGCGCTGGCTGTTGTTGCCCTCGCAATAAAGCTTGTGAGGGGATAGGCTAATCCCTTAGAAGCAGCTTCAGGTCGTGGGCCAGGTCCCTGGGGTCCCAGGTTATACCCGGATAAACCAGCCTCAGGTTGCCCTGCCTGTCCACAACAATTGCCGTGGCGGTGTGGTCAACCAGATAGTTCCCGTACTCGTCGCGCCAGCTCACATTCACGTATATGTTGTAGGCCTTCCACACCTTCTCCAGCTCAGAGCGCTCTCCTGTGAGGTACTGCCACTTGTACAGCAGACCGCGCTTCTCTGAATACCTGCGCACCTGCTCCACGGTATCCCTCTCCGGGTCAACACTAACGGCTATAAAGATGACATCCCTTCCCGCCGCATCCCCCAGCTCCTCCATGGCAGTTATGAAGTTCTGCGTAATTGCAGGGCACACTGTGGGACAGCTGGTGTACAGGAAGCTTATCACCACCACCTTACCCCGAAAGTCACTCAGACTGACCTTTTCCCCAAACTGATTTGTGAGTGTAAAATCAGGCGCTGGTTTGGGCGGTGAGAGGGGTACGCCCTTGTATCCCTGCTGTGCACAGCCTGCCACCAGCAGAAGAAGCGCAACAGCCAGATAATACTTCATATACATGCTCTCTGCTGCAGAAATTAAAAACTTTTTGGTACAATCATCGAATAACAGCTACTGCTCATAAAAAGCGCTCAAAATAATAATCACTCCGGAAAGTGCTGCGGCAGCAAAGCCGTACTCCAGTCCCCAGCCCAGCGGTGCACCATAAATACTCGGAGTGAGACACAGCACAGAGCCGGCCACCTTGATATATACAAAGGCATAGGTCAGGATATTGAGCACCGAGAGCATGAAAAAACCTGCGAGAAACACCACAGCCCTGCTGCGTATGAATCTCCTCAGCACACCTGCCGCGCCCCCAATAACCACAAGAAAAAAGGAAAGCTGAACCAGACCGGAAAAACCCTCTGAGAGCTCAATTATCCCGGTGGCAACCTGCCCGGAGAGTGCAAGCCTCAGCATAAAGAAGGGTGTTATGCCTATCTCAGGGCCAAGCCCGGTTATGTGCCACCAGGGCATGAAAAGAGACGCCCAGGCAAGCAGACCTGCTGCGACAGGAAGATGTGCCTTCAGCATTCTCCCGCAGGCCCCCTGCGCACAGCTCGTGCTCCTGTTCCCTCGCCGCCAAGACACCTCCTGTAGAGCTGCAGCACTTTTCTGAGGCCCTCAGTGTCGCACAGCAGATAGATTCCGCGGATTTCACACACCACACCGCACTCCACAAGCTTCCTCATGTGCCAGCTCACTGTTGAAGGAGAGAGCTTCAGCACCCTGGCTATGTCACCATGACGTGCCCCGGAATGATTTAGAAGAAATACCAGTATTCTTCTTGCTGTGTCCAGATGGAGCAGAGCCAGGAGCTTCTTCTGGTAGCTGTTCATGCCTCTGGGATAGTACCTGAGCCTCCTCCCGTACTTCTCTGACTCAATGGCACCGCACCTTTCCAGCACATTCAGATGGTATCTGAGGCATCCATTCCCAAGTCTGGTTATGCGCTGAATCTCCCTGAAGTGCACCCCCGGAAAGCAGCTGACCACCTCATATATCCTCCTCCTGGCATCCATTGCAGTACCTCACTTTTTATTATTTCAGTTCCGATGGCTTAACCCCTTTATCTCGAACATGTTCGCAAAAAGGTATTACAGGGATGAAAGATATAGAGCATCATATGACGGGTGGTCTATTCGGGGCTCTGGAGCGGCTGGCAAACAGGGCCTTCACCCACAGGTACAGCCCCATGAACTACCTGGGTCAGGTGTCCATATTTCTCTTCCTCCTACTGGCAATAAGCGGCATCTACATGCTTCCCTTCTACAGGATAAATGTGGAGAAGGCCTACGATTCGGTTGAGGCAATAACTGGCGACCTCATTGGTGGACTGATGCGCAGCATCCACAGGTATGCTGCGGATGCGCTTGTGCTGGTGCTCCTTTTACACGGGATTAAAATGCTGCTTGAGCGCAGATTCCTGCACGGACGCTGGGTTGTGTGGCTTTCCGGAGTGCTGCTGTTTGGTGTTGTTATGGTGGAGGGGCTAACAGGATACTGGATGGTGTGGGACCAGCGCGCCCAGATGGTGGCACAGAGTGTCACTGAGTTTCTGGATGTGCTACCCGTATTTCCAAAGCCCCTCGCAATGGCGCTGACTGTGGATGACAGTGTCACCAGCCTCCTCTTCTTTGCAGTTGTTTTTGTGCACATCGCCCTGCCCCTGTTCTCAACAGTGCTGGTACTGCTGCACTTTTCGAGATTTGCAAAGACCGTGATGCTGCCGCCAAGGCAGATTTCTGCTCTTCTTCTCGGCTCAATGCTCCTGCTGGCCATCCTGAAGCCTGCCACAAGCGCTCCGAGGGCAGAGCTGAACAGGGCGCTTACGAATGTGCCGGTGGACTGGTTCTACATGTTCCCCCTCCCCCTGGCACAGATGCGCCCTGATTTGCTCTGGCTTCTGATTGTGTTGTCCGGATTTCTCCTGCTGCTAATCCCCAGGCTGTTCAGAGGGCAGGAAGAAGCCGCAAGAGTGGATGCAGACACCTGCGTGGGATGCGGGCTGTGCTATGAGGATTGTCCATACAGCGCTATAAACATGCGTGAGAGTGATGGAAAAAGGGTGGCGGAGGTCTCAGCGGAAAGATGTGCATGCTGCGGCACCTGTGTGGGCTCATGCAACTTCAACGCCGTGGAGCTCGGAGGTCAGCGCCTGGAGACACTGCTAAAAGAGGCAGGGAAACGGGTGAAGGAAGGTAAGCCGCTGGTAATTCTTTGCAGCCACTGCTCTGACAGAAGGATTCACCGCATGCTGGCGGAGGCTGAGTCGGGTGCTCTTGAACTTCCATGCATCGGAATGGTGAACCCTGCTTTGATAAGCGCCGCCCTCGATGCAGGTGCCTCAAGGGTTATACTTGCGGGATGCAAACCTGGTGACTGCAAATACAGGCTGGGCAACCGGTGGCTGGAGGCGAGAGTAGCCGGAGAACGCGCACCTGTGCTGAAGGACCGCAGAATGGAGCGCATCAGCGTGTGCTGGCTCATGCCCGGTGAAGAAGATGTACTCCTGAAGGAGGTGCAGCGGCACACCGGAGATGCAGAGGTGAAGCGGGAGTGCATCCAGGAGAAGCCCTCCCTGCCTCTTGCTGCATTTTTGATTATTCTCACCCTGCTGCCGCTGGCATACTTCTCAGCATCGCCCGCGTACTCAATGGTGCAGGAGGACAGGGGGCTCCTGCTCTTTACCATGAGTCATCCGGGGGAGCGTCTGGTGCCCTGCAGGGAGCCCACCGTTGAAGAACTGAAGGCTGGAAATGTAACCTCCTGCCCGAGAGAGCGCTCCCCTGTGGAGGTGGTGATCGAAGTTGACGGCAGAGAGGTGCTGCGGAACAGCTATTCCCCATCCGGCCTCTGGAAGGATGGTCCAAGCTACGCATACGAGAAGATAGTGCTGGAGCCGGGGGAGTATTTGCTCGCGGTGAAGGTAAAGGACTCACAGAGGGGAGACTTCAGATACACCTTCCAGAAGAGGGTCCGGATTGAAGCCGGCAGAGTGGTTCACCTGAGGTTTGAGAAGGGCAGGTTCTCAGTGGGTGGATAGATGAGCACAACAGCCCTTATAGCGGTGCTGCTGTCGGTGTTTTTTATGGCGCTCCTCCTCAGACTACTACCTGTGCTGCGTGGGGAAAAGAAGGTGAAGATGGTGATTCTTGAGGAGCTGTGCAACGGATGCGGTAACTGCGTTGTTGCCTGCCCCGCGAACGCCCTCAAGGAGGGTGTTGCCTGGGGGAAGGGGGGAAGTGGAGAGGGTATGGTGATGCACATAGGCGAGGGGACGGCAATAGAGGTGGACCTGAGCAGATGCGAGCGGGTTAAGAATCCGGAAGCCGAACAGCCCTGCAGAGAGTGCATAGACGCCTGCCCGATGGATGCGATAGACTTCACCTATTAGATGCGGCCCTGAGCAGGGCAATGAGCACCACCCATACGAAGGCCGCACCCCCCGCCACAGCTATTACAGAGCCCAGACCCATGAGGTTCATGGCAAAGCTGGTGGCTGTGTCGGCATACTCTGTTGTTTTGCGGGGAGCGCTGCGCATTCCTGCCCAGAACAGGCCCAGAATTATGAGAAGAAGTCCAGAGCCGTAGAGGTAGGGCTGCAGCCTGGAGATGCGACTGCTGAAGGATATGCCCAGTTTCTCCAGAAGGAGGTAGGTGGTGCCCATAAATGCCAGGGTGACGGCACCCAGTACACCGTGATAATGCGCCGGTACGCGCAGGTCAGCACCCGTTGCAAAGAAGCCCATGGCACCCCCAACTCCGAAAAGAAGCAGTGAGAAAACAAGGGAGGAAAGTCGGGGGTCGCTCAGCTCAAGCCGGGAGGGGGACAGCAGCACTCTCAGCACAAGCAGTGCAACGGGTACGCTGGGCAGGGCTATGCCGTACATCATCGCCTGGGTAAAGAGCCAGGTTTGCTCGACGCGGGGAAAGAAGTATATGCCGGGCATGAGCATCGCCACGGCCAGATACACCAGCAGAAGCTTCCTCATCAGAGGCGAGTCCGGTACCCGGCCAACTGTATGACTGAGCAGCATCATCCAGGCTGACAGCATGGCAAGGGTGCTCACCACCTGAAAGATGTGGCCGGGCCCCCATACCAGGGGACGGTAGCTTGTACCGTTGATGAAAGCGGAGGAAAAGAAGCTCAGATAGGTTATCAGCAGCACAAGGGCGGCAAGCAGCATGGCATAAGCCGGCAGGTCGGGCTGTGCTCTGCTTATCCTCAGGTGCTGGATGTACGCAATGGCAACACCGCCCGTTCCCAGAGCTACAAGAATGAGGCCAGCAAAGTAAACCGGATGCTCCAGCAGGGGAAAGTAGTCGATGAGCAGTGCCTCGGCACCGGTGAGCGGTGAAAGGGCGAGCAGCAGCATACCTGAAGCAGCAGTGTAAAGACCCCACCCCCACAGCCTGCCCCTCAGCGGTGCAATGCGGGAGGCGGAGTAGCACCACATCACAGCCTCAAATCCGAGGAACCATACCACCACCGCAAAGATTACATGCACCACCAGGGCGACGCTGAAGAAGTCCTCTCCCGCAAAGATGCGCACCGCCGGTGTGCGCGCCATCGCTGCAATAAAGGCGAAGATACCGGCAAATACAAGAGAAAAAATTGAAAAGAGGAGCCAGCGGTACACCTGCGCCCTGTTCAACTCTGCTCCTCCGCTACTTCAGCACCCAGACGCCGCTGAGCCATATCCAGTTGACCACGTAGAAGAGCACAAATACAACAAAGAATATCAGAACCAGGGCGAGTGTACCCTTCGGTCTTACCTCTTCTTCCATCTTCAGAGCCTCCTTCCCTTGATAAGCGTTGCCACCGCTATAAGTACGAAGAGCACCGCTCCTGCAAAGGCCAGGATGCCACCTATACCCATCACCGCAAGCCAGAGGTAGGCTGTTGGATCATACTCAAAGGCGAAGCCAGAGCCTCCGAAGCTTGTTATGTCCGCATGCCTCCTGGGCACGCCGTACAGACCGGCGCCCTGCATACCTATTGACACCAGCGCTATACCTATGCCAAATAGCCAGGGCTGGTACACCGCAAGGCTCTTGCCAACCAGCTCTCGTCTGAATATCAGCGGCAGCACGTAGTAGGTTATGCCCATGAACGCAAGCGTTGTGCCTCCTGCCACAGTACCGTGGAAGTGACCGGGTATCGCCAGAGTGTTGTGGAACCTGATGTTGAGCTGCTCAGTACCCTGAATCACACCGCTTATACCGCCCAGGAAACCGAAGACTATTATGGAGAGTATCAGCGCCGAGAAGGAGGGGTTCTTCCAGGGCGCCTTCCACAGCCACTCAAAGAGGCCGCGGTTGAAGCCCTTCTTTCGCTGTGCCACCTCTATTGCTGCAGGCACTGCGAAGGCGTGCATCATGCTCGCGAGCACCGCCAGGTACATGGCATAGCTGGTGTTCCATATCTTCCAGGCGGTGCTTACGCCCGGGTCAACCAGCAGGTGGTGAGCTGAAGCTATGTTGATAAAGAGTATGTAGAATACGAAGGCGAGGCGGGAGAACTTCTCGCTTATGGTGGTACCCCCCACCGTCAGGTAGGCGAGCAGGTACCAGATTGCTATCATCGCCGCCACGTTTATCTGCTGCGATGGATGTCCGAAAGCCCAGAAGACTATCCTGTAGGTAAGTGCATCCCAGGTTGGAGCAATATCCATGGACCAGAACAGGGTGGGCACAAGGGCTGCGGCACCGAATAGCAGCGTGCTCACCGCTATTATGGCCGCTGCCAGGGCACCAAAAACCACCAGCGGGAGAGAGCCCCGGTAGGTCTTCTCCTTCTTCGCTATGTAGAGTGTGGCCAGAAAGTTGAACACCGCGAGCAGAGCGCCCACGGCGAACAGGATTACAGACAGGTAGTATCCGGGTGTCGCCTTTAGAGGCACGTAGGAGGTGAACATTATTGCGTTCTTTGTGGGATTCATCAGCACAGTTATATTTGTGCCAAGGGCGCCAATGAGCATGAGTGCATACGCCACCCAGCCAAGCTTTGGCGAGGCCAGACGGGTGTTCAGCATAATCGCACCTGCGAAGTATAACACTGCCACCTCAAAGAAGATTATCCAGAAGCCCAGCATGTTCCAGCCGTGCAGTGTTACGAACTTGTAGAAGTCGATGGGACGCAGCAGGTGCACCGTCTCCCACCTTGTGAGCACCACCAGAAGGGCCATAATGGCCCCCACAAGGAGCGCCACCACAGCTGTAACCGCATTTACCTTTATAAGCTTCTCAGCGGGAAGATGAACCTTAAACCCGGTAACGGGACAGGTCCTGAAGTCGTCGCCCATACGAGTCACCTCACTCCACAATTATCTTACCAACCATCAGCTGATGCCCGGGGCCGCAGTACTCATTGCACACCACGCGGTACTCCCCCGCCTCCGTTGGGGTTATGGTGAGCACGTAGTCGTATCCCGGTATCACCATGAAGTTTATGTTCATCGGGTAAACAGAGAAGCCGTGCAGCACGTCAGCCGAGGAGAGGTGCAGCCGGTAGGTCTCTCCCTTCTTCAGCTTTATCACCGGCTCCCAGCTGAACTGCTTACCCAGCAGATAAACATCGCTGCCCGGCGGCGGCTCCACCACGGGCACGCCGTTCTCCTCTCCAACCTTGTACCTCTCAATGAATTGCTGAGTAAGCGTCACAAACTCTTCTGGCTCAACCTTGTAGGTCTCTGTTGAGGGGTTCTGACTGCCGTAGATGTGCCAGAGGGGCATCATTATGAACATTACTATCGCCCATGCGAGGGCTATGCTGAACCACAGCCGCTCCTCTCTCGGCACTTTCTCCTTCCACCACACCCTTTGCGGAGGTGTAACGCTCATATCTCATCACCTGACTCCTACCTCGTGGGAACGTTGAAGGCCTCTATAAGACCCCACGCGGCATACGAAACCGCAAGAATCAGAAAGCTCACAACCAGCAGCAGCCACATATTATCCATGTACCTCTGGGGTGCAGGTATCTCCTCCTGAACTTCCTCTTTTGCCTCCATGGTTTCCAAGTTGCCCTCAAAGGATAATAATGTTATATCAAAATATTATGCCCTTTTAAATACCCGCCCCCAGAAAAAAAATAAAAGGTACCTGAGGACACCCGGCTCAGTATATGTCGTTGGCGGTGTTGTACACGTTGAACTTGCCTGTGGGCGTCACCAGGTCCTTTATCCTGGCCTTCTCTGCAAGCGTCTTATCGTCGTATATGACTATCTCACCCGTTTTGCCCGGCTCATCGATTTTGCCCCAGACGCTGACCCAGACCTCGTCTCCCTCCTTGTTGTACTCTATGTGGACGGCCCTTCCGTAGTCCGCAACCTCCCAGCACTTGTACACTTCGTCCGGATACTCCTTGGAGATTACGCACACACTGCGCTGAATCTTCTCATCCGGGTTGAGGGTGTGGTCAACCCATATCCACTGGCTTTTGGGGTGGGTCTTGACAAACAGGCTGCCTCCTCCGAGGAGCTTTATCTGGCGAACTACCTTCCAGGCGTTTTCCGGATAATTCTCCGGGTCCGTGCCTATCACCGACATCAGACCCTCACCCAGATGCACTGTGGCCCAGACGGGACCGTAGACAGGATCAACCCAGTTGGCACCTCTGCCGGGATGGGGCATCTTCCCTGTTTCCACCTGAGCTACAACCTTCTCTTCCTTGGCATCCAGCACCACAATCTTGTTTCTCTTGTTGGCTGCCACCAGGAAGTACCTCTTGCTTGCATCCCAGCCACCGTCGTGGAGGAAGCGCTCCGCTTCAATCATCTTTATCGTGGGGTTGTTGGCATCCGAGTAGTCCACCAGCCATATTTGACCTGTCTCCTTTACGTTTACTATCCACTGGGGCTTGAAGTGGGACGCCACTATGCTGGCAACCCTTGGCTCTGGATGATACTCCTCGGTGTCGTAGGTGTAGCTCCGTGTGCTCACTATCTTTATCGGCTCAAGGGTGGCACCGTCCAGTATCACAAAGTGGGGCGGCCAGTAGCAGCCTATTATTACATACCTGTCGTAGAAGTTCCCCTGCTCTCCGGTGTACTTGCTTACCTCTATAGAACGCGCATCGTAGCACGCCCTCACCTCTGCCACCTTGTCGGGTTTTTCCATCCAGAGGTCTATCATTGTAGCCTTGCCGTCGCGTCCGATAGTGTATACGTACCTCCCCGTGGCAGACATCCTGGAAATGTGCACCGCATACCCTGTATCAACGGTGCTCACCACCTCCTTTGTGTCACCGTCTATTATTGCAACCTTGCCAGCGTCCCTCAGGGTGACGGAGAAGAAGTTCTGCCAGTCGCGGTTGTGCTGTGGAGATGTGGGGCGGTTTTCAGGAGGCACAAGAACCCGCCAGGTGGCCTTCATGTCCGCAAGCGACATCTCCGGCGGTGTGGGAGGTTCAAGCTGAATAAACTTTGCAAGAAGTTCAGTATCCTCCTCACTGAGCACACCCTGATGGCCCCAGTCAGGCATGCCGCGGGGGGTCCCGCCGAAGATTATAGCCTTCAGCACAGAAGTACCCTTGGGAACCATCTTATCGGGAGTTAGCGCCGGACCCGTGGCCCCCTTTCTCAGCACACCGTGGCAGCCCGCACACCGGTCGAAATAGATCTGCTTTGCCCTGTTAAACTCCTCTTCGCTCAGAGAGAAAGTACCGCCGGGCTTCGCTTCAGCCTTTTCCTCCTCAACAGGAGGCGCTGCCGGTTGAGAAGGTGCTGTTTTTGTCTCTGTCGGCTTCTCGGTACAGCCTGCAAAGAGTACGGCCAAAAAAAGCAGTGCTACAAAAATCTTTGCTCTCATTCAATTCATCCTCCCGTTCTTTTTGGACATCACCTCCTCACTCTCAGCGATATCCATCACCAATTAATCAGAAAACATGATTTGATTAATAATGGTTATATCAAAATATTATGCCTGTTTAAATACGATGTCCAGCAGCATCCCGGCAAAAATCGCTATAAGATATATTCCGGAGAACTTGTAGCTTCTCCATGCCCATATTTTTGTTGGCGCAAGCATAAGTCTGGCATTGAAGGCCACAAATCCGAGGCCGAAGAGCAGAGCCACGGCGAGGTAGATGGTGCCGAAGTAGCCCAGGGCATAGAGAAGCAGAGAAGCCTGAACCAGAAGCACTGTGTGCATCATAATAAGCCGCGCTGCCCGCTGGTCACCATGCACCACTGGCAGCATTGGCACCGCGGCCTGCTGGTATGCCCTCCTGTGAACTATTGCAAAGGCCCAGAAGTGGGGTGGTGTCCAGAGAAAGACCAGAAGAGCGGCCAGAACGGCAGCCAGAGATGTTTCGCCCTCCATGGCAGCATATCCCGCGAGAACCGCACAGCTTCCTGCGGTGCCTCCTATTACTATGTTGAGGACGCTGCGTCTTTTTAGCCAGATGGTGTAAACCACCACATATACCAGGGCCCCGGTGAGTATATAGATGGAGGTGAGGTAGTTTAGCTTTGAGGATAGCAGTATGGCCACTCCCACCAGGAATATCCCCAGCCAGCAAGCTGTGTGAGGAGCTACCCTCCCCGCGGGTATTGGTCGCCTTCTGGTCCTCTCGCTCAGTGCATCTATATCCCTGTCAAAGTAGTGGTTGAGAATGCTGGCACCCACAGAAGCCAGAGCCCCAGCTGCGAACAGAATCAAAAATCTTCCCGGAAGCAGCTCTCCCCGTGAGGCAACTATGGCTGAAACAAGTGCTACAAACAGGAGCAGTGCCACAATGCGTAGCTTGAACAGGGCAATATATTCGCGCATTCTTCTCGCCTTATATACTATATTAAATTCTTTAGAATCTTCTTAAGAGCTACCCTCATATGCACACCCACTGTTGCCGGACTCAGACCAAAGTGCTCTGCGATGTCCTTGAGGTTGACCTTCCTGTCGCGGTCAAAGTAGCCAGAGCGGTATGCGTATCTGAGGATTTCCAGCTGCTTCAGGGTCAGATTCACATGAGGCACGCCCTCATACACCAAGAAGCGGGAACCCTCAGTTTGCCTCTTAACCTCCAGCACCTGAAACTCCACACCCTCCTCCTTCAGGTACCTGAGCAGCCTGCGGAACTCCTCGTGACTGTGGAGGGAGAAGGACACAAGCATCCCTCCCTCACGGTAGTAGATACAGTCAGAGGATATCCGGAGATGCTCATTCAGCTTGAAGAGAAGACAGGAGCTGCAGTCGAACTCTATCCTCACCTTGCAGTGGCGGTTGCCTATATAGAGGAGCCTGAGCGACCTCACCTCGGCGCAGGAGCTCAGACTTGCGAAAAAATCTTCTGTTCCCTGCGTCTGCTTTACAATAAGCGATGCAAGCACCCTGAAGCTGGGCAGCATTTGCTTTTCGTGAATCCTGAACTCAAGAGCAGGGTAGCACAGGGAAACCCTGGAGAGGGGACAGCTCTGCAGCTCCAGCCTGAGAAGAGCCCTGACACCGGATGAACACCTTTCCATCCCCCCTACAAGCCCGGCAACCACCATCACCACCTATTTTTTAATTTTTTTGTGCTGAGATATAATATTATCGTTTTAAATTAAGAGCTTTGTTGCGAACATGTTCCAAATTAAAAATTATTTTTAACGAATTCGTTAATTTTTTTTAAATTACTGGAACACCCTTTTCCTTCCTGCACAAATATTTTAAAACTTATTTCAGAGCTACCGGGATTGTTGATATTTTGTTTAAAATCTGTGAATAAATATTTCAGCAGATTCTGACAATTTCCAGGCCATAAAACAAAATTTTAAATAACCGGAACCCAAGGCAATAACCACTCCTGGGGTGTGAAGATGGGCTAAAGGAGATGCATCATGGGTCTCAAAAGAGATGTGGGCCTTTTTGAGGCGGTGGTGTATGGGGTTGGAATAATTGTTGGTGCGGGGATATACTCACTTATAGGCGAGGCTGCCGCAACCGCAGGGAATGCGCTGTGGCTGGCATTCCTCATCGCAGCCTTCACAAGTGCCTTTACAGCTCTCAGCTATGCGGAGCTTGGCAGCATGTTCCCCAGAAGCGGGGCAGAATTCTTCTATATCAGAAACGCCTTCAACAGCGATGCCCTCGCTTTTATAACCGGCTGGCTCATAATACTTGTTGAGGTCATCGCAGGCGCTACTGTAGCTCTTGGTTTCGGAGGGTATGCAGAAGCACTCCTGGGGGTGGACAGGGTTATCACTGCCATGCTTCTTCTGGGACTGCTGGCAGTCGTGAACTATACAGGAATAAAACAGAGTGTGCGTCTGAATCTCCTTCTGACTGTAATTTCTGTGCTCGGCCTGATGATGGTGGTGCTGGGCGGTTTTGAAAGGCTGGGAAGTGTCAACTACTTCGAGATGGGCTCGGGTTTTATGGGTGTTCTCACGGCCGCAACGGTGGTGTTTTTTGCCTACCTGGGATTCGAGGACCTGGCAAACCTGGCGGAGGAGATGAAGCATCCGGAGCGAAATCTTCCCAGGGCAATACTTCTTGCCCTGAGCGCAACCACGCTGCTATACGTGCTTGTCTCCGCAGTGGCCGTATCTGTGGTGCCATGGCAGGAGTTCGCAGAGAGCACAGCCCCCCTCGCAGTTGTGGCTGAGAGTGCAGGGATACCGGGTGAGATAATATCTGTTATTGCCCTATCCGCGACGGCAAGCACTGTGCTTATATTTCAGATAGCAAGCTCAAGGATGCTCTATGGAGTTGCCAGGGCAGGTGCCCTGCCAGACATTCTGGGCAGTGTGCATCCGGTGCGTGGGACTCCTCATGTGGCTGTATGTACTGCAACGCTGCTAAGCATGGGCTTTGTACTTACCGGTGAGATCCGTCTTGTAGCACTCCTCACAGACTTCTGTGCCTTTGTGATTTTTGCACTGGTGAACCTCTCCGCAATAGTGCTGAGGTTGCGCAGACCGGAGCTCAAAAGACCTTTCAGAGCACCCCTCGATCTGAAAGGCATCCCCGTGACAAGCGTGCTGGGACTGCTATCCTGTGCAGGAATGCTTCTCACCTTTGAGGCAGAAATAGCCATCACCTTCCTGGTGCTAACACTGCCGCTGCTGTTTCTTCATGTGCTCAGCAGGCGAAGGTTTAAGATGTGTGTGGAATAAACAGGTGACGAGGTGGTTCCAATGCTGGTTTCAACCACCGGAGAAATTGCCGGCAAGAGAATAGTGCAGACACTGGGCGTGGCGATGGGAAATACGGTAAGGGCAAGGTTTATCGGACGCGATATAATCGCGGGGATAAGGAACATCATAGGGGGCGAGCTGAAGGAGTACACGAAGATGATGGAAGACGCAAGGGAGGAGGCTCTGAGAAGGATGCTCGCCAATGCGGAGCAGCTCGGCGCCAACGCCGTGGTGAATGTGCGCTTTGTCACGGCGCAGATTGCTCAGGGCGCAGCTGAACTCCTCGCCTACGGCACCGCCGTTGTTGTGGAGGACGCCGAAGAGTAGCTTTTCAATGTTATTTTGGCGGGAGAAGACATGCGCCTCCTGCTTGTGCACCCCCACTTCCCCTACCCGGGCAAGGACCTTTTTCCTCTGGGTCTGGGCTACCTCGCGGCGAGCGCTGAGGATATAGCCGAGGTGGGGGTTGTAGATGAGAGCGTTGAGCGCGTGACTCCGGAGAGGCTCAGAGAGTTCAGCCCGGACGTAGTGGGCATAACCGCGACCACGCCGAGCTTTGCCAGGGCGAAGGAGATAGCCTCGCTGGTCAGGCGCACTCTGCCTGAGGCTGTGATAATCATGGGCGGCACGCACGCCACCTTCCGCCCGGAGGAGGCGCTGGCAGAAGGCGCAGACGTGGTGGTGCGGGGTGAGGGCGAGGAGACGCTGAGGGAAATCCTCTCAGGCAGGGAGCTGAGGAAAATAAAGGGCATCTCCTACCTCGAAGATGGCGAGGCGGTGCACAACCCGGAGAGGGAGCCTATCAGCAACCTGGACGCGCTGCCCTTTCCGGCGTGGCACTGCTTCCCGCTGCACGCGTACAGGATAATGAGCCTGGTCTCGGCGCGGGGCTGCGTTTACCGGTGCGCCTACTGCAGCGCGGCGCAGTTCTGGAAGCGGAGGGTACGCTTCCGTTCGCCGCGCAGCGTGGTGGAGGAGGTGGAGAGGCTGTACAGCCTCGGCTTCAAACGGCTGCGCTTCATGGACTCGACGTTTACCCTCGACAGGAGGCGTGCCCTGGAGATCTGCTCGCTTATCGAGGAGCTGGACTTCCGCGACCTGAGCTGGAGCTGCGAAACCCGCGCTGATCACCTGGACGGGGAGCTTCTGGATGCCCTTAAGCGTGCCGGCTGCAACCTCATCTGCCTGGGCGTTGATTCCGGAGCGCAGGAGGTGCTGGACGCGTGCCGGCGCGGCATGACTGTGGAGCAGGTCAGGAAGGCGATTCTCATGGCAAAGCAGAGGGGGATTAAGGTCAGAGCGTACGTCACCTTCGGTTTTCCCGGCGAGACTGCGGCAAGCGTTCGCGCAACTGTGAAGCTCCTCGAGGAGACGAGGCCCGAGCAGATTCTGCTCAGCCTTGCCACCGCCTACCCCGGCACAGAGCTCGAGAAGGGGCGCTTCGTGGAGGTGCACGAGAACTGGGTGAGGAAGTTCCACGGCCACGGGCTGGGAGCAAGGCTGTACTTTCCGGAAACGCTCTCGCGGAGGGAGTACACAAGGCTGGGGGACTACATCTACCGCGAGGTGAGGAGGATAAACCGCGAGGTCAGGCGTGCAGCGGCTTCATAGTTTAAAATCATCTCAGCGTCGTTAACCTGCAATTTAATTACATGCGAAGGCGCGACAAGGAGGTGCGCTGCCCCGCCTGCGGGAGCACCCGCGAGGCTGCGAGCGTCGTGGGCAAGACCTCAAGCATAAAGCGCGGGGTTAAGACGGTATTTGAGGTACTTCGCTGCAGGTGCGGCAAAATCTACCGCGGTGAGGTCCTTGAGAAGAGGGAGCTTCCAAAGCGGGTTACGGGGTAGTTGCACTTATAACCATGCAGAGGAGGAGAGAAGCGTTATGTTAGAGGTATCCCTGCCTCCCGAAGGGCCTCTTTCAGCCTCGCAAACTCCTCCCTCAGCTCCCGAATTTCCTCGTGAAGCTCCCTGTATCCTTTAAGCTCTTCTGAAACGCTTTCAAAACCCTTCTTGGTCACCTCTATGTGCTCCTCCTGCCTCTCCAGCATGCGGTCCTGCTTCTCCAGCATCTCGTCCTGCTTCTCAGCTATGCGTCGCGTAACCTCTATGTGCTCCTCCTGCTTCTCGAGCATGCGGTCCTGCTTCTCCAGCATCTCGTCCTGCTTCTCAGCTATGCGTCGCGTAACCTCTATGTGCTCCTCCTGCCTCTCCAGCATGCGGTCCTGCTTCTCCAGCATCTCGTCCTGCTGGCTTTTAATGGTGCCCAGGATTTCAATGCCCCTCTCAAGCTTTTCGTCTGAGGATTTTGCATAGCTCACAAGCCTGAGCAGGAGCTCCCTCGTGCCGGAGCTTTCAAGGCCCTCCAGCACATCTTCACCCTTCCTTTCAAAGTCCGAGAAGCTCCCCCTGTAGCTCTCCCTCCTCTTCTGAATCTCCTCCACCTCTATAAAGGCGGGGGCCTCCCTCTCCACCTTCTCCAGCAGCTTCTCAATTTCCTCCTCCTCTCCCTCCAGCACCAGCAGAACCTCTCCGGTGGGCAGGTTTTCCGCATAGCCGGTTATCCCGTGCAGCAGCGCCTGCTTCTTTACAAAGCTCCTGAAACCGCCCCGCTGCACCTTCCCGGAGAGCAGGACCACGTGCCTTGAAAGCATAACCATACCTTCCCGGGGTGCCTTATATAGTTAGCGGCCTTCCCGCGCCTTCAAGAACTCCACCGCACGCTTCGCCGCCTCTCTTGCCTGGTGGACGCAGTCGTTTATCCCCACGCCGCGGTAGGCGTTGCCGGTGAGGAAGATGCCCGGGTAATTGCGCAACCTCTTCTCTATCCTCTCGAGGCGCGCCGCATGTCCCACGAGGTACTGCGGTATTGCGCGGCGGTGGCGGTAGATGCGCACCATCTCCGGCTCTGCTTCTATGCCCATGGTATCGCGGAGGTCGTGCCTGCACGCCTCGATGAGCTCCTCATCGCTCAGCATGGCCTTCTCCTCCGCACGCGCTCCGCCCACCATCATGCGCAGCAGAACCTTGCCCTCGGGAGCGCGGTGGTCGAACATGCTGGAATCCCAGAGGCAGCCGAGTATGGTTTTGCCCTCCTCATGGGGCACGAGGAAGCCGAAGCCCTCAAGCGGGTGCCCAATCTCGCTGCGCTCGTAGCCGAAGGCGACGACGGCAAGCTTCGTGTAGGGTATCCCCGCAAGCTCCTCCGCAACCTTTGAGTCCAGAGCTGAAAGCATCTCCGCTGCGGCATACGCCGGGGCTGCCACCACCACCGCATCGCCTGCGACGCTTCCGCGCTTGGCAAGATGCACCACGTACTCATCGCCAGCCCGCTCTACGCTCGCAGCCGCTCTGCCGAGAAGGAGACCCTTACCCATGCGGGAAGCAAGGGTTTTGGTCAGGTACTCTATTCCCTCGGGAAATGACGTGAGCACGCCTCCCGGGCCTGCGGCGCTTCCGGGCTTGTAGACTCGCTTTCCCTGCTTTTCTGCCTCGGCGAGCTTCTTCTTCATCTCCTTCGCCCTGCGCATGCGCTTCAGCGCTGCTCGCATCAAGCTTCCGCCGCCCTCCTTCTCCAGCTGCGCCATCACCGGGAAGGCGCTCTTCAGGCTCATCTTATAGGGGTCGCCTGCGAAGACGCCGCTCACCATGGGCGCGACCAGCTTGCGCAGCGCCTCCTCCCCCAGGTGGCGCCTCACGAAGCTCGCTATGGTCTCGTCCTCCTCCTCTGCCGGCTTTGTGAAGGGCTCCAGTGCCATGCGCAGCTTTCCGCGCCAGGAGATTATGTCGGAGAAGAGGAAGCCGAGAGCGCTTGAGGGCAGCTCGCGGAGCCTGCCGTCTATGTAAAGAAAGCGCCTTCGCGCCGAGTCTCTGCTCTTTAGCAGGCGGTGGCTTATCCCCAGGTGGTCGCACAGCTCCAGCGTAAAGGGCTTGTTGTCCAGGAAGCCGTTGCTCCCCGCCTCTATCACGTAGCCCCTGTAATGCTCGCTCCTTATTTTGCCCCCGGCGCGCGGCGCCGCCTCAAGAACAGTTGTCTCAACCTCCAGGCCCGCATCCCGCGCAAATTTTTCAACATAGAAGGCGGCGGTTAATCCTGAGATTCCCGCACCTACCACGACGACGCTTGCCATGTTCTCACCTATTAATATTTTCTTTAACTATTTAAAAGGTGCTCCCGGGTGCGGGAATGTTCGGCCTGAGGTGAACAAAATCGCAAGCTTTTTATTAGTTAGAAAATTAGTATAAAATAAAAACCGGACCCGGGTATGGAGTGGATGAGGCTGCTTACCCTTATCCTGGCTGCGACTGTCCTGTTTTCTGCCTGCACAGGCGTTTCTCCGGCGGGGGAGAAGCCCGA
>Ga0256830_1000939_pt1 | contig 21591 bp, 17 predicted proteins | sample 128326metaG_FD_190537 | JGI IMG/M metagenome (GOLD analysis project Ga0256830, IMG submission 190537) | Hydrothermal vent microbial communities from Lau Basin, Pacific Ocean - 128-326 | ecosystem: Environmental > Aquatic > Marine > Hydrothermal vents | place: Pacific Ocean: Lau Basin | collected... | reverse complement strand
CGGAACGGGGCCGGGCGTTATCCTCCCGCCCGCACGTCGATCTCCGGGGGACCATGCTCGGACGCGGGCGCCACAAGGAGACGCGCTCGAAGCTCGGACGCCGCTACGACCTACTGTGGTTCGGCCAGGCCGTGTCCCAGCTCGGGGATTACGTCGCCTACCTGACGGTGCCCCTGTTCGTGCTCAGCCTGAACCGGGGCGAATCGAGCCTCGACTTCGCCATCACCTACTCCTTGGAGGCGATCCCCACGTTCCTGTTCGGCCTCGTGGGCGGCGTGATGCTGGACCGGATGCGGCTCCGCCCTCTGATGATCTTCGCCGACGTCGCCCGGGCCGGAGCCTTCTTCTGGCTGGCCTGGGTCGCCGCCAACCCCGGCCCCGACCCCCAGAGCTCCCTCTACGCGGTGTTCACGGTGGCGTTCCTCATCGGGTCGTTCTCGGCCTTGTTCGGCAACGCCCTCCAGGCGATCCTGCCGGCGGTGGTCGAGTCCCGCCACCTGGCGGTCGCCAACGCCCGGATCGCCGCCTCCCAACAGGCCACCTTGGCCCTCGGTCCGCTCCTGGCGGGCATCCTGGTCTCCCAGGTGAGCCACTGGCCTGCGTTCGTCCTCAACGGCCTCACCTTCCTGGTCTCGGCTGTCTCCATCGCCATGATCGGGCCGGTCCCGAAACCGGAGCGGGGACCGAGGATCGGCATGGTGAGCGAGGCCATCAACGGGTTGCTCTACCTGTGGAACGAGATCCGTCTCCGCATCTCGACGGTGGCGGCCGCCGTGGCGAACTTCGTCATGGGGTTCTTGGAGGCGACCTTCGTCGTCCTCGCCGACGACCTCTTGGGGGCGACCGCCGACTGGCAGAAAGGGGTGCTCCTCGCCGCCCTCGGGGTGGGCGGTGTCGCCGGTGCCGCCTTCGCTCCGTCCCTCGTGCGTTTCATCGGGCTCGGCAAGACCATGGTCGGCGGACTCGCCATCTTCGGCTTCGCCTTCCTGAGCGCCATCCAGTATCCCTTCGGCCTGGCCGGCCTGGCGATGTTCTTCGTGGCGTTCTTCGGACTGTCGATGGTCAACGTCCCCCTCGCCACCATCCGCCAAACCTACACCCCGCCGGTGATGCTGGGTCGGGTCATCACCGCCGCCCGGGCGATCGGCTGGGCGACCCTGCCCGTCGGGTCGCTGCTCGGCGCGGTCATCGCCGATTCCTCCGGCAACTACCGGGTGGTGGCCACCGTGTCACCGATCCTGCTGATCGTCACCGCCGTCGCGCTCGTCTTCACCCCGGTCTGGTCCGACACCTTCGGCCCTGCCCGGGGCCGGCGGCGCACCGTTCGTGTGGAAGGGACCGCGGCCCGCTGAACCCGAGACGGTGACGTCGGCGCTCAGGAACGACGCCGGGCCTTGCCGGTGAGGATGCGCCGCAGATCCCTCGGCAGGGGCGGCAGTTCCTCGTCGATCGGTGCCGGGGGTTCCCGCCCGTGGCGGATCCCCACCACCACCGCCACTCCCGCCGCCAGCCACGCTCCCAGAACCTCGGCCACCTTGGTGCGGCCCGCACGGAGACATACTTCTTCGGTGGCTCGGCCCGGGACCTCCTCGTCGAACTCCCCGGCGAAGACCATGGGGAAGGCGTACCCGCAGGTGACCCCCGTCTCGATCTTCGACCCGTCCTCCAGGTACCGCACGAACTTGTAGATCTCGATCGGCTGTGCGGCGTTCCACAGGGAGAACAGGACGACGGCGGCGGCGATGAGGAACCAGGTGCGACGCGACAGCATGTGCGGTACAGGCTATCCCCCTTCGGTGGCCACCCGGTCGCCCGCCGATCCGGGCCCGTCGGAGGGGCTCCTCGGCGGCGAACGCCGCTCCTGGGCGTCGAACCGGAGCCGCCGTCGGCCTGGGCCGTCGCCGACCCGCAGGTACCGGTGACGCCGGCACCGGGTGGGGGTGAAGATGTCAGCGTGTCGGAGAGAGGACTCGAACCTCCACGGGATATTCTCCCACTAGGCCCTCAACCTAGCGCGTCTACCAATTCCGCCACTCCGACGTGGACGCCGGTGGAGTATACCGACGGTCAGGAAGCCAACAGCCAGGTGAGCGCCACCGTGGTGATGGCGAACACCACCCCGGTGATGACCGTGAGACGGTCGAGGTTCCGCTCGACCACGGTCGACCCACCCAGGTTCGACGACATCATGCCGCCACCGAACACGTCCGACAGCCCTCCGCCTCGCCCCGAGTGCAACAAGATGAGGATCACCAGCGCGAAGGACACGATCAGGTGGAGGACGACGACGACGGCGGTCAAGATGGCCATGATGGTTTCCCTGGATACAGAACCTGGTTGGGGGTCGGAATCTTCCGGGCCGGCCCGGCAGGGGCGCAGTATACCTGCTCCCCGGCGGCGGCTCTTCACCCCGCCTGGCGGGCAACCGCCTCGGCTGCTCTCTTCACCGCGTCGGGATCCCCGAGGTAGCGGCTGGTGATCGGGCGCAGATCGTCGTCGAGTTCGTAGACGAGGGGGATGCCCGTGGGGATGTTCAGGGAGGGGATCTCTTCGTCGGAGATCCCGTCGAGGTGCTTCACCAGGGCGCGGAGGCTGTTCCCGTGGGCGACGACCAACAGACGCCTCCCCGCCCGGATCTCCGGCACGATCCGGTCGTACCAGTAGGGGAGCATCCGGGCGACCACGTCGGCCAGACATTCGGTGGCGGGAACCAGCTCGGGAGCGAGGTCGGCGTAGCGCCGGTCGAAGCGGGGGTGGCGGGGGTCGTCGTGGTCGAGGGGAGGCGGAGCCACGTCGTAGCTCCGCCGCCAGAGATGGACCTGTTCGGCTCCGTGCTCCTCGGCCGTCTTCTTCTTGTCAAGGCCCTGGAGGGCACCGTAGTGCCGTTCGTTGAGGCGCCAGTGGCGGGTCACGTCCAGCCAGTGCAGGCCCATCGTCTCCAACGTGACGTTGGCCGTCTTGATCGCCCGGAGCAACACCGATGTGTGGACGGCGTCGAAGTCGAAGCCCTCCTCGGCGAGCAGGAATCCTGCGGTCCGGGCCTCTTCGATCCCCCGTTCGGTGAGGTCGACGTCTGTCCACCCGGTGAACTTGTTCTCCAGGTTCCAGACCGACTCCCCGTGTCGGAGCAACACCAAGCGGTAGGCCATGTCGTCCTCCCCATGATCGGTCCGGGGCCAGGGTACCGGACCGCCCTCAGATCCAATACCGGACCACGGCGGCGAAGACGTCCGGGTCGAGGGAGGCCCCTCCGACCAGGGCCCCGTCGATGTGGCGTTTCGCCATGAAGGCCCGGATGTTGCCCGGGTTCACCGAGCCTCCGTACAGCACCCGGACCCCGTCGGCGGCGGCCTCCCCCAGCCGGGAGCGCACCGTGTCCCGGATCAGTTCGGCGACCGAACCGGCGTCGTCGGGGTCGGCGTGCTTCCCGGTCCCGATCGCCCAGACGGGCTCGTAGGCGATGGCGGCGGTTTCCACCACCTCCGCTGTGACCCCCTTCAGGCCTTCGAGGACCATCCCCACCACCACCTCCTCGGTCGAACCCGACTCCCGCTGCTCCAAGGTCTCGCCCACACACAGGATCGGGTGCATGCCGTGGCGCGCCACCGCCTTCACCTTCCGGTTCACGACGGCGTCGGTCTCGCCGAACATCGCCCGTCGTTCCGAGTGGCCGACGATCACGTGGGAGACGTTCAACTTGGCGAGCATCGGGGCGGACACCTCCCCGGTGAAGGCTCCCTCGTCCTCCCAGTGGACGTTCTGGGCGCCGAGCCGGATGAGCAGGTGGTCGGTCTCGATCACCAGTTGGGCGGCCCGTAACGCGGTGAACGGCGGTGCCACCACCACTTCGACACGGGCGAAATCCTCCGGACGCAGACGGTACGAGAGTTTCTGGACCTTCTGGATCGCCTCCAGGTGGGTGGCGTGCATCTTCCAGTTGCCGACGATCAGTTCCCTGCGTTCATCCATCGACCCAACGCTCCAACACCTCGACTCCGGGGAGGGGCCTCCCCTCCAGCAACTCGAGACCGGCTCCCCCGCCCGTGGACACATGCGACACCCGGTCCTCCAGGCCGAGCATCCGCAGCGCCGCCACCGAATCCCCGCCGCCGACGACGGTGAACGCCGACGTGTCGGCCATCGCCTGGGCGACACGGGCCGTCCCGGCGCGGAACGGTTCCCATTCGAACACCCCCATCGGTCCGTTCCAGAAGACGCTCCCGGCTCCTTCGACGACGGCGGCGAAACGTTCCGCCGTGGCCGGGCCGATGTCCAGGCCGACACCTTCGTCGGGGATGGCCTTCGCCTCGGTGACCCGCCACGGCGCGTCGGGAGCGAACCGGTCGGCGACCACCACGTCGGTGGGGAGCTGGATCTTGTCTCCGCCGGGACCGGCCATCACCTCCCGGACGGTGTCGAGCATCTCTTCTTCCACGAGGCTCTCCCCCACCTCGTACCCTTCGGCGGCGAGGAGGGTGAAACACATGCCTCCGCCGATCAGCATGGCGTCGGTCTTCGGCAGCAGGGACCGGACCACGCCCAGCTTGTCCGACACCTTCGCCCCGCCCAACACCACCACGTAGGGGCGTTCGGGCTCGCCGAGGAACCGCGAGAAGGCGTCGAGTTCCCGCACCAGCAGCAGTCCGGCGACCGAACGGACCCGTTCTGCCACCCCGACGGTGCTGGCGTGAGCACGGTGGACCGAACCGAAGGCATCCTGGACGAACAGATCGCACAGCGCGGCCAGCCGATCAGCCAGCACGGGATCGTTCTTCGTCTCCCCCGGTTCGAACCGGGTGTTCTCCAACAGCACCACGTCGCCAGGCCCCATGGCCTCCACCGCCTCCGCCGCCCGAGGACCGGCCACGTCGTCCACCTTGTGGACGCCGAAGCCTCCGATCTCGGCGAGCCGGGCAGCCACCGGATCCATCCTCAGGTCCGGATCCGGGCCCTTCGGACGTCCCAGATGGCTGCACACCACCACCCGCGCTCCCCGCTCCCGAAGAGCTTGGATCGTCGGCAGCGCGGCGCGGATACGAAAGTCGTCCGCCATCCGCCCTCCGTCGAGGGGAACGTTGAGGTCGGAACGGACGAGAACCCGGAACCCGCTGGGTTCGATGTCGTCGATGGTGAGATAGCGCATGCTCGACCCCTGCTCCGTCGACGGGCCCGTCCGCGTTCAGCTTCGGGAGAGCCGCTCGAGGACCCTCCCCAACTTGAGAGGGTCGTGGGCCGGCCAGGGCGCCGCCTGGTCGGCCACGTCCGCTTCGACCAGCCTCCACCCGAACTCGGCTGCGGTGGCCGCGTCGAGCTCCACCCTCCGGTGACCCTCCGGCACGGCCAGAGGACCCCGGTGGGCGACGATAGCACCGGGGCCGACCAGCCCCACCGTCCGTTCGAGGGCCTCCAGGTGCGACCGCCCGTCGAGGCCGAAGGTCTCGCCGTCCTGGTCGATCAGGTTGAGGACCAGCACCTTGGTGCCGGCGGCCGCCCGGACCGCCTGGGCCATCCCCGGGACGAGCAGGACGGCGGTGAGGGACGTGAAGAGGCTCCCCGGCCCGAGCACGATCTGATCCGCCTCGGCGACCGCCTTCAGGGCCGCCGGGGTGGCTTCCACCGTCGGAGGGTCGATCCACAGACGTCGGATCCCACCCCGAGCCCGTGCGATCGCCACCTGCCCGGAGACGATCCGCTCCCCCACCACCGCCGACAAGGTGACCGCCTCGGGAGCGGCGGGGACGACCCGCCCCACCGCACCCAACATCTCCCCGGCGGTCGCCACCGCCTCGACGAAATCCCCCTGCAGGTCGGCGAGGGCGGCCAACATCAGGTTGCCGAGGGAGTGGCCGCCGACATCGGTGGATGCGAACCGGTAGGCGAACAGCTCGGCGAAGACGGACGGTTCGGGGGTGAGGGCCAGCAGGCAACGCCGGATGTCTCCCGGTGGCGGAATGCCGAGCTCCCGGATGAGCCGGCCCGACGACCCGCCGTCGTCCGCCACCGATACGACACCGGTGATCGCACCGGCGTAACACTGGACGGCCTCGAGGGCGGCTGCCAGTCCGTGTCCCCCTCCCAGGGCCACGACGTTCGGTCCCTGCGGGTCGAGTCCCAGGACGGCGGTCTCCAGCCCCAGTTGGGTCTCGGTCATCGCTCCACGTCCCGGTGTCGCACCGTCACGTCGATCTCGCGCCCGGCGAGGCGTCGGCCGATCGCCTCGGCCAGGGCCACCGACCGGTGATGGCCCCCGGTGCATCCCACGGCGATCGACAGATACGACTTCCCTTCCGCCTGGTACCGGGGGATGAGGAACTCCAACAGGTCGTCGACACGCTCGAGGAACGCTTCGGCGTCGGGGTGACGGAGGACGTAGCGGGCCACCGGTTCGGCCGTGCCGGGGAGCGGTCTGAGCTCGGGCACCCAGTGCGGATTCGGCAGGAAGCGGACGTCGAACAGGAGGTCGACGTCCCGGGGTGTTCCGTGTTTGAACCCGAAGGACATCACCGACACCCGCATCGGCCGGTCTCGGCGCCCTTCGGCGAAGAGTTCGCTGATCCGGTCCCGGAGCTGATGGACGTTGAGCTCGGTGGTGTCGATCACCACGTCGGTGAGTTCCCGCAACTCAGCGAGCATCGCCCGTTCTCGGGAGATCGCCTCCGACAGCCTCCCCTCCTGGAGGGGATGCGGCCTGCGGTTCTCCTCGTAGCGGCGGATGATCACGGCGTCGTCGGCGTCGAGGAACAGCACCAGGGATTCGACTCCGGCCCGGTCCAGCTCGTCCAAGGCCCGCCGGACCGCGCCGGTGGGGGCTCCCGCCCGGGCGTCGATCACCATCGCCAGCCGGCGACGCTGCTCGGTGACCTCGTGGAGGCTGAGCACGGCCGGGATCAGCTCCGGAGGGAGGTTGTCGATCACCAGATACCCGAGGTCTTCCAGCACCTTGGCCGCGGTCGACCTTCCGGCGCCCGACATGCCGGTGACCACCAGCACCTGGGGGCGGGACGTGGCGGGATGTTCACCCATGCAATGCAGCGTAGAGGTCTTGGGCGACCCGGGCGGGAACCACCTCGGCCAGCTCTTCGGGGTTGGCCTCCCGGAGCCGCCGCAGGGAACCGAACCGTCTGAGCAGGGCGCGTTTGCGGGCTGGTCCCACCCCGGGTACGTCGTCGAGGATCGAATCGATCATCCGTTTCGACCGCAGCGTCCGGTGGTACGCGACGGCGAAGCGGTGGGCTTCGTCGCGGATCCGCTGTAGCAGGTAGAGGGCTTCGGCGTCCCGGGGGATGCGGAGCGGTTCGGGCCGGTTGGGCAGGTACACCTCCTCCATCCGTTTCGCCAGCCCGATCACGGGGATGTCGAGCCCGAAACCGTCCAGCACCGAGACGGCTCGCCCGAGCTGGCCCGCCCCTCCGTCGATCACCACCAGCGACGGCGGGTAGGCGAACCGGCGCCGGGTCTCCGCCGGTGCGTCCCGATCTCGCAGGTAGGCTTCGAAGCGGCGCCGGAGCACCTCCTCCATCGCCGCGAAGTCGTCTTGGCCGGCGACGGTCCGGATCCGGAATCGCCGGTACTCGGAACGTTTCGGAAGCCCGTCCTCCATCACCACCATCGACGCCACCGTGTTGGTGCCCTGCAGCGTGGAGATGTCGAACGCTTCGATCCGCAACGGGGCTTCGGGCAGGCCGAGGACGTCCTGGAGGCTGCGGAGGGCCCGTGCCCGGGCGTTGTGGTCGGATTGGCGCCGGAGGCGATGGCGGGCGAACTCCTCCCGGGCGTTGGCCGTGGCGGTCTCGAGCAGCCGGCGTTTCGATCCTCGTCGAGGCACCCGCACCGACACCCGGGATCCCCGGCGTTCCGTCAGCCAGCCCGCCCAGGTGTCGGGGTCGGGCGGTAGCTCCGCCACGAGCACCTCCCGGGGGGGTCGTTCCTCACCGTACCGCTCCCGGAGCACGGCGCCGATGAGCTCTCCGGTGTCCATCTCCTCGACCCGATCGACGATCGTTCCCCACCGCCCCACGACCCGACCCCGGCGCACGAACAGCGCCTGCACCGCGGTCTCGAGGTCGTCCCCGGCGACGGCGATCAGGTCGAAGTCCTCCGGTCGGTCGGTGACGACCTCTTGGCGTTCCAGGGCCCGTTCGATGTCGGCGAGCCGATCCCGGTAGCGGGCGGCCTGTTCGAACTCGAGCCGTTCCGCCGCCGCCGTCATCCTGTCCCGCAGGTCTTCGGTCACCGCTTCGGTCTCGCCTCGCAGGAACGCGGCGAGGCCGTCCACCATCCGGGCGTACTCTTCCCGGGTGACCTCGCCGACGCAGGGTCCGGAGCACTTCTCGATGTGGTACAGCAGACACGGCCTCCCCTGGGCGGCCTGGCGGCGAAACATCGTGTCGGAGCAGGTCCGTACCGGGAAGGTGCGCAGCAACAGGTCGAGGGTCTTTCGGATCGCGTAGGTGTGGGCGTACGGCCCGAAATACTCGGTGCCTCTGCGCTTCTTCCCCCGCATCACCCGGGCTCGGGGCCATTCGTCGCTGCGGGTGATCGCCAGGTAGGGGTAGGACTTGTCGTCCCGGAGCCGCACGTTGAAACGTGGACGATGCTGTTTGATGAGGGAGTACTCCAGCATCAACGCCTCCACCTCGCTGGGGGTGACGATCCATTCGACGGCGTCGGCGGCGTCCACCATCGCCTGGGTCCGAGGATGCAGATCACGCCCGAAATAGCCGACGACCCGCTTGCGAAGCGACTTCGCCTTCCCCACGTAGATGACACGACCATCCCGATCCCGGAACAGGTAAGTGCCGGGAGCGTCGGGGATCTCGGCGGTGGCCGGGCGCTGCATCACCGCTTCAGGGTACCGACGTCGGCCGGTCAGTTCGCCGGGTACCAGAACACCTGACATGCCGGCGGATCGGAGAGGTCGATCGCCCCGGACACCCGAAACCACTCCCGCCACCACGGCCGGTCGGCCTCCGGCGGGAGGTCGGCCCGCGCCACACGGTCGTCTCGCCTCGGCGGAGCCGTGTCGTCGCCGCCGGACCGTTCCGCAGACCGATCCGCCGACGTCCCGGCGGGGACGGGAACGAGGCCCCGCCCACCGCGGCGCTGGCGGGGATCCAGGTCGAGGGAGGGCATGGGCACGGCGGGCTCGGTGACGGGGGTGCCCAGACGGTGGCGGTCGGGTCGGAAGGCCGGGGCGTGGTGACAGCCGTCGTGTCCCGTTCATCGGCTCCCCGGAACCGCCCCCGAAGGCGAGCCTCGACGCCATCGAAAGCCTGCGAGCCGTGGGATGTGCTCTTGGCCGGCGAGCGTCGGCACTCGGTCGATCTGGTCACGGCTCACCCCCCGCTCCTCCATCGCCTCGAGGGTCCATCCCGCCTCGGCGGCGGTACCGAGGAGGACTCCGAGGGGCCGATGGTGGAACCGGACCATCCCCCGGCCCGCCGGCTGGTCGGTGTACCCGACCTCGAGGTAGGTGCCGACCCTCCACAACACCTCGCCGTCGGTGTCGATCACCGGCGCCGAGCCGGGAGCGGTGAAGACGGGATGGTTCATGACGACGCCGAGGGTGCCTCCGGGCCGGACCACCCGGTGCAGCTCCCCGAAGAGACGGCCGAGGTCGGGGATGTGTTCGACCACGAGGGAGACGACGGCCCCGTCGAAGCCCTCCGAGGGAGCCCACCCCAGTTCGGGGAGCCGGCAGCGGATCACAGGACCCCGGCTCCGGGCGATGCGCAGCAGGTCGAGGTCGGCGTCACATCCCACCGGTCGGGCACCGACCCGGCCGAGGGCGGCCATGATCCGCCCGTCGCCGCAGCCGACGTCGAGGATGCGGTCTCCGGGACGGGCGGCACTCACCGCGACGACGAGTGGTTCGACCACCTCCCGGTAGGTGGGATCCTGCGTCAGCTCGGCGAGCCACCATTCCGCCGAACCTCCCCAGGTCACGGTCCGGCGATGCCCAACGCTTCCCGAAACCACGGGAGCGTCCGGGCCAGACCTTCCCGCAGCGGAACTTCGGGCCTCCAGCCGAGGAGGGTCTCGGCGCGGGTGATGTCCGGGCGCCGAACCCCCGGATCGTCCGGCGGCCGGGGTTGGAAGTCGATCCCGACGTCGACTCCGACTACCTCCTGGATGGTACGGGCCAGCTCGAGGATGGTGATCTCCTCGGGGTTGCCGATGTTCACGGGGTCGTGTTCGGAGCTGAGGGTCAGGCGCAGGATCCCTTCGATGAGGTCGTCGACGTAGCACAGCGACCGGGTCTGGGATCCGTCGCCGTGGACGGGGAGGGGACGGCCTGCCAACGCCGCCGAGAAGAACGCCGGGACGGCTCGCCCGTCGTCGGGACGCATCCGAGGACCGTAGGTGTTGAAGATCCGCACGATGCGCGTGTCGACACCGTGGGTGCGGTGGTAGGCCATCGTCAGTGCCTCCCCGTACCGTTTGCCTTCGTCGTACACCCCTCGGATCCCGATCGGGTTCACGTTCCCCCAATAGCTCTCAGGCTGGGGGTTGACGAGCGGATCGCCGTAAACCTCGCTGGTGCTGGCATGCACGTAGGTCGCACCTTTGGCGAGGGCCATCCCCAGGGCGTGGTGGGTGCCGAGGGCCCCCACTTTGAGGATCTGGATGGGGTACCGGGTGAAGTCGACCGGCGACGCCGGCGAGGCGAAGTTGAACACGAAATCGACCGTCCCCGGAACGTGGAGGTAGTCGACGATGCTGTACCTGATGAGGCGGAATCCCGGGTTGCCCACCAGGTGCTCCACGTTGGCGGCCTTGCCGGTGATGAGGTTGTCGATGCAGACGACCGCGGCCCCTTCCTCCACCAGGCGGGTGCAGAGGTGGGACCCGAGGAAGCCCGCGCCGCCGAGGACGACGGCCCTGGCGCCGTCGAACCGTCTCATCGCCGGCTCCCCTGCCGGGCTCCAGCCGACCCGTCGCACTGCCGATACATCGGCCACACCCTAAACCCGTACCATGTCTCTGCGGACGTTCCCTGCCTCCTTACGCACCCCCCTGGGCAGCTCTGCCCTCTGGCTACTCCTCGGTGTCGTGGTCGCCCTGTTCCTCCAGTGGACCCAGGCGACCGCCCTCGGCGGCTGGAGCGGGCTCCTCGCCGTCGGCGGAGATGCGACGGTCCGGCCGATGATCCAAGCGGAGCTCCCCGACCTGGTCACGGTGGAGGGGTGGGGCCACGACGGCCAGATCGGATATGCCATCGCCCTCGACCTCGACGGATCCGAGGTCTCCGCCCTGCTCGTGGACGCAGGCTACCGCTACCGGCGGATCCTCCTCCCCTTCGCCGCCTCCTTGGGTGGGCTCCTCGACGGTCCCGCCCTCCTGGGAGGGTTCATGCTGGTGACTGCCCTGGGGATGGGGGCTGCTGCCGCGGCGTTGGAGTCGATCCGGCGACGTTTCGGGTGGAGCCCCTGGATTCACCTGGGGGTGGTGGCCAACCCTGGTCTGTGGATGTCGGTCCGGCTCCTCACCGCCGACGTGCTCGCCTTCGGCCTCGCCGCCGTCGCCGTCGCCTCTTACGTCGCCGGCCGACGACAGAGGGTCGTCGTTCTGTTGATCTTGGCGGTCCTCGCCAAAGACCAGTACCTGCTGGTGGCGCTCTCCCTGGCAGGGCACGCCTGGTTCGCGCGGCGGGACCGCAGCGGGGTGGCCTTCATGGCCATACCAGGCCTCGTCCTCGCCGTCTGGGCGGCCTGCCTGCAGTTCGCCTTCGGTGACGGTTTCACCGCCCGGGGCAACCTGACCTGGCCGGGGGGTTGGATTCCCAGCTCGGTGGAGGCGTGGATAACCGTCTCTGCCGGCGACCAGGTGCTGGTCGCCGTCGGGGTGGCGTCACTGGCATGGGCCACCGTCGCCTTCTTCACATCTCGGTCCCGTCTGTTCCGCTGGCTCGTCGGACCGTGGATCCTGCTGGCTGCCGTGTCGTCTGAGTGGGTCTGGGCGCTGGGCAACAACGTGGTGAGGGTGTTCGCACCCCTGCTCACCCTCGGCGTCGTGGCGTCGATCGCGCCGCTCCGGCAGATCTCCGTGGCTGGCCGGAGGGCGACGGCGTCGAGCAGGAGCGGATAGGGTTCGGCCGTGTCGGAAACCACCTCCAGCCTGCGGGCATTCGTCGATCGCCGACCCTTCCTGGCCGCGCTGACGGCCCTGCCCTTGGCGTGGGTGGTGGCGGTGGTCGGCGGTCTGTACGCGACACTCGCCCGGGTGGCGGTCTCCTGGACTCCAGGTGCCGACGTGTGGTTCCTGGGCCGCGATTTCGCCGTGTTCTACACCGGCGGCACCTTCGCCGGGGAAAGTGCCTGGCCGGCCCTCTACGACCTCGCCCGCTTCACCGAGCGTTTCAACGAGATCACCGGGCTCGACCTTCCCGCCGGTGGGCCCATCTTCCGGTATCCGCCGCCGACCGCCCTGGCGTTCGTCCCCACCGCCGGCCTGTCGTTGGGCACCGCGTTGGTGATCTGGACGCTGCTCGGGATCGCCGCCTGGTGGGCCGCGACGAACGTGCTCCGGATCGGCCCTCTCGCTGCCACGATCGTCGCCCTCTCGATCCCGGCCTACAGCACCCTGGCGTTGGGTCAGAACACCTTCTTCTTCGTCGCCGTCTTCGCCGCGGTCGTCGCCGCTGCCCGACGGGACTGGGGTCTGGGCGTGGGGTTGGCCCTCGGACTGTTGGTGTTCAAACCTCAGCTCGCCTTGGGCCCTATCGTCTGGTGGCTCGCCTCACCAGGCCGCCGCCGCCACCTGGCAGGGGCGGTCATCTCCGGGGGGACGGTGCTCGGCGTCTCCGCGTTGGCGGCCCCCGACGGTTGGACCACCTACCTCGGTCGGCTCTCGATCCTCGCCGATCCCGGCCCGACGAACCGCACCTGGTACTTCAGCGGTCTCGACTTCTTCCGGATGCTCCTTCCGGACTCGAACCTCGCCTGGGTCGCCTGGCTGATGGTGACGGCGCTGGTCGTCGTCTGGTCTGGACGGATCGTCCGGCGCCTGGGGAACGACCCGGAGGCAGGAGCCTGCCTCGCCGTCGTGGTGACACTCCTCACCTCCCCCCATCTCGTGGCCTACGACTGGTTGCTCCTCGTCGTTCCGGGCGCCGTGCTCTGGCATCGGGCTCCACACCTCAGGCCCCGTCTCCTCGTCGGCGGCGCCCTCCTCGACCTCACGGCCCTCCTGGGCCCCGACCTGGCAGCACGGCAGATCGGCCTGTTCGGACGTGGTCTCCATCCAGCCTTCCCGGTCCTCCTCGCCGTCGCGGTCCTGGTCTTCGGATCCGTCCCGTCGCGCACCGGGGAGGAAGCGGAGACACCGGACGTGGGCGCTTCCCGAATTCGTTGAGCCCCGATATCGACGCTCGACCCCGGAGGAGTCCGCCGCGCCGATGAACGGCAGACCGACTCGGCACGTGTCGCCCGGTCACGACGACGCTTCGGCCAGCACCTCCCGCAGGAACTTGCCGGTGTAGCTCTCGGGGACCGCCGCTACCTCCTCCGGGGTGCCGGCGGCGACGACCCGCCCTCCCCCGGACCCGCCCTCCGGACCCAGGTCGATCACGTAGTCGACCGACTTGATGACGTCGAGGTTGTGCTCGATCACCAGGACGGTGTTGCCGGCGTCGACCAGTCGCTGGAGGACTTGGAGGAGACGCCGGATGTCCTCGAAGTGCAGCCCGGTCGTCGGCTCGTCGAGGATGTACAGGGTCCTCCCCGTCGCCCGTTTCCCCAGTTCCGAGGCGAGCTTGATCCGCTGCGCCTCGCCGCCCGACAGGGTGGTGGCGGGCTGGCCGAGTCGGATGTACCCGAGGCCGACGTCGTCGAGGGTCTGGAGGACCCGGGCGATCTTCGGCTGGTTGGCGAAGAACTCGAGGGCCGTCTCGACGGGCATGTCGAGGACGTCGGCGATGCTGTGCCCCTTCCAGAGGATCTCCAGGGTCTCCCGGTTGTAGCGGCTCCCGCGGCACTCTTCGCACGGGACGTAGACGTCGGGGAGGAAATGCATCTCGATCTTGATGGTGCCGTCCCCTTTGCAGACCTCACAGCGCCCGCCGGCCACGTTGAAGGAGAAACGTCCCGGCTTGTAGCCCCGGGCACGAGCCTCCGGCGTCGAGGAGAACAGGGCCCGAATGTGGTCGAACACTTTCGTGTAGGTGGCGGGGTTGGACCGCGGGGTTCGTCCGATGGGTGACTGGTCGATGTCGATCAGCTTGTCGATCGCCTCGACCCCTTCGATCCGCTTGTGGCGTCCCGGCACCACCCGGGCCCGGTACAGCTCGGCCCGCAGCGCCTTCGACAGGACCTCTTCGACGAGGGTCGACTTGCCCGACCCGGAGACGCCGGTGACCGCCACGAACACGCCGAGGGGGATCTCCACGTCGATGTCTGCCAGGTTGTGCTCGGCGGCCCCCACGATCCTGAGGGAGGGTCCCTGGGGGGTCCGACGGGTCTCGGGGACCGGGATCCGCCGCCGGCCGGCCAGGTAGTCGCCGGTGATCGACGTCGGCTCGGCGATCACCTCCTCCAGGGTTCCCTGTACGACGACGTAGCCGCCGTGCTCGCCCGCCCCCGGCCCGATGTCGACGATGTGGTCGGCGGTGCGGATCGTGTCTTCGTCGTGTTCGACGACGATGAGCGTGTTCCCCAGGTCCCGGAGCCGGACGAGGGTCTCGATGAGTCGCTTGTTGTCTCGCTGGTGGAGACCGATCGACGGTTCGTCGAGGATGTAGAGCACGCCGACCAGACCGGATCCGATCTGGGTGGCCAGCCTGATCCGCTGGGCTTCGCCACCGGCTAGGGACGCCGCCGAGCGTGACAGGGTCAGGTAGTCGAGTCCCACGTCGAGGAGGAACGACACCCGCGATCGGATCTCTCGCAGCACCCGGTCGGCGATGGCGTGGTCACGTTCGCCCAGTTCCAGTCCGTCGAAGAAGGCCTTGAGTTCGCCCAGAGGCAGCTCGGCCACCTCGTGGATGGTTCTTCCCGCCACCGTCACCGCCAGGGCGATCGGGTTGAGCCGCCCCCCTCCGCAGGCGTCGCAGGGCACCTCCCGCATGAACTCCTGGAAGTATTCGCGGGCGCCGTCGGTCTCGGCTGATTCGTGCCGCCGGGCCAGGTAGGGGATCGCCCCTTCGTAGGTGGTGTCCCAACGACGACGACGCCCGAAACGGTTCGTGTAGCTGACGGTGATCCGACGATCGCCGGTGCCGTAGAGCACCGCGTCGCGGACCTCGTCGGGCAGGTCCCGCCACGGGGTGTGCAGGTCGAACCCCAGCTCGGCGGCGACCCCTTCCAGCACACGCTGGTGATACCGGCCCTTCGCCCCGGCCCACATGGGGATCGCCCCGTCGGCGATGGACCGGTCGGGGTCGGGCACGACCAGGTCGGGATCCACCTGATAGCGGGTCCCGATCCCCGAACAGGCAGGGCAGGCGCCGTAGGGGCTGTTGAAGGAGAAGTTCCGAGGTTGCAGCTCGTCGAAACTCAGGCCGCAGGTGGCACATGCCAGATGCTGGCTGAAGGTGAGGGTGGGTCCGTCGACGACGTCGATCACCGCCACACCGTCCGCCAAGTTCAGCGCCGTCTCCAGGGACTGGGTGAGGCGTTGGTGGATCCCTTCTCGCCGGACGAGACGGTCGACGACCACTTCGATGGTGTGCTGGAAGTAGCGGTCGAGCCGGATGTCTTCGGTCAGGTCCCGCACCTCCCCGTCGACCCGGGCCCGGCTGAAACCCTGGGCGGCGAGGTCTTTGAGCAGCGTCTCGTATTCGCCTTTGCGTCCCCGCACCACCGGCGCCAACACCTGGAACCGGGTGCCGTCTTCGAGTTCGAGGATCCGGTCGACGATCTGCTGCGGGGTTTGGCGGGCCACCGGAGTGCCGTCGTTGGGACAGTGGGGGATCCCGATCCGGGCATAGAGCAGCCGCAGGTAGTCCCAGATCTCGGTGACGGTTCCGACGGTGGACCTGGGGTTGCGGCTGGCGGTCTTCTGGTCGATGGAGATCGCCGGGGAGAGCCCTTCGATGAAGTCCACGTCGGGCTTGTCCATCTGACCGAGGAACTGCCGGGCGTAGGCGGACAGCGACTCGACGTAGCGACGCTGCCCTTCGGCGTAGATGGTGTCGAAGGCCAGGCTCGACTTCCCCGACCCGGACAGGCCGGTGAAGACGATCAGTTTGTTCCGGGGCAGCTCCAGGGTGAGGTTCTTGAGGTTGTGCTCACGGGCCCCCCGGATGAGGATCGTTTCGGTCGCCACGAACTCCACACCGCAGAAGAGATGGCGGCAGTGTAGTTCGGCTCTGACCCGTACACGTGTTCGCCTCCGCGCTCCCGCGTCTTCAGTTCGGCACGCGCGGCGTCGAGTCGGACCACCGGTCGGCGCCACCGGAACGGCTCGCCCGACACCCAAGCCCGATCCGATCGAGATTCCCTTCATACGCGGTCAGACCCAGGTGGCCGAGTGCCGCCAAGACGACCAGGCGGACGGCGAACGCGTAGAGCCCCAGCCCCGGCGCTCCGAGGAGGACACCGACACCCATGAGGACCCACACCGTCAAGGCGACGGCGGCGTGACGCCGCCCGACCCCGGTGACGGCCATCGACGCCACGGCCGGGAACAGCACCACGTCGTAGGAGACCCAGGAGAGGGGGATGACCAACAGGCCGACGACGACCCAGGCCATGGGGATTCGCCATGACCGGGCAACCAACACGGCCACGACGAGTCCAGCCGACACCACGAAAGGGAGAACCGTCGATGCACCGAAGGCCAACCCGAGGGCGTGAGCCACCCCGAGAACCGAGGCGTTGACGGGGATGATGACGTATTCGGAGGTGGCAGATGCCATGACCCGCCAAGCCGACGCGACGCTCACGCCGGGGAGCATCACACCCGCCACGTTCAAGGCCGCGACCACGCCGAGCGCCCACACGACCGTCCGCCGTCGCGTCGCAACCCAGGGAATCAACAGGAGCAGCGGGAACACCTTGAGGGTGCCTGCGATGGCGAGAGCCGTACCGGCGACGCGAGGAGAGCGAGAGGACATCCACAGGGCGACGAACACCAATGTGGCCACCAGCGACGCCTGCGCCGAGAAGCGGAGCGTCACCAATGTGGGGGCGGACACCGCCAGCGCCGCCGCTACGAGGAGCTTCTTCCACCACTGGGAACGCAGCGGCGCCAGCGCCAACCAGATCAGGGGCACCAGAAAGGCGACGGCCACGCCGGTCCAGGTGGCGACGAGAGCCCGGAACGGGAGCAGACCCAGAGGACTCATCAACAGCAGCGCCCCGGGCGTCCGCGGATGGTGAACTGCGGGGCCGGCGTCTGGCGACCCGTGGACTACCACCTCGACGTTCTCCGCCTTCGCCAGTTCGAGCAGCGGGTCGTAGGCGTTGGCCGACCACGCTGCCCGCGTGACGAGCCAGTCTTTCTTCACGTCTGCGTCTGGCGGGTCGAAACCGGTGACGACGACGACGGCCGCCGCCAAGAGACCCAACCCGATGCCGGCTACCAGCCCCCAGGGGATGAATCGTCCGGCCCCAGAAACGACACGTGGATCAAACCGCATCCTGCTCCCTCGACCCAGGCCAGTCGGTTCCCGACGTGAAGAGCGTCACCACGTAGGCGGTCAACACCGGGGCGAGGGCACGGCTGATGTCGAAGTATCGGCCCCAAACCTGCCCGCTCAGGACCGCGGCGAGTGCCACGAAACCGAGCGATCCCCACCCGAGGTACGTGGGGCGCTCCAGCACCCGGATGGTGAAGAACACCAGCACTGCGACCAGGAGCCCCCCGAAGACCAGGTCGAGGGGACCTTCCCACCGGTGGCGGGCTGCGTCGGCCAGGCCCGCGAAGGGGTAACTGACGTCGATCTCCTGCACAGCCGGCATCGCCGCCAGATGCCCGAGACGGACCGAGAGGTACAGCCACCATCCAGTCACCGCACCGGCCGGGAAGAGGAGAGCCCCCATAGCTGTACGAACCCCGCGTACCCTCCACAAGGCGACGGCGAGTCCGAGAGCGAACAGCAACATCACCTCTCGAGTCAGGGCGGCAGCCGTGAGCCCGGACACCGCCCAGCCGAGCCTCCCTGTCATCAGAGCCCACACCGCCCCGACCCCGAGCGCGAGGGCGAGGATTCCTGCCCCTCCAATGAACAGCTCGGAGATCACTCCGAGGTTGAGGGCGAATGCCAATCCGAGCCATGGGGAACCGCCGAGGAGCCGAGCGATCTCGGCGGTCAACCAGGATCCGGCGCCGAGGGCGAGGATCGAGGTGACGGCCATCGCCCATGGGATGGCAGCCGGCGGGGCGAGTCCCCCCAGCCCGGCCACCAGGGGAAACAGCATCCGCTGTGCCCGGTACCGTGGGCGATCGAGGAAGGCCGCATGGCGATCGGGATCGAGGTAGAAGGGGTCGACCGCCTGAATGAAGAAGAACTTCCCGTCGTGACCTTGCAGCTCCCGAGTCACCACCTCTCCGAGCGCCCGTTGGGCGTATTCGGTCTGGAGGGTGGACTCCTCACCCAAGGCGAGGAACACGGACGGGTTCCATCCCGCAGGGACGAGCAGCCGAAGGGCGAGGAGACACCCGATCGCCAACCCGAGAAGGCCGACGACGGAGGATGGGACCGCCGGTCGCCATCCCACCACGCCGTCAGACGAGATGGTCATCCGGGTTTCCGGGCCACCGCCACCAAACTGAGGCCTCGTCCCAAGCCGAGCCGGTCGATGACCTTGGCGACGGGTACCAGCAGGGAAAAGATGCGAACGTGGACCTGGCCGATCCCCGTCCGGCCGAGGCGCTGGTTGATACGCCATCCCAACACGCCGAGCCGGTTGAACGGCCGCAACCGCTCCACGACGAACCCCGCATCCTCCAGGAGCCGGCGCAGGGTCACCTCGTCGTAACGACGGTGGTGACCCATCGCCTCGTCTGTCGGAGAGAACAGTTCGGATCTCGCCGGGACCAGGATGCAGACGAAGCCCCCGGGGGTGAGCACGTCGAAGAACCCCCGCACCGCGGCGGCATCGTCGGCCAGATGTTCGAGCACGTTGACGGACACGACCGTGTCGAACTCCTCGGCCGCCAGCACCGCGTAGGCGTGCGGATCTTCGAGGTCCAACTGCCGCACCGAGACGTTCTCCAGATGCCCGTAGCTCCGTTCCACGTTGGAGAGGAACACCGGGTCGATGTCTACCGCGACGAGCCGCTCGGCATCGAGCAACCGGGCAGTGATGGTTCCGGTACCGCAGCCCGCCTCCAGCACCCGGGAACCGATCACCGGCCGGAACTGTTGGACGATCCAGTCGTTGTAGGTCTTCGCCCGGCTCAGGCTCTCCAGATCGCCGTGACCGGTGCGGTGGCTGAACCGCGTGTCCAGGAACCGGAATTTGAAGAGGAGCCAGATCGCTTGGAGCCCGTCGCGCCAGCCGATGTTCTTGCCTTCTGCGTAGGAACGGCCGTGGTAGGAGATGGGGACCTCGTAGATGCGGGCCCCCCACTGGGACAGCCTCGTCGTGATCTCCGGTTCGATCCCGAAGCGTTCGCTCGTGAGCCGGAGATCACGGAGGACGTCGGCCCGGACGGCCTTGTAGCAGGTCTCCATGTCCGTGAGATTGATGTCGTTGAGGATGTTGGTGAGCCACGTCAGGACCTTGTTTCCGAGGCTGTGCCAGTACATGAGTACCCGCCGTTCGGGGCTGGCAGCGAAACGTGAGCCGAACACGGCGTCTGCCCGGCCGTCCAAGATCGGCTTGAGGATGATCGGGTACTCGGCGGGGTCGTATTCGAGGTCGGAGTCCTGGACGATGGCGACGTCGCCGCTCATGTGGGCGATCGCCGTACGGATCGCCGCCCCCTTGCCCCGGTTCGTCTCGTGGCGAAAGACTTTGATGCGGTCGTCGTAGGCGGCCAGCTCGGTGAGGATTTCGAAGGAGCGGTCGGAGCTGGCGTCGTCGACACAGACCAGTTCCAGATCGAGGTCGATGGGTGAGTCGAGGACCCGCCCGATGATGGTGCGCAGTGTCCGCGCCTCGTTGTAAACGGGCATCAACACCGACAACGTCTTGAACTCACCCGCGGGCATGTGTGCTCACCCTTCCGAGGCTACGGCATATCTTCGACCGTCAGACTCCGTTCTTGAGTCGATCCGGCATCACCATCCGGCCCCCAACGTCGGAGCGCGACCGCACAGAGCAGGAAGGCGGCGGTGAGAACGGGTGCCAGCGCCCGGGAGACGTCGAACTCTTGTTGCCAGACGGGTCGGGACAGCATCGGAGCGAGAAGGACGAACCCTACGGAGCCCCAGGACAGGTACCCGGGCCTACGGAAGGCAGCGACGGCCACGGCGATGCCGGCGGCGATGACGAGTAGCCCCATGGCCAGGTCGGCTCCGGGATCCCGAAACCATCCGTCGGCGGCTTGGACCAGACCCACGAACGGCCAATCGATCGACGCCCGTGCCGACCCGTCCGGCCCGAGCCGCGCCCAGACCCAGGTGTTCCATCCGAACAAGACCAGGCCCGGCACCCCGACAACTGTGATGGCTTTCAGCCGTGACCGGCGCCACAGCCAAGCTCCCACACCGATCGCGGTGAGGATCATCACCTCACGGGCAAGAACGGCAACGCTCAAGACACCTGCGGCAAACCCCCATTTGCCGCGGTATAGAGCGTCGACCCCCCAAAGCCCAAACGCGAGCGCGATGATCCCCGCTCCGGATACAGAGAATGCAAAGATCATCCCCGGATTTGCTAGGAATGTCAGCCCGAACAAGGGACTGAGGCCCAGACGTTGGGAGAGGCGGGCGGTGACCCACGTGCCAAGGCCAAGGGCGAGCACATTGGCGATCGGCAACGTCCAGGGCAGCCACGACACAGGTAAGAGCCCGAACCCCCGCGCGAACAGCGGGTACACGACCCGGCCCGCCCGATACATGGGACGGTCAAGGAGGGTCCGGTAGAGCTCAGGACGTGTGATCCAAGGATCAGATGCCTGCACGAGGAAGAACCTCCCGTCGTGGCCAAGCTCAGGCACAAGCACCACTGGCCCGAATCTCGCTTCCGCGAAGACCGCCACCTCGGGTGAAGCTTCACCGATCGTGAGGAAGACTGTTGGGTTTCCGTCGGCTGCGAGGAGCGCTCCACCCATCAGCACTCCACCAACGATCACTCCCACGACTCCCATCGCCCCGGGGCCGACTCCAGCCGCAAAGGGTCGGAACGTGGCCATCATCTGCGGAACCGGAGTCCGTCGCAGCTTGCCTCATAAGAACGACCGCACACACAGATCAGCATCTCGTCGAGCTGTCGGCCGCATTCGCACACCCAGCCGTGTCGGCGGGCCGGGTTGCCGTAGCAGAGGGCATGGGGCGACACGGTCCGGGTGACGACGCTGCCTGCTCCGATCATCGCGTGGCGTCCGATACGGATGCCGCAGAGGATGGTGCTGTTCGCACCGATCGATGCCCCGTCTTCGACCACGGTCTCCAGCCACTCGTCGGGACCGGTCTTGAACCGGACCCTCGGCATCAGGTCGTTGGTGAAGACGACATTCGGCCCGATGAACACATCGTCGCCG
>Ga0256830_1000937_pt1 | contig 21601 bp, 21 predicted proteins | sample 128326metaG_FD_190537 | JGI IMG/M metagenome (GOLD analysis project Ga0256830, IMG submission 190537) | Hydrothermal vent microbial communities from Lau Basin, Pacific Ocean - 128-326 | ecosystem: Environmental > Aquatic > Marine > Hydrothermal vents | place: Pacific Ocean: Lau Basin | collected... | reverse complement strand
GGCTATGGCGTCGTATGGTAGAGGCGTCACGGCAAAGACAAATATCGCTGGGGTCCCGTATTTATCCAGCCAGTCCCTGGCTTCCTGAAGACGCTGTTCATACCTCGTCTTCAGCCGGGAAACGTCTATGAAGCCTTTGCCAACGTAGTAGCTGATCAAGCCTCCCAGTGTCGCTCCCACAGTGGCGAATAGGGCTGTGGGGAGGGACGGCGCGCCCAGGGAGATGGCTGTAAGCGCCACCACCTCCACGGGTATGGGGATGGGAGATGAGCCGATTATCATTATTAAGAAAAGACCGAGCATGCCTCTCTCACGTATGAACTCGACGGACCACTCTATTAAGAAATCCAACACTCTCAACACCTTTTTTGAGGGGGTTACTGTTCTTCTCTGCTCCACAGCTGAACGAGTTTTCCTTCCCCTGGATCCACTAGAGCAGAGACGACGTTACCCGTCTCGTAATCTCTCCAGGTAACACTAAACAGCGTTTTAGGCTGATAAAACTTTTCAGAAGTGGCGGGCAGGATTCTCTTGACCGTGGGTTCTTCCTGGAATAGGGCCATAGACTCCAAGAGCTGCGTGAGCTCATCGCTCTGAAGGGCAACATTAATCGCATCATCCTTGACTGAAAGATGCAGGTTCTCTAGGGAATAGCCTTTGAGGAAAAACTCATCGCTGCCTGGATCGTAGATAAAGCTGTATATATCCACGCCTTCAGCCAGCCCAGGATGGGCCGAAGCCAGAACTTCGAGAGATATAGATGAGCCTTGTTTTCTAGCTGTTACGTTAATGCTGTCGTAGGTTATCCCGGGATAGGGTAATACGGCGTCTCCTATGCCATTCTTAATTTTTTTCAGCGCCTCTTCCTCAATCCCTTTACCCGAAACTGTCACAGAGGGCGCGTTTTCTTGCCCCTGAAATCCCTGAAGGCAGCCGATAGCAAGGGCCACAAACAAGAGGGAGAGGAAAATTTGCATTCCTGCCCCTACTCCACTTCTATGGTGTACTCGAATTTAGCCGCGTTGCTGGGCATCACCTTAAGCTTCCATCCGCCGGGAGCAGGGTCCTCCAGGATAAAAGTTTCTCTATAATTTATGCGCTCCACCCTGTACATCCCCGAGCTCTCCTCTTCCCACGGGGGGAGATACCCTGCGCCGAGGTTTATGACGCTGGTGACCACGGTCTTTCTAGCGCTGGGCGATATTTCACTGCCCTCTGGAGATACCAACGTTACGATGAAGGTAGGCTCCCCCTCATTTATGCTACCGAACTTTTCGTAAGCATGCTGGTTAACGCCCACCTCGATGCTCAGTTTGCCGCTTCCTTCCGGGACGGTAAATGCTTTCTCATAGGGTTCTACCGGCTGCTGCCACACCACAAGGTTTAACCTGACCTCCTGATTCCATTCACGGATGGATGGATCGTTGATCCCGAGGTTTACCGCGCCCTGATAGATCCCCTTTGCCTCGGCCGGCATGTTCACAACAATGGTTACCGTGGCCTTCGAGCCCGCCTCAATCTTGTCCGGAGAGTTTATGCTGACCCATGCTTCCTCCAGCTCCGTAGGGCATCCCATGCCCAGGCACCTACCCATACGCGTACTTCCGAATTTTGGGCTGAGGGATACGGCCTCGTCTCCGGTGTTCTCCAGTTTAATTTCGTATGTGTAGCTACCTCCCGCCTCAACCCTGTCTCTAACATACTTCCTGAGGATTTTCACCACCGGCGGCTTCCATATATTTACCCCCATGGTCAGAGAGTTCACTTTTATGGGGAAACTCCCCCGGGTATAAGTTTCGTTGGTAAAGGCTAAGACGGAGTTATAGTTCCCGACGTCTGCGTTCTCGGGTATAGATATCTTAACAGTGAATGTCACCTTCTCTCCGGCCTTGAGGGTCGCCTTCTCAGGCACAAGCTCAATCCAGCTCTCCTCAAGGAAATACTCTGCAAAAGGTAAAACCTCCAGCTCGGGCGACAGCGTTATTTCATTTTCTCCGCGGTTTTTGACCTTAACTGTGAACTCTTTTGCTTCACCCGGTTTCAGCTGAAGGTACTTATTCTTGGGAGAAATCCAAAGCTTCGCTGAAAGGTCTGAGCTAGGTGCTGGCTTAAGAGTGGGCTTTGCCACCATCACGACCTTTTCCTGAGCCGATACCTGCTGTGCTGCAACACTCAACACCGCTAAAAACATTACCCCCACAACCAACATCAATATTCCTTGTTTCATGATGTGCACCCCCACTACATAAAATAGGATACACTGAGGACGGCCGCGAATGACGCGGAAAGCGACGCTCCTAACGGTCCTCCTTGTATTCCCTGTCCTTACCTGGATAATAAAGGTTCTGGATTGCGTTTAGGTTTAATTCTGTGTCAAAACCCCCGGAAGTTTTATATACCATATCCCTAAATGTTAGTTACCTATTTTGGAGGATTGCTAAGATGGGAAAAGGTAAAGCGGGGGATCGCTTTATTCGGTGTTGAAGTATACGACACCACCCTTAGAGACGGCGCTCAAAGCGAACACATCTCTTTTTCCGTTGAAGACAAGCTTCGGATAGCGGAGAAGCTCGACGAACTCGGAGTCCATTACATAGAAGGGGGCTGGCCAGGCTCCAACCCCAAGGACATGGAGTTCTTCGAAAAAGCCATGAAGACCGGCTACAGCTCCAAGATCGTGGCCTTCGGAAGCACCCGCCGGGCCAAGATGGCTGTGGATGAGGACGAGAACCTCCGCCACCTCCTGGAGGCGGGAACAAAGACGGTGTGCATATTCGGCAAAAGCTGGGATCTACACGTAAGAGAGGCCCTGGGCATATCCCTGGGGGAGAATATAGAGCTCATTAAAGACTCTATCGCCTATATGCGGGAGAATGGAAGGCGGGTGTTCTACGACGCCGAGCATTTTTTCGACGCCTACAAGAGGAACAGGGAGTACACCATGCAGACCCTTCGAGCCGCCCAGGATGCGGGGGCGGACGTGATAGTGCTCTGCGACACCAACGGCGGCACCATGCCCTACGAGGTGGAGAAGATAACCGCCATGGTGCGCAAGGAGATAAAGGTGCCCCTGGGTATCCACACCCACAACGACGCCGACATGGCGGCGGCCAACACCATAATGGCCGTTAGGATGGGGGCCACCCAGGTCCAGGGGACGATAAACGGCTACGGTGAGCGCTGCGGCAACGCTAATCTCTGCTCGGTGATACCCAACCTGAAGCTGAAGCTCGGGGTTGAATGCATACCTGACGAGCAGCTGAGGAAGCTCACAGAGGTTTCGAGGTACGTGAGCGAGATAGCTAACCTCAGCCCCCAGAACAACATGCCCTATGTGGGGAGTAGCGCCTTCGCCCACAAAGGAGGCGTCCATGTCAGCGCGGTGGAAAAGAACCCCGAGACCTACGAGCACATACTGCCGGAGCTGGTGGGGAACAGGAGGAGGATACTGATCTCGGAGCTCTCGGGCAGGACCAGCATCCTAAGGAAGGCCAGAGAATACGGCTACGACCTGGATAAGGACACCCCGGCCACGAGGGAGATCCTGAGAAAGGTGAAAGAGCTGGAGAAAGAGGGCTACCAGTTCGAAGGAGCGGAGGCTAGCTTTGAATTATTAATGAAAAAGGCGTTAGGTACTTATAGGAGCTTCTTTGAAGTAAAAGGATTTAGGGTCATCGTAGACACCAGGGAAAAGAACGAGCTGGTGGCCGAGGCCACCGTGAAAGTGAGGGTGGACGGCATAGAGGAGCACACCGCCGCTGAGGGCAACGGACCCGTCAACGCCCTGGACAACGCCCTGCGAAAAGCCCTGGAGCAGTTCTACCCCACCCTCAAGGAGATGCACCTGATGGACTACAAGGTGAGGGTGCTGAACGAGAAATCCGGAACAGGGGCAAAGGTGAGGGTTCTCATCCAGTCAGGAGACTCGAGCTCCTCCTGGGGCACAGTGGGCGTTTCAGAAAATATTATCGAGGCGAGCTTTATAGCTCTCGCCGACAGCATAGAATATAAGTTAATGAAAGACCTTGAGAAGGGTTAACCATGCTGATGAAAGGAGCTAACGCGATAGTGGAGGCCCTAAGGCGTGAGGGCGTCGAGGTCATCTTCGGAATTCCCGGAGGGGCCAGCATACCGTTCTACGACGTCCTTTACGATGCGGATATTAGGCACATCCTAACCCGCCACGAGCAGGTCGCTGCTCATGCCGCTGACGGCTACGCCAGGGCAAGCGGAAAGGTCGGGGTGTGCTCCGCCACCTCTGGGCCTGGAGCAACGAATCTCACGACAGGAATTCTCAACGCCTTCATGGACTCTTCCCCAATGGTTGCATTGACCGGACAGGTGCCCACGCCTCTCATAGGTAAGGACGCCTTTCAGGAGGCGGACACCATAGGGATAACCATGCCTATAACCAAGCACAACTTCCAGCTGCGGAGGGTTGAGGAGATTCCCGTCGTCTTCAAGAAGGCCTTTAAGATCGCCAGAACAGGTCGCCCCGGTCCTGTGCTGGTGGACATGCCGAAAGACGTTCAGGAAAAAGAGGCCGATGTAGAGTTTCCCAAGGATGTCGCCATCCAGGGATATAAGCCGACCCTCAAGGGGAACCTCAAGCAGGTGAAGAAAGCGGCGGACATGCTCGTAGCGGCGGAGAGGCCCATAATCTTCGCCGGAGGCGGGGTGATAATAGCCAACGCCTCCCAGGAGCTTGCGAGACTTGCCGAAACCCTGGGAGCTCCAGTGGTCACATCCCTCATGGGGAAGGGTGCGTTTCCGGAGGACCACCCCCTCGCCCTGGGGGTCATCGGGATGCACGGCAGAAAGGCGGCCAACTACGCCATCAACGACGCTGACGTAATCCTCGCCATCGGCGTGCGGTTCTCCGACAGGAGCACGGGGAACGTGGAGTGTTTCGCCCCGGAGGCAAAGATCATCCATGTGGACATCGATCCCGCGGAGATAGGGAAGAATGTGCGGGTCGACCTGCCCATTGTGGGGGACGCGAAATACGTGCTGAAAGACCTTCTCAGGATGCTTAAGATCAAGGCCCGGCAGGAAAATGAGTGGACCCGAAAGATCTCGGAGTACAGGAGAGAGTTCCAGCCTAAGATGGACTACGACGACTTCCCCCTGAAGCCCCAGAGGGTGGTTAAGGAGATCATGGAGGTCCTGGGAGAAAACGACATCGTTACGACCGAGGTCGGGCAGTGCCAGATGTGGGCCGAGCACTTTCTCTCAAGGACAAAGGCCCGGACCTTTATCACATCCGGCGGCCTCGGGACCATGGGATTCGGATTCCCCGCCGCCCTGGGGGCGAAGGTGGCGCGGCCCGAGAGCAACGTGGTGGACATAGCAGGGGACGGCAGCTTCCTCATGGTGTGCCAGGACCTGGCAACCTCAGTAAAGGAGGACATCCCTGTGGTGGTCGCGATATTCGACAACCACTACCTGGGAATGGTGAGGCAGTGGCAGGAGCTCTTCTTCGACAAGCGCTACTCAGCGGTCAAGCTGGGAAGGGTGGACTTCGTCGCCCTTGCCGAAGCCTTCAGAGCCCGAGGTGTCAAGGTGAAGCGCCCCGGCGAGGTTGCTCCTGCGGTGAAAGAGGCCTTCGAGGCAGGGGTCACAACGGTCATTGACATTGTGGTGAACCCCGTGGAGAATATCTTCCCCATGGTTCCCCCGGGGAAGTGCCTTAAGGACATGGTGGAAGGAGTATGAAAGAAACCCATATTCTCGTGGCCCTGGTTGAAGACAAGCCCGGGGTGATGCAGCGCGTCTCCGGGCTCTTCAGGAAGAGGAACTTCAACATAGACAGCATAACCGTTGGACACTCTGAGAAGCCCGGGGTGTCCAGGATGACGCTGACGGTTACCGGAGACCACGCGGTCCTTGAGCAGGTGATGAAGCAACTCAACAAGGTCATCGAGGTGCTCAAGGTTATTGAGCTGGACAAGAAAAGCTCGGTGCAGCGGGAGCTGGCCCTCGTAAAGATCCGCACAAAAAACGAAACCGCTAGATCTGAGGTGGTTTCCTATGTCAACATCTTCAGGGGCAGGATAGTGGACGTGAGCAAGGAATCCCTCGTTGTTGAGATAACGGGGGACAGTTCCAAGATAGAGGCCTTTGTAAACCTTGTGACCACCTTTGGCGTTATCGAGCTCGCCCGAACGGGGGTAACGGCCATGTCCAGAGGGACGGGAAAGTAAGGAGGTTGGAGGATGAAGATTTACTATGATAATGACGTGAGCCTCGACGTTCTGAGAGGAAAAACCATCGCTGTTATAGGCTACGGGATCCAGGGATCTGCCCAGGCCCAGTGCCTCAAAGACTCCGGCCTGGAGGTCGTCGTGGGGCTTAGAAAAGGGCCCTCATGGGACCGGGCCGTGAAGGACGGCATGAGGGTAATGACAGTTCCCGAGGCCGCTGCGTCCGGGGACATAATAATGATGCTGACCCCCGACATGACCCAGAAGAGAATATACAAAGACCACGTGGAGAAAAACCTGAAACCGGGAGATGCCCTTTACTTCTCCCACGGGTTCAACATCACCTACAAGCTCATAGAGCCTCCGTCCGACGTTGACGTAATAATGGTGGCCCCCAAAGGCCCCGGGGCCAAGCTCAGGGAGGAGTATCTCCGGGGCTTCGGCATACCTGCACTGGTGGCCGTACACCAGGACCACACAGGGGAGGCTAAGAATAAAGCCCTGGCCCTGGCCAAGGCCATGCACTTCACCAAGGCAGGGGTCTTCGAGTGCACCTTTGACCAGGAGACCCAGAGCGACCTTTTCGGGGAGCAGGCAGTTCTCTGCGGCGGAACGGCAGAGCTGATAAAAGCAGGATTCGAAACCCTTGTGGAGGACGGCTTCCCCCCGGAAATAGCCTATTTCGAGGTCCTTCATGAGCTGAAGCTCATCGTCGACCTTATCCAGGAAGGCGGCTTGGAGTACATGTGGAGCAGGGTGAGCGAGACAGCCCGCTACGGCGGCAGAACCAGGGGTAAGAGGGTTATTGACGCCAGGGTGAAAGAGAACATGAAGGAGATCCTGAAAGAGATCAAGGACGGATCCTTCGCCGAAGAGTGGGTCGCCGAGTACGAGCGGGGCCTGCCGCTGTTCGAGGAGCTGCGCCGAAAAGAGAGCCAGCACCAGATAGAGAAGGTGGGTAAGAAGATACGGAGCATGTTCCTGCTCACCCAGCCCAAGATAGAGGAGCCTCCTAAGGCCGTCATCAAAAAGAAGAAGTAAGTCACTCCTCCAGGATCTCTGCCAGCATTTCCTTGGCTTTGAGGTAAGCTATGGAGTCTTTGGGGATATCCAGCAGGGTTCTCTCATCGAAGTTGTATTCCTCGATGATCGGGTCGTAGGGGATGCTGCCCAGATACTTCATGCCGAGGCTCTCGGCCACCTTCGAGATCTTCTCCTCCACTTTCTTGCTTCCCACTCTGTTGCCCACCACGTAGTATGCCTTAACCTCGCTCTTAACCTCGTCAGAAACCTCTTTCACCCGTTTAATGGTGTCTATGCCCATCTTCGACGGGTCGGTGACGATGACCAGGTCATCTATGGAGGTGGAGGTTTTCCTGGAGATATGCTCCAGACCTGCCTCACAGTCCATGAGTATGTAGTCGTAGGAGTACTCCCCTCCGAGGACGCTTTCCTCGAAGCTGCTCTTCAGGAGATGGTTTATAAGGCAGTAGCAGCCCTCGCTCTCCCCCCTGCCCATCACTAATATGTCGAAGTCTTCCTGCTCATTCTGGAGGAGCATGGTTTTGAAGTCCTGGGCAAAGGTAAGGGGATTCATGGTTTTTCCCTCGTATCTCTTCAAGACATCCGAGATCCTGAGGTAGTCCTCAACCCCCAGCACGCTGGGAAGGCACTCGTTTGGGTCTGAGTCAATGACGAGGATGCTGCCTTTCCCTTCGTCTATCAACGCCTTCAGAAACAGCGCACCTAAGGTGGTCTTTCCAGTCCCGCCCTTTCCTGCAAATCCAATTATTCTAGCCATGTCCAGGTACTGGGGGCGGATGAGGTTAACATGTGTAAATCTTTTATACCCCGGAAAACATATTCTCTAAGAAATGAAGGGTTTTTTGCTGGACATTGACTACGAGACTGTGGAGGGAAGGGCTGTTCTAAAGCTCTTCTTTAAGGGGGATGGTGGGTTCTTCGTGGCCTCCGACCACTCCTTCACGCCGTATTTCTATGTCTCCTACAGGGGCGATGCTGGGAAGCTGAAGAAGAGGCTGAGGGAGCTCGAGAGGGTAGTTGACATTAGAGAGGAGGAAAAGGGTTTTTTCGGCGACAAGAAGAGGGTTCTCCGGGTTACCGTGGCCCATCCCCAGGACGTGCCTAAGCTCAGGGAGGTCATTAAAAGCCTCGAGGGCGTGGAGGCGATATACGAGCACGACATTCTGTTTGTGAGGCGCTACCTCATCGATAAGGACCTGAGGCCCCTTACATGGGTGGAGGTGGAGGGGGAGCAGGTGGATGGGGAGATGAGGGTTAGAGGCTTTCGGTCCATGGAGGCTGCGCCCCCGGAGATGAAAGTCCTGGCCTTCGACACTGAGGTGTACAACCCCCGCGGAGCGCCGAGACCTAAGACAGACCCCATAATTATGGTCAGCCTGGCCTCTAACACGGGACTGCGGAAGGTCCTCACCTGGAGGAGCCCAGATGGGGACATCGACTTTGCTGAGGTCCTTAGAAATGAGAAGGAGACCCTGAGGAGGTTCTGCGAGATCGTTAAGGAGGAGGATTTCGACATCATCATCGGCTACAACAGCGACAACTTTGACTTCCCCTACCTGAGGGACAGGCTGAAGGAGCTGAAGATGGAGCTTGCTCTGGGAAGGGCGGAGGCAAAGCTGGAGATGAAGGGGCGCCGTGGCCTGAAGGAGGCCAGGATAAGAGGGAGGCCCCACCTTGATCTCTACCACATTATACGCCGCTCTGTGAAGCTGAGCAGCTATGTCCTTGAAAATGTGGTCAGGGAGCTCCTGGGGGAGGAGAAGGAGAAAATCCCTGGGGGTGAGCTGTGGGAGTACTGGGACGCCAGAGGGGAGAAGCTGGAGAGGCTTCTCACCTATTCCATGGAGGACGCTGAGACCACTTTGAGGCTGGGAGAGAAATTCCTGCCCCTCCAGTACGAGCTCACCAGGATAGTGCAGCAGCCTCTTTTCGACGTCTCGAGGATGACCGCCGGGCAGCTGGTAGAGTGGCTGCTGATGAAGGAGGCGTCTAGGAGCGGGGAGCTGATCCCTAACCGCCCCGCAGGGGCGGAGTACACCAGGAGGATGATGGAGACCTACCTGGGGGGATACGTCAAGGAGCCGAAGAAGGGGATCGTGGAGAACGTGGCGGTCTTTGATTTCCGCAGTCTGTATCCCAGCGTCATAGTAACCCACAACATAGACCCATCCACCCTCGTTGGCGAGGAAGAGGAGGGGGATGAGGCCCCGGGGGTGGGCTACCGCTTCTCAAAGAAGAAGCGGGGTTTTATTCCTCAGATCCTCCAGGGCCTTATTAAAAGACGGGCGGAGATAAAGAGAAAGATGAAGAAGGCGAGGGGAAGAGGAGAGAGGGCCCTTCTCGATGCCCAGCAGAGGGCCCTGAAGCTCCTGGCCAACAGCTTTTACGGGTACATGGGCTATCCGAGGGCTAGGTGGTATCGCAGGGAGTGTGCTGAGAGCGTGGCTGCCTATGCCAGGATGTACATCCAGAAGGTGATGAAGATAGCAGAGGAGGACTTCGGCCTGGAGGTTGTCTACGGAGACACTGACTCACTGTTCGTCGTCGTGCCCCGGGAAGAGAAGAAGAAGATAACCGCGTTCCTTGAGCACGTTAACGCTTCCTTACCCGGAATGATAGAGCTGGAGTATGAAGGGTTCTACACGAGAGCGATTTTCGTGACCAAGAAGAGGTACGCATTGATAGACGACAAGGGCAAGATAACGGTGAAGGGGCTGGAGTTTGTGCGGCGAGACTGGGCTCCCATAGCAAAGAAGACCCAAGAGAATGTCCTCAGAGCCCTGCTGATGGACGCCGATCCCGAGAAGGCCGCCAGCTTGGTGAGGAAGACCGTTGAGGCGATAAAGGAGAGAAGGGTCTCCCTGGAGGACCTGACGATATACACACAGCTCACCAAGAGCATAAAAAGCTACAAAAACATTGAGCCCCACGTAGAGGCTGCAAAGAAGCTGCAGAAGATGGGCAGGAAGGTAACCCCCGGAATGATAATCGGATACGTGATAACCAAGGGCAGGGAGAAGATATCCTATAGAGCCGTGCCCGTGGAGATGGTCTCCATAGAGGACTACGATCCCAACTACTACATTGATAACCAGATACTGCCCGCCGTTCTTCGCATAATCGAGTCAATAGGATACTCCAAGGACTATCTCAAGGAGGGGATGAGACAGGAGAGCCTTAAGAGGTGGTTCAACTGATCAGAGGTGTTTTCTTCGACATAGACGACACCCTTTACGACAGCACGAAGCTTGCGAGGATGGCCAGGGAGAACTCCATCAAGGCCATGATCGACGCGGGGCTGAACGTGGCCGGGGAGAAAGAGCTCTATTCCAGGCTCAACGCCATAATCGGGAAATACGGAAGCAACTACCAGAGACATTACGACGAGCTGCTGAAGGACTATGGAGTAAAGTGGAACCCGAGAATAATAGCGTCCGGCGTTGTTGCATATGAGCGCACCAAGGCAGGGTATCTGCGGCCCTATCCGGGCACTGTTCCAACCCTTATAAAGCTCAAGAAGAAGCATATGCTTGGGGTGATATCCAACGGCCTGGCGGTGAAGCAGTGGGAGAAACTCGTGGGCCTGGGGATACATCACTTCTTCGACGTCGTGGCCACCTCGGAGGAGCTGGGCTACAGCAAACCCCATACAAGGATCTTCGAATACGCCATGGAAGAGGTGGGTCTGAAGCCGGAGGAGTGCGTGATGGTGGGCGACAGGCTGGACACCGACATCCTCGGAGGGAACAGGGCGGGAATGACCACCGTCCTTATGAAGACCCGCAGAGAGCAGGAGCCAACAGGGAGAGAGGACACCCCCAAATATGAGATATGCTCTCTATGTGAGCTCCCACCACTCCTGGAGGGACTTGGTTGAGGATCCTTGATCTTCGACGGGATTATCGTGGAGGCCTGGAAGCCGCCGTGGAGGTGCTTAAGAAGGGCGGCCTCGTGGTCTATCCAACCGACACCCTGTATGCCCTCGGGGGGGACGCCACGAGCGAGAGAGTTGTTAGAAAGGTTTTCAGGGCTAAGAAGCGTCCCCTGGACATGCCCCTGCCTATAGCGGTGGCGGACATGAGGATGCTGAAAAGATACGCCCACCTGCATGAGGAGGCCAGGGTCTTGGCCGAGAAATATCTCCCGGGCCCCTTGACTCTTATCCTGGAAAAAAAAGACCTCCCCCCCGTCCTCACCTCAGGCCTCGATAACGTGGCGGTTAGGATCCCAGCCAACGACGCCGCCCTGGAGCTAATAGAACTCTTCGGGAAACCCGTGGTGACAACCAGCGCAAACTTCTCCGGAGACCCTCCTCCCGTGAGCGTCGAAGAGGTGCCCGAGGGTCTCGGGGCGGAGGTGGCCCTGGACCAGGGTGTCCTAGGTGAAAGAGTGCCGTCGACCATAGTGGGCTTCGATGACGGCCTAAGGGTTATAAGAGAGGGGAAGATAAGTAAAAAGGAAATCCTTGAGGCACTGAAATGAGCGACCTGAAGGTATACAGGGAGTCCGGAGAAATCGCGAGGGAGGTTATGAAAGCTGGCTTGAAGATGATAAAGCCGGGAAAGAAGCTTCTGGAGGTCGCGGAGCGTGTGGAAGAGAAAATAGCCGAAGCCGATGCCCGGCCGGCCTTTCCCTGCAACATCTCCGTGAACGAGGTGGCGGCCCACTACTCCCCTCAGGCCTGGGACTCGAAGGTGTTCGAGAAGGGTGACCTGGTGAAGCTGGACGTAGGGGTTCACCTGGACGGATATATCGCTGATATAGCCAGGACGATCTCAGTGGATGGCGGCGGCGGGGAGAACAAAAAGCTCATAAAGGCAGCGGAGGAGGCCCTGGCCGAGGCCATAGACATGATAAGGCCTGGGGTGCTCACCAACCAGGTGGGGGAGCGCATAGAGGAGGTCATCACCGGCCACGGCTTCACCCCCATCAGCAATCTCACGGGGCACAAGCTTGGACGGTACAATCTCCACGCAGGGGTGCTGGTGCCCAACGTTAAGACCCGGCACGGCAATGAGTTCAGGGAGGGGGAGGTCTTCGCCCTGGAGCCCTTCGCAACCAACGGACTGGGGAAGGTCATAGATGACCCCAACGCCATAATATTCAGGTATCTCAGGGACAGGCCCCTGAGGATGAGAGAGGCCAGGGTGATCCTCAGGCATGCCAAGGAAAACTACGGACCCCTACCTTTTGCGGAGCGCTGGGTAGCCAACCTAGTGCCGAAGTTCAAGCTGAACCAGGCCCTGAGGCAGCTCGTATACAGCAAGGCCCTCCACGCTTACCACATCCTCAAGGAAAAAGAAAGAGGCCTCGTCGCCCAGGCGGAGCATACCGTGATCGTGAAAAAAGACGGGTGCGAGATTATTACTTCTTAAATTCGATTCCCTCTTTGTCCATTATTCCTCTCGCCGCTAGGATCCCTGTGGCGCTGGCTATTATTATACCTCTGGACACGCCGGCACCGTCTCCGGCAACGAACAGATTGGGCTTCGAAGTCTCCATGGTCCTGTTTACCTTCACCCTCATGGCGTAGAACTTTATCTCCGGGGCATAGAGGAGGGTTGAGTCCGATGCCACCCCCGGTATCACCTTATCGAGCCTTTCAAGACCCTCAAGGATGTTTGTCACTATCCTGTGGGGCAGGGCCATGGATATATCCCCTGGGGTCACGCTTGTCAGTGTAGGTGTCACCTGGCCCCTGTTGATGCGCTTCCACGTAGAGCGTCTGCCTCTTCTGAGGTCGCCCAGGCGCTGAATCAGGGGGTTTCCTCCACCGAGGGTTGTGGCTGTCTTGGCGATAGTCTCCCCGTACAGTGTAGAGTTCTCTATAGGCTCGGTGAGCTCTATCTTCGTTAAAAAGGCGAAGTTGGTGTTGTTGGAGCTGGAGCCCCTGAGAGAGTGACCGTTAACACCCACATAGTCTTTGTATACTTCTTTAACGACGTAGCCCCTGTGGTTCACGCAGAAGGTTCTGATGAAATCGTCATAGGTTTTAGTTATGATATGGAACTTTGGGTCTCTGTTTATCCGGCACACTGGAGCCATCACTATCCCCGGCACCTCCACCCTGACCCCCACATCTATGGGGCCGTGGCGGATCTTCAGCCCGAGCTTTCTAGCCTGCTCCACGAGCCACGGAGCCCCGCTTCTCCCGGGAGCCACGAGGATATACTTGGTTTTAACTTTCCTGCCGTTGGAGAGGAGTACCTCAGAGTCGAGCATGTCCACAACAGACGTCTTTAACAGGAACTCCACGCCCTTTTTCCTGAGGTCCTGAGCCAGGGAGTTTATGACCTCCGGGGTGTGGTCGCTGCCTATATGGCGCTGGGGTATCTGGATGAACTGGATTCCCGCGGAGGCCGCCTTTCGGGAGAGCTCTTCTTCCTCCTTGCTTGTTGCCTTGTATAGTTTTTTTGGGGCGCCGTGCTCGACGTATATGCTGTCCACGTAGTTCACAAGCTCCCACGCCTCTTTCTCGTTCAGGAACTCGTATAGATTCCCCCCTATATCAGGGCGCAGGTTGAGGGTGCCGTCGCTCAGCCCACCAGCCCCTCCGATTCCGCTCATGATGTTGCAGGGGTCGCACATCACGCAGACGTTTGTCTTCTCCATGGGGCAGACCCGCTGCTTCACGTCCTTCCCCATCTCCACCAGGAGGACCCTCATGTCTGACTTGGTCGCGAGCTCATAGGCCGCGAACATTCCGGCCGGCCCCCCACCTATCACGACAACATCGTACTTCATCTTTCCGCAGTTAATCCCTATCTCCTTATATTTTAATCTTCCCCTCGACCGGCGAGATTTATGGCCGCCTCAGCTATGTCTGCCGAGTATCCGGCGATCCTCAGGAGGCTGTCCATAATGGAAAAAACAACATATGCCTGGGAGGATGGCTCGCCCACATCCCCGAAAAGCTGCCGGGACCTCTTCCGTATCCTCTTCCTGTACTCAAGGACATGGTTGGCGGTGTCTTCCCTGAGGGCGAAAAAGGCCTCGCTCGCCTTCTCAAGGCATTCAAAGGTCTCATGGCTCAGCGCCGTTATGTCCTCCATCAGGGAGCCATCGATGGACGTCCCCTGCATCAGGGCCACCTCAGCTATCCTTGTGGAGTGATCCGCTATTCTCTCGAAGCTCTTGGCCACCAGGAGATACTGCAGACCTATCTCAGGAGGGACGCCTATTTTGATCTCTCCAGGCTGTCTGGCGCTTTCAGTGAGCTGCCTGCATAGGAGGAGATACAGCCTGTCAACGTCCACGTCTCTGTCTATTACGCTCCTAGCTAACTCTTCCTCTGCATCCTTCACAGCCTCCATGGCGTTGATGAACATGCTGGCCCCCATTAAGTACATCCGCCTTAACACGTTTTTAGGGGACAGATCCGTCATGTCCAGGAGGTCCTGGATGGTGATGTGCTCCGCCGTCTCTTCTATGATCTCCGGGCCGATTATGCGCTGCATTATCTGCCCCACAACCCTCCTGACATCCGACGTTATCCTGGTTTTGGATTTTATGTTTAAGACATCGAATCCGCTGATGTAATGGGCTATTATCCGCCGCTCAATCATCTCAGGGGCGAGATCATCAACATCCAGGGAAACCACTACCCTGGGGTCCCGTCTCTTGCCTCTGGATGAAAGGGTCAGGGTACCATCAGGATTTTCAGTGATGTATACCAGGTCTCCCACCTTCAGCTTCCGGGCCCTAACCCATGCTTTGGGCAGGGACACGAGATATGTGGATCTTCCTGTGAACTGGATCTTTCGAGTCTCCATCTATATAGAATCTATCATCTATATAGATAAGCTTTATTTCACCTTGCAGCATATCACAGGTGGATGACCATCCTCGTTGCCACCGACGGATCAAGCAATGCTGAGCGTGCAGTGGCGTACGCCTCACGGCTTGCAAAAAAGATCGGTGAAAACCTGCTGATAGTCCACGTAACACCCACCCTGCCCACGACCAAGGAGAACATGATCCAGCTCCTCAAAGAAGAGCTTGGCAGCCCCGAAGAATCCGGGATGAAATACCTCAGAAAGGCCCAGACAATAGCTCAAAAAGAAGGGGTGAAAGCAGAGGCGAAGCTTTTGAAAGGCTCCCCGGCGGAGGAGATCCTTAGAGAAGCAGATAAGGGCTATGAGCTCATCGTCCTGGGCCATCACGGCAAGGGAAAGGTTCACGAGCTGCTCATAGGTGGAGTGGCTTCCAAGGTAGTGCATCTATCCAAGATTCCGGTGCTGGTGGTGAAGTAAATAGTAAGCCAAAGAGAAGCCATAGCAATAATCTGGGTAACAGGCATAGGCCTAGCCGCACTGTTCTCGGCCCTCCTCCTCGCCTCACCCAGAACCAAAGACTGGAGCGAGCTGAGGATAGCCGCCACATCCCTAGGGGCCTCCTTCTCCCTCGTCACCACGCTTTTATACCTGATAGGAGGCTAGACCTTGGATCCCGTCGTCATCGCTGTCTTCTTAGTCGGAATATACATGGCCTGGAACATGGGCGCCAACGACGTGGCTAATTCTGTGAGCACATCAGTCGGAAGCCGGGCAATAACCCTCAAGGGCGCAATAATAATAGTATCGCTGCTGATTCCCATCGGAGCGATTTTCTTCGGCAAGGGAGTGACGAAGACCATCGGAAAAGGCATTGTCCGGATAGATAATGTCTCTGATCCCAACGTAATAGTTGCCGGGGCCCTTGCCGCGCTGATAAGCGCCGGCCTATGGCTCACCTTCGCCACATGGCGGGGGCTTCCGGTCTCCACAACCCACTCGGCGGTGGGGGGAATGCTCGGCTTCGGGCTCATAAGCGGAGGAGGGGAGATCCAGTGGGGGATCATGAAGAAGATAGTGATGAGCTGGGTTCTATCACCCCTCGTAGGAGCCTTCACGGCCTACATGATATACACGCTGCTGATAAAGAGATACCTCCTAGCGAGGAAGGTCAAGCTCAAAAGGATGGAGAAAGTCTTCGGCTATCTGCAGATCGCCTCTGCAATGTACGTCGCCTTCGCCTTCGGCAGCAACGACGTCGCCAACGCCGTTGGGCCGATTTACATGCTTCTCTCTGTGAAGGGGCCACAGGCCATGGGAGCTGAGCCCGACGTTTCAATGCTCCTGGTCATAGGCGCCGGAGGAATAGTGCTGGGGGCGGCTACATGGGGCTACAGAGTTATCGACACCGTGGGGAAGCGTGTGACAGAGATCACCCCCACCCGGGGATTCTCCGCGGAGTTTGCGGGGGCGAGTGTTATCCTGGCCAACTCATATCTCGGCCTGCCCATCTCAACCACCCACACCGTTGTCGGCTCCATAATAGGTGTTGGGATGGCGAGGGGGATAAAAGCCCTAAACCTGGCCATAATCTACAGGATAATAGGCTCCTGGCTCCTGACAGTGCCCATTGCTGCGGGGATATCCATCGTTGCCTACAAGATAATCTCGGCGGTTATTGCCTGAGGCATCGGAAGACATCGTAGGCCAGAACCAAGGAAAGGGCGGTCATGCTAAACATATGGGTACCGAAGGGGTTGCTGAAATGCTCCCCAGGGGATACAACGGTTTCGATGCTCATTACGAGAAACACCAATAGAAGCCCTGCTCCGAGCCTCATCCTAATGCGGGAGTAGAGATAACCACCTCCGTAGGTGAGAAAGTTCAGCAAAGCGGCTATCCACGGATTTTTTCCCATCCTGGCCTAGAAAAATCTATTAACGTCATAAATCAAGAGAAAAACTGAACCTGCCATGAGCGAAGAAGATTACCTTAGATTTGATATTCTGAGAAATCCCGCAGCCAGAAGGCTCATTAAGTCCCGGATACCCCAGGTCAGCCTTCAGATCCTCATCCTGGCCGCATACCTCTTCCTGGTGTACGCGGGCCTGTATGGGACCCAGATACCCCGGCTCAACATAGCCACCGTCGGGGTCTGGACGATATGGTGGACAGGCATCATATTCCTTATACTGTTCCTGGGGAAGACCTGGTGCTATCTCTGTCCCTGGAATGCAACGGTCACGTGGATAAAGAAGATGGGCCTTCCAGAAAGCTCCTTGAGATGGCCCAGAAAGCTGAAAAACCTTTATCCTGCGGCCGTCTTTCTGGCGGTGATCACATGGCTAGAGCTTGGGGTTACGATAACCTACAGCCCCAGATACACCGCATACCTGATGATAGCCATTTTCATCATCGCCCTGGCTGTGGGCATAGCCTACAGGAAGAGGGCGTTCTGCCAGTATCTATGCTTCATAGGGGCCATCCAGGGGATCTACTCCTCTGTGTCTCCTGTGGAGCTGCGGAGCAGGGACCGCGATACCTGCCGTAAATGCAGGACCAAGGACTGCATACGGGGGAATGAGAAAGGGGAGGGCTGTCCCGTGGTGCTGTACCCCGGGGGGATGGATAGGAGCGTCACCTGCATAACCTGCATGGAGTGTCTCAGGACTTGTCCCTACGACAACATGAGCGTCTTCGTCAGACCTTTCGCCGAAGAGCTTCGTAGAATAAGGAAACCAAAAACAGATGAGGCCGTCTTCATAGCCGTGCTCCTGGGCCTCACCCTTCTCCACGGAGGCACCATGCTATCCTCCTGGACCGGCTTCGCGGCCAGTCTTGAAAAACCTACGTACTACCTTGTCTTTACAGCCTTCCTCCTGGTGAGTGCAGCCCTATCTATTGCCTCCCTCTACATGGTGTCATCCCTTATCAGCAGAGCTATCGGTCAAATAGGAACCCTCTCTGCTTTCAAGACCCTCGCCTATGCCCTTATCCCGGCCGCCCTATTCTACCACATGGCCCATAACTCTATGCATCTCCTTATGGAGGGCCCCGCCATCATCCCCCTCCTCAGCGATCCCCTGGGGCTGGGATGGGATCTTTTCGGCACCAGGGGAATGGAGATGAAACCCCTCCTGGCCATGGACTCTGTGAGAACCCTTCAATTTGGGATACTGATTATTGGGTTCCTCATGGCGCTGTCCATCGCCCAAGAAGCCTCCCGGAGCCTCGGAAAAGAAGGGTGGATGAGGGCCTGCCTGGCTGTTTCAGCCCTGATCTTATCCATCGCTCTCCTAAGCTTCTGGCTCATAAATCAGCCCATGGTTATGAGGGTAACGTGAGCCTTATATATGATGACCGAGAATTTCACTCCCCAGGTGAGAAAGTGGGCAAAAAGAAACTGGGCATCCTGGTGAATACAGACAAGAATCTTAAACACCTCCTAGGGCTTTGCCGGGCCGCTGAGAGGGAGGGGATTGAGATTTCCCTGTTTGTGATGGACGACGGCACCCACCTGCTCAAAAAGGAGGAGTTCCAGGGCCTCGTTGACGCAGGGATTAGCGTGGCAATATGCGATCACAGCTACAGGGAGAAGGGATACACCGAAACCCTCGAGAACATCAAGCACGGGAGCCAGTTCGACCACGCCGTTATAGCCCATGAATGTGACAGGTACATAGTGCTATGAGGAAGATAGGGGTTATTGTTAACACAACAGATGAATACCGGCAGGGAGAGGCCGTTCGGGTAGCCCTGGGCCTCACCCTCATGGACGACCGCGTGGAGCTCATCGTCCTGGATAACGTGCTCAAGAGAACCGAGGCGGTGGACAAGAACATCGAGCTCCTCGGGATGATGAAGGGAAAGGCGTACTCCAACAACCCCGAGAATAACCTTGAGACTATCTCCCTGGAGGAGATATCCCGAAAACTATTGGAATACGATGTGGTGGTGCCCTATTGAAGGTTCTTCACATCCTTAAGGAAAAACCCAGCGCAACAGTTGAGAGGATAATAGCCCTGCATGCAGAGGAGAACGAGGTCGAAACCGTTAAACTCTACGAAGGCGGTGTAGACTACGAGGACCTCCTTCAGCGGATTTTCTCCTGTGACAGGGTGATAAGCTGGTAGCTTTATTTTTGCTCATGGGAGAGTTAAGCCACTGTTAAAATGAGCGAGAAACACGAGGTCGTAGTGCTGGGAGGGGGAGTCGCTGGACTCAGCGCAGGGTACGTCTTAACCCGTGCTGGAATCGACCTCGTCGTATGTGAAAAAGACACTGTCGTGGGGGGGCTTTCCAGGACCATAGTCCACGACGGCTTCCGTTTCGACCTGGGGGGACACAGGTTCTTCACCAAAGACCCTAAGCTTGAGGCCTTTGTAAAGGACCTCATGGGGATGGAGTTCATCGTAGCCCCCAGGAGCAGTAAGATATACTTCAAAGGAAGGTACTTCGATTACCCCCTCAAGCCCTTCAACGCCCTCTTCGGGATGGGTTTTGTGGCCACCGTGGAAATCCTCACAGACTACGTCCTCGAGAGGGTTAAGAACGGCGTCCGGAAACCCGTGATAATCTCCCTCGAGGACTGGGTGGTCAACCGCTTCGGCCGTAAAATGTTCGAGCTCTACTTCAAGGAGTACAGCGAAAAAGTATGGGGGCTGAGGTGCGACAGGATAAGCGAGGAGTGGGTGGCCCAGCGCATAAAAGGCCTGTCCCTCTGGGTGGCTATCAAGGAGGCCCTTCACAAATCAAAGGACCAGAAAATAGCAACCCTGGCGGAGAGATTTCTTTACCCAGAGCTGGGGATAGGTAGGATCCCTGAGAGGCTCAGAGAGGAGATAGATAAGGTCAACGCGGTTCTGACAGATACACGGGTGACGGGAGTCAGGCACAACGGCTCCCGTATCCTGGCCGTGGAGACCCTCGGCCCCGAGGGGGAGAAGGTGATTGAGGCCGAGGAATTCATCTCCAGCATTCCCGTAACGGCCCTTGTTAAGATGCTTCAGCCTGAGGCGCCTCAAGAGGTGCTGGAAGCGGCTAACAGCCTCAGGTACAGGGACACCATCATCGTGGCTGTCATGGTGGACCGGGACAGAGTAACAGATCTCACCTGGATATACGTCCCGGAGAGGAGCATCCCCTTCGGAAGGATCCATGAACCAAAGAACTGGAGCTCCAAGATGGCCCCACCGGGGAAGACGATTCTGGTTACGGAGTACTTCTGCTTCGAGGGGGACGAAACCTGGCAGAGCACGGATCATGACCTCGCCCAGTCGGCAGTCAAACATCTGGAGGGCCTCGGATTTCTGAAAAAAGAGGAGGTCCTCGACACCCTCGTAGTCAGGGTTAAAAAGGCCTACCCCCTCCTGGAGGTGGGGTACCAGGAGAGCTACGCCAAAATAACCGATTATCTTCAAGGATTCAGAAACCTACAAATCATCGGCAGAACCGGGATGTTCAAGTACCACAACATGGACCACGCCATTGACACCGGGATAAAGGCGGCTGAAAATCTCCTGGGGAAAAGCCACGACATCCTGAAGATAAACAGCTCCAGGGAGTACCTGGAAGAGGTTTGCCGGAAATGAGGATTGCCCTGCTCATGCCCTCCTGGCTGCCGGAGGATATTTTTCCCACAAAGACTGCCCGCTCCCAGGTTAACTACTGGCAGCCTCTGGGGGTTCTATACGTCGCCGCGAGCCTCCTCGAGGACGGCCACGACGTGAGGTTCTTCGACGGCTCCTTCCTGGGCCACGACGAGCTCATGAAGAGGGTGCGCTGGTACAAACCCGAGATGGTGGGGATATACTCCAACACGCCCCTCTGGAAGAAGGCTAAGAAAACAGCCGCCGCTGTGAAGTCCCTGGATGAGGACACCTACGTGGTGGTGGGCGGACCATACCCCATCGCCAAGGGAGAGACAGCCCTGGAGGAATGCAGGTCGATAGATGCCGCGGTTACCGGAGAGGGAGAGCGCACAGCCGTAGAAATCGCCCGGAGAGTGGAGAAGAGAGAGAACCTGGAAGGGGTGCGGGGCTGTGTTTACCGTGACAACGACGCTGTTAAGAGGAACCCCCCCATGCCTTTGATAAAGAACCTGGACTCCATCCCCTTCCCCGCCAGAAATCTCCTGGAGGACCCCGACCTCTACGTGCCGCCCCTCGGAACATATAAAAAGAAGCCCGTGGCTACGGTCATAACCTCCAGGGGATGCGACTCCAGATGCATCTACTGCTTCCAGATAGGGAAGGAGCGAATGATCCGCTACAGGAGCGTTGAGAACGTGATGGAGGAACTGGAGCTGTGCCTTGAGCAGGGCTACAGGGAGATCAGGTTCCTGGACGACACCTTCACGGGGGACTATGACCGGGCCATGCGCATTGCCAAGGAGATAAAGAGCAGGGGGCTGGACTTCTCGTGGTATGTCTCCTCCAGGGTTAATACCGTGGACGAGAAGCTCCTCAGAGCCTTTAAAGAGGCGGGGTGCTGGGCAATCCTCTACGGCGCGGAGAGCGGGGTGCAGAAGAACCTGAACACCCTGAAGAAAGGCATAACCCTGAACCAGACCCGCAGAGCCGT
>Ga0256830_1000936_pt1 | contig 21602 bp, 14 predicted proteins | sample 128326metaG_FD_190537 | JGI IMG/M metagenome (GOLD analysis project Ga0256830, IMG submission 190537) | Hydrothermal vent microbial communities from Lau Basin, Pacific Ocean - 128-326 | ecosystem: Environmental > Aquatic > Marine > Hydrothermal vents | place: Pacific Ocean: Lau Basin | collected... | reverse complement strand
TTGAGCTTCTCCAGGGCCTTGTGATTCAGGAAGCGCATCTTCCAGCCCTGCTCGCGGCACAGTTTTCTGATGCGCTGCCGGTACATGAGGGGCGTCAGCCGGTTGGGCGGCAGGGCCGTCAGCTCGCGGGCCAGGGCGTTGCCGGCGCACTCGGCCTCAACGCGGCGGAAGTCGAAACGCTCGTCCAGGCCATGGCAGATGAGGCTGCGCAGGCGCCTGCCGGCGCCGGGCTTGCTCTTGCAGCTGGGCATGGGGGCGGCGCCGCTGAGGAAGGCCGACAGCAGGGCCTCCGCCGCCCGGTGACGCAGGGCGCGCTGGCGCACGCCCGGCATGATCAGGGTGACATGGCGGGGGTTCTGGGCCAGGTGGATGTCGGCGTGCCTGCGCGCCAGCCGCAGCAGCTCGAAGGTGGACAGATCGGGGCCGACGCTGCTCAGGGTCAGGCGGGTGCCCGTCTCGTTGGGCAGGTCGGTGCACATGGGGGTTTTGGAATTCAGTTTATAATCATTCTGTTTAAGCCTATTTTTAATAATTTCCTTGAATGAAAAGGCGGGCCAGGGGGCCGTTGACGCCCTTTCCGGCAGGAGGATGACGAGATTGCTGATCTTGTTCAGTTCGCCCTGCGTGGGCAGGTCCGGGCGGTGTTTCAGTTGGATTTTCACGGCTAATAACCTTGTTGTTTGTATGGTATATTCTTGACCTGATGGCCAAAAAAGCTGATGATAGCGGGCCAATACAGATTGGTTTTTATCCGGCCTCACCATAAAAAACAACGATACCGGGGATGGCCAGGCCGATCATCGTAACCAAATCGACAGATTTTTCATACACGAAATAACGGGAAGGATGGCTTATGAAAGTAATGCCAGGTTATGCGCAACAGGGTGTGGCGGAGAACGACAGCGCGCTGCTCAGTGTGACTGACAAGAAGCGGCTGCTGCGTGAAATGCTCTATGCCCGGCGTTTTGAGGAGAGGTGCTACGAGGCCTATGTGGAACGCAAGATTGGCGGGTTCCTGCATCTCTATTCTGGCGAGGAGGCGTGCGCCCATGGCGTGCTCGAAGCCGCCAGGCCCGGTTACGACTACGTCATGACCAGCTACCGCGATCACATCCACGCCATCAAGTGTGGCTCGGATCCACGCAAGGTCATGGCGGAGCTGTTCGCCAAGGAGGGGGGTACCTGCAAGGGGCGCGGCGGCTCCATGCATATTTTCGACGTGGAACACCGCTTCATGGGCGGCTATGCCCTGGTGGGCGGGCCCTTCCCCCTGGCGGCCGGCATCGCCAAGGGCATCAAGATGAAAGGCGGGGACGAGATCTCCATCTGCTTCCTGGGCGACGCCGCCAACAACCAGGGAACCTTTCACGAATCCCTCAACATGGCCAAGGTATGGGACCTGCCCGTGCTCTACGTGTGCGAGAACAATCTCTACGGCATTGGCACGCGCATCGACCGTTCCACGGCGGTTCAGGATCAGTACAAGCGCGCCGCCGCCTATGACATCCCCGCCACCCAGGTGGACGGCCAGGACGTGGAAGTGGTGTATGCGGCGGCCAAGCAGGCCATCGAGCACGTAAGGTCCGGCAACGGGCCTTATTTTTTGGAATTGATGACCTACCGCTACCGCGGCCATTCCATGTCCGATTCCAATGCCTATCGATCCAAGGACGAGGAGCGCTCCTGGCTCAAGCGCGACCCCATCCATATCCTGCGCAACCGCCTCATCGATTCCCAGGATCTGACCCTGAGCGAATTCAAGGACATGGACAAGGCCATTATCGAAGAGATTGAAAATGAAGTGATCGCCTACGCCGAGCAGTCTCCGGAGCCCGCGGTGGAGGACCTGGAGAAATACGTCCTGGCGGAGAACGATCCCTACGTACACGGTGGAGCCAGCTGATGTCACAGATGATGTATTGGGAGGCGCTGCGCCGCGCCCACGACGAGGAATTGAGCCATGACCCCCTGGTCATTGTCATGGGAGAGGACATCGGCATCGCCGGTGGCACCTACAAGGCCACCCAGGGCCTGTATGACAAGTACGGTCCCGAGCGGGTCATCGACACGCCCATCAGCGAGAACGGCTACACCGGCCTGGGCATCGGCGCCTCCTTCGTGGGGGTCAAGCCCATCATCGAGATCATGTCGGTCAACTTCGCCTGGTTGGCCACGGACCAGATCATCAACACCGCCGCCAAGGTGCGCTACATGTCCGGCGGGCAGCTCGAGGCGCCCGTGGTTATCCGCTCGCCGGGGGGCACCGCCCACCAGCTGGGTGCCCAGCACTCGGCGCGCATGGAGAAGGTCTTCATGGGCATCGCCGGCCTGCGCGTGGTCACCCCTTCCAATCCCAGGCAGGCCTATGGCCTGTTGAAGTCCGCCGTGCGCTGCGCCGACCCCGTGTTCATCAACGAGCACGAACTCATGTACAACATGAAGGGCGAGGTGCCCGACGAGGAGTTCTTCCATCCCCTGGAGGGCTCCGAGGTGGTGCGCCAGGGCCGCGACCTCACCCTGTTCGGCTACAACATCTCCGTGCACTGGTGCCTGCAGGCCGCCGAGGTGCTGTCGAAGGAGCATGGCATCGAGGCGGAGGTGGTGGATCTCTATGCGCTGAGCCCCCTCGACCGCGAGGGCATCAAGGCCTCCGTGTCCCGCACCCACAAGGCCATTATCGCGGAAGAGGCCGAGGCCCCCGTGGGCGTCGGCGCCGAGGTGATGGCCATCTTCAACGAGGAGTGTTTCTTCGAGCTGGATGCGCCGCCCATTCGCGTCTCCGCCGCCAACGTGCCCATCCCCTACAATCACAAGCTGGAAAAGGCGGCGATACCCTCCGCCAGGGATGTCATCGCAGCGGCCCTGTCCCTGTTTCCCGGCAAGCACTGATACCCCCGTTCCATCTGCCCTTTCCCGCGCCCTCCGGGTGCGGGAAAGGATTGTATTTTCTGCAAATCCCGGTATCCTCTGCGGTACCAAAATTCCTGAGTGAGTGACATGTCTGAAAGATACGCAATCAAGATGCCCCAGCTTTCCGATACCATGACGGAAGGGGTGCTGGTGAGCTGGGAAAAGAACATCGGCGACAAGGTCGAGCGCGGCGACATCGTCGCCACTGTGGAGACGGACAAGGCTATCATGGATGTGGAGGTCTTTCGCGAGGGCTATCTCTCCGGGCCCCTGGTGAGCGTGGACGCCACGGTGCCCGTGGGCGAGCCCATTGCGTATCTGGTGGCGACCCCGGAAGAGGTGACGGCGGAGGCCGCGGAGGCGCCGGCCGCGCCCGCTCAGGCTCAGGAAGCAACGGCGCCGCCAGCGGCCGCCGGGACAGACAGCGCGGGTGCCGCGCCGTCCGCCGGGGAGGCGCCGGCGGAACCCGAAGGCACGGTGCATGTCATCAAGATGCCCCAGCTCTCCGATACCATGACGGAGGGCATCGTCGTCAGTTGGGAAAAGGACATCGGGGACAAGGTCGAGCGTGGCGATATCGTCGCCACCGTGGAGACGGACAAGGCCATCATGGATGTGGAGGTCTTCCGCGAGGGCTTCCTGTCGGGTCCCATCACGCCGGTGGACAGCGTGGTGCCCGTGGGCGCGCCCATGGCCTACCTGGTGGCATCGGCCGACCAGGTGGTGCGCGAGGCGGCGGCCGCCGCCCCGGCGCCCTCCACGGCGGACACGGGGCAGGCGGTTGAAACCCCCGCCGCTCCGACGGCCGGGCCTCAGGCCCCGGCGCGCACGCCGGGCCTGATGCCGGCGCCGCGGCCCGCCGGCAAGCAGGCCACCCCCTACGCCCGCCAGTTGGCGGCGGAGTTCGGCATCGATCTCGCCACCCTCACGGGCAGTGGCCCGGACGGGGTCATCACCGGCGGCGATGTGCAGCGGGCCGCCGCCGGGCAGGGCGCCGCCGCGCCGGTGACGGCGGCCGCGGCGCCGGCCATGCCCGAGATTCAGGTGCCTGGCGAGGGGCGCAAGATGACTTCCCTGGAGCGCGCCATCAGCCAGAACATGACCGCTTCCCTGACCATGCCCACCTTCCGGGTGACGGTCAACGCCCACCCCGACGCCCTCATCCGCGCCGCCAAGAAAAACGGCGTGTCGGTGACGGTGGCCATCGCCAAGGCCTGCGCCCTGGCCATGGCGGAGCAGCCGCGCATGAACTGGGCCTATCAGCCCGTGGACAAGCTGGTGGAGCGCGGTCAGGTGGACGTGGGCATGGCGGTGGCGGCCGACGACGGCGGCCTGGTGGTGCCGGTGCTGCGCCAATGCGAATCGCGCAGCCTGGAGGAATTGAATCAGGACTGGAAGGACCTGGTGGCCAAGGCGCGCAACCGCCGCCTCAAGCCCGAGGAATTCTCCCATCCCACCTTCATGGTTTCCAATATGGGCATGCTGGGCGTCGATCTCTTCGACGCCATTCCCACGCCGGGCACGGCGGCCATTCTGGCCATCTCCGCCGTGGGCAGGGAGGGCATGCCGCTCACCATCACCGCCGACCACCGGGTGGTCAACGGCGCCCAGGTGGCCCTGTATCTCAAGGCCCTGAAACAGATCATCGAGCATCCCGAGACCTGGATGGGCGCGCCGGGACCGGCCATTCCGGAAGGGGAGTGGGACTATGACGTCGTGGTCATCGGCGGCGGCCCCGGCGGCGAGGACTGCGCCCGTGACCTGGCGGCCCACGGCATCAAGGTGGCCATGATCAACGACGCCCCCTATCCCGGCGGTGAATGCCTGTGGCGTGGCTGTATTCCCTCCAAGGCCTGGCGTGCCGCGGCCGACCGGATCCGCGACCGCGCCCATGATGCCCATCTGGGCGTGGTGGGGACCACCGGCGCGAAGCTGGACTGGTCCCTGCTGGAGAAGACGCGCCGCGAGGTGCTGGAGACCCGCGGCGACATGGCCCTCAAGACCGACAAGGGGGTGAAGATCAAGGTCATCCAGGGGTTCGCCGCTTTCGAGTCGGATCACCAGGTGTTCGTGGATACCTCGGGCAATAGCGACGACCCCCACGCGCGCGCGCCCCTCGGCGATGGCAGCCACGGTGAGCGCATCACCTTCGGTTGCGCCGTCATCGCCACCGGCGCGCCGCCCTATGTGCCGCCCATTCCCGGCGCCGCCGAGGGCGTGAGCCAGGGCGGCGTCCTCACCTCGGATACGGTGTGGGGGCTGGACGGCGTGCCCGGCCGCCTGGTGGTCATCGGCGGTGGCGCCATCGGTCTGGAAATGGCGCAGATCTTCCAGGACTTCGGGACGGAGGTCACCCTGCTGGAGGCGCAGGCGCGCATCCTGGCGGAGGTGGAAACAGAGATTGCAAATCAGTTGACGGCCATTCTCAATGACGAGCCGCGCCTCACCATCGAGACTTCGGTCAAGATCGGCGCCATCAGCGGCGCGCCGGGGGCCATGAGCGTGGAATACGAGGACGCGGACGGCAATGCCCGCAAGGCCGAGTGCGACTACGTCATCATGGCCACGGGCAAGCGCCCGGTGCTCGAACCCCTCCATCTGGACAAGGCCGGCGTGGCGGTGGAGCATGGCGTCATCAAGGCCGACGCCAGCTGCCGCACCAGCGTGCCCCATATTTTCGCCGTGGGCGACGTCATCGGCGGCCTGATGCTGGCCCATACGGCCGGGCAGCAGGGCAGGGTGGCGGCCGCCACTATTATTGGCGAACCGGCAAGCTATGATCAGGATCTGGATTGCGGTGTCATCTTCACCCGTCCCCAGGCCGCTTTTGTCGGGCTGTCCGTGGCGCAGGCAAAAGAGAAGGGCATGGATGCGGTGGAGGTCAAGATGCCCTTCAGTATCGACGCCAAGGCCATGATCACGGGCGAGACCCTGGGGATGATCAAGATCGTCGCCGACAAGAAGACGCGGCGCATCGTCGGCGTGCACTTCCTGGCCGACCATGCGGACACCCTCATCGGCGAAGGGGTGATGATGGTGGCGGGCAGGATGACCCTGGACCAGGTGGCCACGGCCATTCATCCCCATCCCACCCAGACCGAGATGTTCGGCGAGATGGCGCGCCGCCTGTTGTCGAGGCTGACCCGCTCGGCAAAAAAGGCGGTGAAAAAGTAACCCCCTCTCCCCTTAGGGGACCTCGGTGCCGCTTGACGGTAGAGGGCCGGGGTGAGGGGAATAGATAAAAAACTCATGCAAATGCCAGGCTGAAACAAAACATGTCAAACATCAAAAAAGTCGTGCTCGCCTATTCCGGAGGCCTCGATACCGCGGTCATCCTGCGCTGGCTGCAGGAGACCTACGGTTGCGAGGTGGTGACCTTTACCGCGGACATCGGGCAGGGCGAGGAGGTGGAGCCGGCGCGCGCCAAGGCCGAGGCCCTGGGGGTGAAGGAGATCTATATCGAGGACCTGTGCGAGGAATTCGCCCGCGACTACGTGTTCCCCATGTTCCGCGCCAATACGGTGTACGAGGGCGAGTACCTGCTGGGCACCTCCATCGCCCGCCCTCTCATCGCCAGGCGCCTGGTGGAGATCGCCGAGGAGACGGGCGCCGACGCCATCTCCCACGGCGCCACCGGCAAGGGCAACGACCAGGTGCGCTTCGAACTGGGCGCCTACGCCCTCAAGCCCGACATCCAGGTCATCGCCCCGTGGCGGGAGTGGGATCTCAATTCGCGGGAGAAGCTGCTGGCCTATGCGGAGCGGCACGGCATCCCCATCGAGAAAAAGCGCGGCAAGAAATCCCCGTATTCCATGGACGCCAATCTGCTGCATATCTCATATGAGGGCGGCTGCCTGGAAGATCCCTGGTGCGAGCCCGAGCAGGACATGTGGCGCTGGTCCGTCGCCCCGGAGCAGGCCCCGGATCAACCGGTGTATATCGAGCTGCGCTATGAGAAGGGGGATATCGTCGCCGTCAACGGCGAGGCCATGAGTCCCGCCCGGGTGCTGGCGACCCTGAATCAACTGGGTGGGCAGAACGGCATCGGGCGCCTCGACATCGTCGAGAACCGCTACGTGGGCATGAAGTCCCGCGGTTGCTACGAGACGCCGGGCGGCACCATCATGCTCAAGGCCCACCGCGCCCTGGAGTCCATCACCCTGGATCGCGAGGTGGCCCATCTGAAAGATGAACTTATGCCCCGTTATGCGAGTCTCATCTATAACGGCTACTGGTGGAGCCCGGAGCGGGAGTTGCTGCAGGAGATGATCGACCTGTCCCAGTCCACGGTGACGGGCGAGGTGCGCCTCAAGCTGTACAAGGGCAATGTCCAGGTGGTCGGAAGAAGGTCAGAGTGTTGCAGTCTGTTCGATGCGGATGTCGCCACGTTCGAAGATGATGAGGGAAAATACGATCAGAAGGATGCTGCCGGATTCATCAGGCTCAATGCGCTGCGCCTGCGCATTGCGACACGTTTGAAAAACAATAAATTGTAAGGAGTGCCCGGAAGCAGGACCGGTCAGATGTAATGCTCCCTGAAAGAGCATTGTCCTGGAAACCTGTGGGGCAGTGCCATGAGGGAGAGAAAATGCGCATAATCCACACCATGATCCGCGTCGGGAATCTCGAGCGGTCCATCAAGTTCTATACCGAAGTCCTGGGCATGCGCCTCCTGCGCATGGAGGAATATACTGAGGGCAAATTTACCCTGGCCTTCGTGGGGTATGATGAGGAAAGCGAATCGGCCGTCATCGAACTGACCCACAACTGGGGCATCGACAGCTACGACCTGGGAGATGGCTTTGGTCATATCGCCATCGAGGTGGACGATGCCTATGCGGCCTGTGAAGAGATCAGATCACGGGGCGGGAACGTGGTGCGTGAGCCCGGCCCCATGCAACATGGGAAGACGGTCATCGCCTTCGTGGAGGATCCGGACGGTTATCGCCTGGAACTGATCCAGCGCCATGTTACCGCTGCCTGACCCGGAAGTATATAGACATAGGAGGGAACTGAGGTGATTTACCGGTATGCAAGCATTGTTCTGCCCGCCCTGATACTCATGGGATGTTCCCAGCCTGCTGGACAGCAGCTGCAGGCGGGCCCCTTTACCGTGTGGATCAGCAATGAACCCGAACCTCTCGAAGTGGGAGAAAGGGCGCTGTTCACGATGGTCGTCGAGAACAGCCAGGGCGGAGCGGTGGAGGACTGCCAGGCCCGTTTCCGTCAGACCATGCCGGGTATGGAAATGTCGACGGACGAGGTCTATGTCGTGCTGGCGCCCCAGGGCAAGGGCCGGTATCAAGGCATGAGCCACGAATTCCATATGGGCGGCGACTGGGTGCTGGCGTTCGAGTTGAGCTGCGGGAGCGGCGATCCCCAGGTTCTCTCACTGGAGCGTCATCTGGAGTGGCCAGAATAGAATCGGCCGGCGCCGGTCCCAAAGTCAACCATGGAGTCAGCTGATATTCAACAGTCCGGATTTCGAGAAGAACGCGAGGCTGTCCTCCATGCGCCGTTCCACGTTCTTCTCCAGGACCGCGCCATGGGAGGTTTCCAGGTCTTCTCCAGGGATTTCCAGCGTTCCCCGCTCGATGCGTGACAACAATTCCTTTTTCAGTTCCTGAACGCGCCGCGTGCCATCCAGCAGGCTGAGCAATTGGCGGGAAAAAGGATTGAGTCCCACGTTCTCGTTCCACGCGGAAACCACCACATCTCCTGATTCGGCCTGCAGGCGGGCGAAGGGCAGGGCGCAGGGTCTGTAACCGGGGGGCGGCCTGGGGCCGGGCGTTGCCACGGCCGGCTTGTCCATGGTGAGATTGACGAGGCCGGCCGCGCGTGCGCGCAGCAGTTTTTCATACAGTGCTCCAACCTCCCGGCCTTGTTCGGGAGACGCCCGCCGCATGCGCAGGCCCGGAATCAGGGATTCCATCAACTGGGCCAAGGTGATGGCCCGGGGATAGATTTCAATGAGATGCTTCATGGCATCCTGAAAAAGGGGATGTGCATCCACCATGACGCCGCCTCCGTTATGGAATCCCAAGACGCCGGCCGGATACTGCCCCGCCGGCAGCTCGACGGCCTTGGCCATGGAAGCGCAATAGAGCGTCCACAGGGGCTCGCTGGAAACGGTTTCGCGCAGGGCGATATCCTGGTGACAGAACAGCGAGCTGCGGAAGAGGCGGTTGCTCACGAAATCGAAATGCTGCTCGTAGTCGATAATGTTCTTGCTGATCGCCCGGAAGCGATTGCTCAGCTTGGCGGAATGGGTGATAAATTCCCTGCCAATGAAGGTTGCATCGGCCAGGTACTGGAGACCGAGAGTGGCGCCTTTCCCGACGATTTGGTGAAAATAGAAGGCCTCATTGATGTCGCTTAAATATTCATGCAACAGATAGGTATGATTGTTGGCGCTGACCTGGGCCTGGATGTTCTTGAGCAGGGCCATGTAGGGATTGTTATTGACGGGCACGGCACCGGCAATGCTTTCCAGATACCGCAGGGCCTCCTCCAGGCCTTTCATCGGGTCTTCGTGTTCCCAGAAGCGGTAGCGCATGATGTCGCGCACGATCCCGTTGACATGCCAGCCGGGAAGGGTGTTGTAACTGAGGTAGGCGATGCCGTTGGCTGACAGTTGTGTCTTGCAGATCTGAAAGACCTTGCCGCGCACGGCCGCGGGTATCCAGGAATAGATGCCATGGGCGATGATGTAGTCGAACGGCCCCATGTCTTCCCCCATGTCCATGATGTCCATGCAGTGCAGGGAGACATTGGCAAGGCCGAGTTTCTCAGCAGTGGCGCGCGCCGCCTCTATCTGGCGTTGAGAATTATCGATGCCGACGAAGCGGCTGTCCGGATACCGGGTGGCGGCGGGAAACAGATTGCCTCCCTGGGCGCAGCCCAGCACCAGCACCCGGCAACGTTCGACGGGCGGCGCTTCCAGGCCGTAGAGCATGCCGATGGCGGCCAGGTTGCGGGGATGCGCGCTGGGGTAGGCGCGTGTGTCGTAGGGGATCCTGTCGTAAATGTATTCGCTCAATGTGGACGGCGCCTTGGGCAGGGGATCTATTTTTTGCGCAGCCGCAGCGGATCCGCGGGGTCGATACCCTGCATGAATGGCAGATTGCGCTGACTGTGGGTGATTTGATAGACCTTGCCGATCCAGTTGTTGATGACGGATTCGGCCGTGTCGTGCCACGTGTTGTGCAGAGTGCGCGCCACCAGCTCCTCGGGAAAGGGGGGCATGGCCTGCTTGCTCCCGCGGGCGGCCATGACCTGGTCCTTGTGCTCGTCGAGGATGGCCCTGATCTGGCGGCGGAAATAGTTGTCCGGGAATGGAGGATAGTCGTCGCGCTCGTGATTGGCGTAGCGGATGACCTCGCGCTTGTATTCCTTCATCAGGCTGATGGTGTCGTATTCGGGATGGCCCTGGAAGAAGACCACCCGGAAGAGGTCGGCGCTGACGGCCAGATGCACGCCGGCCTCGCGGCTCTCCACCAGGACATGCAGCCCCGCCGCGTCGAACTGTTCGCGGTCGATCTGGTTGAAGCGGGAATGGGGGACGTCGAACAGAGTGTTGACATCGATTACCAGGGGATGGCTGCGGTCGGTAACGCGGTGGGTGAAGACTCCCCAGCGCTTGGCGGGGAGAGGGCGGCGTTTCTGGCCATAGCGGAACTGCAGCACGGCATGGGTGGCCAGGCAGGAGCACAGGGTCGAGGTGACATTCTCCAGGGCCCAGTCGATCACCTCGATGAGGGGCTCCCAGAAGGGTTCCAGGGAGAGGTCGGGTTGGGTCACATTCGCGCCGGTGATGATCAGGGCATCGAGGCCGCCCTCCTTGATCTGCTCGAAGGTTTCGTAATAGCTGGCCACGTATTGCGCCGCCTTGGGGCCGCGCTGGATCTCCTTCAGGGAGAAAGGGTGCATGTAGAACTGGGCGATCTGGTTGCTTTCCCCGATGAGGCGGAAGAACTGGCGCTCGGTGGCTTCCAGGGCGGCATCGGGCATCATGTTGAGCAGGCCGATGTGCAGCTCACGGATTTCCTGGCGCCGGGCTTCCTCCGGAGTCAGGACCGTGAGTCCTTCCTTTTTCAGCCTTTCAAAGGTCAGCAGATTCGATGGGGCGACGAGGGGCATGCATGTTCTCCAGGTCTTCGGGACGTTGCCGGTGTCTATTGGACCTTGCGTGCGATGGCTTGTTCCACCAGGGAGAGGAAACCCTCCTCGGAGTCCACCCGCGCCAGTTCGTCCGTGGTGATGGTGTAGCCGTACTGTTCCGCAATGGCCTCGTAGCGGGGAATCCGGGAATAGAACAGTTTGGGAAATATCCAGCGCACAAAGTCGTCCGGATCGATGAGGGCGACATATTGCAGGTCTTTCTCCATCATGTAGACAGCCAGTTGCTCGTCCAGGAAGGCCTCCCGGTAATAGAGTGGCTTGGGGTCGCTCTGTGCCCGCTCGATGAGGGTCTTCTCGTCCTCCCTGGTGGCCTTGATATAGAGGATGAGGGTATGCTCGTTGAGGGTGCGCATCACCTCGGTGCCGTCCAGCTCGCAGATGCTGCCGCCCGCATCGTTGATGAAGTTCTTATATCCGTAGATCTCGCGCGCCTTGCGGATGAATTCAGGAACGTCCATCATGGCGGCGATCTCGGCCTGGCGATGGAGTTCCTGGCGGCGCATGAATTCCTTCAGGGGCAGTCCGTCCAGTTCCGGATTGCCCAGCTTGCCCAGAAAACTGGATACGGGCTGCAGGTTGTAGACCGTGATGTTGTTATTGATATAGATGGAATCCGTCTGCAGCAGGTCGCGTAGAAAGGGGATCTGCATGGCCTTCTGCTTGATGTTGTCCAGAATGGGCTCATCCAGATAGCGCGTGCCAATGCGGTAGTCTCCGGAAAAATGGAACCAGTTCTGCTTCATGAGGAGATTGGCGAGGCGTGTCTTGCCGACTCCGGACATTCCCAGCAGGGTGATGCACTTGTGTTCCCAGTTGCGGAATTGTTCGACGTTGAGTTTCATGGGCCTTTCTTGATGGTATCAGAGAACCGCGGTTTTCCCTCCCGGCTCAGCCGGTTCCGCGGTTTTGCCGTGATCGGGTAAATATTACCACCAACAATGGAAGAGAGGCAGGTTTTGTTGGCCGTGCGGGAGATGCCGGGGCAACCGATAGACAACGGGAGCCTCAGCGTATATTCTCCCCCGAAAAGGGGAGGCTTGCCATGAAAAAAACGTTTTCATTCACAGGGGTCTTACTGGCCGCACTTGTTCTTGCGGGCTGCGCCACGACACTCACCCGGGACATCGAGATCGAAACCCAGAGCGCGCCGGGATTTTCCCTGAGCGACTACAAGAGCTATGGCTGGGTTGCGGCCGCGCAAATCGTGAACGATCCCCAAGGGCAGTGGGAGCCGCCGCAATTCGATGCCGATGCCGAGATCCGTTTTCTGATCAACAGCCAACTGCGTGGCAAGGGGCTGTCCGAGGCGGGATTGAGCGGCGACTTGCTGGTGGCCTATCTGGCCGGTGTGGACATGACGGCGCTTGAACTGAAGAAGGATCCGGCCAGTGAAATCGAACTGCTGGAGAATGCCCCGAAGGGCGCGCTGATGGTCTTGCTCATCGAGCGTAACAGTGGCAGGGCCGTGTGGGCGGGCGTGGCCGTGGGGGATGTGAAGGAGAGGCGCAGCCCGGAGGACGGCAGGAAGCGCCTTGCCTATGCCGTTGAGCGCATGTTCAGGGAAATCCCCGCCCCCAGGTGACAGGGCTGCCTATGAGGGCGCTGCTTGTCCTGTGGATCGCCCTGCTGCTGACGGGTTGCGCTTACCTCGCCAAGGTGGGGCTGGATGCCCGTTACGGGCGGGCCGATCCCGCCAATCTTGCGGAACACTCGCCGGAGCCTGCCCATGTGGATTTCTGGCGTGACGTCAAGCCGGTGCTGGACAAGCGCTGCGTGGTCTGCCATGGCTGCTATGACGCACCCTGTCAGCTCAAGCTCGGCGCCTACGAGGGCATCGCCAGAGGAGCGAGTAAGGAGAGAGTCTACAATCCGGCCCGGCTGATTGCCGCGCGCCCGACCCGGCTCTTTGTGGATGCCCGGACACCCTCCCAGTGGCGCGAACGGGGTTTTCACCCCGTTCTCAACGAGCGGCGCCAGACGCCCCAGGCCAATATCGAGGCAAGTGTCATGGCCAGAATGCTGTTGCTCAAACGCCGCCATCCCCTGCCCGGGGACATGCCGCTTCCGGACAGCTTTGATTTTTCCCTGAGCCGCGATCAGCAGTGCGTGGCCATAGAGGAATTCGATGCCTTTGAGCGCAAGCGGCCCTTGTGGGGCATGCCGTATGGCCTTCCGGGCCTGCCGGAGGATGAGTTCGACACGCTCCATGGGTGGTTGCGCCAGGGCGCGCCCTATCAACCGCCGCAGCCCGTTTCTCCCGTGCTGCGGGAGCAAATCGACAGGTGGGAGGCTTTTCTCAATGGCCCCAGCAACAAACAGCGCCTGATGAGCCGCTATCTGTATGAACACCTGTTTCTGGCCAATCTCTATTTCAGCGAAGTTTCGGAGCGCGCCTTTTTCCGCCTGGTGCGATCCTCGACCCCGCCCGGCGAGGCCGTGGTGCCGCTGGCGGCGCGGCGGCCCATCGACGATCCCGGCGCCGGGGAGTTCTTTTACCGCCTGACGCCATTGCGCACCACCGTGCTGGCCAAGACGCATATGCCCTATGCCCTGAATGCCGCGCGCATGGAGCGGTTTGAGACGCTGTTTTTGCGGCCGCGCTATCAGGTGGACCGCTTGCCATCCTATGAACCACGGCTTGCGGCCAATCCCTTCGCTGTTTTCGAGGATATCCCGGTGGATTCCCGCTACAGATTTCTGCTCGATGAGGCGGCCTTTCTGATCATGGGGTTCATCAAGGGGCCGGTATGCCGGGGACAAATCGCCCTGAATGTGATTGATGATCATTTCTGGGTGGTCTTTCATAATCCCAACAGGCCGGGGATCAAGGGTGGCGCCAGATTTCTTTCCCAGGAGCTGGATCATCTCAGCCTGCCCAGCGAGGAGCAGAGCAACACCCTGCTGTTGACGCCCTGGTTGAAATACTCACGCCTCGTGGATAAATATCTCAGGGCCAAGACGCGGTTCATGGCGGACAACCTGTCCCGCCCCGGAGCGATTTCCCTGGACCTGATCTGGGATGGCGATGGCTGGAACGACAATGCGGCGCTGACTGTCTTCCGGCATTTCGACAGCGCCTCAGTGGTCAAGGGGTTCGTGGGAGAGCCCCCCAAGACGTTTTGGGTCATTGACTACCCTCTGCTGGAGCGCATCCATTATCTTCTGGTCGCCGGGTTCGATGTGTTCGGCAATGTAGGCCATCAACTGAACACGCGCCTGTACATGGATTTTCTGCGCATGGAGGGCGAGTTCAACGCCCTGACCCTGCTGCCCCGGGACAAGCGCCGGGAAATATGGGATTACTGGTATCGTGATGCCGGGCGCTATGTGCAAGGCTTCATTCAAGAGCGCATGGAATATTTTGATCATGAGAGCAGCATTCCCTATGAGACGGACGACCCGCTGCGCGAACTCTATGAACGGATGCGGGACAGGTTGCGCAAGGTTCTGAACAGGGATTACGACATCGCCGGGGAAGAGGACGAATTCATCCGCGAGAGTTTGCAGGCCTTGTCCCGCATTCGGGGGGAATCACTCTTTTGGTTGCCACAGGCCGCATTCCTGTCGATCGAGGATGGGGCGGGAAAGGCGCGCATCTATACGCTGATACACAACAATGGCATGAGCAATGTGTCCACGCTTTTGTCAGAGGAAAAAAGACGCTTGCCGGCGGAGGACAGCCTGACGGTGGCAAGGGGGTTTATCGGTGCCTATCCCAATGCTTTCTACCGGGTATCCAGGACGGCGCTGGAAGAATTCATTCAGGCAGTGGCGGAGCTGGATAGCGAGGAGGACTACCGGGCCTTCGCCGCCCGCTTTGGCGTCCGCCGCAATGCTCCGGACTTCTGGGCGCACAGCGACGCCTTGCATGCCGCCTATCTTGAGCAGGCGCCCATCGCCGCCGGTCTGTTCGATTACAACCGTCTTGAGAACAGGTAGGCGCCTGCCAGTCCCGAGCGCGGGTTAAATAGCATGTCAAGGCCCCGCGGGTCCGGCCGCCTCCTGAAGATGCAGAAACTTCAGAATCCTTTCCTCCACATAGTCATAGAAGGGGTTCCAGCTGAGCCGCAGCATGTCGGTGCCGGACAGGCGCAGCACGTCTCTTTCGCCCCGCAGGGCCAGATTGCCCAGCTGCAAGGCCGTGGCGCCCGATGCCTCGCCCGTGCCATAGAGCGGGTCACGTGGCGAAATGGGCAGGGCGATATGGGAGATGGCGTATACATCGTCGGGCCAGCGCATGCGGGTGGGAATGGTCTCGGGGGCGGCGGCCCCGGCGGGCTTGTATTTCACGACGATCTCCTGGCTGTCTGGTTCCGGGCTGGTGAGCAGGCTGAGCGAGAAGGGCAGTGCGTCCTCCGCCAGCAGGGATTGCAGCCATGGTCCGGGATCCCCGGCCAGCAGGAATTCCAGTGTCCTGGAGCGGTTGATATCGAACATCACGACCTCGTGCCCTCCGTCGGGGAGGCGGCTGAAGAACTTGTCGATGACATCCCTCGCCATGACCGTTGCATCGGTGGCGGATTGAAAGGCAAGGGTGGAGGGAAAGCGCCGCAGCGCCGTTTCGTCCAGGCCGTCGAGGCGTGACTGGACTACCTGGGTAAGCCGGTAGATCTGGTTGCTTGCATTGATGGGAAAGGATTTGTACTTGAACGGGTCGTATTCCGGGTTCACGACATGCCATTCCAGCTTCTCCAGGCCGAGAAGGTGGCCCAGGCGGGCCTGCCACACGGCCAGGGCCGCCGCCGGCGTGACGCCGACGGCGGGCGAGATCAGCACCAGTCTTTCGGCGGCGGGCCGGCCGGACCCGGAGAGGTTTTCCAGCGAATAGTGTATGGCCAGGGTGGCGCCGGTCGAATATCCCACCATGTAGATGGGTTTGTCGCCGATCTTGGCGCGCAGGTGATCCATGCCCAGCCGCACCGCGGCGGCCATGTCCCGCCAGGTGGCGCGCGTGAGCGCGGCGGGCGCGGTGCCATGGCCCGGCAGGCGCAGGCCGACCACCCAGGCGCGGGCGCCATGAAGGCGTTTCCCGATACTGCGCAGGCTGTAAGGCGCATCCGAGAGCCCATGCAGCAGCAAAACTCCTGCCCGTGGCCGCTCGACCGGGAGTTCATAGCTGCGGTTCCAGTTGACTTGCCAGCGGCCGGGGTCCGACAGGCTGCCACGGTTGTAGCGGTTGACCGGGAAGCGGTCGTTTCTCCCGATCCGGTTGTAAATCTCCTCATCCAGCTCCCTGAAGAGCCTTGCTTCCAGTGCCCGGTATTGCGAAAAGCTTGCGATGGGCGACTCCGCGCTGAATTCTTCGTCCAGGCTTGCCGTATGCCATACCTTGAGGTCGGGCTGCTTGTTGAGGAAATAGACGGCCACGGCGAGCAGCACCACGGCGGCGCCCGCCAGGCTGGGGATTATGAACAGCAGAATCTTGCGCGCCAGTCTTTTCATGCAGGTTGCCTGCCGGTTGATGGGAGTGTGGCAGTTTTGCCCCGCCTGCACAAGAGGTCATGACCGGGGCTTCTCTGGTTCTGGACTGAAGGTACATGTTAAACTCGAACGATAAAAAAGCTGGCCGCCTGACGGCATATATTGTTGCCGGGTCAAGGTACGTCTGAATGAGCGAAGAATCAATGAACAAGAAGCCGCTGTTCGTCATTGCCGCCTGGGTCGTTTTCCTGCCCGTATTTCTCATTTCCTGCGGCGGCGCCGTGGAAGAGGAGGCGCCGCCACCGCCCCCCCTGGTGACGGTACACCAGGTGGAGGCGAGGGACACACCGGTCACGCTGGTGTTCGTGGGCAAGACAAAGAGTTCACGCCGCGTCGAGGTGCGTTCCCGCGTGGAGGGGTTTCTTGAGAAGCGCTTGTACCAGGAGGGTTCCCTGGTGGAGGAAGGCCAGCCTCTTTTTCGCATGGACAGCAGGCCCTTCAAGGCCGCCCTGCAGGCCGCCGAGGCGGAGCTGGCGCAGCAGGAGGCGCTGCTGGCCACCGCCGAGACCAATCTCAAGCGGGTGCGCCCCCTGGCGAGGCAGAATGCCGTGGCGCAGAAGGAGTTGGATGATGCACTGGGGAGTTACCGCACCGCCGCCGCGGCCGTGGAGGCGGCACGCGCCAAGGTGACCCAGGCGCGCCTGAATCTTGGTTATACCCTCATCAAGTCGCCCGTGACCGGCGCTTCCAGTTTTGCCATCAAGCGCGAGGGCGCCTATATCGGCATCGGCACCGACAGCCTGCTCACTTATGTGGCCCAGTTGGAGCCCATGTGGGTTGAGTTCAGCGTGTCCGAGAATCAGACGCTCAAGTTGCAGAAGCAGGTAAGGCTTGGATTGCTGCGCGAACCTCCCGATGGAAATTTCGAGGTGGAGGTGGTCATGGCCGACGGCAGCCTCTATCCCCATCGCGGACAGATCACTTTTTCCGACGTGGCGCTCAGCGAGATGACCGGCACCTTTCTCATTCGCGCGGAAGTGGCCAACCCCGATCATGAACTGCGCCCCGGCCAGTTCGTGCGCGCCAATATCAAAGGGGCGGTGCGCCCCAATGCCATACTGGTGCCCCAGCGCGCCGTGCAGCAAGGCGCCAAGGGCAGTTTTGTATGGGTGATCGATGAAAATGGCAAGGCAGAGTTCCGCCCGGTGGAAGTAGGCCCCTGGTACGAAGACCAGTGGTTCATCGACAAGGGGCTCGAGGATGGCGAAACCGTCGTGGTGGACGGCGCGCTGCGCCTGCGCGCGGGCGTGCCCGTCCGTATCCAGGCTTCCGGGGAGGCGGGCATGGCCGCCGCGGCTGGTACGGCAGGGGCGCCATGATTTCAGCCCTGTTCATCCGCCGCCCGGTGCTGGCGGCCGTGATGTCCATCATTGTGGTTATCGCGGGCTTCGTTTCCATGGCCGGCCTGCCCGTAACCCAGTATCCCGAGATCACGCCCGTGCAGGTCACCGTCATCGCCAGCTATCCGGGCGCCGATGCGGAGACGGTGGCCAATACGGTTGCCGCGCCCCTGGAGACCCAGATCAATGGCGTGGATAACATGATCTACATGCAGTCCACCAGCTCCGCCACGGGTGAGATGACCCTGACGGTGTACTTCACCATCGATACAGACCCCGATACCGCCGAAGTACAAGTCAACAACCGCGTCAATCTGGCGCTGCCCGATTTGCCGGATGCCGTGCGCAGTTCCGGCGTGCAGGTGCAGAAGCGTTCCTCCAGCTTTCTGATGCTCGTGGGGCTGTATTCTCCGGACGGGCGCTATGATGAGCAGTTCGTCGGCAATTACGCCAATCTCTATGTGCTGGACGCCATCAAGCGGGTGCCCGGCGCCAACCAGGCCCAGATCATGGGCCTGCCGGATCTGGCCATGCGCATCTGGCTGCAGCCCGACCGCATGGCCAGCCTGGGCATTACGCCGGCCGATATCCAGCGCGCGGTGAGCGCGCAGAATGAGCAGTTCGGAGTCGGGAGAATCGGCCAGTCGCCCACCAACGAGCCTGTGGAGATGACCTTTCCGGTGGTGACCGAGGGCCGCTTCACGACGCCAGAGGAGTTCGAGCGTGTCATTCTGCGCGCCGACAGCAGGGGAACGGCCATTGTGCGCCTGGGCGATGTAGGCCGCGCGGAGGAGGGGCTCAAGGCCTACCTGCTGCGTTCCAGCCTCAATGGTTCCGCCGCCACCTTCATCGCCATCTACCAGCAGGCCGGCTCCAACGCATTGCAGGTGTCCCGCTCCATTCGCGAACTCATGGAGGAACTCAAGCAGAGTTTTCCCGAAGGCATCGACTATACCATTTCCCTGGATACCACCAAGTTTGTCAAGGCTTCCATCGATGAAGTGGTTCAGACCCTGATGATCGCCATCATCCTGGTGGTATTGGTGACTTATCTGTTTCTGCAGAGCATCAAGGCGACGCTCATTCCCACGCTTGCCATATTCGTGGCCGTAATCGGCACCTTCATCGGCATGCAGATGCTGGGATTCTCCATCAATCTTCTGACCCTGTTCGGTCTGGTGCTGGCCATAGGCATCGTGTGCGACGATGCCATCGTTGTGGTGGAGAACGTGGAGCGCAACATTGCCGAGTTCGGCATGCAGGCGAAGGATGCAACGTTTCGCGCCATGGAAGAGGTCACGGGGCCGGTCATCGCCACCACCCTGGTGTTGATCGCCGTTTTTGCGCCCGTCGCTTTTCTCGGCGGCACCACCGGTGTTCTGTATCAGCAGTTCGCGGTGACGATTGCCATCTCCGTGGCCATCTCAAGTTTCGTCGCCCTGACCCTGACACCGGCCCTGGCGGCCATTCTCCTGCGGCCCCGCCAGGGCGAGCCGGGAGGGTTCTTTGGTTGGTTCAACCGTTGGCTGTCGGGGGTGACGGAGCGCTATGCCGGAGGGGTAAGGCTGACTCTGAAGCGTGTGGGCGTTGCACTGGTGCTGCTGGGCGTGATGCTGTTTGCCATGACGCGGTTGTTCCAGGTGGTGCCCGGCAGTTTCGTGCCGCCTGAGGACCAGGGCTATGTGTTTGCCGCCGTGATGCTTCCCGATGGCGCCAGCCTGGACCGCACCGATGCGCTGACGCGCAGAGCGGCGGAAATCTTTGCCCAGCATCCTTCCGTGCAGGACTATTCTGCCCTGTCGGGCTTCAGCCTCCTGGACGGGCAGTTCAAGACCAATGCGGGAACGGTGTTCGTCGCGCTCAAGGACTTTGACGAGCGTGAGGATCCCTCCCTCTCGGTGGATGCCCTGTTCGAATATGTCGCGCCTTTTCTGGAAGAACTCAAGGAAGGCATTGTCATTCCCATCAATCCGCCATCCATACCCGGGCTCGGAACCCAGGGAGGCTTCGAGTTCTGGTTGCAGAACCGTGGCCAGGGAGGCGTGGCGAGGTTGGAGGAGGTGGCGCGCGACCTGATCGAAAAGGCCGAGGCGCGGCCCGAGGTTGCGCATCTCAATACCACGCTCAATTCGGCCTCGCGGCAGTTGCGCGTTGATCTGGACCGCGCCAAGGCCGAGGTGCTGGGGGTCCCGGTCCAGGATGCCTATGCCGCATTGCAGAGTCTTTTCGGCTCCCTCTATGTCAGCCAGTACAACAAGTATGGCCGCGTATGGCGCGTGATCGTGCAGGCGGAACCGGAATTCCGCGAAAAGCCACAGGACATCAACAATATCTTCGTCCGCCAGCGGGATGGCGAGATGGTGCCGTTGTCTGCCCTGATGGATGCGCGCTATATCACCGGTCCCGATCTGGTGCCGCGTTTCAACGGATTTACCGCGGCCAGGATCAGCGGCGACGCGGCGCCGGGTTTCAGTTCGGGTCAGGCCATCGCCACCATGGAGGAGGTTGCCGGCGAGATGCTGCCCGAGGGGTTCACTTACGCCTGGTCCGGCCAGGCCTTCGAGGAAAAACAGTCCGGTGGCACGTCCATGGTGATATTTGCCTTCGCGCTGGTCATGGTGTTCCTCATACTGGCGGGGCAATACGAGCAATGGTCACTCCCCATGGCGGTAGTCACGGCCGTTCCGTTCGGCATCTTTGGGGCCCTGGTGGCGGTATGGATGCGTGGCATGGAGAACGACGTCTATTTTCAGATCGGGCTGGTGACCCTCATCGGCCTGTCTGCCAAGAATGCCATTCTCATCGTTGAATTTGCTGAACTCAAGTACCGTGAGGGCATGTCGCCCTTCGAAGCCGCGGTGGAGGCGGCCCGCCTGCGCCTGCGCCCCATTCTCATGACTTCCCTGTCCTTCATTCTCGGCGCGATGCCGCTCGTGCTGGCCAGCGGCGCGGGCGCGGCGGCGCGCCATTCCATCGGCACCGGCATCATTGGCGGCATGATCGGCGCCACGACGCTGGCCCTGTTTTTCGTCCCCTTGTTCTACTATCTCATCATCAGCGCCAAGCAGCGCCTGGGCGGTGGCAGGCCGCGGCCGGAGGTGGAAAGGGATGCGGCCTGAGGCGCGCCATTTTTTTCTGCTGGCCGTGCTGCTCGTTGGGGGATGCGCTACGGGGCCGGACTATGTCCGCCCCGGAGTGGACATGCCCGAGAGCTGGCGTGTTTCAGCGGAGGAGGCGGCCGGCATCGCCAATGTCACATGGTGGCGTGAGTTCGAGGATCCGGTGCTCGATGAACTGATCGAGACGGCCCTGGCCAATAACAAGGATATGCGTATCGCCGCCGCCCGTGTCGAGGAATTTGCCGCGCGTGTCGGCATCACCCGCGCCGATGCGCTCCCGGCAATCGGCTATGGCGCCGATGCCTCAAGGTCGCGCCTGCCAGGTGGCGGCAGCCGTGATCTTTACAGCGCCACGCTCAACCTGGGATGGGAGCTGGATGTGTGGGGACGGATTCGCCGTGCCACCGAGGCCGCCCGCGCGGAACTGCTGGCGGCTGAGGAGGGGCGCCGTACCGTTATTCTCTCTCTGGTGACCGCCGTGGCCACCAGTTATGTGCAATTACGCAATCTGGACCGGCAGCTTGAGATTGCCCGCGATACGCTTTCCAGCCGCGCCGAATCCGTGCGGCTC
>Ga0256830_1000935_pt1 | contig 21614 bp, 14 predicted proteins | sample 128326metaG_FD_190537 | JGI IMG/M metagenome (GOLD analysis project Ga0256830, IMG submission 190537) | Hydrothermal vent microbial communities from Lau Basin, Pacific Ocean - 128-326 | ecosystem: Environmental > Aquatic > Marine > Hydrothermal vents | place: Pacific Ocean: Lau Basin | collected... | reverse complement strand
AGAATCATCGAACCAATAAAGGCGCGTGATACTCTTTCAGTGAATCCAACGGATATTTTATTTAAGCGTACCATTTTACAGCCTCCTGTCGATCGTTGTGAGATGGTGAAAATGTGTTTTTCATAATGCTTCTAAAAAGGCTATCGCCCGAGAGTCTGAAAAACTTTAGTGCTATGTGAATTAGACCTGAATAAAATTAATGTTGCATGGAAGTAATCGTCATTTATCACATGGAATAACCTGCAACAGATAAGCCAACTTTGTTGCTTTATTAAAATCAACTACGTCGTTAGCCCAGATATAAAATAAATTTATAACCCCCTCATATTAGCCTAGTTAGAAAACAAGAGCTTACCGGGGTGATAGCTTTGCTTTGGGGTGGAAATTGTGTGTCGGCTGGTGCTAAGTGCCTATTATTGTGCGGGTTTTACTCGTATAGCGAATAGGAATTATTAATTTCAATAGAGCGATTTACTGATAGTGCTGAAAAATGCCGTTTTTTTGACTTTTTGTAAAAATTTTGATAGATTACGCCGCCTTTTTCGCATCTTCCCCCTCAACGAGGTTCCATAATGTTCCAAATTTTTGTCAATCGGGTTGCCAGTACTAAAGATGATATTTTATCCGGTTTAACCGTTGCTTTAGCGCTTGTGCCTGAGGCGGTGGCATTTGCTTTTGTTGCTGGTGTTCATCCGTTGGTGGGATTGTATGCTGCGTTTATGGTTGGGCTGATTACAGCAGCAATTGGCGGGCGTCCTGGGATGATATCTGGTGCGACCGGGGCTCTCGCCGTGGTGATGGTAACGCTTGTTGCACAGCACGGTGTGGAATATCTTTTTGCCACGGTAGTCCTGATGGGAATTATTCAGATTGCGGCAGGTTTATTTCGATTGGGTAAATTTATTCGTATGGTACCTCACCCTGTAATGCTGGGATTTGTGAATGGGCTTGCTATTGTGATTTTTCTTGCGCAGCTAAGCAATTTTAAAGTGGTCGGTGAAGATGGATCAATGGAATGGATGAGCGGTTCGCCATTGTGGACATTGGTGGGGTTAATAGCGTTAACCATGGCCATTATCAAATATTTTCCGCTTTTGACCCGTGCAATACCTTCAACGTTGGCGGCGATATTAGTGGTTTCTGCGTTGGTTATTGGCTTGAACCTTGATACCAGAACCGTGGGCGATATTGCATCAATTGGTGGTGGTTTTCCTGAGTTTCACATCCCTGACGTGCCCTTTACGCTTGAAACATTGTGGATTATTTTGCCGTACGCATTTATTCTCGCTGCCATTGGACTTATTGAATCACTGTTAACCATGAGTTTGATTGACGAGTTGACTCAGACACGTGGTCGTGGCAACAAAGAATGTATAGGTCAGGGGGTGGCAAATACAGTTACAGGGGTATTTGGCGGTATGGGAGGATGTGCCATGATTGGCCAGAGCATGATCAATGTTAATTCAGGGGGACGAGGCCGTTTATCCGGTATTTCCGCAGCGCTGTTTTTGCTGTTGTTTATTCTGTTCGCTTCTCCCTTAATTGAAATGATTCCATTGGCAGCGTTGGTAGGTGTGATGTTTATCGTGGTGATTGGGACGTTTGAGTGGTCCAGTTTTCGTATTATCAAGAAAATACCGCGTGCAGACGCATTTGTGCTGATACTGGTATCGGGAGTGACTGTGGCAACGGATTTGGCCGTTGCGGTGATTGTGGGGGTTATTGTATCGGCTCTGGTTTTTGCCTGGAATCAGGCAAAAAACATTTCTGTGATGACTAAAATGACTGAAGAGGGTACTAAAATTTATGAACTTAACGGTCCATTGTTCTTTAGCAGCATCCATAATTTTGGCCGTTTATTTACACCGGACGAAGATCCGGATAATGTCATCATTGATTTCAAAAACTCCCGTGTTTACGATCATTCCGCCATTGAAGCGATAGATTCCTTAGCCGAGCGTTATTTGAAAATCAACAAGGAATTGCACCTGGTTCACTTATCAACCGAGTGTAAAGAGTTGCTCACGAAAGCCGGTGATCTTGTTGAAGTGAATGTGATTGAAGACCCCCAATATCGCATTGCTGATGACAAGCTAGCGTAAGAATATTGCCGTGGTTAAGCGCATTTATCTTGGGCGATAGCAATCAGGTAATCGGAAAGGAACACCGCGATTGACAATTGAGCTAGCGTGATTTGGCCAGCGCATCGCGTTATCTAGCCTTGTTTTTCCTGTTTATTTCTGCGTTTAATATTTGAGCAATTGTTGCAATTTGGGCGCACTTGAGTGCTGGAATCGCTTCAGTGGTCAAAACATGATGTCCAGGTGAGAGCCGGCAAATATAAGCCGTTTAACTTGATGGGATGCTGCTAACCTGAATAATTCACCCGGCCACCGAAAAACAAGGTTAAGTTGTTATTGATAGATATCATTGGAATATTTAGCAAAGTGCAACCGGTTATTTGGCTACGTCCGCCCTCACATAGATTTTGCTGCCCAGAGCCGATATTTCCCCAATCATCAATAACTTAGGCTATTGACTCAATCGCAAATTCGCCTCTGAACACGTATCCCGGCGCGATTATCGGGCTTCCGGATGAAGTATTCGTGCTAAAGTATTATTCTTTACCTTAGGCCGTAGATTTATCAGGTGATAATGCGCTATTTGATTGATAACACATAAAATGCGCTTTAGAATGTAACAAATGGACTTGATTTAGGTTGCGATGTTCTGTTTTTCTCAGCCAAAATAAAGCCTTGAAAGAAGAGTAAAAAGGAAGTTAATAACAAATGTTTGCCGTAAACGAGTATTTTGAGGGAAAGGTAAAATCTCTCGCATTTAATGCCGGGAAAGACAAAGCCACAGTTGGAGTAATGGCGGTTGGTGAGTATGAATTTGCCACAGACTGCATCGAACACATGACCTTGGTAAGCGGTATCATGTCGATTATGCAAGCCGGTGAAGCGCAATGGCGGGCTATAGCCGTGAATGAAACATTTGTTGTAGCGGCTAATGTCAGGTTTAAAGTAAAAATTGACGAAGAAAGTGCTTATCTGTGTCTCTATAAATAAGGTGTTTTAGTTATCGAGATGATTTTGGCACATAAATTATATTTCCGATCTTTAATTGGTTATAGTTAGTCTATGACACGTATACATCATTATCATCTAGAAGAAACGCTGTGCGAAAATGCATTTGTTCAGGTTTTTCGCGCCTTTGAGAAAAAAGGCCAAAAAAAAGGTGATAAGTTATTTACTTTTAGCCTTGTAAACAAGAACTATGAAATTAATCCTCGGATATTGATGAGGATGATTTCAGATGGTGATAAAACCAATTTGACCCATCCCCATATTGCAAAAATCATTGATTTTGGTGAATTTGAAGGTCAGCAATATTTTGTCAGTGACTATATTGGTAGTAAGACCTTGTCCTCATTTCTGGGGCAGCCTGTATCTCCGGCATTTGCCCTGGATGTTATCTCGCAGCTAGCCAGCGCCCTGCATTTCTTATCCTTGCATGGATATATACACGGCAATATTCACCCCACGAATATTTTTTTCGATGCTTATGGTAACGTGATTTTATCCGCACTGGAGCTGGTGCCTAAACAGAACAGGGAAGGGAGCGGCGAAAATAAACAAAACGGAATAATTTACACCCATTATCATAGCCCGGAATTCATTGAAGCAGGTCAGGTTGATGAAGTCTCTGACTTATATGGTATTGGTGTATTGTTATTTGAAATGTTAACGGGAGAGTATTTCGATGTAGATAAATATATCGTCGATTCTGCGGATAACACGGTTAATCAAATGATTCCTTATCTGCCGCAGGATAATTTTGGTTTTCAGCCGGTGATAAACAAGTTATTGGCGAAAAACCCCAAGCAGCGTTATCAAAATGGTTTGCAATTGGTTGATGCGCTAAACGAGTATGATTCGCGTTTGTCCGGTATTGATGAAATCAATCTCTCCGTGGAGTTCGATGGCAACGTTTCCCATGATGCCGAAAAAAGCTTTACGGATGCGATAGAAGCTGAAGAGAAAGCAATAATTTCAGAATCCGATGAAAGTAAACAGAAAGACGTGGGTAGCAAACATTTGCAAATTCCCCGTTTGGATCTGGATTCTTCTTTTCATGCGCATGGCGGTTCAGACAGTTTTTTTAGCCTTGAAGGACTAAGAAATTTTGTGTCTGATGTGCGGGTTGGGGATAACTACCGATATGTTGTTGGCGGTGGCGCTGTTATTTTTTTGATGGTATTGCTCATTTTATTACCCGTTCAAGATAATACGGAGCTTGTTGTTAATGATACATTAGCCACGTTCACGCCAGCTGCTGCGCGGCTAACAGAAAATGCTTCTGCCGAAGTACCGCCCGTTGTGACAAGCAAAGATAAAGCACCATCTGCTTCTGTGGCGAATAACGATAAAAGGCAAGTGGAGGCATTACTGCTGTCTTCTGATGGTATTGCGCAGGCCAAAATAAATATGATGCCTCCCCTGATTTCCAAGTTTGATGTTCAAGATGCAAAACTGCTTGCCATTGAGGTATCTGCAAAAGTGGATAGTTTTTTGTTAAGAGCCAAAGACTATTTGAAAAAACTGAAGTTTACCACACCAAAAGGCGAAAACGCGTATGAAATGTATTTGTCAGTTCTGGAAATTGACCCGGATAACAGGGCCGCAAAAGAGGGAATAGCGCATATCGCTGAAAACTACGCCTATATGGCAAAACAACAAATCACTGAACAGCATTATCGAAAAGCATTACACTATATTCGTATGGGACTTGTCGTTGATGAAACCAATGCGTTGTTGAATTCACTGCGAGCAGAGGTGACACAAATCATAAAAGTTGCAGATACACCGAAGTCTCTAGGCTCTGATTCAAAGGCTTTTGCGTTTGATGGTGTTTTCGAATAGCGGTTTATAGTCGTTTACTAGAGTTTATCTTTTTCTGCCACTTTAGATACTTTCCACGGATTCCATTTGTCACGGTAAGAAGCGCCATGCAAAAATTCCATAATGTAGGCATAGGTTCTTATGCATCGCAGAAAAACGCCGGTATATACCGGCATTAATGGCAAGTAAAAAAACATAAAATAGTCACTGCTGCGCATGGATTTTCTGAGAAAGATACAAGCAACGCAATATTCGAGAATATTGGCAATCAAGTACAACATATAATTGATGACAAACAGATATTCAAGTATTTCCGGGTTGAAAACAACAATTTGCACTATGTAAATCCACCACTTTATATCAAGTAATAAATTAAAGAATATGTTCTCTGCCGAAGCGATGAAATTCCTTATTTTGAAATTGGCATCACGCATTAAAATATCACGGTGTTTTCTTACCCGAAAACGTATCAAAGATCTGTCCCAGCGAAAACGCTGTTTTGCTAGTGCAAAAAACGATGAAGGAACATTGGTATAACAAACAGCATCCGCTTCATGTATGACTTTGTAACCCAGTTTTCTTATTTTCAAGGTGATGTCACCATCCAGACCAGGCCCGACATCCCAGCCCCCCAATCGTTGCAAAATATCTTTTCTGAAAGCGCCATGCGCTCCAGCGATGATGCGCAATATGCCCAGTTCAGAAGACACTGTCCGGCCGGTTGATATGGACTTGAAATATTCGATGGTTTGCAATTGACTGGCAAGTGCCATATTTGTATTTGCTACGCGGACGTCACCACCAACAGCGCCTATCTTCGGATCTTGATAAAACGGCAGCAATATGGTTTCAATTGAATCGTGGCTTAAATGCGAATCTGCATCAATGTGAACTATGTATTTCCCTTTCGCATAAAGTAATGCCGTATTCGCAGCAGATGCTTTACCACCGCGAATATTGTTACGAATAAAAAGCTGTATTTTTCCTTCACGTTCCAACGGGCGGCAAATTTCAGGGGTATTATCATCTGATCCGTCATCAACAATAATGATTTCAATATTTTTGTAGTGTTGCTGAGCAAGCGATTCGGCAAGGCGCGGAATATGTTTGCCTTCATTTTTTCCCGGAATAATTACAGATACAAGCGGGCGTTCGCGATAGAGCTGTGATTTGGCCCGCTGTGTGAGAAAGCGGTGTTTGCTTTTTTTTAACATGTAGCGAAAAATAACGACGATATCAAGAAACAAATAGCGGGTCATATCAATGAGGAAGAAAGGCCAAAAGTAGGCTATGACCATCCAAAAATCCAGACGCTCTATAAAGCTGATTACGCTTTCAGTAAACATTGTCTTTTAAGGTGTCGTTGTCGAGAAAATCTTCAAGTAATTGGTCAAGCGCCTTGTTCTCGTTAATTAAAATAATTTGGGTGTGGAGAGTGGATGTGTACTGGAGGTTGGTGTCCAGCAACGCACTGATATTTTCCTCCAAGCGTTCAATTGCACGCTGAGCTTGACTTAAGTTAGTTTCTGTCATGATGACACAAAAGAGGGACTCATTTCGAGAGCTAATAATGTCCGACTCGCGAAGGACAGCTTGAAATGCTTGACTTAATTCAGAAAATACCTCACGTGCGCGACGGCCAAGTTGCAGATAAAGTTTCTCGATATCTTTGAACTCAATCATCACCAATACGCTGGTTGAGACGTTATACCGTTTGATTCGCGCAATTTCAACGCGATAAAACTCTTTAAATACATTGAATGAAAAAAGCCCTAATTCTGTTTCCAATATACGCGTAAAGAGCGAATCCATACCAAAATTAGCCGCACTTTTTCCAATGGCTGAAACACCATAGGCTTGTACTTTACGAATAACTTGTTGCTCGGGATCATTGCTATGGCCGCAATTGTAGCAAGTGGTTGTTACCGAAGGCTCTTGAAAATCGTGATTGCACTGATGACATTTATAGACAACAGAGGGTTTATCGTAATCTACACCTATATGCCGTAGTTCTTTATCACATTTAGGACAAACGAGCGTGTTATCTTGTTTGAACGTTGAGATTTCTCCGATGTAGGCGCACTTAAAATGGTGAACAAGTTGCTCAATAACAATATCATCGGTTCCACAATACGGGCAGGTTTCCCTGAAATTGAGAAATGCACTTTCACAATATCCGCAACAGTGACTATTGCAAACAAAGCGACTGATAAGCAAGTGCTGGTCGTGGAGAAACTCCAGTGTTTTAAATACACTGTTATCATTTTCTACAAACAGGGGAGAGAGAAGTGGGTAAATGTACCCATATATACTGTGTACCGTTGTGATAGGGGCAAGCTCTTTGTCCCGGCTGGCAATTAGGCGTAATACGCGAAAAGCAATGTTGGTGTCTGCCGGGGTAACAGCATCCGGAATGTTGTCAATCCATTGATTCACTGGTTCAAAATTAATGGTAAGTGATGCCAATTCCTGATTATCAGAAATGGATGTTGCCAGTTTTCCATCAACACTGTTGATAATTTCCAGCCGGGTAGTCTCATTGGCGTTGTAAATAACAACAGGTCTTAGATATACGTGAGGGGATGCGTGTTGTCGTAATTTTTGAATTAGTTTTCTACCCTCAGCTTCATTTTTCATATCCACAAGCCAGAAAGCGGGCTCATTGGCGTTAATATTATGAACGGCATCGATTTTCACCGTACTGATATACTGTGATGTGTTATTTTCTCCGGACACAACATAGGGCTTGCGGTAATTTCGTGTTTTCTCAAAATGATTGTCAATGACAAGATAAGGTTTCCTCATTTTGTTATCCTTACGTTGACGTTCATGTGATCATAGTTTTTCCACAATTGGCGGGATTTCTCATCAATAGAAGATAGACGTACTTGGACCATCCTGTCTTTTTTCTCGGTTGCAATATTGCCCCCATTGAATTGCGCATAATTTGCCGAAGTAACGGATTGAATAAAGCCTTGACTTTTTTCGCCGTCAGGGAATGTAATGTCGACAATTTTCCCGGTTGATAAAATACGATAATCAGCCTGCCCAAACTGAGCAATAATGCTGACTTTTGCTTGCGTATCGGCGAGTAGGACTATTGGTTCGCCGCGTTTGATATATTCCTGGTCGCGTTTTAGGACGGTTAACACTCTGCCATCAAACGGTGCAATAACACGTTCTTCTTGACACTCGGTTGGTATAGTTTTATTCGTTTCCAAAAAAATGAGTGTCTGTCGTTTTTCTTCTTGGAGTTTTATTTCTTTTCGAAGCAGTGCAATTTCTTCTCGTATTTTTTGTTTTTCCCGATACAATTTTTCATTATTTGATTGCTGATCCCGTGACACTTCCAAAGCACGTCTTAAAATCGATTTTTGTTCTGGTTTATTGATGTTATTTAGCCGGATGCGCAAGATGTTCAGGCGGCTATTATTCAACTCAATCTCATAATTGAGTTGTTCTGTCTTTTTAATTGGTTCATCAATGCACTCACGATTAGCATGAATTGTTGCGATTAACTGGCCTTGATTAACTGTATCGCCATCGGAGACCTGTATAAATTTAATGCGGCCACTACGTGATGCACTGATTGCGGTTTTATCGACGTCAACCAGTCCGATGGCTTCGCTGAACAGTAATCGGGTGGAAGCAATAAATATAATATACCCTGTAATGAATAATAAAATTCCGAAATAGACCCAGCGTGTAATTCGGGGCTTAACATTCGGTTCAGGTGTGCCTTCAGGCAAGGCATTTAAATAGCTGTTATTTCGGTTATGTAATTTCATTTTTCAGAACCTGAATAGGCGACAAAAGAACGAAAACTGTGTATTGCAAACTGCGTTATTCCCAGTTTATAGCGCAGTTTGTCAAACGCCTGCTCCAATGCCCACTCGTCAACAAAATCTGCCGTGCGTAGTACAATGACGGCTTTATAAGGAGGTAGCTGGCTGATGGATTTGGCAAGACGCTTTTCCAGTTTACTGATACGTTTGTCACCATACGCCATGATGTAAACAGTATCGGCGAGTTGTGAAATTTCTTTGTATATAGGTTTAGGCCAGGACATGGGAACAGAAATACTTAAGTGCCTGTTATCAATTGCATCTCTGATTTTTCTCAACATGGAAATGTAGTTGTTGAGGAAACTATCGGGGTTGTGCTGATAGTCATCAAATGTATGAGGTTCGATGTCAAGATGTATTGCGCCGGTTTTTTCTGCCACAATGCCTGCAGTCGAGGCTGCGCGTTCATGGTTTTTCGGGAAAACCCATTGATTAGCGCCAATGATCAGCTCGATACGGACTTTTTTCACGGTTGAGTGATTTGTCAGCCTGATAAATTTATCAAGCTTGGGGCGGTTGGTGTTCTTGCCAGCGGAAATCAATACGCGGTCAATTCCCTTGGCGTGCAAAAAATCCATGATTTGTTGATTTGGCATTTGATTAAACGCATTTGACCAGAGATAAATACTACGGCTTCCGGAACGTACCCGGTTATCCAGTGCGTGCAGAGAAACGGGCTTCAAGTAGCTCGAGTCGTAACTCAGCCCTGAGGTAAGGAGGACATTATTTATGTGCCGATATAAGGATTGTTTTGCACGTATTAATTCTATTGCGCTTGAAAGCAAGGCTCGCATGCGCATGATTGCCACTGCAATGTCCACGTCATCACCAATGCCATGAGCAACAAAGGTACGTCTTGCACGCTCAAATGATTGTTGATATTGAAAATATTTTTTGATAACACGTTGCATTTGCTCACGTTGTTCGGTATAAGCTTGTTTTGTTCGGTTAATGCGTTCCCAAATAACATTGTCAGCCGATTCATCGAGCATTTTTTTCTTGTAATCAAAAGTCTGGTTTTTGTTCCATTCAAGTGGTACATAGATGCGAAAACCGGCGACCAGATTATTTTCGTTGCGATTATTGTTGGCCACATCAACATCCTGCCGTAGAAAAAGACGTAAGCGTTTTTTTTCTTGCGATTGTTCATCTTTTTTTAGAATTGCTTGTTCCAGCAAGGTGATTTTTTTGTGTTGTTGATCCGTTCTGATTGCTGAAAGTAAGGATTGAATATCGATGTCCATGACAGGCGGGTTTATGATGTTGCTGCTGATTGTCAGGTCAAGATCAGGATCGCTATTTAAGTAGTTCAGCTCACGGCGAAGTAGATTGATATCTTGCGCGGCCACTAGATAATCATCCAGATAACTCCAGCCCTTAAAGTAAGCACGTCGTTCTATGTTGTGAACAGGCTCCATAATTAATAATTTTAGGGTGAGCAGATTTGTATAAAGGTCGGCAAATTGCGTTGCGATTTGGTATCGTCGGCAACGATAACTTTCCCGATGTTGTTTCTGTATGGCTTGAATATCAGCGATTTGGGCCTTGCGAGTCAAAATATCGGCCCGTTGTCGATAATCGAAATAGCCATTGCGTAAAACATCCCACGATAGCTCAAGATAAGAGCGAGGATCTTGATTGACATTGTCAAAACCGGAGGTTGAATAGCCAGCACGAAACTCAAGGCCTTTTTTATTGGCCATCGCCTTGGCTTTGGCTCGCAACAGTTTTGATTCCCAGTTGTCCAGTGTTTTGCCTTTGCAGTGAGACGAGAGTAGTTGCCCGGCAATGTCCGGATCGCCGCTTTCATTCATGCGGGATTGGAGTTTTTGATATGTGTGCTCGAGAAGTGCCCATAGCTGATTGATTTCAATATTGGTTTCAGGTGTAGCAGCAGTATCTTCTACTGCTATCGTATTCCCGGATATCATTAGCAATATTGACAGGGAGAAAAATACGGCTAACTTATGGGTTTTCGGCAACATTCTTACAAATCTCAATACGGGTCAGCAATTTCGGTATTTGTAGGTATGTCGGCAAAACACGGTAATTACTTGAGTTTGAGTTATTGGATGTATCTGAATGTGGAAAAATTTCTTAAAGGTTTAGCGGCTTTTTCTCTGGCACTATTTCCTGTCACTATGCCGATATGTACTGAAATCAGCGTTATTCGAAGTGTTTTCCTCGTAAGGACTTTTTCCTGCTGTGTTTGCTTTTTTGATCAAGCCGTTTTTGTTGGGCGGATTTGCTGGGTTTGGTTGGCTTTCGTTTTTTTCTGACTACGGATACCTGTTTAATCAGTGTCTTAAGTCGCTGTAAAGCATCGTTTTTATTTTTTTCTCGGCTACGGTGGTTTTGCGCCTTAATAATGATAATGCCACTGGCGCTGATTCTTGAGTCTTGAAGCGAGAGTAGCCTTTCTTTGTAAATTGCTGGCAATGAGGAAGCGTTGATATCAAATCGAAGATGAATGGCTGTGGAAACTTTATTGACGTTTTGTCCACCGCTGCCCTGTGAACGAGTGGCGTTTATCTCAATTTCTCTGTCGGGAATGGATACTTGTTGGGAGATGATTAGCATGATTTTTCTATCCCTCTTTTGCGTGTTTTGTGAACTTCCAGCAATTGTGAATTTTCCTGTTCCTTTTAAAGTCTTCGGGAATGGTCTGATTACTGATATTTTCAATGCTAATACGTGTCATTCGTTTTTTATCGAAGGCATCGACTTCGAGTTTAAAATCTCGAAGGTTGTTTGAAAAGACCAGTATTCCGTTATCTGAAAGCATAGCAAGTGCATTTTCAATTAACGGAATTTGATCGTGCTGAACTGAAAATGCTTTCTGCATTTTTTTTGAGTTTGAAAAACTGGGTGGGTCCAAAAATATTAAATCGAATTTTTGGCTCTGGTCGCGCATCCAGTGAATACAGTCTGCGCGAATAAATTGATGAACATCGTCAAACAAGCCATTCAAGGCAAAATTGCGTTTTGTCCAGTCGAGATAGCTGTTTGACATATCCACGCTTGTGGTACTGAGCGCACCCCCTTTGGCGGCATATATGCTCGCGCTGCCGGTATAGCAAAACAGATTTAAAAAGCGCTTTCCGGCCGCGAGCGCTTGTATCATTTTTCGTGTAATACGATGATCAAGAAAAAGACCAGTATCCAGATATTTGCTAAAGTTGACATAAAATTGATGCTGGTTTTCGTTGACGATGACATATGTTTTGTCATCACCATCGAGTTTTTCATACTGGTCACTGCCTTTTTGCTGCTTTCGCTGTTTGATGAATATCTGATCCTCTGTTAAATTGAAAATTTCAACGACGATATTGATAGCTTCGTTAAGGCGATAAGCTGCAAGTTTTTTATCAATGGTTTTTGGTGCTTCGTACTCCTGTAAGTTAACGTAGAGCTTGTCGGAATAATATAGATCTATGGCCAGTGAATACTCGGGGATATCAGCATCATATATGCGATAGCAAGTGACGTTTTCTCGTTTTGCCCAACGGGAAAAATGTTTTATATTTTTCTTTAAGCGATTTTCAAAACTTTTTGAGCCTTCACTTCTGCGTGTTGCCGGAAGCGGTTTAAATTTTCGATTTGAATCGAAAAAATACTCAAGTGCTATTTTAAAATGTAATAATTTGCATTCCAGAGCACCATTATAGAAACTGTGAATTTTTTTTGCTCTCAAAGGGATTCGTTTTGCGAGTTGAAGATTATCGGTGAAAACACTGGCATTCCAGTTAAGAAACGTTTTTCGAAATTGCTTGCCCATGATGAAGTAAAGTTCGCCAAGGTCTTTTATATTGCCGAGCCGTTGTCCGTAAGGTGGATTGACAAGTATGAGTCCCATATCGGTTTGTTTTCGGGGTGTGGCTTCTCGAATGTCACGTTTTTCAACATGCACATAATTTTCAAGTCCTGCTTTTTGGATATTCAACCTGGTTGCACGTATTGCATGAATGTTAGCGTCGTAGGCAGTGAGAGATGTAATGTTCATTAAGCCAATTTGTTTTTTTTGTTCCGCCTCTGCAAGTAGTGCCTGCCATTGAGATGCATTATAGCCTTGCCAGTGTTGAAAACCGAAAGTGTTACGAGTTAATCCTGGTGCAATATTTGCCGCCATCAGTGCTGCCTCTATAATAATCGTGCCTGAACCACACATGGGGTCGACGAAGGCTTGTTTGTCTTTGAGTTTTTGTGGCCATTGCGCGCGCATGATCAGGGCGGCAGCCAAATTTTCCTTTAAAGGTGCGTGCTCGCCTTCCAGCCGATAGCCTCGTTTGTGCAGGCTGTCTCCAGAAAGATCATGATACAGCGTGGCCTGGTTGTTTTTTATGTAAAGATTCAAGCGAACATCGGGGTGCTCGGTATTTATATCCGGGCGATCGCCGGTTTTTTCCCGAAACTGATCGACGATAGCGTCCTTTGTTTTTAGGGAAGCGTAGTGACTGTGGTTGATGTTTGAATGACTGACGGTACAATTGATTGCAAAGCTGTTATCAGCTGAAAAATGCTGGCGCCAGTCAATGGAGGCTATATTGTTGTACAGCGCATTTTCGTCGGGAACATCAAATTTGGCCAATTGCAGTAATACTCGGTTGGCAATACGTGACCATAAGCATACCAGCATCGCTTCTTTGCTGTTTCCGTTAAAATGGACACCGCCTTTTTTCTGCTTGATATCCTTGAGCCCTAGATTGTTTAATTCAATAGCAAGCAGGTCTTCCAGGCCTTTAGCGGTGGTGACAAAGAAGGGGTAGTTTTTCTCAGGCATAATTATTTCCACGGGTCTGGGTGTTGGTCATTCATTTACTGATTATGGCTCTGCATTTTACATCAAATAAAAAATACAGAGGAAGCACACAGTATTTGTGTCGACGGTGAGAGCAGGGAGCTGACACCGTTGTTATTGAGGATAGTGTCGGGGTAGGTGCTTATGAAATACGCTCAGGCGCTATTTTTTGGAGTTTGTTTCTGGCATCGACGAGTATTTTTTCCGTTGTTTCCCAATCAATACAGGCATCGGTAACTGATACGCCATACTTCAGGTCTTTCAGGTTTTTCGGAATAGATTGACTACCCCAGTTCAGGTTACTTTCAAGCATCAGGGCAACAATGGATTGATTGCCTTCAATAATCTGGTTAACACAGTTTTCAATAACGAGGGATTGCCGCTCCGGTTTTTTCTCTGAGTTGCCATGGCTGCAATCTACCGCAATGTTCAAGGGCAGGTTAGCCTTTTTTAGCTCATCTTCACAGAGCTTAATGCTCACCGAGTCATAATTGGTTTTGCCGCCACCACCGCGCAGCACAACGTGTCCGTATTTGTTTCCCCTGGTATGAAATACGGCGCATTGGCCCTCTTGGTTTATGCCGAGAAAGTGATGGCTGCGAGAGGCAGAATGCAGGGCATTAATGGCCACATCAAGGCTACCATCCGTGCCGTTTTTAAAGCCGATCGGTGTTGACAGACCACTGGCCATTTCACGGTGGGTTTGCGACTCTGTTGTACGGGCTCCTATTGCGGTCCAGCTAATCAGGTCGGAAATGTATTGTGGCGATATGGGGTCTAAAGCCTCGGTTGAGGTTGGCAGACCAATTTCGGCAATATCGAGCAAGAGTTTTCGTGCGGTGTACAGGCCTTTTTCTATGTGAAACGAGTCGTCCATTTCCGGATCATTGATTAGGCCTTTCCAGCCCACGGTTGTGCGAGGCTTTTCAAAGTAAACACGCATGACAATATAAAGGGTGTCGCTAACCTTATCGGCCAGGTCTTTGAGTTTTTTTGCGTACTCCAAGGCGGCTTCTGTATTGTGAATGGAGCAGGGGCCGACAACCACAAATAGGCGATGATCTTTATGATCCAGAATGTTGCGAACAGTCTCGCGGCCTTTGAGGATAACTTGCTCTGCCTTTTTCGACAGAGGCAACTCTTCTTTGATTTTTGTCGGCGTGGGAAGTAAATCCTGTGAAAGGACGTTCAGATTGTTAATGGGTAGCTGAGGCATTCTGTGTATTCTTTAAAAGTATCAATAACGTATTTGCACGATGTAAACCGGAATTTGACGCTGGGCTTCTGGCGAAAGTGCCCAAGCTCATTACCACAATTTATACTGCAAGACAGTCAATTATACGCTAAATCAGGTGAGAAAAGGAATAAAATGAGGTGAATTTAATAAACGCGAGCAGTTATTCGTAATAGCTTTAGTAAAACTTTGTGATCCCCTCCCGCCGTACCATTTTTTTATTTTTCGTCGTATGGTCACGGCATCACAAACAGGTTTTATTAAAGCGTTCACCTAACTACCCGCGTGCTACTGGTTGTTGCCTAGGTAATTTTCAAGTCACAAATTAATTGGCGGCAATTGCAGGCCATTTGCCTTTGGTTTGACCGATAGCGCGCGAAGCGTGGCCAACAGTGTGAATGTCGATAACAATTTCCCGGTATATTTCACCATCAACTTTCCATTCACGTGCGGCGCGAACAACGCAGTCACTGCGAACTTCTCCGCATTGTTGCTCGGCATCGACTGGCGCATCGAGTGCCTTTTTAACGGCTTTTTGTATGGCTTTTAGTTGGCTTTTTTCCAGTTTAAGATGACCTAACCATTCACCACTATTGAGATTCACTTTGGCGGCAGCCGTAGCTTGCCCGATAAAGAATACAGATGCGAGAACGATTAAAAAAACAGCAGTTAATGTTGGTTTCACGATTAGCCTCCCTCCAGCTTTCGTTATTCAGTGTTTACATACAGCAGTATTACTTTTAACAATTCTTGACTTACTTGCCAAGGTATAAGGCTATTCCACCTGAGAGTCGTCTTTACGTCAACCCATTTATAATTATTTTTGTAGGGAAAGGCAATATATTGACGATTACGATGTGGTATCGTCTGTTTTTGCAACTTTATTGGTTGTGGCTTGATCCAGTCCGGTATCTGTTAAGCCTGCCTCTGTGTCACTTAACTGCCTGACATCGGAGGATTTGCACTCAGGGCAATGTTTTTTAGCCGGTTTGGTGATGATATAAGCCATAAATACCAAGGCACCAATAATCAGAGGTAAAAAGAATACCGAAGCGCACAAGAGCACGAGAAAGATAAGAAATAAAGTTGCGCTATTGGTTTTTGCAGTACCTTCGTAATTGCAATTATTACAATGGATTCCGTTATTTGTGGTTGGATGGCTCATTGACACTCCCGTTTGGTATTTGCTTGAATAACCCGCAATTTGGCATTTATTGCATTGTTATCAGAGAATGCCACATTTTAAGGCTTTCTCATTGGCATGAAAAGTCTGATTTCCATTATTTTTTCATGTGCCCGGCACATATCTGGCCTTTAAGCAAGTCTGAATTATCGGGTAAAACCAGAATTGGTTTGTCATAATAAGCTCAGGGATTTTTTTAATAATGAATTTAGGCGTTGTAAATAATGGTAGATGACCGCAAAGGGTTTGACGATCAGCCGACGGTTGATCAGACAGTTGAGAAAAGCAGGACAGAAAAAAAACGTGAGGCCGAAGCGCTGCAAGTGACAGGTGAACGATTGGTGGGATTGACAGATGCGCAGCTAGAACAATTGGATTTACCTGAAACATTGTTCGATTCGATCAAATTAGCACAGGCGATCAAGTCTCATGGCGGGAAGAAACGGCAAATGCAGTTTATTGGCAAGTTGATGCGTGATGAGCAGTTGGATATTGAGGCGATTAACTTGTTTTTCTTACGTTTAGGGGGCGCTGTTTCCAGTGAAAGCAAGGCTTTTAAAGCCATCGAACAATGGCGGGATACCTTGCTTGAAGGCGGTAAAGAAGCACTAAATCGGTTTTTAGTTGCATTTCCACACGCTGATATTCAGCAGTTGAGACAATTACTGCGCAACGCCAGTCATCCAAAAAATGACAAGTTGGTAAAAAAATCCAGAAAAGCCTTATTTCACTATATAAAACAGCTGTCAGAAGATCAGTAAAGATTAATGGAAAAATGGACATGAAGATGAAGGACTCCACACCGAAAACGACGTATTTAAAAGATTATTTGCCGCCGGAATATTTAACGGAAAGTGTTGATTTGCATTTTACCTTGAAAGAAGAGGAAACCACGGTTGTGGCCACCCAGGTTATCTGCAAAAACCCGTTATCCTGCGAAAATACCAACACACTGATATTAAATGGTAATGAGCTAGCGCTGCTACAGATCGAAATGGATGGTCAGATACTGGATGACTTGCAATATGATCTGTCAGATGAATCTTTAGTGTTGCACAACATGCCAGACAAGAGTGTATTGCGCATTACAACACGAATAAAACCGCAGCTAAATACTGCGCTTGAAGGATTGTATAAATCCGGTGATATGTATTGTACCCAATGTGAGGCAGAGGGATTTCGGCGTATTACTTATTATCAAGACCGCCCCGATGTTATGGCCGTTTTTACCACAACAATCAGTGCCGAAAAGCGGCAATATCCCGTTTTACTCTCAAATGGCAACAAGGTGGAATCCGGCGAATCAATAGATGGTTTTCATTGGGTAAAATGGCATGACCCTTTTCCCAAGCCAGCATATTTGTTTGCACTTGTTGCCGGTGATCTTGAAATGCAGCAGGACAGCTTTACCACATGTTCTGGCCGACAGGTGGCTTTGCAGATATTTGTTGAATCCGCCAATATTGACAAATGCGATCATGCGCTCGAGTCATTAAAAAAATCCATGAAATGGGATGAAGATGTATATGGCCGGGAATATGATCTTGATATTTTTATGATTGTCGCCGTGAACGATTTTAATATGGGGGCGATGGAGAATAAAGGTCTGAATATTTTTAATTCGGCTTGTGTCTTGGCCAAACCTGAAACTGCGACTGACGCCGATTTTGATAATATTGAAGGCATTATTGGTCATGAATATTTTCATAACTGGAGTGGAAATCGGGTCACTTGTCGTGACTGGTTTCAATTGAGTTTGAAAGAGGGATTTACGGTTTTTCGTGATCAATCGTTTTCGGCAGATATGGCATCAGCGGCGGTTAAGCGCATAGACGATGTGAACGTGCTTCGTACTGCGCAATTTCCGCAAGATGCCGGGCCGATGGCTCACCCGATTCGTCCGGATTCATATATCGATATCAGCAACTTTTACACAGTGACGGTCTATAACAAGGGTGCTGAGATCGTACGCATGATTTTTCATATACTGGGGGCGGAAAAATTTCGTAAAGGCACTGATTTGTATTTTAAACGGCATGATGGCCAGGCGGTGACCACAGAAGATTTTGTCAAGGCCATGGAAGATGCCAGTGGTTATGACTTGACGCAATTCAAGCGTTGGTATGATCAGGCGGGAACACCTGTATTAAATGTAAGAGGGGACTTTAATCCGGAAAAACAGCAATACACACTCAAAGTGGAACAGCGTTGTGCAGCAACGCCTGGGCAAGATACGAAAAAGCCGTTTCATATTCCATTTAAAATCGGCTTACTTGATGACGAAGGAAACGATTTTCCTCTGCGTGTAAATGGCAAGGCATTGGTTTCTTCTGTTCTTGATATAAAAAAAACGGAAGAGACATTTGTTTTTGACGATATTACACAGGCCCCGATACCTTCTTTACTACGGGGCTTTTCAGCGCCGGTAAAAGTTAATTTCACCTATTCCAAAAACGATTTACATTTTTTGATGCGTCAGGATAATGATGATTTTAATCGCTGGGATGCAGGTCAGCGTTTATCTACGATTGTGATTCGGGAGCTGGTTGCCGATTACAAGGCTATGCAGCCGATGGGCGTATTTGAGGCTTATGTGGATGCCATGGGATATGTCTTGAACAACACCAAGTCAGATAAATCACTTGCCACACAAGCCTTATCGGTGCCGAATGAAGTCTTGCTTTCGGAAGATTTTGCAGTGATTGATCCTGATGCCATTCATGCAGCAAGCGAGTTTTTGTATTTAACATTGGCGAAGTCATTGCAACCGGATTTGTATCGTGTGTATTGTGAAAATGACACGCGTGTGCCTTACACCTATACAGCGCCGGAGGTTGGGCGCCGTAGTTTAAAAAACCAGTGTTTGTCTTATTTGGTTCGCCTTAAAACAGAAGACAGTCTTGCATTGGCAATGCAACAGTACAAGACCTCGAACAATATGACAGACTCACTTGCCGCGCTCACTTGTCTTTCTCACATTGAATGTGATGAAAGAGAAGCAACGCTAAACGATTTTTACCAAAACTGGCAGCATGATCCCTTGGTACTTGATAAGTGGTTTGCTATACAAGCAAGGGCTTGCTTGCCGAACGCGTTTGAGCGGATAAAATCTCTTGTTGACCATCCGGCATTTAATCTGAAAAACCCGAATAAGGTCAGAGCAGTTATTGGTGCCTTGGGGTTTGCGAATCCTTCCGTCTTTCATCGGGCTGATGGGGAGGCTTATGTGTTTTATACAGACTATATTATAAAACTGAATGATTTGAACCCGCAAATGTCAGCACGGTTGGCAAATGCTTTTTCGAACTGGGCAAGATACGATAAGGCTCGTCAAATTTTGATGAAAGATCAATTGCAGCGTATTTTGAAGCACAAGGGCATCGCAAAAGATGTGTTTGAAATTGTGAAAAAAACCTTGGCTGAATAAGCCCCTTGTGTCAGCCGAGTTGTTGCTTGCATATAAAAAAACCGGCTGTTATTGGCCGGTTATTTTATTTGCAAAAAGACAAGGCACTAGCCTGAATAATTCACCCGGCCATTTGCTTAAGTTCGCCCTCACACCGATCTTGCTGTTCAGAGCTGATATTTTCTCAATCATCAATCGTGTTTAGGTTATTGACTCAGGCTCAATCAGACATTCATCTCTGAACAACAATCTCGGCGCGATCATCGGACTTCCGGGTGAAATATTCGGCCTAATGTACTTTAAATTCTTTTACCAATTCCTGCAATTGCGCAGCCACTGATTTAACAGATTCGCTGCTTTGAGAGGTTTTTCCCGCGTTATCCACAGTTTGACTTGCAATATCTCTGACGTTAACAACGTTTCGGTTAATTTCCTCGGTTACGCTACTTTGTTCAACAGCTGCGCTGGCAATTTGTTCGTTTAACATGCTGATATTGTCGACTGAAGCAGCAATAGTTTCCAGCGCAGTACCGGCTTCCTCAGCCTGGGCGACGGTTTTTTCCGTTTGCTGGCTGCCTTTGTTCATGGCTTTTACCGCATTTTGTGCCCCTTGTTGAAGCTTTTCAATCATTGTCTGGATCTCTTGTGTGGACTCTTGCGTGCGGCTAGCCAGGGTTCTTACTTCATCGGCAACTACCGCAAAGCCACGTCCTTGCTCACCGGCGCGTGCGGCTTCGATTGCGGCATTCAAGGCCAGCAGATTGGTTTGTTCGGCAATGCCTTTAATGACATCAAGCACAGAGCCAATACCGTCACTGTCGGATTCGAGTTGTTTAACAACTGATGATGCCTGTTGCATTTCGTTTGAAAGGCTGTGAATTGACTGGATAGTGTCGTTAACCACTTTTTTACCATTCCGGGCTTCGTTGTCAGCATCCCGTGCGGCCTCTGCCGAATTGGATGCACTGTTTGCTACCTCCTGTACGGTTGCTGCCATTTCATTCATTGCCGTGGCAATTTGCTCTAGCTCCATGTTTTGTTTGTTGACTCCGTTATTGGTATCAGCAGAGGCTTGCGCACTTTGATCGGATGATTCGGCGACCTGGTTCGCCGCATGAATGACTTGCGATACCAGGGTGTGGGTTTGCCTAATCATGGTATTCATATCTTCTGCGATCAGACGCATTTCATCTTTTGCTACCAGAGAGACGTTGGCGGTCAGGTCGCCTTCTGCCATTTTACGAACTTCATCCTTTACGGCGCTGATTGAGTCAGTCAGGCTGAAGTAAAACCCGGACAATACGGCAATGGTAACTAATAAAATAAGTAGGCCGATGACGAGATTGATTATCATATGGTTAACCAGTGCATCAATTCGCGAATCCAGCATTTGCGAAAGTACGGGCACTGCCTGGTCGTAAAATTGTAAACCGGCATCGATGGCAGCCGACCCCGCTGCGAAATAGGTTGCTGAATCAATGTAAATTTTCTCGGCCTCCAGGATCTGGAATTCAGTGATACTGATAAATGAGGTGACTGCATCTTTTGCGTATTCCCGGCTTTCGGCTAAAATTGCTTTAGCTTCTTCGTTTTCTGCAAAAATCACATCCAGACTGTGCGTGATTGCAGCCATGTCATTTTTGATATTTTGCACAAGCCCCGCCAGCTTCAGGTTGTCTTCAATACTGGATTTGCCGTTGGCTGCCATGCCTGCCCCCAAGCCTCTTACTCGGCCGGTATCTTCTACCAATGTGGGAATGCGAATACTCAGCATGTTTGCCATAAAATTGGCTTCAAGCGAAGGGTCCAGCATTAATTTGGATGTTTCGTAAACATAGGTTGACAGATCCAACACCTGATGAATAACCTTCGAGTGAGCTTCGAAGGCTTCTGCTGGTGGCATTTCGAAGGCAGTGCTGGTGACTTTGTTCCAATCGTTTACGATTTTTGTGACACGATTGTTAGTTTTCAGCGCATGTCCCAGCTTTTTATCTATTTCAACAAGGTCTTGTAATTCACGGGAGATGGTTGCCCGTTTTTCGGTGATTTGGGATTTGAATTCGGATTTACCGTTTAGATAACCGAGTGTCATACCCCGTGTTTGCGCCATGTGTTCATATAAAGGGCGTAAGGTTGTGGTGTATTCCAGGCCTTTTTTTTCCAGCTCGGCATCTTTAATGCCAGTGGTATCTGTTGAAACAACAAGAAACACGATATAGGCAATCGGAATAAGATTTAATATGA
>Ga0256830_1000934_pt1 | contig 21635 bp, 17 predicted proteins | sample 128326metaG_FD_190537 | JGI IMG/M metagenome (GOLD analysis project Ga0256830, IMG submission 190537) | Hydrothermal vent microbial communities from Lau Basin, Pacific Ocean - 128-326 | ecosystem: Environmental > Aquatic > Marine > Hydrothermal vents | place: Pacific Ocean: Lau Basin | collected... | reverse complement strand
GCGCAGGCACCAGCTTACCAGCACCGGCGACCCCCGCCGCAGCGCCAGCGCCGCCGCGGCGCGCTCGGTGGCGGCGGGGCGGCCGAACCACGCCACGTGGACCGGTTTGGTGTGGGCATGCTGGTCGGTGGCGAGGACCGCAGCCCCGCCGCGGGCGAGGTGCCCGGTGAGCACGCGCACCGCACCGTGGCGGTCCACCAGACGCACCCCCCAGCCCTCGCGGCCGCGGCGCAGGCGGCGCGCCAGGTACCAGTTGTTCGGCTCGCGCATCGGGAAGGCCGGCTCGAGGCCGTGGCGGGCCAGCACCGCGCCGCAGATCTCGAACGCCCCGAGGTGGCCGACGACGACCACCGCCCCCTGGCCCCGCACCGCGGCGAGGACCTCGGCGGCGCCGGCCTCCAGCTCGACGCGTTCGTCGAAGTCGTCCCGATGCCGCTCGGAGAGCACCAGGACCTCGACGGCGGAACGCCCCAGGTGGCCGCAGGAGTCGCGCAGGATGCGGTCGCGCTCGGCCGGGGCGAGGTCGGGGAAGGCCGCGGCGAGGTGTTCGCGCCCGATGCGGCGGCGGCGCGACGACGCGAGCGCCAGCCGCCCGAGGCGGTCGCCGAGCCACAGCACGGCGCGGTCCGGCAGGAGGCCGAGCAACGCCAGGAAGGCCCGCTGCGGCAACCACGCCAACCAGGGGACGAGCCCGGGACGGTGCTTGAAGCGGCGGCGCAACCGCTTGCGCAGACGGCGCAGACGGCCGTCGCGGCGCATCGGCGGGTGCGACGGGGCGACGGGGGCGCTCATCGCCCTCCCTCCCCGGTTCCCGCTCCGAACCCGCCTCCGTTCTCGGCGTGGGCCGCCCACAGCGGCTCGATGCGCGCCGCCCGGCTCGGCAGCTGGAGCTCGGCGAGCAGGCCGTGGAAGTGGTCGGCGCCCCGGGTGAAACGCCAGCGCACCAGGACCTCCCAGGCGTGGTCGGGGGCCCAGCCGTGCAGCTTGACGCCGTCCTTCTCGGTGACCAGCACGTCCACGTCGCGCGGCCAGGCGGCGACGTCGGCGTCGCTCCACGGGTGGTGGTCGGGCTTCCAGTCGGCGCCGACGACCTCGACGCCGAGGCGTTCGCACAGGGCGCGGAACGACTCCGGATGGCCGACGCCAGCGGCGAGGTGGGCGCGCGCCCCACGCAACGACGCCAGGGGGCGCTCCTCGCCGGTGCGCAGGTTGCGGACCAGGAAGGGCTCGACGTCGCCCTCCATCTCGGCGACGCGCGGCAGACCGGCGCGGATGGCGTGGACCCGCTCCCACACCGCGCGGCGCTCGGCCTCACCGACCAGTTCGGCCCGCGACAGGACCACGTGGGTGGCGCGGCGCAGCGCCCGCGGCGACTCGCGCGACCGCCCGGCGGGGAGGCAACGGTCGAAGGGACGGGTCGCGTCGAGCAGGACGACGTCGTAGTCGCGCTCGAGCCGCAGGTGCTGGAAGCCGTCGTCGAGCAGCAGGACGTCGGGCCGCCCGCCGAGCAGGAGGCTGCGCAGCCCGCGCACGCGGTCCGGGTCCTCGGCCAGCCGCAGCGCCGGGAAGCGCGCCTCCAGCATGCGGCCCTCGTCGCCGCCGTGGCCCCGCGACAGGACGCCGACCTCGGCGTCGTGGCGGGTCAGCCAGTCCACCGCGTGGATCAGGAGCGGGGTCTTGCCGGTGCCGCCGACCGACAGGTTGCCGATGGAGAGGGTCGGGAAGGGCGGGCGCACGCGCCGCTTCCAGCCGCGCCGGTAGGCGGCGACGCGCGCCGCCGCCACCCCGCACCACAGCGCGCCGAGCGGCGCGAGGAGGACGCGGACCGCCGGCGGCGGGAGGTCCACGCGACGCTTCAGGGGCGCTGCCACCAGCGGTGCTCGGCGAGCCGGCGCCGCAGCGGTTCGGCCCGCGGGTCGTCGGCGGGAAGCGGGTTCCACTCCCCGGGATCGGCGGCGCGGTCGTAGAGCGCGGCGGCGCCGGCGTTGAGGTCCTCGACCAGCTTGAGCGCGCCGACCTGGACGCCGCGCTTGCGCACGAACTTCTCCAGGTGGTCGCGACGCACCGGCACGAAGTCCACCTCCATGGCGATGCCGTCGGGGAGCGCGTCGCGCCCGGCCGGCACCGGGATGCCGCCGAGCCGCAGCATGGCGGCATAGAGCTGGAGCTGGGAACGTCCGCCGTCGTCGAGCTCGGGGAGCTCCCAGCGCGGCGCGACCGCCGCAGGGACGCGCACCACGAGCGGCAGGTCCACGAGCTCGTGGTGCAGGGTCTGGGTGTGGCCGACGTGCCCGCGCTCGCCCAGCTCCTCGCCATGGTCGGAGGTGAAGACGACCACGGTGCGCTCCCAGTCGGGCCGCGCACGCAGCGCGGCGAGGACGCGGCCGAACTGGTCGTCCACGATGCGGACCTCCTCGTCGTAGAGCGCGGCGAGCTGCTCGCGGTCGGCGGCCGTGAGGTGCTTCTCGAGCTCGCGCAGGCGGTCGGTCGAGTCGCCGCCGCGGAGGGGACCGCCGTAGTCGGGATCGAACCAGTCGTACTCGGGGTGGTCCACGAACACCGCATGCGGGTCGAAGAAGTGCAGCACCAGGAACCACGGCTGGTCGTCGGGCCGTTCGGACAGCCACCGCAGACCGGAGTCGGCGACCTGACGCGCGCTGGTGCCCTCGTGGCGCATCGCCGCGGGCCGCTCGTCCCAGAACGTGAAGCCGGCGTCGAAACCGGCCTGCATCGGCCGGGTCAGGACGTGGTTCCCCATCACGCAGCCGGTGGCGTACCCCGCGGCGGCGAACTCGGCGGCGAGGACGTGCGGGTCCTGGAGGCGCGCGCCGCGACCGACCAGACGCATCACGCCGTGCTCGGCCGGGGGCAGACCGGTGAACAGGGTCGCCATGGTCGGCTTGGTCCACGAGCTGACCGCGACCACGTCGTCGTACACGATGGCGTCGCCCGCCGCGGCCAGCTCGGCCAGGTGGGGCGCGGTCGGGCGCCGCTCGTATCCGTACACCGGCAGGTGGTCCTTGCGCAGGGTGTCCACCACCACCAGGAGCACGTTGGCGCGGGGCGGCTCGGGACCGTGCGAACACGCGGGAGCCGCCGCGAAGGGGACGGCGGAGAGGGCGAGGAGGAGGACGGACCTCCCCCACGACCGGGACCGGTGGGACCGACGCGGCATCGCGCTAGGATACCTGGACAGCCCCTCCTCCATGGCACGCTCCACCGCCACCCGACTCGACGCCTCGCTCCTCTACTGGAGCCGTGAACCGGAGCGGCTGGCCTGGCTGCTCGAGCGGCTGTTGCCGCCGACCGCGCTCAAGACCCTGCCCCGGCGCGGCAAGGGGGCCGCCGCCCCCGCCCGGGACGCGGCGCGGCGCGTGGGCCGGGACGCCGGTCTGCGCAAGGCCCTGATCCGGCTGCTGGAGGAACGGCTCCCTCCGGAGGACGAGGCCGCCGCCCTCGCGGTCCGGGTCGCCTCCGCTGCGGCGGCGCCGGACCGGCCGGGAGCAGCGGACGGGGCCTCGCCCGACGGGAAGGCCGCGGCGGCGCCGCCCCGGGGCGACGCGGCGGCCGAGGACGCGGCCGGGCGCCCCCCCGCGACCGAGGGGCCCGAGCTTCCCGAGCTGACCCCGGACGAATGGCGCCGGTTCCTGCTCGCCCTGCTGGCCCGCGGCGACGAGGCCGGGTTCCGCTCGGCCCTCGACGTCGCGGCGCGGTTGGGCGAATCGCTCGGCCCGGCCGAGGATCCGCCGCGGACGCCGTCCCGGCCTGCGGCGAGACGGACCGCCGAACGTCCACCGAGCCGCGACCGGAACGCCGCAGCCGACCCGACGGCGGCGCTGACGCGCGAGGTGGAGGGGCTCAAGCGGGAGATCGGCCGGCTCGAGGAGAAGCTCGCCGCCGAGCGTGAGCGGAATCGGGAGCTGGCCGAGGAACGGGAGCGTCTGCGCGCGGAACTGCGCGAGGAGCAGCACCGGGCCAGCGCACTCAAGCAGCGGCTGGCCGCCGCCTCGGACCCGGCCGAGCGCGAGCGGGCGTTGACCGAGGAACTGGAGGCCCTGCGGCACGACCACGGCGTCCTGCTCCAGAAGTTCGAGTTGCTCGAGGCCGAACGCGACGACCTCCGCGCCTGTCTCGAGGACATGGAGCGGTTCCAGGAACTGGTCGAGGAGGAGGTGCCGTCGTTCCGCGACCGGCCCCTGCTCGACAAGGAGCGCGCGCTGGCCGAGCGGCTGGCGGCGCGCGACGGCAGGCCTTTCCGCATCCTGGTCATCGGCGGCGCCGAGCCCCAGCTCCGCCACCGCGACAAGTTCGCCGAGTACGCCGAAGTGATGGGGTTCGAGGGCGAGTGGCGGATGGCCGAATACGTGTCGTGGCAGAAGGGCATCGAGAAGCTGAAGCGCGACATGCGCGAGCGCTTCGACGCCCTGGTCATCCTGCACTGGAACCGCACCACCTTCACGAAGACGGCGCGGCAGATCTGCAACGACGCCGGCCAGAAGCCGTGCCTGACCGTGCACTACGAGGGCTTCACCGACCTCCGCGAGACGCTGCAGGAGGGTCTGCGCCAACTCCTCGACACCGAGGCCGCCGCGGCCTAGGAAGCCGCCCCGCCCGACGGCGGCGGAGACGACGGGCGCCGCGAAAGGGTCAGAGGGTCGGCGTCTCTTCCCTCTGCTCCGGCTCGACCAGGGTGATCAGGCCGCGCTCGAACTCGACCAGGGCGATCTCGATCGGGTTCTCGATGCGCTCCAGTTCGGCGTCGAACAGCGGCGCGTCGCCGCGGACGAGTTGGCGGACCCGCTTCTGGAGCACGGCGGTGCGCTCGAACGAGCCGCGGATGAAGGCCTGGAGGCGCTGGGGCAGGGTGTTTTCCATGGGGGTCGTGCCGTCCCGAAGGGACCACTCATCCTAGCCCACGGCGGCCAGAGCAGCAAGGAGGGCGGTCTCGAAGTCGGCCCAGCGCAGGAAGTCGGGGGCGTCGCCGAAGGCGGGCCCGCCCTCGAGCCGAGCCTGGACGAAGGGGACGTCGGCGGCGCGGGCCGCGGCCTGGTCGCTCGCGGTGTCGCCGACGAAGACGCCGCGCCCCCGGGCCGCCGCCAGGTCGGCCAGGACCGGCGCCTTGTCGAGGACGCCGTGGACCTCGTCCGCGTCCAGGGCCAAGCGCGCCACCTCGTCGCGGATGGTCCGCGGGTGGGCCCGACTGACCACCACCAGGGGGACGCCGGAGGCGCGCAGGCGGCCCAGCGTCGCGAGCGCATCGGGGTAGGGATCGAGCCCGAAGAAGGGCACGACGGTGCCGTTCCAGTCCACGGCGACGAAGGCGGGCGGGGAAGCGGGCATCGCGGAGCGCCTAGGGTATCGGCATGCCTGCCGCCGCCCTGCTCGCCCTGCTCCCCCTCCTGCCCCTCCCCCGCCTCGCTCCGCCGCAGGAACCCGACCCCGACCGGGTCTCGACGGAGCGGCTGCGGGATGCGCTCCGGACCCTCTGCGCACAGCCCCGGCTGGCCGGACAAGCGGAGTGGGTGGACGGCACCAACCTGGTGGCCGAGACCTTCTACGACCGCCTCGACTTCCGCCCGTCGGTGTATCGCGTGTTCCTGCCACGCCAGACCGGCGAGGGCTTGGAGGTCCTGGACGCGGACGGGCGGTGGGCGGCGCTCGACCTCGACGAGCCGGTGCTGGAGGCGGACCCGTGGCAGAGCGCCTCGCCGGTGGTGCCGCCGATGCACGGGCTGACCGCACCGGGGTCGGCCGAGGGCGTCGTCCTCCACGCCGGACGCGGCACCGAGGCCGACTTCGCCGCGCTGCGCGAACGCCACGGAGAGCTCTGCGACGGCGCCGTGGCCCTGGTCCGCTACGGTGGGCTCTACCGCGGGCTCAAGGTCGCCAACGCCGAAGCCGCGGGCTTCGCCGGGGCGCTCCTCTACACCGACGGCCGCGACGACGGCGCGGCCCGGGGGGCGGTCCTGCCCGACGGGCCGTGGCGGCCGGCGGGCGGCATCCAGCGCGGCTCGGTCTTCAACGGCGACGGCGACGCGCTGACGCCGGGCTGGGCGGCGACCGCCGAGGCGCCGCGGCTGGACCCGGAGCGCGACCACGTCCCGGGGCGCGTCGGCATCCCGAGCCTGCCGATCTCGGAGGCGAACGCCAGACGCCTGCTCGGTGACGCGCCGCTCGAGCTCGGCAGCCGCGGGGCCCGCGTGCGGATGTTCGTGGAGCAGGACCCGGCGCTGGTCGAGATCCACGACCTGCTCGCTCGGGTGCCCGGCTCGGAACGGCCCGACGAGTGGGTCGTCTTCGGCGCCCACCGCGACTCGTGGGGGCCGGGTGCGGTGGACGACGGCACCGGCACCGTGGTGTTGATGGAACTCGCCCGGGTCCTCGCCGACGCCGTCGAGGCGGGCTGGCGGCCGAAGCGGACCCTGGTCCTCGCCTCGTGGGACGCCGAGGAATGGGGGCTCGTCGGCTCGACCGAGTGGGTCGAGGAGCACGCCGCCGAGGTCCGCGCCCGGGTCGTCGCCTACGTCAACATGGACGTCGTCGCCTCGGGGCCGAACTTCTCGGTGTCGGCGACGCCGGGGCTGTGGGCGGTCGCCCGCGCCGCCGCCGAGGCCGAGGGCCTGGACGCGCCGGAGCGCCCCGGCCTGCCTGGAGGCGGCTCCGACCACGTCCCCTTCGTGGAACTCGCCGGCGTCGAGGCGATGGGCTTCGGCTTCCACGGCGGCTACGGCGCCTACCACTCGATGATGGACACGCCCTACGTGGTGGAACACTTCCTCGACCCCGACTACGCGTGGCACGCCAAGGCGGCGCGCTACGCGGTGCGCCTGGCGACGTTGCTCGGCGACGACCGCGTCCCCGTGGACGGCCGCCGCGGCTGGATGGACCTGGTGCTGGAGGCGGCGGCGAAGCGGGTCGCGACCGCCCCGGACCGCGACGAGGCGCTCACCTTGCTCGCCGAGGCGGTGGCGACGGCGCGCGCCCTCGAGGCCGCCGGCGACGCCCCCACGACCCCGGCCTGGAAGCTGCCGCGCGCCTTCCTGCCGCCGCTGCCCGAAGGGGGCCCGGGCCCGGGGCGTCCGCTCGGCCGCACCGCCCTGCGCCGCGCCGAGGGCTACGGCGCCGGCTGGTTCCCCGACGGCGCCGCCCCCGTGATCGCGGGCCTGCGCGCGCTGCGCGAGGGGCTCTGACCCCTCCCGGGGACCTAGACGTCGGCGACCAGCTGGGCGTAGGCCCAGAGCTGGCCGTCGCCGTTGGCCACCGCGTCGCCGGCGGCGAAGGTGGCGAGGCCGAACTCCAGGTCGAGCGCGTCCATCAGCGGGCCGCGCAGCGAGGCGGCGAAGATGGTGCCGAGGCCGGAGTCGGTGCCGGTCGCGGTCAGCGAGCCGTCCACGGTCGGGATGCCGCCAGCCTCGTCGGCGAGCCGCATCCAGTGGCCCTCGACCACCAGGTCCCAGCGCGGGTCGAGCGCCCAGGTCAGGTCCACGGCGAGGTCGAGGACGTTGCTCGGCACGAACAGGTCCTGCGGGCCGAGCCAGCGGTGGACGTCGGGGAACAGCGGCACGAAGGCGCCGTCGTCGCCGTCGAGCGGGTCGCCGTCGCCGCTCGCCCACAGCACCGTGCCGCCGAGCACGAGGTCGTCGCCGAGCGGTCCGGCCAGCCGGCCGTGCGCCAGCCAGCCGCCGGCGTCGAGGGCGCCGTGCTCGCCGGTCTGCAGCGCCGCCTCGACCTCCCACGGCAGGCGCGCGTCGGGGTCGGAGAGGCGCGCTCCGAAGGTGCGGTCGGACAGGCCGCCGAAGGGCTGGTCGCTCTGGTCGCGGACCAGCAGGTAGGCGTCCACGTCGAAGGGATCGCGGGGCACGGTCACCCACACGCCGCCGAAGGTCTGCGGCATGCCGTCGGGCACGGCCTGCCCCTCCACGGCGCGGGTCCAGAAGGCGTCGAGCGTCCAGGTGGGGCGCTCGGCCCCGCCGAAACCGACCCGGGCGCGCAGCCCGTCCCAGGCGTTGCCGGTCGGGCTCCAGTCGTAGGGCGACACCATCAGCCCGGAGCCGTAGTCGAGCTCCATGCGGCCGGCGCGCAGGTCCACGACGTCGCCGAGGTCGGCGAAGTCGAGCCAGGCCTGGTGCAGGTCCACCTCCGAGTCGAAGCCCTGGTTCGCGACCACCCCCTGGACCTGGGCGAAGGCCGAGAGGGAGTCGCCGAAGCGCGTCAGGAAGCCGAGGCGCAGCCGCGCCGAGTTCACCGACTCGTCCGGGGCGCCGGCGACCGGCGGCACCGCGTCGCGGCGCTCGGCGCGCAGCCGCAACTCGGCCGAGAGCTCGAGGTCGGCGCCTCCGGGCACGGTGACGACGCCCTGGGGCTCGCGCACCTGCGCGGCCGCGGCCGGAGCGACGACGGCGGCCCCGAGCGAGAGGACGAGGAGGAGGGAGCGGAGGGGGCGCGGGGCCATCGCTTCAGGATTCCAGGACGAGTTGCAGGAACAGCCAGAGCTGGTCGTCGCCGGGGAAGATCGCGCTCGGCGAGAACCAGGAAATGCCGAAGTCCACGCTGGCGTGGGGACCGAGGACGCCCTCGGCGTAGAGGTCGAGCTCGCGGCCGAGGAAGCGCTCGCCGCCGACGCCGAGGCCATAGGGCGCGAGCGTGTAGGCGGAGTAGGCATCGTCCTGGGTGGACTGGCGCCAGAAGCCGTGGAGGTCGGCGTGGAGCGACCAGCGGGGGTTCCATTCGAGCCAGTAGAGCAGCGACAGGTCGATGAGGTTGGAGAACGCGAACAGGTCGGCGCGCCCGTCCCAACGGTGCTGGTCGAGGTAGACCGGGTCGTAGCGCTTCCAGTCGGCGAGGTCTTCGTCGTTGCCCTTGGCGTAGCCGAGGTGGAGACCGACGTGGTGGCCGTGGTCCAGCTCCTGGACCGCCTGGAAGCGGAAGCCCTGGGTCCAGACCTCGCGGCCCTGGCGGCGTCCGTCCTGCAGCGCGCCGTACACCAACCAGTCGAGGCCGCCGCGGGTGCGCCCGCGCCAGGTCGCGGCGTAGGTGATCTCGGTCATGCTCTCGGCGGTGCGGTGCCGCGACAGAAGGAACAGGTCGAGGTCGCTGCGGTCGCCCGTGGACAACGCGCCGTGAGCGCCGAGGAAGTTCTCGTCGAAGGCCTGGGCCGGGCCCTCGCCGGCGTCGGTGACCCACAGGTCCCAGGAACCGCGCCAGCCCGAACCCGAGACGCGGGCGCCGTCCCAGGCGTTGGGCTCGAACAACCAGCCGCGGCTCGGCGAGACCACCAGGCCCTCGCCGAGTTCGAGCTCCATGCGGCCGGCGGTGACGGCCCAGTCGCCGAGCACCTCGTCGAGGCGGAGCCAGGCCTGGTGCAGCCCGACGTCGCCTCCGAAGCCGTCCACGAAGGAGCCGCGCAGCTCGGCGAGTCCGGAGAGGTAGGGGCCCCAGTCCACGCCGAGGGCGAACAGGCCTCGGCCGCCGAGGACGCTGTCGCTGGCGCCGCCGGCGACGCCGGGGTCGGCGTCGTCGCGGAACTCGCCGCGGAAGAGGAGGCCGAGACCGGCGGTGACGCGCGAGCCGCCCGGACCCTCTCCGACGAGGACGTGGCCGGGCGGCATCTCGCGTTCCTGGGCGGCGAGGGCGGGGACCAGGACGAAGAGGACGGCGAGCGCGGTGAGGGGGCGACGGAGGGACATGGCGGCGACGCTGGGACGCCGCATCTTCTCACTGCCCTTCCTCGGAGGGAAGCCCTGCGGTGGAAGCATCCGGGACGGCGCCGGTCGCGAGCAGCCGCGCCACGTGCTTGGCGAGGAGGTCGGCTTCGAGGTGGACCGGCGCGTCGAGGGCGAGCCCGCCGAGGGTGGTCCGCTCGAGGGTCTCGGGGATCAGGGCCACCGAGAAGCCGTCGTCGTGGAGGGCGGCGACGGTGAGGCTGACCCCGTCCACCCCCACCGAGCCCTTCTCGACCAGCAGCGGGAGGAGGGCCTCGGGGGCGCGGAAGCGCTGGACCTCGTACTCGCCCTCGCGGCGGCGTTCGGCGAGGGCGCCCAGGGCGTCCACGTGACCGGTGAGGAAGTGGCCGCCCAGGCGGTCGCCGAGACGCAAGGCCAGCTCCAGATTGAACTTGCGACCGGGGAGCGCCTCCCCGAAGGTGGTCCTGGCCAGGGTCTCGGGCGACAGGGCGAACCAGGCCGAGGAGCCCTCCCGGGCCTCCACCGTCAGACAGGCCCCCTGGACGCAGACCGAGGCGCCCGGGGCGGCTTCGGGGGCCAGGGGGCCGAGATCGACCCGGAGCCGCAGCCCGCCCCCCTCGGGACGACGGTCCAGGAGCTCCCCCACGTGGGCGACGAGGCCGGTGAACACGGCACCAGCCTAGGGCCCCCGTTCTTGCCGGGACAGGGGGATTCCCGTATCCTGTGCGGCCATTTCCCGGAGGTACCGGGATGCTCGAGGTCCATCTCCTCACCCTGTTCCCGGAGGCCGTCGAGGCCTACCTCCAAGCCTCCATCCTGGGCAGGGCGCAGGCGGCGGGCCTCGTGCGGGTGCACGTGGTCGACTACCGGCGCTTCGCCGAGGGTCGGCACCGACCCGTGGACGACCGCCCCTACGGGGGCGGGCCGGGCATGGTGCTCAAGCCCGAGCCGATCTTTGCCGCAGTCGAGTGGGTGGAAGGGACGCATGGTCCCTGCCGCCGCATCCTGCTCACTCCCGACGGGGAGCCGTTCGTGCAGGAACACGCCCGCGGATTCGCCCGCGAGGAGCGCCTGCTCCTCCTGTGCAGCCGCTACGAGGGTTTCGACGAACGGATCCGCCAGGGCATGGAGTGGACCGAGCTCTCGCTCGGCGACTTCGTGCTGTGCGGGGGCGAACTGCCCGCGCTGGCCGTGATCGAGGCCACCGCCCGGTTGGTGCCGGGGGTGCTCGGCCACGACGAGAGCGCGGTGCACGAGTCGTTCGCCGAGGGCGGGTTGCTCGACCACCCCCACTACACCCGGCCCCCCGTGTTCCGCGGGATGGCCGTTCCCGACGTCCTGCTCTCCGGCGACCACCAGGCGGTGGCGCGCTGGCGGCGGGACCAGGCCCTGCGGCGCACCCGCGAACGCAGGCCCGACCTGCTCCCCCGAGAACCCCGGGACGCCCCGGCTCCCCCTTCGGGCTCCGGCCCGAACCCAGCATCCAACGAGACCGAGACCTGACACCATGGACCACCTCGTCCGAGACATCGAGAAACAGTACATGAAGGAGGACGTCCCCTCCTTCTCGGTCGGCGACATCGTGCGCGTCGACTTCCTCATCCGCGAGGGCAAGAACGAGCGGGTCCAGCCGTTCGTCGGCCAGGTCATCCAGTTCAAGGGGCACGGCATCCGCAAGACCTTCACGGTGCGGCGGATCGTCCAGGGCGAAGGAGTCGAACGGACCTTCCCGCTGCACAGCCCGCTGGTGGTCAACGTGGCCGTGCAGCGCGGGCCGAACCGCACTCCGCGGCGCGCCAAGCTCTTCTTCCTGCGTGAGCGCTCCGGCCGTCGGGCCCAGCTCTAGTCCCCAAGCCTCCGGCGCTCCGCCGGCACCGCCCTCGTCCTCCCGCCCCTCGGCGCGGAACCATGGTCAAGAACCTCCCTCGCAAGCTCTTCGGGCTCTTCGCCGCAACGGCGCTGGCCCTCTACGCGATCGCCGCCTTCGACATCAACTGGGGTCTCGACCTCAAGGGTGGGGCGCGCATCGTCTACCGCTTCGACTTCCAGGCGGCGCTGGAGGATGGGCAGATCGGCCAGCAGGAGTTCCAGCAGCGCCAGCAGCTGCTCCAGCAGATGGCCGACATCTTCCTCAAGCGTCTCGACGCGAGCGGGTTGGCCGACATCCCGATCTATCCGCAGGGTGAAGACCAGATCGTCATCGAGCTGCCGGACCGGAGCGAGGCCGAGGTCGCGCAGATCAAGGACGTCATCACCAACCAGGGCCTGCTGAACTTCCGCATCGTCGCCGACGACACCGACGACGTCGGGCTCGACACCGAGCGGGCCAAGTTCCAGGCCTGGCTGGCGGAGCACCCCGACGGGAACGGACTCGACTTCGACCGGGTCCCCGAGGAAGAGGGCGGGCCCCGCCCCGAGGTCCACTGGTTCCCGGTCGGCGAGAAGGAAGCGGCTTCGCTGTCCTCCTACTCGGTGCAGGGCCACGTCCCGCTGCTGATGCAGGACGCGCTGCGCCCCGAACGCGCCGGCAGCACCGCATCGTGGGAGTTCACCGGCGCCGACCTGTCCTACGTCGGCCCGAGCGTGGACGGGCGCGGATTCCCGGCGGTGGCCTTCGAGTTCCGCGAGAGCCGCAAGACCGCGTTCGGCGACTTCACCGACGAGTACCGCGGCCGCCTGATGGCGATCCTGCTCAACAACGAGGTCCAGACCGCACCGGTGATCAAGTCGCGCCTGCCGGGCGGCGGCATCATCGAAGGCGGCGCCAGCGGGTTCTCGCAGGACGAGGTGCGCAACCTGGTCACGGTGCTGCGTACCGGCTCGCTGCGGGTCCTACCCGAACTCGAGAGCGAGAGCTACGTCGGGCCGAGCCTGGGCGCCGACTCGATCCGCACCGGTGTGCGCTCGGCATTGTTCGGCGGCATCCTGGTGATCCTGTTCATGCTGTTCTACTACCGCGTGAACGGGATCGTCGCCACCCTGTCGCTGGGGTTCAACGGCTTCCTGCTCATCGGCGCCCTCTACTTCACGCAGGCCACCCTGACCCTGCCCGGCATCGCCGGCCTGGTCCTGACCATCGGCATGGCGGTGGACGCCAACATCCTGGTGTTCGAACGGGTGCGTGAGGAGATCCGGAAGGGGCGAGACGTGGCCCAGGCGTACAAGAACGGATTCGAGAACGCCTTCTCGACCATCGTCGACGCCAACGTGACCACCCTGATCACGGCGTTGATCCTCTACGTGGTGGGCACCGGCCCGGTGAAGGGCTTCGCCGCGGTCCTCGGCCTCGGCATCCTGACGACGCTGTTCAGCGTCCTGGTGTTCTCGAAGGTGGTGTTCCACTACCTGGTCTTCCGGCTGGGCGTGATCCGAAACGTCAAGATGATGGCGATCCTGGCCAAGGAGACCCACGTCCGGTTCCTCAACAAGAGGAAGTACGCTTTGGTGTTCTCGTTGGCGACCATCACCAGCGGGCTGTTCCTGTTCTCGAGCGAAGCCGAGGACATGCTGGGAATCGACTTCGCCGGGGGCACCACCGCTCGGGTGGTCTTGACCGAGCCTCACTCGATCACGGAGATGCGCGGGCGGTTGCCCGGTTACGAAGTGGTCGGCGTCGCCGGCGGGACCGAAGCCGACCTGCCGAGCGGCACCTACCTCCAATACCAGATCAAGAAGAAGCTGACGCCCGAGCAGCGCGCTGCCGAGAAGGAGCGGACCTCGGTGGACGCCGAGCGCAATCCGACCGACGAGATGATCGCCGACCTGGAACGACGGCTCGGCGACTGGCTGCCCAGGGACGCCTCCGGAGCCGTGGCGCTGGACCAGGCCTTCCCCGAGAAGAACTCGGTGGGCGCCCGGGTCAGCGGCGAGATCCAGAAGCGCGCGGTGCGCGCCATCCTGCTGTCGCTGATCCTGACCATCGTGTACATCACGTTCCGCTTCCACGAGTACCGCTACGGCTTCGCCGCGGTCATCGCGGTGGTCCACGACGTGTTGTTCACCCTGGGGGTGCTGGCCCTGGCGCACAAGCTCGGCATCGTCCAGGTCGAGGTGGATCTCGAGATCATCGCCGCCTTCCTGACCATCATCGGCTATTCGTTGAACGACACCATCGTCATCTTCGACCGCATCCGGGAGAACCTGCCGCGGATGCGGAACCGGAGCTTCGAAGAGGTCATCGACGCCTCGATCAACCAGTCCTTGAGCCGCACCATCCTGACCTCGTTGACCACCTTCTTCGTGGTCCTGGTGCTGTTCATCGCCAACCGCCCCTACCACAACGTACTCGAGGGCTTCAGCTTCGCGATGCTGGTCGGCATCGTGATCGGCACCTACTCGACCATGTTCGTGGCCACGCCGCTGCTGGTGTTCTTCGACCGCTGGTCGCGGAAGCACCACGTCGGCGACGAGGTCGCAGCCAAGGCCGAGCGCCGGGCCAGGAAGGCCAAGGGGGCGCAGGCCGCTTCCTAGGCGGGCCCCGGCGGAGGAGGCGGCGGCTTGCGCCCGCCGCCTCCTCCCGGATAGGGTGGCGCCATGCGCTCGCTCCTCGTCCTGACCGCCCTGCTCCTCGCCGTCACCGCAGGGGTCTGGTGGAAGACCCACCGTTCCGACTCCGCCCCGGAGGAGCCCACTTCGGCCGCCGTCGGGGTCTCGGTGTTCGGAGCCGCCTCCCCCACCGCCACGACGGACTCCCCCGCCCCGCCCCGCTCCGCCTCTGCCCCCGCGACCCCGGAGCCGCCCCCCGAAGCCGGCGGGGGCGACCCGAGGGAGCCGCAGGTCGCAGCGGGGGAACTCGCCGCCGAAGAGGCCGCAGCCGCTCGAGAGGCCGCAACCCGAGAAGCCGCGGCACGGCTCGACGGGGGCGGTCGGGAGGTGGGCGCTGCGGCCGAAGCCGCCGCGACGTCCCCGACCGACGCCCCGGCGCCGAACGTCGTCCGACACCGGGTCGGCGAAGGTGAGACGCTGTACCGGATCGTCCTCCGCGCCTACGGCAGTGCGCCCCAGGAGTTGATCGACCGCGTCGCGCGCGCCAACGGCCTCGACGATCCGTCCCGCATCGCCGTCGGCCAGGAGTTGATCCTGCCCTCCATCCCGGGCTGGCCGGCGCCGAAGCACCCCTGACCCTTCCGGTCACGCGCGGCGGCGGTCCTCCGCTGGAGGCTCGACGCGACAGGCCCCTCCCGCGCTCGCTCCGGCGGGGCGCCAGGAGCCGCCAGCGGCCTCGATTCGGGGTCGGAGCTGTAGCCACTGCCGCGAAGGGAGCACGACACGAGCGCGCCAGCGCCCGTCCTCGAGCCATGCCGATTCCTGGAGCCGGCCCGACCCCCGGAACTCGGCGGTGAGCCGGCCGGCGGCGGGAGGCACCTCGACCTCGACCTCGACCGACCACCGATCGAGTTGGGCTGCGACCCGGGCGTCGAGACCCTCGAGCCCCTCGCCGGAGACGACCGAGACGAGGAGCGCTTCGGGGTGCTCCTCCTCGAGCCGGGCGCGGGCCCCTGCGTCGAGGAGGTCGGTCTTGTTCAGGACCAACAACCGCGGCGTATCGGCGACGCCGATCTCGTCGAGTACGCGCTCGACCGCAGCCAGATGCGAATCCAGACACGGATCGTTGGCGTCGGCGACGTGGAGGAGCAGGTCTGCGTGCAACGTCTCCTCCAGGGTGGCGTGGAAGGAAGCGACCAGGTGGTGCGGCAGGTCGCGCACGAAGCCGACGGTGTCGGCGAGCAGGACGCCGCGCCCGTCGTGCAGGCGCCAGGTCCGCACCCGGGTGTCCAGGGTCGCGAACAGCATGTCGGCGACCAGGACGTCGGCGCCGGTCAGGCGGTTCATCAGCGAGGACTTGCCGGCGTTGGTGTAGCCGACCAACGACACCGTCTCGGGATGTTCGCGCGACTCGGCGAGTCGGGCGCGGCGCCGGTCGATGGCGGCCAGACGCTGTTTCAGGTCGGTGATCTTCCGTGCGATGAGACGGCGGTCGGTCTCGAGCTGCGTCTCGCCGGGCCCCCGTGTTCCGATGGCCCCCTCGGTCCGCTCGAGGTGCGTCCACATCCGTCGCAGCCGGGGCCGCAGGTACTCGAGCTGGGCGAGTTCGACCTGGAGTTTGGCCTGACGCGTCTGGGCCCGACTCGCGAAGACGTCGAGGATCAGCTCGGTGCGGTCCACCACACGGCGGTCGAGGGCCTTCTCGAGGTTGCGGGCCTGGCTCGGCGAGAGGTCGAAGTCGACGACGACCAGGGTCGCGTCGAGGCCCTGCGCCAGGGCGCGCAGCTCTTCGACCTTGCCCTTGCCGAAGGCGGTGCGCGGGTCGGGATGCGGCAGACGCTGGTGCAGCCCGCCCACCACCTCGGCGCCGGCGGCCTCGGCGAGGCCGGCGATCTCGGCCAACGGATCGGACTTGAGCGCCGGGTCGCTGTCGGGTAGGACCAGGGCCGCGACGACGGCGCGCTCGCGCGGCGGCTCGGTGGGACTCGGCCGCCCCTTCATCGGCGCTGGGCCCCGACGGCGACGGGAGCGTCGGCGGAGGTGACGGGCTCGGCGTCGAAGTCGATGCCGTCCTCGCCCGGCAGCACGCGGGTATGGGCCCGCCACGCCGGATCGGGCTCGGGGAAGTCGCGTCGGAAGTGGGCGCCGCGCGATTCGGTCCGGAACCAGGCCGAGCGGGCGAGGACCTGAGCCACCTGGACCATGTCGACGACTTCGACCCCCTCCGGGGTGAACGGGCCCAGCGAGGCGAGGTAGCCGGCCCAGGCGTCGAGCCGCTCGACGGCGTCGGCCAGCCCCTCGGCGTCGCGCTCGATACCGACCTGCCGCCACATCAGCGACTTCAGCGAATAGGTCATGTCGGCGAGCTCGAGTTCGGCGCCGTAGGGCGCATCGAGCCGACTGCCCAGGTCGGACGGCGGCAGGAAACGGCGAATGCGCGGACGCAGGGCATGGGCCGCGCGCCGTCCCACCGTACGGCCCTCGACCAGCCCCTCCAGCAACGAGTTGGAGCCCATGCGATTGGCGCCGTGGAAGCCGGTGGAGGCGCACTCGCCGACCGCCCACAGCCCGGGCAGTCGCGTCCGTCCGGCGGAGTCGGTGGCGACCCCGCCGACGAAGTAGTGGGCTGCGGGTCGCACCGGGATGGGTTGGGTCGCGAGGTCGATGCCGAAGGCGGCGCAGATCCGCGCCAGCTCGGGGAAGCGTCGTCCGGCGTCGGAGACCTCACGGAGGTCGAGCCAGACGTGGGTGGCGCCGGTCTCGACCATGCGACGGAAGATGGCGCGGCTGACCACGTCGCGGGGCGCGAGGTCGGCGTCGGGGTGGACCTCGGCCATGAACGCGGTTCCGCTGCGGTCGCGTAGGACGCCCCCTGCGCCCCGGGTGACCTCCGAGATCAGGAAGCGCGCCGCGCCGGCGAGGTAGAGGGTGGTCGGATGGAACTGGACGAACTCGAGGTCACGCAGCTCGGCGCCCGCGCGCAGGGCCAACGCCAGGCCATCGGCGGTCGCGGAGCGCGGGTTGGTGGTCTCGCGGAAGAGCTGACCGCCGCCGCCGGTGGCCAAGACCACGGCGCGGGCCTCGAAGACCACGGGTTCCCGGGGCGAGCCGGGCCCGGAACCGAGCAGGGCGAGGACCCCGGCCACTTCGCCCTCGGCGTCGCGCAGCAGCTCCACGGCGTGGGCGTGGGGGAAGAGGTCCACCTGCGGTCGGGAGCGGACCGCGGCCAGCAGGGTGCGCTGGAGCACGCGTCCGGTGGCGGTGCCCCCGGAATGGAGGATGCGGGCGATGCGGTGCCCGCCTTCCTTGCCGAGATCGAGCTGGCCCTCGGGGCCGCGGTCGAACTCCATCCCCAGCTCCATCAACCAGTGGATGGCGTCCGGTCCGCCATCGGTGACCCCGGAGACCCGCAGCGGATCGGAGAGGCCGTAGCCCAGACGCAGGGTGTCGGCGGCATGGAGGGACGGAGCGTCCTCGGGGCCGACCGCGGCCGCGATCCCGCCCTGTGCGCGGGCGGTGTTGGTGTCGTCGAGGGCCCCCTTGGAGAGGACCATGACGTGGGCGCCTTCCGCCGACGCCCCCAACGCGGCGGCCAGACCGGAGACGCCGGAACCGAGGACCAGGACCTCACAACGGTGGACCGGCAGCCGGCGAAGGGGCTGCCGCATGCGCGTGAGGGGCGAGACGGGCCGAGGGGCGTGGAGGCTCGTCATGGAGCTCCTGGATTCTAGGACGGCCGTGGAAAAACTGGAGGAAAAGGGAAACGTTCGGGTCTTGTTCGCCGATGGTAGGGTCAGGCATCCGTTCGCCCCATCCCTGGGGGCATCGGGGCCCCCTTCCCCTACCCGTCGTCCCCATCGAGCCATGAAACCCGACTCCACCGCGATCCGGCGCGGCGACTTGCAGGCTGCGCTGTTCACCACCCTGCTCCTGGTCGCCTGCATCCTGATCTGACCGCTCCGACCGTTCCCGTCCCTTCCCTCGCCACGCACCACGAGCCGCCTCCGACCGTGTCCTCGCCCCGCCCCTTGACCCGCAAGCAGCGCGAACTGCTCGTCGCCTTCCTGGAGTACCAGCGCGAGACCGGCCTGTCGCCGACCCTGCGTGAACTCGGGGAGCGCCTGGAGGTGACGCGGGTCACGGTCCACGGCCACGTCATGGCCCTGGTCCAGAAGGGCTACCTCGAGAACCGCGAGCCCGGCGCCTCGCGCGGGCTCGAGTTGACCGATGCCGCACACGCCGCGTTGGCCCCGACCCCGGTGGCCGGAGCGCTGCATGCTTCGGGGTTCCCCCAGTCGTGGCACCTCTCGCTGCCGCTCCTCGGCCGCATCGCCGCCGGAGCCGGCATCGAAGCGGTGGAGGACCGCGAGGAGATCCGACTCGCCGAGCTCCTCCACGTCCGCGAGGACACCTACCTGCTCGAGGTCCACGGCGACTCGATGATCGGCGAGCACATCCGCTCCGGAGACTACGTCGTGGTCGAGCGCAGCCGCCCGCCGCAACCCGGCGACCTCGTCGTCGCCATCCTCCCCGGCGAAGCGGCCACCCTGAAACGCTATCGCCCGCAACCGGACGGGACCACCGTCCTCGAGCCCGCCAACCCCGCCTACGAGCCCATCGTGACCCGCGAACTCGAGATCCGCGGCGTGGTCGCCGGGGTGCTGCGCCGCTACTGACCCCCTCCGACGGAAACTGGCCACGCAGAGTGGGCTCGTCCCCAACAGGGCGTGACCAGGGACGTGGAGGAGCGTCTTCCCCACTGACCAGTGACCTGGAAGGCCCTTCCGAGCCAGGATGGGCCTCTCGAAACGCGTCGCGCCGACCTGGGCGAGGCCGGAGGGCTCCCGCTGTGGAGGAGGCGCGTCGTCGTGAGGCGGTGCAGGAGCACGCTCCGACCCTGGAATCGCCCTGCCCACTCCACGGGGCCAGTTTCCGACCGGCGGCATGGCAGCGCCTCTGGCATGATGGAGCGGACGCGATGGTCCTCCGGCCTCTCTCGACCTTCGCCGCCGCCTGCGCGGCCACCTGGACGGCGTTCGTGCCGTGGGTCCAGGAGCCGGGCGTCCCGACGGACCCCGTTCCCCCCGACTTCGCCTCCGAGGTGGTGCCGGTCCTGGAGGAACACTGCTCGTTCTGCCACGAGGGGGACGAGGCCGAGGCCGGGGTGGACTTCTCGGTGTTCTTCACCGAGGCAGAGGCCCTGGCCCGTCCCGAGCTGTGGCGGCGCGTCGCCCTCCAGCTCCACGGAGACGCCATGCCGCCCCCCGAGGAGCGCGCACGCCATCCGGCCCCCAGCGCCGCTGACGCCGAGACCGTGGTCCGCTGGGTCCGGCTCGCCGTGGACCCGCGTACGTCCCGCCGTCCACCGCATCCCTGGGCTCCGGCCCTCCGTCGGCTCACCCGACTGCAGTACCGCAATGCCGTGCGCGACCTCTTCGGCGTCGAACTCCCGGCCGATCTCCTCCCCGAGGACGGGGTTGCGCTCGGCTTCGACACGGTGGGCGGCGCTTCCGGGCTCTCCGCGGGCGACCTCGAACGCCTGGAAGGAGCGGCGCGGTTCGTCGCACACGCGGCAGTGGCTCCGGCCGCGCCCCCGGAGCCCCCGGTCCGCGAGTTCTCCTTCCGCGATTTCGAGGGTGGCCACGTCGGCGCCGAGAGCCGCTCGCTGTGGACCCGGGGTGCGCTCCGCCTGCGGTTCGAGGTGCCCACCCGGTCGCGCTACGGAATCCGCGTCGTACTCTGGGGCGACCAGGCCGGGGCTGAACCGTGCTCGGTACGGTTGCTCTGGAACGAACGTGCCCTCGGGACCTGGGAGGTCCCGGAGACCCGCGCCGCCCCCCGGGTGTTGGAGTGCGAGGCGGAGCTCCCGGCAGGCCCCGGTTCGCTGTCGGTCGAGTTCCTGAACGACTTCTGGATTCCGCCCAGCGAAGACGGCCCAGGCCAGGACCGGAACCTCCACCTCGGCGGCGCCGCCATCACCGGACCGCTGACGCCGCGCCCGCCGACCGCCTTCCAACGCGAGCTCGCCGCCCGCTCGCAGGGCAGCGACGACCGTGAACGCGCCGTGGACGGACTCGTCGCCCTGGCCCACCGCGCCTGGCGAGGCCGCACCACCTCCCGGGACCGTGACCGGTTCGCCGACCTGGTGCGAGACGAGCCCGACTACGAGTCGGCGGTCCGGCTCGGCATCCGGGCGATCCTGCTCTCGCCCCGCTTCCTGTTCCTCCTCGAGCCGGAGGATGCCGCACCCGCCGACGCCGACGGCACCCGCGCCCTCACCGACCACGAGCTCGCCACGCGACTCGCCCTGTTCCTGTGGTCCTCGCTTCCCGATGCCGAGTTGCTGGGGCTCGCGGACGCGGGACGCCTGCGCGACCCCGACGTGCTCGCGGCCCAGGCCGACCGCATGATCCGCTCGCCCAGGATCCGGGGACTGGCCGAAGGGTTCGCGGCCCAGTGGCTGCAGCTGGGCCGGCTCGACCGCATCGACCCCGACCCGGAGTCGTTCCCGGAATGGAGCCCTGAATTGAAGGCCGCCATGCGCGAGGAATCGCTGCGACTGTTCCTCGCGGTACTGGAGGAAGACCGCGACCTCCGCGACCTGATCGCGGCCGACTTCACCTACGTGGACGCCCGGCTGGCCCGACACTACGGCCTGTCCACGCCCGAGGGTCCGGGCTTCCATCGGGTCTCCCTGGCGGACCGCCCGCGACGCGGCATCCTCGGCCAGGCCGCGATCCTGACCCTGACCAGCATGCCGACCCGGACCTCGCCGGTACGCCGCGGGGCCTGGATCCTCGACAACCTGCTCGGCGCCGACCTCCCCCCGCCGCCCGCCAACGTCGGCGCCCTGGACGGTGAAACCTCCGACAACCCGGCAGACCTGCGGGAGCGCCTTGCGCGCCATCGCCGAGACGCCCGTTGCTCCGTGTGCCACGACCGGATGGATCCGCTGGGGTTCGGACTCGAGTCGTACGACCCGCTCGGCCGCGAACGCAACGGGGTGGACGACGCCGGAGTCCTCCCCGACGGGCGGTCCTTCCGGGGACCGCTCGAACTCGTCTCGCTCCTCCGCGACGACCCGGCGTTTCCCCGGGCCCTGGCCGAGAAACTGCTGGTCCACGCGATCGGTCGAGGGCTGCGTCCCGGAGACGCGCGCGCAGTGGAAGAGATCCTCGCCGGGCTCGATCCCGAGCGCCCCACCCTGCGCGCCATGTGCATCGCGCTGGTCGGCCACCCCGTGTTCCGTCGTCGGGCAGTCGAGACCACACCATGAACCATCCCTCCCGGCATCGACCGACCCGTCGCTCCTTCCTGCGCGGAGCAGGCGTCGCCCTGGCGTTGCCCTGGTTCGCGTCGCTGACCGGTCCGCGACGCCGACCGGAGCCCCCGCCACCGCGACTGGTCTGGCTCTACGCACCGAACGGAGTCCACCCGGACAGCTGGTTCCCCGACCAGGGCGCCGCC